>Ga0299915_10000543_pt1 | contig 28303 bp, 24 predicted proteins | sample RVTome_13_FD_200263 | JGI IMG/M metagenome (GOLD analysis project Ga0299915, IMG submission 200263) | Soil microbial communities from uranium-contaminated site in the Upper Colorado River Basin, Wyoming, United States - RVT92D227 (version 2) ...
GTCATATTTCCCTCCCGACTCAAAATTCCGTGTCCATTGAACGACGCGCTCCATGATAAGCCTCGGCCGGCGGGCGTGTCAATCCGCCGGCGTTGACACACCGGCTGCCCCCTGTTAGGATTTTCGCCGGTGATCCGATTGTCTGCGCACGAAAAACCGTCCCGGACTCCTTTCCGGAGAGGGCTTCTCCTCCTCGCCGGCCTGGTGCTCAGTCTTTCGTGTCATTCATCGGAAGAGACTCCGCCGGCTCCGGGCCGCCGGCAAGCGGGACCTGAACCAGCGGGTCCCGTCGCGTTCATCGTCTCCCCGAAGTTTCTCGCGCCGGGCGAAACGGTCCGCGTCCTCGCGGCGGCCGAGGCGCCGCTCGAAAAAGCAGCCTTCCGCATCCAGCGTCCGTCCGGGAATCTCGAACCGCTGCGCCCGAGGAAAGGCGGCGGCCCGCCGTTCTGGCAGGCCGCTGAATTCACGGTCGCCGAGGCTGGGGCCTACGAAATTCAGGTCGCTTTCGGCGGCCGGGAACTCGGCCGGACGGCGCTCAGCGTCCCGTCCGACTCGCCTCCGTTCCCGAAGCCCGGCCCGGGCGTTTGGGCGAGCGAACGGTCCTGGACGCGCGCCGAGGAGGACCTCTATTCCGCCTGGCTCGAAGCGCTCTTTGCGGACGCGGACGAAAGATCCTCCTGGGACTCGCTCGATCTCGTCCTCCGCGACCCGGCCCGTAACCTCCTCTTCAACCACCTCGGGTCCGGCGAGGACGAGCCGCAGGGGCGCGGGGCCGTCGAGATGAGGCCCGACTGCGCGGACAATCCCTTCTTCCTGCGCGCCTATTTCTCCTGGAAACTCGGGCTGCCGTTCGGTTTCCGGGAAACGACACGGGGAACCCTCGAGCGCCCGCCCCAGTCCCTCCGCTGGTTGACGAACGAGTCCGTCGCCCGGGGGCCGGGGACGCCCGTCGCCGCCTTCAACCGCTTCTTGCGGCTGGTCATGAACACGATCCATTCCGGGACCGCCCGCACGGCGCTCGAAGCCGGAGAATCCGATTACTATCCCCTGCCCTTGACCCGCCGGGACCTGCGGCCCGGCGCCGTCTTCGCCGACCCTTACGGCCACACGCTCGTCGTCGTCCGCTGGATGCCGCAGGGGGCGCGGACCTCCGGCCTCCTCCTGGCCGTTGACGCCCAGCCCGACGGCACGATCGGCCTGAAAAGGTTCTGGCGGGGTAATTTCCTCTTCACGACCCGGGAGGTCATCGGGGAAGCGGGATTCAAGGCCTTTCGGCCCGTCGTCCGCGAGGACGGCCGGCTGCGGCCGCTCACGAACGAGGAGATCGCGCAAGGTCCCGATTACGGGAATTTCTCGCTCCGGCAAAAGGGGCTGGCCGCCGACGAGTTCTACGACGCGATGGAGCGGCTCATCAACCCGGAGCCCCTGGACGCCGTGAGCACCTTCCGGGACCTCTTCGCGGCCTTTCACGAACAGCTCGTCGTCCGGGTCGAGTCCGTGGCCAACGGCGAAGCCTATATGCAGGCCCATCCGGGAACGGTCGTCCCCATGCCCTCGGGCGCGGGCGTCTTCCAGGCTCTGGGGCTGTGGGAGGACTATTCGACTCCCAACCGCGACATGCGTCTCCTCATCGCCCTCGACACACTCCTCGAATTCCCGGACAAAGTCGCCCGCGCCCCCGAGCGCTTCAAGGCCTCGGAGAAACAAAGCCCCGCCGAACTCAAGGCCGAGCTCCTGAAGCTCGAGTCCGCCTGGGCCGAAGAGCTGGCGATCACCTACGTGCGGAGCGATGGGCAGCCTCAGAAGCTGCCCCTGGCCGAGGTCTTTAAGCGCCGGGAGGCGCTCGAGATGGCCTACAACCCGAACGACGGGGTCGAGGTCCGCTGGGGAGCGGCGGAGGGGAGCGAAGAACTGGCCGTTTGCCGCCGCCGCGCGCCGTCCGCCCAGGTCGAGAAGATGAAGGCCCTGCGCCACTGGTTCCGTGAGCGGCGCCACCCCCCGACGTAAGACACGAGACAATATCTCCGCCGCCCTTTTTTCTACCTCGTTCCCCCGGAGAGTCCCTCTGCCTTTTGCGCCCGAGAGTGGACGCGGCCGAGCTAACAGGCTATAATTTTCAGAGGCAAAGGAGGATCCACATGCGACGACGCTTAGCGCCTATATTCATCGCGGGTGCGATTCTAGCGGCCGCGGTTCCGGCCAAGCCGCAGGCGGTTCCATCGCCGCGGTCCCTCGGCTTGGGGATCATGATCGGCGACCCGAGCGGACTCAACCTCAAGTCCTGGACGGGCCGGAACTCCGCCTTCGACATCGGCCTGGCCTGGTCGTTCCGCGACAACTCGTCGCTTCAGGTCCACGGCGACCTGCTCTTCCATTCTTTCGGCCAGTTTCGCCCCAGACGAGGACGGCTCGGGCTTTACTACGGGCTCGGCGGCCGGGTCAAGACGAGGGAGGAGGGCGAGACGACTCTCAGCGTTCGTATCCCCCTTGGGTTGACCTACATCTTCGAACGGGCCCCCCTCGACTTCTTCTTCGAGGTCGTCCCCCTTCTCGACCTGACGCCGGAGACGCGGGGGGATGTCCAGGGAGCGTTGGGCATCCGCTATTATTTCTGATTCCGTTTGGTGGACTCGAGCTTCAGCGGACGCCGAAATTCGTCCCCGTCCGCTCTTCGTTCCGGTCGGTAGCGGGCGGAGGCTCGGGCGACAGGGCGGAGACCTCGGCCCTGAGCTCGGCCGTCATCTTGAGGTCGGACGCGGCCAGCGACAGACGCAACTGTTCGACGTTTCGCGCGCCGACGATCGGCGCCGTCACCGCGGGATGGCTTCCCACCCACGCCACGGCCAGCGCCACCGGATCGAGACCGCGGCTGCGGGCGAAGGCGGTGAACCGCTCGGCCACCTCGTAGTTCCAGGCCTCCCCATAGCGGACCTGAGAGATCTTGTGCGTCAGGATCCGGCCGGTTTCCGGCTTTCGACCGACCCCGTACTTGCCCGAGAGCAGGCCGCCGGCCAGCGGACTGTAGGTCATGACGCCCAGGCTCTCGGCCTGGGCCATGGGCAGGATCTCGACCTCGGCTTGACGCTTCACCAGGCTGTACATCGGCTGGATGACATGGAAGGGCGTGCAGCCCGCTTTGGCCGCAACGCCGAGCGCCTTCTCGACCTGCCAGGCCGCAAAGTTGCTCGCGCCGGTGTAGAGAATCTTGCCCTGCCGGACGAGGTCGTCGAGCGCCCTGAGCGTCTCCTCGAGCGGGGTGCGCTCGTCGAAACGATGGACGAAATAGACGTCGATGCGCTCCGTCGCGAGCCGGCGCAGGCTTTTTTCGACGGAGAGGAGAAGGTGCCGCCGGGAAGCGCCCATGGCGTTAACGTCCGGCCCGGCCTGGAAATAGGCCTTGCTGGTGATCACGACTTCCTCGCGGACGTCTTTGATCAGCCGCCCGAGGATTTCCTCCGCCCGGCCGCCCGCGTAGACATCGGCGCAGTCGAAGACATTGACGCCATGGTCGCGGGCGGCGCGAAACATCGCCGCCGACTCCGTCTCGTCGGCTTCCGCTCCGAAGGGCATCGTCCCGAGGACGAGAGAAGAAACCTTGATCCCTGTCCGGCCCAACCACCTGAATTCCATCCGCGTTCTCCTCGCTTCTTTATCTCGCCTTCTTGAGCACGAGCCCGTGGCCGACGGGATAAAGCCCCGGGAGAGAGACGGGCAGCTGGCCCCCGACCTCGAGCTCGCCGCACAAGGCCCGCACGGCGATCGGCTGGGTCTCGGGCGTATTCCGGTAGAGACAAACGTAGGCGTCGACCTCGGGGAAATGCCGCAGGAAATAGGGGCTGCCGAAAGAGAGGACAATGACCGGCGGCGTGGCCGCGGCCAGCTTCTGGATGAGCGCGACGTGCTTCGGCTCGAGGTCGACGCTGCCCTTGCCGGCGCTGAGCCTGGAGAAAAGGGCGATAACGACGGCGTCCGCGGCGGCTGCTTTCTCCACGGCTTCATCCAGGGCTTCCTGCCCTGTGTCACCGTCGGCATAAAAACCTGCGGAGCCCGGATGGCGCTTGACCATCTCCTGGACGAAGGCGCGTCCGGCGAAGTAATCGCCCGGGTCGCTGCTGAGCGAGAGGATCGACAGCCGCTTCCCCGGCGAGAGGGGGAGGACGTCGCCCTCGTTCCGGACGAGTGTCACGGCCGCTTCGAAAGTCTTCCAGGCCTGGGCGAGACGGGCCGGCGGCGCGATCCGGGTCGCGAGAGCGCCGATCTCGACGAACCGCTGCCGCGGCAGGCCGAGGCGCGCCTTGACGGTGAGGATGCGGCGGACGGCCTCGTCGAGGCGCTTCACGGGCAGGCGGCCGGCCCGGGCTTCGGCGACGAGATAGGTCGCGACCCGCGCCGGTTCCGGAGGCAGGAGGACCATATCGATGCCCGCCAGTATCGCCCGCTTGGCGGCCTCCTCCGGACCGAAGCCCCGCGTGACGCCAGCCATCTCCATGGCGTCCGTCACCAGTAACCCTTTGAAGCCGAGATCGCTGCGCAGCAGGTCGGTCATGATGGCCGGAGAGAGAGTCGCCGGCAGTCCGGGCGTCGGGTCGAGGGCGGGGACGAACAGGTGGGAGGACATGATGGCCTGGACGCCCGCCTCGACGGCCTGCCGGAAGGGATAGAGCTCGATGCGCTCCAGCCTCTCCCGGTCCCCGGCGATCGTCGGCAGTTCCGTGTGCGAGTCCTGGTCGGTATCGCCGTGGCCGGGGTAATGCTTCGCCGTCGCGACCATCCCGTTCTCCTGGCAGCCGCGGATGAAGGCCCGGGCGATGCGGCTGACGAGGGCGGGGTCCTCGCCGACCGAGCGGGTGTTGATGATCGGATTCAGCGGATTGACGTTGACGTCCACGACCGGCGCGTACGTCATATGGACGCCCATGGCCCGGCCCTCAATGGCCGTGGCCTTCCCCATCTCATAGGCCAGGTCCTCGGAGCCGGCCGCGCCCAGGGCCATGAGCGGCGGGAAAAGAGTGGCGTTCGTGACTTGGTTGCCGACGCCCCGTTCGAAGTCCGAAGCGATGAGGAGCGGCAGCTTGGCCCAGGACTGGAAGAGGTTGGTGAGGCTGGCCGTTTCGTAGACCTCTCCTCCGAAGAGGATGACCCCGCCGACCCGGCTGCCGACGATGAGCTCGCGCAGGGCCTTGAGCTCGGGACTCTCGAGGTTGCGGAAGTTCCCGGCGAACCGGCAGGCGATCGTCTGGCCGACTTTCTCCGCCAGGGTCAGCCGGCGAAGGGTCTTTTCCACCCAGCGCGCATCGGACGGAGTGACGGCCAGGTTCGTCCGCGGGAGCGGCGCGCGGGCGCAGGCCGCCGCCAAGAGAACGGCCAGGGCTGAAAAGAGAGGGGCAGCTCGTCTCCTCAAGGTCAGGCCTCCTTCGGCGCGAGCAAGGCGGCGGATCCCGCCGGCTCTCAGAACTTCTCGAGCGAAAAAACCTCCAGCTCCGGATGGGCTTGGCGGATCGCCTCGACGCCCTGGAGAGAGGTCAGCTCCACGACCGCCCCGAAACCGACCGGCCGGCCGCCCAGCGTGGCGACCAGCTCGACGGCGCTGATGGACGATTGGCCCGTGGCGATCAAATCGTCGATGACGATGACGCGCTGGCCGGGCCGGATGGCGTCATCGTGCATCTCGAAATGCTCGACCGCGTACTCATTCGGGGCTTTGACGCAGACGGTCCGGCGAGGCAGCTTCCCCTTCTTGCGAATGATCGCCAGACCCAGCCGCAATTCGCGGGCCAGCCCGGCGGCGAACAAGAAGCCGCGCGATTCGATGCCGACGATGATGTCCGGCCGCTTCGGCCGCGCCCAGTCCGCCAGCCGGTCGATGGCCGCATTGTACCCCGCCGCATCCTCAATGACGGGGGTCAGGTCCTTGAAAACGATGCCCGGCTTGGGAAAATCGGGGACGTCACGGATGAGGGCCTTGATGTCGATGGCCATGGTCTTGATCCTTTCACGGTCCGGTTGTCCATTTAAGACCAAACGCGCGGGCTTTGTCAAACCCTCGACTCCCCGGCTTGGTCAGGGTTAACCCTGCCCCGCCATTCCTCCCGGAACAGGCGGGGCTGGCACCTCTAGGCTCCTGCCCCGCAGTCACCTCCTGGAAATGCGGGGCTTGGCTCTGGCGAACGGGTCAATGGAAGGCGGCCGGACCCGGCGTTGAATTCCGGCCCGATTTTCATTAAGGTGAAGAGACGATGGCGCGACGTGTCGACTGGACCCTGTATTTCGTCGCCGACGTCTCCGCGGCCCGCGGCCGGGACCTCGCCGCCCTGGTCGAAGCCGCGGCCGAGGGCGGGGTGACCGCCGTCCAGCTTCGCGCCAAGGACCTCGGGACCCGGGACTTCCTCGACCTGGCCCGCCGGCTCATTGAGCGCCTGGCGGCCCGCCGCGTCCCCCTGCTCATCAACGACCGGGTCGACGTGGCTCTCGCCTGCGGGGCGGCCGGCGTCCACCTCGGCCAGGATGACCTTCCGCTCGCCGACGCCCGCCGTCTCCTGGGCCGCAACCGCATCATCGGCCTGTCCGTAAACACGCTGCGCGAGGCCCTTGCGGCGGAGTCCGCCGGGGCCGACTATATCGGCCTCGGACCCGTCTTTGTGACCGCGACAAAGGCGACGACCCTCCCCGTCCTGGGGGCGGAGGGACTGGGCTGGATCCGGTCCAAGGTCAAGCTCCCCATCGTCGCGATCGGCGGCGTCAACGAGGGGAATGCGCGCCGGCTCGTCGAGGCCGGGGCGGACGGCGTGGCCCTCGTTCGAGCTTTCATGGACGCGCCCGACCCCGCGGCGGCTGCGCGCCGGCTGCGGCAGGCGCTCGGCCGCTAGCCGCTAATCTCGACCCTTCTCTCGTTGTCGCTGCCGGCGGTGATCGTGACCCGGATGCCGTCCAGGACAAACGGCAGTTTCTCCGCCCACTCGACGATGACGACACCTTCCCCGAGATAATCCTCCCAGCCCAGGTCACGGATCTCCGCTTCGCCCTGAAGCCGGTAGAGGTCGATATGGAAGACGGGGACGCGGCCCTGATAGACGTTCACCAGGCAGTATGACGGGCTGCAGACCGACGTCGTCTCCCTGACGTCGAGCCCGGCGGCCAGGCCGCGGGCGAAAACGGTCTTGCCCGCGCCGAGTTCGCCCATGAGGAGGACGACCTCGCGGCCGCTGAAGGCCCGGGCCAGGCTTGCGGCGAGGCGGAACGTCTCCTCCTCGGAATGGGTGACCGCGGCGCGCGCGGCCCGGCCCGGAGCGTCCGGCGCGTGCACGGTCCTCACGCCTCCAGAGACTTCAGCGCCGCCGGGAGAAAGCGGATGAGGTCGCCGGCCATGAGCGCCCGCTCGCCGAGCCTCGCCGCGGCGAGGTCCCCGCTCAATCCGTGCGCGTAGACGGCGGAAAGAAGGCCGGCGAGGATGTCCTTCGTCTGCATGACCTGAGACGCGATGAGGCCCCCCAGGACATCCCCCGACCCTCCCGTGGCCAGGCCGGGATTGCCCGTGGGGTTGACGAAAACGCGGCCGTCCGGCGCGGCCATGAGCGTCCGATAGCCTTTGAGGACAAGATGAAGGCGGTGTCGGGCCGCGAACTCCGGAGCGAGCGCGAGTTTCTTCTCGACGACGTCCTGGCTGGCAAGGTCGAGGAGTCGCGCGAACTCGCCCGGGTGCGGGGTCAAGACGGCCGGGGCCTTGAGTCCGTCGAGAAGAGCGGGCCGCGCAGCGATGATGTTCAGGGCGTCGGCGTCCAGGACGGCGGGGACCCGGATCCTCGGCACGAGGCCCGCGACGAAGGCCGCCGTCTCCGGGTGGGTCGAGATCCCCGGCCCGAGAAGAAGGGCGTCTTTTCCTTTGAGGAGCTCGAGGGCTCTCTTCCCGGCGGCGGCGGCGATCGTGCCTTCGGCTGTCCCGGGGAGGGGCTCGACCATGAGCTCGGGCGACGGCCGGGCGACGGCGGCTAGACAGGCGGCAGGAACGGCCACCGTCACCAGGCCGGCGCCCATCCTGAGAGCCGCCCGGCCGGCCAGGACCGCCGCGCCCGCCTTCCCGACCGAGCCGGCAACAATGAGGAGATGGCCGTATGTCCCTTTGTGCGTGTCCTTCTTCCGGGGCCGGAAGTAAGGCTTGATATCGACCGCTTCGACCAGGCTGAGCTTCAGCCGCGGGTCATCGAAGAGGAAGTCCGGGATGCTGATGCCCGCGACGACGAGTTCGCCGACCAGGTCGGCCGCCGGCGGAAAGATGTGGGCGATCTTCGGCGCGGCGAGGCAGACCGTCAGGTCGGCCTCGACACAGGGGCCGAGGACGCGGAACGTGTCGGAGGAAAGCCCCGACGGGATATCCACTGCGACCGTGAACCCCCGGGCCCGATTGATATCCGCGACGACCTCGGCGTAAAGCCCGGTCAGAGGGTCGCTGAGTCCGGTCCCAAAGAGCGCGTCGACGATGACCCCGGCGTGGAAGAGTCCGGTCCGGGCTTTGCGCCAGGCCGCCGGGGTCGTGACCTCGACTACCGGCAAGCCGAGCTTCAGGGCGATCTTCATATTCAGGGCGGCGTCGCCCCGGACGTCTGCCTGCGGGGCAAGGAGGAGGATGCTCGGCCGGCCGCCCAGGTTCGCCAGATGACGGGCCACGACGAAACCGTCCCCGCCGTTGTTCCCTTTGCCGGCGACGACAACGACGGGCTTGCTCTCGAGGCCCGTAACCCGGCGCCGCAGGACGGCGACAACCTCCCGGCCGGCATTCTCCATGAGGAGGGGGCCGGGGATGCCGACCTCCTCGATGGTCCGGCGGTCGATCTCCTTCATTTCGGAGGACGTCAGGATCTTCAGCATCGGCGGACTCCTGGCGGCATTTTACTACGGGGAGCAGAAAATATGTTACATAATCCTTGCTGCTCCCCGAGTACTAGCCGGGCGATATAGAAATCTGAAGACATTTATTTTCTGCCCGGCTTAGTAGCACAATTCCCGGCCGGCGGGAGGCCAAAATCAGGGACTAGCCGCTTCCCCCCTTACGGGGTGAGGAGGGAACTGCAAAAATCCCCCACCTAATCGTCGAGGGAGACGATTTACCCTTTCTCCCGGCCCCGCTACTCTATCTATAGAAGGGAGATGGCACTGCCCTAGATAGCGCCGCGAGAGCACCCTGATGTCTAGAAACGTCTTGATCATCGACCGCGACGATGACGCCCGCCGGGCGCTCCGGTCGGCTCTCGAAGCGCGCCAGATCGCGGCCATCGAGGCCGATAACGCCGACAGCGCGCTGTCCCTGATCCGCTTCCAAAAACCGGACCTTGTCCTGATGGACTCGCGGCTGCTTCTTCCTGGGCAGTCGTCCTTCATCTCCCGTCTGAAAACCGACCCCCGCTGGTCGAGCATCCCGGTGCTGGCTATGCTGGACAGCCCCGATGAGGACCAAGCCCGGAGAGCCCTGGCGTCAGGCTTCGCGGGATACGTTTCCAAACCCATCGAAACGCGGACCCTCATCAAGACCATCTTCCGGTACCTGAACAACGGCAATGCGACGGCCGTGAGCGATTCCGGCCCCGGGCTGGAGGGCCGCAAGATCCTTATCGTCGACGGCACGCTGCGCGAGAAGACGTTCCTCGACACCCTGACGTCCCACGGCTATGAACTCCTCATGACCCGCGAAAAGGAAGAAGCCCTCTCCGTGGCCGCCGGAGCGAAACCCGACCTGATCCTGATCGACCTCCATGCGCCCGACGTGGACGCCATGGACCTGACCCGGAGCCTGAAAGGCGACCTGAAGACGAAGGCCATTCCGATCATCCTCCTGACGGACCTCGACGACCAGGAAAACCGCCTGGCCGGACTCGAGGCCGGAGCCGAGGAGTTCCTGACCAAGCCCATCAGTCCGGTGGAGCTCTTGGCAAGGGTGAACGCCGTGTTCCGGCTGAAGGACCTGCGCTTGGCCGAAGCGCCACATGCAGCTGGCCCCCCTGAGGCCCCCGGGGGACCCGCGGGATACGCCGGCAAGGGGGGCCGAGCGCAACGTCCCGTCGTTCTGGTCGTCGAGAACGACCCGCGGGAGACAAAATCCCTTCAAAAGGCGCTTAAAAGCCTGCCCGTGCGCGTCGAAACGGCCCCCGCCGGCGAGCTGGCCTTATCGTGGGTCGAAACCCATCGGGCCGACCTCATCATTCTCGACCTCCTCCTGCCCGACATGGATGGTTTCGAAGCCTGCCGCCGGCTTAAGGACCATACGGACGACCAGGACGTGCCGATCATCATATCGTCCTACGTGGACGATGCGGAGACGCGGGTCCGCTGCCTGGAACTCGGCGCGGACCGCGTCTTCCCCAAACCCATGAACGACCGGGAGCTCCAGGTCCAGGTCCGCGTGCTGCTCGAGCGGCGGAGCAGGTCCGAAGAGCTGCGTCGGCGCTTCCAGGCGGCCATGAATTCCGCCGTCATCGATTGGCTCACCGGGCTCCACAGCCCGGGCTTCTTCCGTTCCTTCCTGGGGATGGAGATCCGGCGCGCTGAGCGGCAGAACTACGTCTTCACGCTGCTCCTGCTCGACGTCGACGGCCTTAAAACCTATAACGACGCTTTCGGCCGGCCCGGCGGGGACATCATCCTGCAGGAGATCGCCCACGTCATCCGCAACACGATGCGGGAAATCGACGTGGCAGCCCGCCTCGACGAGGACGAGTTCGCCCTCATCCTCCCCTTCACGGACAAGGCTGGCGGTTTCCAGGCTGCCCAGCGCATCCGCCAGGGCCTCGAAACCTACCGCTTCTTCTTCGAAGCGTACGCCCAAGCCGACAAGGCGACAGTCAGCACGGGCATCGTCATGTACCCCACCGACGCAGCGACTCTCGACGGGCTCCTGGCCCGGGCGAATCAGATGCTCTTCCGGGCGAAGAAAAAGGGCCGGGCCCAGATCAGCCTGTGATGAAGACCGACGGCAGAAATACGGTCCGCGGGACAAGCTGCCGATGAAACGCAAGGGCAAGGCCGGGCTGCTGCAGCCCTTCCTAACGAAGGATTTCCTGAACGAGGCTAGAGCCGGCGCCCCAGCGCCGTCCTCAGCCGCACGCCGACTGCTGCGCTTCCTCTGGCAGCCCTATGCCCTCTTCTCGCTGGCCTTTACGCTGGCCATCGCCCTGGCCGGCTTCTATCTCATCAGCGTCCAGCATGACAACCTCCGGAAGCACAAAGAGGACGAGCTCTGGGCCGTCGCCGAGTTCAAGGCCTCCCAGGTCTCTTCCTGGCGGCAGCAGAGACTGGCCGACGCCGATATGATCCCGGCGATCGGAACGTTGCGGGATCTGGTCCTCGGCCCCGCCTCAGGAAGCCCATCCGCACGCCTGGAGATCATTCAATACATGGCCCGGCTGAAGGACCACTATCAGTATGAGCGTGTCGTCCTCACGGACGCCGACGGCCGCGTCCTGGAAGCCGTGCCCGGCGTTCCGGCCTCTGCTTTGACCTCCCCAGACGCTGTGACCTGGATCCCGACCGCGAGCCGCCAGACGATGATCAGCGATTTCTACCGGGAGCGGGAGACGGCTCTGATCTTTCTGAGCCTGCGCATTTCCCTGCGTCCGGATGCGGAGTCGAAGGGCCTTCCCCACGGTTACCTCCGTCTGGATATCGACCCCGCGCGGTCGCTCTATCCTCTCATCCAGCGTTGGCCGACGCTCAGTCGAACGTCCGAGACCGTCCTCGCGCGCCGCGACGGAGACGAGGTCCTCTATCTCAACGAACTCCGTCACCGCCCCGGTGCGGCCCTCGCCCTCCGTTTTCCGCTAACGCTGGCGCAACTCCCGACCGTTAGGGCCGTGCTCGGCCAGCGGGGCCTCCTCGAGGGCATCGATTACCGCGGAGAACCCGTCTTGGCCGCCGCGATCTCCATCCCCGATACGTCCTGGATTCTGGAAGCCAAGACGGACACCGCGGAGATTTTCGCCGCGGCGCGGAGCCGCGGACTGCTCATCACCGGCCTTCTCTTTTATCTGATTCTCGCGGCCCAGCTGTTCATCCTTTATCTCTGGCGCTGGCAGCAGACGCGCCTCCGTCTCGCCCGGGCCGCCGTGTTCAACGCCGTGCTCGAGGGACTGCCCAACCCGGTTTTTTTGAAGGACTCCCAAGGCGTCCTGCTGAGCGTGAACCGGTCGTTCGCCGCGTTGTTCGATGCGCCGCGTCAAGCGCTCATCGGAAGAAAGCTCAACGACCTCCTGCCGCCGGCCCTGTCCGGCCCCTTAGACATGATGATGCGCGAACTCTCCCAGCGGCCGGGCGTCAAAGTCCTCGAGGGGGTCCTGCCCGTCCCCGGCGGCGGCTCGCGGCACGTCATCTTCAACCAGGCGACCCTCGTCAACCCGGACGGGTCGCCGGCGGGCCTGATCGGGACGATCCAGGATATCGCCGATCTCAAGCAGGCCGAGGAACGACTCCGCGAGTCGGAGGAAAAACTGCGGGTCGTCGTCGAGAACAGCGCTCTCGGCCTCGCGCTCCTCAGTCCTACTCTCGAGATCCTCAATGCCAACACCAAGATGAGGACCTGGTTCCCGGCCTGCGACCCGGCCCGGAAGCCCGACTGCTATAAGGTCCTCAACAGCCCCCCGCTCGCGACCCCTTGTCCGTTCTGTCCGGCCCTTGAAACGCTCCGGGACGGCCGCTTCCACGAGGCGGTCATGACCAAGGTGACGCCGGACGGCCCCCGCGAGTTCCGGATCGCGACCAGCCCCGTCAGCGGCGAGGGGGGCCTGACGGCCGGCATCATCGTCACGATGCAGGATATCACCACCCAGCAGGAGGCCGCTTCGGAGCTTATCCGCCTCAAGGAATTCAACGAGAGCATCATCCGGGCCGCCACCGAGGGCATCGTCGTCTCCGACGCCGAGGGCCGCTTCCTCTTCGTCAATCCACGGGCCGCGGCGATGCTCGGCTACCGGCCGGAGGAGCTCGTGGACCACCATGAGGACAAGATCACGCCCGAGGACCAGCTGCCGGTCCTCCGCGCGGCCGACCACCGCCGGCTGCAGGGCCTGGCTGACCGCTACGAGCTCGAGCTGCGGCGCAAGGACGGCAGCCGCATCCCGGTCCAGGTCAGCGGCCGGCCCCTCATCAAGGACGGCCGATTCGCCGGCACCCTGGCCGTCCTGACCGACATCTCCGCCCTCAAGAAGCTGGAGGAAGAAATCCGCGCCCTGTCCCTGCGGGACGAGCTGACCGGGCTCCTCAACCGTCGCGGCTTCTTGGAGCTCGCCACCCAGCAGCTCAAGATCGCCGAGCGCCTGCGGAAACGGATGCTTCTCCTCTATGCGGACGTCGACGACCTCAAGTCCATCAACGACCGTTTCGGCCACCAGGAGGGCGACCGGGCCTTGACCGGCGCCGCCCTGGTCCTGAAGACCTCTTTCCGCGACTCCGACCTCTTCGCCCGGCTCGGCGGCGACGAGTTCGTCGTTCTGGCCATGGAAACCGAGCGCTCCCAGGCCGACTTCTTCCGCTCCCGCCTGGAAAAAAAGCTCGACCTCTTCAACGAGCAGAACCTTGCGCAGCGGAAATACACGCTCGGGTTGAGCATCGGGCTCGTCGTCTGGCACCCCGACCTGCCCCTCAGCCTGGAGAATCTCCTCGTCCAGGCCGACGCGCTTATGTACGACGAGAAACTGAAGAAGAAGTGAAGCCGGGCGCCGTCCCGCCTTGAACTTCGCCCGGTTTTATGCTAAGTTTTTGACGTCTTTTCAACGCGTTTCCTGCTGTCAACTCAAGGAGGTCCTCATGGGCATTCGGATCGGCATCAACGGCTTCGGCCGGATCGGGCGGAACATGCTACGGGCGTCCGTCAACGACCCCTCCCTGACCTATGTCGCGGCCAACGACATCACCGACGCCAGGACCCTGGCCCATCTCCTGAAATACGATTCGGTGTTGGGGACTTTTAAGGGCGAGGTCCGGGCGGCCGAGAACGCCATCGTCGTCAACGGGAAAACGATCAAGGTCCTGGCCGAGAAAGAGGTCGGGAAGCTTCCCTGGAGGGACCTCGGGGTCGACATCGTCGTCGAGTCCACGGGGAAATACACGAAGCGGCCCGACGTCATCCAGCATCTGGAGAAGGGCGGCGCCAAGAAGGTCATCGTCTCCGCCCCGGCCACCGACCCCGACGTCACGATCGTGCTCGGGGTGAACGAAAAATCTTACGACCCGGCGAAGCACCATATCCTGTCCAACGCGTCCTGCACGACGAACTGCCTGGCCCCCGTGGTCAAGGTCCTCCATGACGCCTTCGGCCTCGAACGGGGCTTCATGACGACGATCCACGCGTACACGAACGACCAACGCATCCTCGACCAGCCCCACAAGGACCTTCGTCGGGCGCGGGCCGCCGCCGTATCCCAGATCCCCACCACGACCGGCGCGGCCAAGGCGGTCGGTCTGGTCATGCCCGAGCTCAAAGGCAAGATCGACGGCATCGCCATCCGGATCCCCACGCCGAACGTTTCCCTCGTCGACCTCGTGGCGCTCCTCAAGAAAGCGGCCACGGCCGAGGAGGTCAACGCCGCCCTCAAGTCGGCGGCCGAGGGACCGCTCCGGGGCATCCTCGGCTACACCGAGGAGCCGCTCGTCTCGGTCGATTTCCTGGGCGACCCCCGTTCGGGAATCGTCGACGCCCTTTCGACCAAGGTTCTCGGCGAGAATCTCGTCAAAGTCCTCGCTTGGTACGATAACGAGTGGGGCTACGCCTGCCGGCTCGTCGACCTCGCTAAGTTCATCGGCCGGTGAAGGCCATGAAGTCCGTCGAAGAGCTCGACGTCAAGGACCGGCGCGTCTTTTTGCGGGTCGATTTCAACGTCCCGCTCGCCGAGAGCGGCGAGATCCGGGACGACACGCGGGTCCGGGCCTCGCTCCCGACCATCCGCTATCTCCTGGGCGAGGGCGCCAAGCTCGTCGTCGCCTCCCATCTCGGACGCCCGAAGGGGAAAAAGGACCCCAAGCTGAGCCTGGCCCCGGTCGCCCAACGTTTATCCGGCCTTGTCCCCGACAAGGTCATCATGTCCCCGGACGTCGTGGGCGACGACGTGGCGCGCCTGAAACGGGAGCTCAAGGCGGGCGAGATCCTCCTCCTGGAGAATGTCCGCTACTACCGGGAAGAAGAGGCGAACGACCCGGCCTTCTCAAAGGAGCTGGCCGAAGACATCGACATCTTCGTCAACGACGCTTTCGGCTCGAGCCACCGGGCCCACGCCTCCGTCGTGGGGATCGCCGGCTTCGTTCCGGTCAAAGCCGCCGGCTTCCTGATGAAAGAGGAAGTGGACCAGCTCCGGCAGGCGATCGATGTTCCCGAGCGGCCCTACGTGGCCATCCTGGGCGGGGCCAAGGTCTCGGATAAGATCGGGGTCATCCAAAGTCTCCTCGCCAAAGCCGACTCCGTGCTCATCGGCGGGGCCATGGCCTACACCTTCCTCAAAGCCCAGGGGCAGGACGTCGGAAGGTCGCTCGCCGAGGACGACCAGAAGGAAACGGCCCTGAGTATCCTCCAGACGGCCCGCCGGCGGAAGGTGGATTTCTGGCTGCCCGTGGACCACGTGCTGGCGGCGGCCACGGACGCGGCCGAAGCCAGCACCACCGTCCCCGCGCCGCCCTTCCCGCCCGGACTGCTGGGTGTGGATATCGGGCCGAAAACGGTGGACGCCTACGCCCGCCTCATCGCCTCCGCTAAAACGATCTTTTGGAACGGCCCCCTCGGCGTCTTCGAAAATCCCGCCTTCGCCCACGGCACGGTCAAGATCGCCCAGGCCGTGGCCGCCTCGTGCGCCATCTCTATCGTCGGGGGCGGAGACTCCATCGCCGCCCTCAAGCAGGCCGGCGTCACGGACCGGATCACGCATATTTCGACGGGCGGCGGAGCTTCCCTCGAGTTCATCGCCTACGGAACGCTGCCCGGGATCGAAGCCCTTGAAAAGTGAGCCGCTGACCATGCCCGCCCGCCCGCCCCTTGTCGCCGGCAACTGGAAGATGCATTTGACCGTGCCGGAGGCCCGTGTCCTGGCGGGCCAGGTCGTCGAGGCGGCCGGGCGTCTCGCCGGGGTGAAGTTCATCCTCGCCCCGCCGTTCACCGCCCTGGCCGCCGTGGCCGAGGTCGTCGAGGGCTCGCCCGTCGGGCTGGCCGCCCAGAACATGCATTGGGAGGACAAGGGGGCCTTCACCGGCGAGGTCTCGGGGCCGATGCTGACCGACGCCGGATGTCTCTATGTCCTCGTCGGCCATTCCGAGCGCCGGCAGTTCTTCGGCGAGATGGATGAGACAGTGGGCCGTAAGGTCCGCGCCGCCCTGAGGCACGGCCTCTCTCCCATCCTCTGCGTCGGCGAGTCGCTGTCGATCCGGGAGGACGGCCGGACGCTGCCGTTCATCGAGCGCCAGATCGAAGCCGCCCTGGACGGCGTCGACGCCCGGGCCGCGGGGAGCGTCATCCTTGCCTACGAGCCGGTCTGGGCCATCGGGACGGGCCTTACGGCTTCCCCCGCCCAGGCCGAGGAGGTCCAGGCCTTCCTCAGAGGCTGGCTGGGGCAAAAATATGGAAATGCGGTGGCCGCCTGTGCTATAATCCTTTACGGTGGGTCGGTGAAGCCGGCCAACGCTTTTTCGCTGATCAAGGAAAAGGATATCGACGGATTTCTCGTGGGGGGCGCCTCCCTCGAGGCGGATTCCTTCATCGGGATCGCCCGGGAGTCTCTCCGCGTGGATAAGGAAAAACAGTGAGCACTTTACTCATCGTCATCCACATCATTAACTGCAGCGTCCTGATCCTGGCCGTCCTTCTCCAGTCGGGCAAATCGGCCGACCTGGCCGGCGCGTTCGGCGGGGTCGGCAGCCAGACCGCTTTCGGGTCGCGCGGGTCGGCTTCCCTGCTCTCGAAGGTCACCCAGGCCTGCGCCATCATCTTCATGCTCACGTCCCTCGGGCTGTGGGCGGTCTCGGCCAAGGGGACCAAGTCCGTCCTGAGCGGCGAGCAGGCCCCCCAGAAGACGACGGCCCCGGCGACGCAGCCGACGGCCCCGCGCGCGCAGACCCCCGCCCAGCCCCCGGCGGAAAAAAAGGAAGGGACCGCTCAAACGGCGGACAAAACGCCTCCGGCGCCTCAGAAGAGCGAACCGGCCAAGAAAAAATAGATGACGGACCTCCCCAGCGCATGCCGAAGTGGTGGAATTGGCAGACACGCTAGCTTGAGGGGCTAGTTCCCGATTAAAAGGGAGTAGGGGTTCGAGTCCCCTCTTCGGCATTCCCCCTCCAAACTCGGGCCGAAGCAAAACCCGCTATCCAGTTCGGCGCCAGCGTAAAGGAATTTGACGGCTCGGACGGGCCCCATAGGGACGCGCCCCTGGCCGCTCTGCGTTCAGGGGGGCACGAAAGTTGCTGCGATATGCAGCGGGAGGAGACCAGCATGACCAAAGTCGGCCTGAGAATGAGGGTCCCGGTCCTGATCGTTCTCTTGATCAGTCTGCCGTTCGCTCTCCCCGCTTCGCAAGCGGCGCCGCCGTCCGCCGGCATGATCGAAGTCACGGTCAGGGTGGAAAGGGCCGGGCAGTTCGTGGACTCCCTGAAGCTCGACGACTTCGAGGTCCTGGAGGACGGCCGGCCGCAGCCGCTTCAATCGCTCTACCTCTTTAAGGGTCAGGATCTTCTCCGCTACGATGAACGGACGCCGGTCCAGGTGACGGCCAGCCGGCACTTCTACCTCCTTTTCCAGGCGACCGATCACGACCCGCGTTTCGCTGAGGCCGTCGACGACCTCTTCCGGAACGTCCTCCGGCCGGGCGACACGATGACCCTGATGACCCCGCTCAAAGTCTACACCCTGAACGAGGAGGCTCTGCGCTCCAAGCCTTTCGACGTCCTCTCCAAGGAAATGCAGCAGATCCTGCGGAAAGACGTCCAAGCGGGGGCCGGCGAGTACCGGGAGCTCATCCGCGACCTCAGGCGGATCGTCCAGGCGATCGGCGGCACGAGCCGGGCCGTGGATGCCGACATGGAAACCGACTCGACCGCCAGCGCCTTCGGCCTGGAGATGACCCTGGAACGTTACCGGCAGAACCTGACCAAACTCGAAGGCCTCCGCCTGCTCGACGAACGGAAGCTCCTCAGCTTCGCCGGCGGCCTGAAGGCCCGCCCCGGCCGGAAATACGTCTACCTTTTCTACCAGCGCGAGTTCCGGCCCGAGATCAGCTCCGGCGTCCTGACGACGATGCTGAGCATGTACCAGGACCAGCCCAATGTTCTGAGCGACCTCCAGGACCTCTTCCAGTTCTACCGGCGGGAACTCCCGCTCAACATGGAGGGGATCAAGCGCGCCTTCGCCGACGCCGGTCTCTGTCTGAACTTCATCTTCATGAACAAGGAATCCCAGGCCATCTTCGGGGCGACGATGCGCGAGCAGTCGGAGGACGTCTTCCGGGTCTTCACCGCCATCGCCAAAGCGACCGGCGGCCTCAGCGAGACCGCCCAGAATCCGGCGGCCTCATTCCACGCCGCCTCCCAAGCGACGGCGGAGCACTATCTCCTGTATTACTCTCCCGACAACCCGGCCAAGGATGGGACGTTCCGGACGATCGAGGTCCGCGCCAAGGGCGAAGGCCTGACCGTCTCCAACCGGCTGGGGTACTTCGCGCGCTGACGCCTTTTTCGGGAATCCGTTCCGCTCAGGCCGCGCTAGCCACCCAGAGCGAGAAATCCGTTTCCGGCATCGCGCCCGTCGACCGCGCCCGCTCGACGCCCCGGTGGAGGATGAGGAAGGTCGGCACGGCGTGAACGCGGAAGCCCGTCGCGACCCCGGGGGCCTGGTCGATGTTGAAACGCACGACCATGAGCTCTCCGGCCCGCCGTTCGGCCAGCCGCTCGACGATGGGGTGCATGATATGGCAGGGCCCGCACGTCGGCGAATGGAAATCGACCAGGACCGGGAGACTCGACGTCTGGATCATCTTATAGAGGCCGCCGACCGAAATCTCGAGCACGGTGCCCGGCTCGGGCAGCTCGCTGCGGCAACGGCCGCAGACGACTTTCTTCCCGGCCGAGTCCAGAGGATAGAAATTCGTCGTGCCGCAAACCCGGCAGCTGACCTTCACCTTATGCACGCTCATCAAGAACTCTCTGCGCTCCACCCCGGCCGCCCGCCCGGCCCGCGGCCGCGCCGCGTGCGGACGAGCAGGGCCCGTCTCTTCGCCGCGGGGAATCGCTCGATCGCATAGCGAAGGGTCGTGCGGGGGACGGCCGGCCCGCACGCCAAGAGGAAGCGTTCCAGACGTCCTTCGTCCGCCTTTCCGGCCTCCCGGAGCAGCCAGCCATTGGCCTTCTCGATGAGGTCGTCATCGACGCCGAAGAGAGACCTGGCAACCCGGTAAATCATGGCCAAGTGTTCCGGACGCTTGGCCAACTTGAGGAAAGAAACGGCTGAGGCTCTTTTGACCCAGCGATTGGGATGGGCGGCCCAGGCCGCGACCTTCGGCGCCAGGTCGGGGTACTTCAGGACGAGCGCGCCCATGACCTCGGGGCAAAAGACATCAACCGAAGCCCAACTGTCGAGGCGGTCCGCGGCCAGCCAGCCTTTGACCCGGCCGAAGAGTGAGCGGGGAAAGTCCCTTTTGAACCGGGCCAGGATGATGGCGGCGACCCCCTTGGTCTCCAGCTCGCGCGCCGGGAAAAGAAGGTCGCAAAGAGTCATGGCCTCGGCCACCGTCCACGACGGCCGGATCAGGCTGTAGATTTCCAGCGCCAGGGCCCTGACCTCGGCGGAGGAAACTCCATAGGTCCGGACCGTCTCCTTAAAATACTTCTGGACTTGGGCGGCCCGGACGGGATCGGTCAAGGCGCGCAGACGGGCGACGGCCAGCGCGGCCGCCTGGCGGGGCGTCATCGTCGGGTTCATCGTCACCTCGTATCAGCCCGCATTGAAGAGAATATTTTACCATAGTCCGCCGCTCGGGCCATCGCGAGCGCCAGGGATAGCATCATCTGCATGTGATTGGAGATGCCTCCAGCGGCAATCCTCCATCGGAACCGGAAGCCTCGTGCCCGTGGATTTACCAACAAGAAGACGCCCGTCCGGAGTTCAGACGAAGGCCGCCAGGACGCGGTTTGAGAGGAGGAGCTTGTCGTCCGGGATCCGCAGCCTCCCGGCCCCGACCTCGAGCCAGCCTTCGGCCGCGAGCTCCCCGACTTCCCGTCCGCAGGCGTCCAGGAGGTCGACCCCGAACCGCCGGCGGAAACCCAAAAGGTCGACGCCTTCGATAAGCCTCAAGCCGAAGATAAGCGCCTCTCGCCACGCCCGGTCCGCCGAAAGATCGACGACCTCGGCCAGCGGCTCTGCTCCCCTGGTCAGATGGGCGTGCCAGTCCCGGAGCCCGGGAACGTTGGTGAAGCGGCGCGATCCGAGATGCGAGGCGGCGGATGGCCCCAGACCGAGAAACGGTTCATACCGCCAGTATTTCAGGTTATGCCGGCCTTCCCTGCCCGGCCGGGCGAAGTTGGAGACCTCGTAGCGGCGCAGGCCGGCCTCCGCCAGAGTCTCGGCGAAGAATTCATAATGAGCCGCCGCCTCGTCGTCGCCGACCGGAAAATCTTTGGTCACGGCTTCGAACGGCAGGCCGTCCACGTTTTCCAGAATATAGAGTGAAACGTGATCGGGACTGATCTCGCGGACGACGGCGGCCGTCCTTTCAAGGGCGGCCCGGGACTGCCGTGGAACGCCGACGAGGAGGTCGAGCCCGAGACTCTCGTAGGACGAGTCCCGCGCCGCGGCGCAGAAGTCCCGGGCTTCAGCGGCGCTGTAGCCTCGGCCGAGAAGGGTCAGGTCGCCATCGTCGAACGATTGTACGCCGACACTCAGGCGGGTGATGCCCGCCTCGCGCCAGCCGGCGAGAAACTTCCGTTCTGACGGGCTTGGGTTGGCTTCGAGCGTCACCTCGTCCGGAACGAGGCGAAACCGGCCGGCCAGGAGCGCCAAGAGCCGGCGCACCTCGGCAGGGCCGAGAAGCGAAGGCGTGCCTCCCCCGATATAGATTGTATCGAAGCTGAGCGCCGGGTCGGCCCTTAAGTCCGCCTCACGCGCCAAGCCTTCCCACCACAGCGATGCCAGCCGCGCTTCGAACGGCACGCTGGCGAAATGGCAGTAGGGGCACTTGGCCCTGCAGAAGGGAAAATGGATGTAGAGTCCGACGACCTCCGCCCTCACCGGCCTTTTTTCCACCCCTCCATCATTTCCCAGCGCTTGACGGCTTCGAGGAACGTGTCGGCGATGAAGGCGGCTTTTCTCTTCTGGTATTCCCTGGCCTTGGCCACGTCGAAGTCGAGGTAACCGGTCCCCTGCTCGGGCAGCCGCATCGTGGCCCAGGAGGGCATCATGGCGACTCCCGCGTCCGTGCCGGCCCGGCCGACGCTCTCTTTCCCGAGCTTCTCATAGAGCTCACGGTCGACGAGCGCGGGGTCATAGGCCATGACCATGGCCGCTTCCTCCAGGTCCCCGTGGCCGGATTGTTGGGCCTTGACTCCATAGACTTCCTTGGCGACATCGAACGCCGTCACCCACCAGTCGACGGTCATGAAGTGGGCCCCCGTCTCCTGGTGGAGGCGGGTCATGGCTCGCTTGACCGCGTCCGTGTTCCCGCCGTGGCCGTTGACGACGAGGACATTGCGGAAGCCGGTCCGGACGAGATCCTTGAGGACATCATAGATGTATTCCTCAAAGACCTCCGGCCGGATGGTGATCGAGCCCGGGAACTGAGAGATACTGGCCCCGGTCACGCCGTGGTTGATGGCCGGGGCGACGAGGGCGTTGCACTTGGCCCAGATCTCCTCGGCGACCTGGAGCGGGATGTAGTTATCGGTGCCGATGGCGCAGGCGCCGTGCGATTCGACCGTCCCGATGGGCAGAATGACCCGGTCGGTGACGGCGGGGACGATTTCGGCCACCCGCATCCAGGCGAATTTCTGCAGCTCGTGGAACTTGAGGTCTTTGACCGTCTTCTGGGCGAAGCCGGGCAGGACGAGGCCCAGGACGAGGGCCGGGACAAGAAAATATCTCGCGGACTTCATCTTCGGAGAACCTCCTTGGTGGGGTTACGCGGGGACAGGATACCTGAAGCCGGCAAAAAAGGGAACGGCGCGGCCCTATTCCGCCCGCTCGTAGCCGACGGCGGCGAAAAAGACCGCGCGGTCGAAGAAAAGGACGACCCGGTTCTGGAGCTCCAGGGCCTGGAGCAGGTCCATGGCGGAGTCCACGAACCCTTCGTCTTGGACCTTCTCCCAGAGGTGGCGGCGGAGGAGGCAGAGGGACAGGATGACCTCGGACAGGGGGAAACCCTCCTGCCGGCGGATCCGGCCGAGCTCGGTCCAGGTCTCCTTGACCTCCTCGTGGGAGGACTCTTTAGAGATCCATTTGCCGAGCTGGCTGTAGACGCTGTAAGCGCGGTTGTAGAGCTCCCTCTGGTCGAAATCCCGGTAGGTCGGAAGCCGCGGATGGCGCTGGACGTCCTCCAGATACCGGCGGGTGAGCTCGACGGCGTTCGATTCGATGAGATGGACAAGCCTGCGGGACGCAGGTGTCGCCGCGTAGCCGCCGGTCCGCAGGGCCTCCACCACGGTGCCCTCCCTCTACCCCTTAAATTAATGCCGGACTCGACCGCTGTCAACAACAAAAAACCCCCGGCGGGCGCCGCCGGGGGTGGGGAGATCCCTCGCGTCCGGTTACTTCTTGACTTCTGTGGCGGTTTCGGCCTTCTTCATCGGGCAGTCCGGGGGGCAAGTTCCGGCGGACGAGGCCTGGGGGGCCTTCTGGGCGGCCATCTGGTCAAAGTGGGCCTGGATTTTCTTGACGAGCTCGGGGTCTTTGGCCGTTACCTTGATGACCACCCCGTCGGCCGTCTTCTCGATCTTGTGCTCCACTCCCTCAGCCATCATCGGGCAGCCGGTTGAGCCGCAGCCGCACATCATCGTCCCGGCCATCATCATTCCGCGGCCGTGCCTCATCATCATGCCCATCGGCATCCGGTGGGCCATCATGCGCTGACCGTGCATCATGGGAGTTCCTGCCGAGGGCTCGGGCGTCTGGCCGTGGCGCATGCCCATTCCGGCCTGGGCCATGGGCATGACCTCGCCCTTCTCAGCGGGAGCGCCGGCCTTGGCCACTTTCATTTTCGCCAGGTACTTCTCGGGTTCCTTGGCGAAGCGGTCCTTGCAGCCGGTGGAACAAAAATAGTACGTCTCGCCCTGATACTCGAAGGTCGCCTTGGCCTGGGACTTCAGGACGGTCATCCCGCACACGGGGTCGACAACCTTGTCATCCGCTTTCTGCTGCGCGGGCGCGGCCAGGACGAGCGCCAACACGAGCAGACCGAATACAGTTATCCATTTCGATGGGGTCATGAGTTCCTCCTTACCCCCTTTATTTTACAGGAGCGGACCGCTTTTGTGAAGGCCGTCGCCGAAGTTTTCCGGTCCCCTCCCCCCCGGTCCTTCCGTCAGTGGAGCAGGCCGAATACGTAATAGACAAGGCAGAGCAGAGCCAGGACGATGGAGCCCCCGTTTATCTCCCGCGGCCGCCCCGCAACGAGTTTCAGCAGGGGATAAACAACCAATCCGGCCGTCAAGCCGTTGGCGATGTTGTAGGTGAAAAGCATCATAACGATAGTGAGAAAGGCGGGCACGAGCTCGGTCAGGTCATCGAAATCGATCCGCCGCACCGAGCCGATCATCAAGACACCGACGGCGATGAGGGCCGGCCCGTAGGCGTAGCGGAGGTGCTGCAGGGGCTCGATCAAGGGGAGGAAGAAGAGCGACAGGGCAAACAGTCCGGCCGTCGTCACGGAGGCCAGGCCGGTCCGGGCGCCTTCCCGGATGCCGGTGGCCGACTCGATATACGCGCCGCTCGTGCTCGTCCCGACCGCGCCGCTGAACATGCAGGTCAGGGCGTCGACCAGCATGGGCTTTTCGATGTCCGGAAAATTCCCTTTTTCGTCGAGCATGTTCCCGGCCGCGCCGACTCCCACCAGCGTCCCCAGAGTGTCGAGGAAGCTCATCAGGAAAAGCGTCAAGAGAATGGGCAAGAAACTGACCCGGAGGACGCTGGCGATATCGAGCTTGAGGAAGATCGGAGCCAAGCTGTATTCGCCGGTGAACGGAACCGCCAGGACGCCATGGGGAGCCTCCCCGAAACCGAGGACCGAGCCGATGACGGCCGTGGCGGCGATCCCGAGGAGCAGCGCGCCCCGGACGCGCCTGTAGAGGAGAAAGCTCATGATGAGGAAGCCGAAGACGGCCAGCAGGACCCGCGGGTCATGGAGGTTGCCGATCTTGACCGGGACGTCGGGCGGAAGCAGGACCCCGCCCGAGGCGGGCAAGGACGCCGGCGGGACCCCCGTCACGAAACTCGTCACGATGCCGGTCTGATAGAGCCCGATGAAGGCCAGGAACAACCCGATGCCCACTGCAAAGCTGTGCTTCAGGCTGGGCGAGATGGAATTGGCCAGCCAGGACCGGACGCGGAGGACCGTGATGAGGAGGAAGATCAGGCCGCTGATGAAGACGGTCCCCAGCCGCTGCTGCCAGCCGATGCCCATGACGGCCAGTCCGAAGGCGATGAAGGCGTTCTCCCCCATGTACGGGGCGACGGCGATGGGCCGGTTGGCCAGGACGCCCATCAGGAACGAGCCGAAGACGGCGGTCAGGATGGTCGCTACCGTGCTCGGCCCGACCGGGATCCCGGCGAACTGGAGGATGGCCGGGTTGACGACGATGATATAAGCCATGGTGATGAAGGTCGTCGCCCCGCCCAGGATCTCGACCCGGAAGTTCGTGCCGCGCTCCCGCAGGAGGAAGAACCGCGAAATGAAGCCGCCGCTGGTTTCAGCCATATCCGCCGCCCTCCTTCGTCAGGTGATCGTCGTGACCTCCCGCCGGGTCGCCCCCCGCCGGCCGCCAGAGACTCTGACCTCGCTTTTCTTGAGCGTCCTGTGGGGGCGTCCCCGTCGGCGATTCACCCTCTCCGGGGAAGTATATGAAGCCGGTCGAGGGCCTGTCAATCGCGGCGGAGAGCGTGCCTCAAAGACGCGGTGGCTTCAAAATCGCCGGCGTCTGTGCTATCAATGAATCGTCGACCGGACGGACAGCCTGGAGGCTTGGTGCCGACGATGATCACGGAAGGGACCGGCGTATCGGAACGGGGAATCCGGACCGCGAGGCCCGGGGTGACGTCTTGGCTGGCTCTCCTGTCAACGTTGGTCCTGCCGGTCATCAGCCAAGGTTCGGGCATCCGATCAGATGCTCAGGAGCGTCCGGACGCCTCCTCGCTTCTCGCGGACGTCGTCTCCGAGGTCAAGGAGCTCGGCCGCCATCCGGGGGAGGATTTCTATCGTTGGGAATTCTTCCTGGGCGAGGACGACGACGATACCAACAAGGATGTCCACGCCGTGGTCGTCATCCACGACGCCCCTCCCCCTCTCCGCCTGCGGATCCATGTCACGGACCTCGAGCGTCTGCCCGCCAATCCCCGCGTCCGCATCGCCCGCCGAACGCGCGTCATCTACGCGGCTCGCGTCGGGGACCGGCTGACCCTCGAGAAATCCGATTATTCGCCCCCCGAGCTGGTCCTGGTCCTGCGGTCCCTCCTCAAGGCCATCCGCGACAAAAAAAGGCTGCTGCGCGAGGCCGACTAGCGCCGCCCTTTTAATGATTCCTCTCTCATTTTCGGGTATACGAAGAGATAATTGGTGATGCATATCGTCCTGCGGCCCCCGTAGCGGAGGGGGCCCCGACTTGCTTGGAGGGAACGCGCCCCTTTAAGCAAGTCGGGGGAACCGCCGGGACTGGTTCCCGGGGTCGGGGGCTAAGGACGATGTGCATCGCCAATCGACCTCTCAGTACGTCCTCGAAAATGGGAGAGGGACCTTTCGCCTACGCGCACTTGCTCCAGCCGCAGTTCGGGCAGACGGGGCATTTCTCGTCCGGCAGGAGCGCGCCGCAGATCCGGCAGCGGACCGTGTAGAAGTCCTTGGCGTTGTGCCGGACCTCGCCGAAGTGCTTTTCCAGGACCTTGGCGATGGCGTCCGGGATGGACTGGATGATGCCGCCCTCGGTGAAGATCGGCTCGGAGCCGCCGATCCCCTTGAGCTGGCGGATGACTTCCTCGGTCTCGACCCCGCTCCGCAGGGCCAGCGAGATCAGCCGGCCCAGGGCTTCGGCGTCGGCCATGGTCGAATAGCCGCTCTTGCCGATCGAGGCGAAAACCTCGAACGGCTTCTCGTTGTGGAAGGTCATCGTCACGTAAAGGTTCCCGAAGCCCGTCTTGATCTTGTCGGTCGTCGAGGGCAGGGTGTCCGGCCGGCCCTGGGGATGACGGACGGCCGTCCCGTTCGTGTAGAGGACCTGGGCGTCCCGGCAGCCGTCGCGGTAGATGGTGATGCCCTTGGTCTCGAGGTCCCAGGCCAGCAGGAAGGCCGTTTCGACGTCCTCGACCGTCGCTTCATGCGGGAAGTTGATCGTCTTGGAAACGGAGTTGTCGACATGCTTCTGGAAGGCCGCCTGGATCCGGACGTGCCCCTCGGGCGCGACCTCGTGGGCGCTCACGAAATATTCGGGCAGGGGCCGGCCCGGGTTCTCCTCACACCAGGCGGCGTAGACCGGATGGACATCTTTGATCTCCGTGTCCAGGATGCGCGAGGTGACCTCGAAGGCGAAGACGGGCTCGATCGACGAAGAGCAGCCGGCGATGCGGGAGATCGTCCCGGTGGGGGCGATGGTGAAGACCGTCGCGTTGCGCATCTTCGTCCCCTTGTAGACGGAGCGGCCGATGGCGGGGAAGCTCCCCCGCTCCGCGGCCAGCGCCCGCGAGGCGGCCGTGGCCTCGTTCCGCAGGAAGCCGGCCACCTTCTCGGCCAGCTGCAAGGCTTTGGGAGAATCGTACTTCACTTTCACGAGCAGCAGGAGGTCGGCCCAGCCCATGACGCCCAGCCCGATACGACGGGTTGACCGGGTTATCTCGGCGATCTGCGGCAGAGGGTAGCGGTTGACGTCGATGACATCATCGAGAAAGCGGACACCCGTCCGGATGAGGCGGGCGAAGCGGGCCCAGTCGAACCGGTCGCGTCGCTTGGCGTCAAAGCAGTTGGCCAGGTTGATGGAGCCCAAGTTGCAGGACTCGTGGGCGTGCAAGGGCTGTTCGCCGCAGGGGTTCGTCGCCCGGATGGGGCCGAGGCCGGCCGTGGGATTGGCCTTGTTGATGCGGTCGATGAAGACGAGCCCCGGGTCGCCGACGGCCCAGGCCGCTTCGACCATGAGGCGGAAGACCTGGCGCGCGTCGCGCGTCCCGGCCGGCTTCCCCGTCCGCGGGTCGAGGAGGTCGTAGGTGCCGCCGTTCTTAACGGCCTCCATAAAGACGTCCGTGGCCGCGACGGAGATGTTGAAATTCGTCGCGCTGCGGCCGTCCGTCTTCATCCGGATGAACTCCTCGATATCGGGGTGGTCGACGCGGAGGATCCCCATGTTGGCCCCCCGCCGCGTCCCGCCCTGTTTCACCGCCTCGGTGGCCGCGTCGATGACCTTGAGGAACGAAACCGGTCCGGAGGCAACGCCCTGTGTCTTGCGGACGAAACTCCCCTTGGGCCGCAGGGAGCTGAAGTCGAAACCGGTCCCCCCGCCTTCCTTGTGGACGAGGGCCGCGTTCCGGACCGTCTCGAAAATGGAGTCCAGCGAGTCCTCGATGGGCAGGACGAAACAGGCGCTCAGGCACATGTCGCGGCCGGCGCCGGTCAGGGTCGGGCTGTTGGGTAGAAAATCGCGGGCCAGCATGACGCGGAAGAATTCCTCGGCCCATTTCCGCCGGGCGCCCTTTTTCTCGGCGGTGGCCACGTAGTCCGCGACACGGCGAAACAAGTCCGCCGGGGACTTGTCCAGGAGCTCGCCCTGCTCGTCGCGCAGGTAATACCGGGCTTCGAGGATCTTGAGCGCGTTCGGGGAGAAGCCGGCGGTGTCGGTCATCGGAAGTCCCTCCAAGTTCGAGCGCGGCGGCCGGGAGCGCCGGGTGCCACCCTCTATGGAAAATACCCTATATATCCGGTAAAGATTATAGACGAAGACCATATCTTGGGCAAGTCTTTTCTCCGGCCGCCTTGATTTTATCCGCTCCGGCCCCTAAAATCCCCTCGACAGGAAGGCCGCACGAAAGGAGGCCGCCGCCATGAAAGATACCCAGGTCCCCGCCCGGCTCGTCATTCCCCAGATCCACCCCGAGGCCTGGGTCGCGCCCGGCGCC
>Ga0299915_10000545_pt1 | contig 28278 bp, 29 predicted proteins | sample RVTome_13_FD_200263 | JGI IMG/M metagenome (GOLD analysis project Ga0299915, IMG submission 200263) | Soil microbial communities from uranium-contaminated site in the Upper Colorado River Basin, Wyoming, United States - RVT92D227 (version 2) ...
ATTAACTCATCCGTGTGTGGACATCCACCAACAGTTTTGTTATCCCGGAATACACTCTTCACTAACGGGATGAATGGTCTCCAGTCGATCTGATGTTTCATCGGCTCTAAACGATCTCCAAGCCCTTTCACTTTTTGATACTGTTGCTTCAAAATAAATTTGTCAAAACTCACCTTCATCACTCCTTATGTATCAGGAATGGTGAAGGGCCAAATAGAGGTTTCTATGAGGGGGTTATTCAAAACCCTCAATACTATGAAAATTGATAAGGTGAGAGTATTAAATCAAGATGAGTATGGTCCTAGAGTTGTTGAAATAAAGACTAATAAAGTAAATTTTGAAACTCCCGATAGAGCTGTAACAAGTACTGAAGGGAATTATAAAAAGCAGGTTAGGGCATTGGATGATCCGTTCCTTCATTCAATCTTTGAGAGTATTGCCCATTTTGCTAATGAAAATTTACAGGAATTGCATACTCGTAATGGTCCATTTGCAAAAAGAAAAACTGCTTTAAGCTCACAGGTTAGAGATTATAGTGATTCCGATATGATAACCAAGTTTTATCCTCAAATGAAAAAAGATTCTTGTGTTTCTGTTGAAGATGCTAGGACCTTAGCAGATTTACAAAGATATTGCGGATATGATTTAATAACAATTCTTGATTTATCACCTAATAGTCCTGTAGAGGAGTTTGAAAAACATATTACGAAGATGAATGAAAAATTTATTTCTCCTTTTACTGATGCAGAACCAATTCCATATATAGATATGGCAATGGATCATGACTTGTTTAAAAAAAAAGTAGATGCTATTTGGGATAATAATGGTACATTTAAAGTCATGGGAGTAATTTTTCGTTCGCCTCCATTACATATGGCAAATTATATGTACCTTCAAAAAAACAATGATAGAGATATTTGGATACATGCTTCTGGAGTAAACAGATACTATCAAAAAAATTGGACAACCTCTCAAATTCATATCCCTCAGATTTACGGAATTGATACTGTCTCAATATTATCTCAAAGAATTGGTGGCGAACCTATTTCAAAACCAGTAGAAAAAATAAAAAGATATGATCCAAAATCTTTAGGAATCATAGAGGTAAAAAAACATAGAGAAAAATATGGGACAAATTTAGATTGCGATTGTCCTGTTTGCGAAAATAAAAATCTAAATCAAGCAATAGAAAAATATACTGTAAATCATAAGGGCGAAATAGATATAGCATTACTTGATATTTGGTTTAAGTTGCATGAATCTTTTTCCAGTTATAGTGAATTTGAGGAAGGTAGAAAATACATAAAAAAAGATGAATTTGGGGATTATTTAACAGAAAAGGAACATCTTTCAAAAGTTATTAGGGATTTTAAAAAATAATATCATGTGTACAGTTGGGGTAGGACACATGAAATATGAAAAATCAAGATAAAGAATTGAATAGAATACTTTCAATTATCCGACTTATTTTTTTATATACTCTGAAAGAAAATTACATCTCATTAAACACGTGTTATATCCCATCTAACTTGGGGGAATCTCAGAGGTCAAATATCTCTCCTCAACGACCTCTCTCTTTTTCCATAAGCATATGGGTGTGTTTTCAGGATAATTATTTTATACTCTGGTTTATGTCCTCTGCATCTCGTCGTCTTTCTCCTGATTCTAAGGAGTACTTTAAGTCATCCTATGATAGAGTTTATAAGATATGCAACAGATACAAAAAATATCAGAAAACACTTAATAGATTTGGTTTAATAATTGACCAAGAGAAGCGTCAACTTCCCTTGGTCTGGAGTCATGATAGAATGAGTATCACAACCCCGAATGAACAAATACAAGTTGAGGCTAATAAAACTTACTCGCAAGATTGGGAAGCTTATAATCAAGCTCAAACTCAGGAGAAACTATTATTTTTTGAGTTGCTTAGTGAGTTAACAGATATTGTACCTAAGCAAAAATATAAGGGCAATGGTCGCCCACCTAGTGACTTTGGTGAGATGATATTTAGTATTTGTCTTAAGACGTATCTTGATTTTAGTAGTCGTCGGGTTGAGTCTGATATTAAAATAGCACAGCAACTTGGGTATATTATTCATGTTCCTCATTTTAATACTATTCTTAAATATTTGAATAACCCAAAACTTAGGGAGGTGTTGCATCATTTGATTACATTATCCTCTTTACCATTGAAACAGGTTGAAGAAAACTTTACAGTTGATAGTAGTGGTTTTAGTACAAGTATGTTTGGTCGTTGGGTTAATGCTCGTACTGGTGTTTCTGAGAAACGTCTGTTTAAGAAAGCACATTTATTCTCAGGAGTTAAAACCAATATTATTACAAGTGTTGAGGTTACTGATGGTTTTACGCATGATTCAAATGTTTTTCTTTTTCTTTTGATGGATACTAATCTACATTTTGATATGAAAGAAGTAAGTGCAGATGCAGGTTATTCATCACGTTATAATATGACATTGGTAAGTAAATGTGGTGCTGTTCCTTTTATTGCTTTTAGGAAAAATACAGTAGGTAATTCTAAAGGTTCGTATATTTGGAGTAAGATGTATAAATATTTCTCAGAGAATAAAGAGGAGTTTTTACAACATTACCATCGTCGTAGCAATGCTGAGACTGTTTTCAGTATGATTAAGAGAAAACAGGGTAGTAGTCTTAGAACTAAGAATGATATTGCTCAGGTTAATGAGATTATGTGTAAATGTTTGGTGCATAATATCTGTGTACTTATTCAAGAAATGTTTGAACTTGGGATTAAGATTGATTTTGAGGAGGTTAAGCCTTTTGACTTTATGTGCAGGATTAACTTATGAAAAGTTTATGTGCAAAGCCGCCCTCCACCTTTAACTATATAAGGAATATCATTTTCTTTCAATGCATTGATTAGCGGTGCAGCTGAAGTCTTGACAGAACGGAAAAATATAGCTACATCTCTATAATCCAGCGAAAACTCTTCCCCCTTGTTATTCACATAACGTTTACCCCTCAAAGCCTTGATTTTATCAATTATCCAATTAACCTCGTCTTCCCATTGAGAAAAGAACACCTTGTAAATATCTCCTTGCTCTGATTTGATCACCCCTTCATCCCAGGCAGTGATGTCTTTTTTCAGCCGTGTATTTTTTTCTATGACCTTCTTTGCAGAATTCACGATGGCTTTACTGCTTCTAAAGTTAAGGGTAATGTTCTCTTTATGTACGCTGCGTGTATTATAACGTTTTTCGAAGGTTAAAATATTCTCAACATTAGTCCCTCGCCACTGATAAATACATTGATCATCATCGCCAACGACGCATAGATTGCATTCTGGACTAGCCATCAAAGAAATAATCTTCTCTTGAATTGGATTGATGTCCTGATACTCGTCAACAGTGATGTAATGATAATTTGATAGAATATTTCTAAGGAACTCTTTATCGCTTTCCAGGAGGTGAAATATTTGATACATCATCCCAGAAAAATCCAGGAACTTTTCTCCCTCTAACAAATCGATATATCTGAGGAATGCCCCTTTAAAATCTTTTGGAAGTTTTTCTGCATCAAGCATCTCTTCCAGAACAACATCGACATTGAAACAAAATTTTGACACAGCTCTATAAGAATGAGGCCCCAATTTATCCAATCCGATTTCGTGAAAATTGCCATACTGTTGCAAGAAGAGAACGCGAGTATGATCATCCAAAACATCATAATTCTTATATTTAGGATAATAGTTTTTTAGCAACTCAAAACAAAATGAATGAATAGTTCCAACATACATATCTCCTAATTCAGGGTTCTCTGGACGCATTTCAAGAAGATGTTTTCGAATACGAAATTTCATTTCTTCAGCGGCTTTATCAGTGAACGTAAACGCAACCATGTTTTTTGGAGACTCACCCTCGGCAATGAGGCGAGCAATTCGTCGAGTGATAGTGTCAGTCTTTCCTGAACCTGCACAGGCAATTACTTGAAGAAATCCGTTTCCGAAATTTATCACATTTTCTTGATTCGGCGTATAACCCATTTTCAGTTAACTCCCCCTGTTCTTTTTTAGTGATTCGTATCATATACTTATTTAAAAACCTGTTCAATTATCGTATTAAGATGTTTATTAGAAAATTTATTCCTTTTATTTATGAAAAATAGTATAAACTGTATTTAATGCGTAGATAACAGAAAAAAGCCATTGTTCATTGTTACTCCGTCTAATCTAATTTTACAATGAATTTATAACATTTACTATTATTTTTCTTTTTCTCGGAGCCATTCGCTATTTTTTCTGCGGCTGTTCAGGCATCATAATTGCGTCTTTTATATTATCCGGTTTTATAATACACTGCTTAATCCCACTTTTGCCTATTGGCAAATCCCCCTTTTTTGCCTCAAAAATACTTTTTGCAGGTCCAGGAGAGAGCAACTCTTTGACGTATTTTTTGATGTCGGAAACGCCATTTTTTGACATAACGGCATGTATTATAATTGATGAGTTTATGCTCTGGGCTGAGTATACTCAAATCATAGGTCTTAGTTGTATAATATCATTTGTTATAATTGAGGGCATTATTTTCTGTTTGACTGGTGGCTCTATTTTTAGGTTGGAAACGGGTACTTTTATTCAAATATCGAGGTTTTTCTTTCATCTCCATTCCGCTGATCATTAAGAGGGATCTATGAAAATGTAGATAAGCCCGTAGGAGAACATGATGGATCTGGGATTAATGGGCAGTATAAAAGCCTTGATTTACCCTTATCCGCACCCCCCGCTCACCAGGAGAGGGCGTCATGTAACATTATATAAATTAAGTTCCCCCTCCTGTAAAGAAACCATATCATGCTATTATATAACACGCTAAAACTTTTAATTTTGCCTAAGGCTAACCCAGAATTTAGGCATATGGAAAGATATATACGCTAAAAGGTAACGTTATACAAAAAAAGGCATTAAATTATTCGCTAAATTTACTCTGATAAAAAGCGATTTATTGCATTTCTATAAAAAACATATTTTTTTATATTTTCCTTCACCTGCACTTTTTTAGTTTTTAAAATGAAATCAATATAACAAATTGTTGTTTATATACTATATTTTTTACTTTCGTTACATATATTCATCATAAGATTTAAAATAAGATAATATATTCAATTTTGTAAAATAGGAATATGTTTTAGAGGGAGGTAAAAATGATGAATAAGAAAATAATTGGAATTTTAATATGCATAATGTTAGTTGAAACGTGTGTTTTAGCCTTAAATCCAGTTGTAAAATCAGAACCAGCTATTGTTATTGATTTTGAGGAATTCAGAGCAACTAGTCTAGGAGGTTTAGGAGGACAAAATGAAATTAATGAATATTATTCTAGTTATGGAGTAAGATTTACAGGAGCTACGAGCCTAAGCAAGGCTGATAATAGCCTAAATTATCCCCTTTATCCGCCAAGATCCGGAGATGCTGTAGTCTATGACTGGCCTAGTGAATATAGCGGCACTATGACTATTACTTTTGATACACCTCAAATTAGTGTAGGTGGATATTTCACAACACGCAATGCTTTAACCTTCACTGCCTATGATACATCAGGGAATATAGTAGGAACAGACAATTCTTTGAACCAAGCGAACTATGTTGGATCTGGTTCAAGTATACCACCAAACTATTACTTACATGTTGATTATACAGGTGGAATTAAAAAAGTAGTTATTATGGATGGAGGAAATACTTATACTTTAGATGATTTAACCTTTACCTTATTATCAGATACGGTTCCACCTGGAATAATATCAGATCTTACGGCACAAGCTGTATCTCTTACTCCCACCGGTTTTGTGTATCCAACTGGAAATAATGAGGATTATATTTATTTATATAATTATGACATAACAAATAGTCCAAGTGAACCTATATCATATTATCTTTTTAATCATCCAGGTAAAGAACATAAATGGGGTTGGTTAGCAAGGGGAGCAACTGACTATGCACCAGGTAAATACCATATTGCTCAAGATATTCCAGCTGAGTTCGGAGTCGGAGATCCTGTCTATGCTATAGCAGATGGAGAAATTGTTGCTGTTAGTACTGGTGGTTGGGGAGGACCAAGTGATTCATGGTGGCCTTCTGGAAATACTGGATGTAACTATGGTATTTTTGTTCGACATACTACAAGCACAGGAGATGTTTTCTGGGCTTTATATGGCCATGTTCGACCAAATAATAAAGATTTATGGTTTGATTATAATTCAGGAACTAAAAAACTTCCATATAATGATGTAAACCCTGTCTATGTAAAAATTGGTGAACCATTCGCAACAATTGGCCAATGGATTACTGGAGCGGGTTCTTTTCCGCACCTTCATTTTGGAGTACATCCTGGAAACTTTCTCCCAAATTCACCCTTTGGTATATTAGACATTGAGACTGATTGGCCTGATACTCATGGATTCGTGGATCCAATAAATTGGATCACTACTAAGACCCCCCAAACACCTGTTGGGCCTTCATGTGCAATGGTTTTAAGTTGGTCTGCTCCTGCTAACGATGGAGATGATCAACAAAGTGGTCCTACATCATACTATGATATTAGATACTCAACTCATATGATAACTAATGAAAACTGGGAATCAGCAACAAAGTGTATTGGAGAACCAATTCCTGGAAATCCTGGGAATAGAGAGATCTTTATAGTAACCCACCTTTATTCCGCTTATTCTTATCATTTTGCAATGAAATCATATGATGAGATAGGACACCCATCAGAACTTTCTAACGACGTTTGGGCATGTACACACGGGATTTCATGGTCACTGTGTAGTCCTGCAGATATAATTGTAGAAGATCCAGATGGTCTAATAATTAGTAGTGACATATATGAGATTCCAGAGGCTACATATATTCAAATTGACTATAACGAAGATGGAATTTTGGATAAAGTAGTGATGATTCCTAATAAGAAAATAGGTGATTATATCGTTACAGTTATACCTGAGCCAGATGCATCCCCAACTGATACATATTCTCTTTATTCATTCTCAGAAGGCATAATAATTATTCTTGCTGATAATATTCAAATCGGCAATATCCCAAATTATCCATGTATCGTTAGATCAACTGATACTGAAATATTCCAGATAATTCCTGTTACAATAGATATCGATCCTAATACCTTTAACCTAAAAGATAAAAGCAAATGGATTACCTGCTACATCGAACTACCACAAGGTTTCAATGTATCTAATATCACCATTAATTCAATACAGTTGAACAGGATTGTTCCTGCCCAGTCTCAACCAATAAAAATAGGTGATTATGATTTTGATAGCATTCCTGACCTTATGGTAAAGTTCAGCAAATCAGCTGTTGCTCAGATTTTACAACGTGGAAATAATGTAGAGATAACTGTTTCAAGTGAGCTCTTTGATGGTACTCGGTTTGAGGGGATAGATTTCATCAGAGTAATATAACAATAAAAATCTCTTTTTTCTATTTTTAACAATTTGTTGTTTTTATATTATTTCATCTCTAAGAAATGTTTAAATTTGAACATTAATCTTCTGATATAACGGAAATGCAGAAAGAGATTTCAATTCCATGTTACTGATAAAAATTAACCTTTTCTCCTATTGAATAAAAGTGATAATAATTATTACAGGCTTGATGCAGGTGTTTTTTTATTTTTTTGGAATCCCAATCCATCTTGGTGTTCTTTTCATGTAATCCCTATAAACTTTTCCATAGTGGTCTAAGGTTGTTGCTTCTTCAAGAGGAGAAATATAATTCACGATCACAACAAATAATATTGTTATCAACAGATAAACTCAATCGGGTTTAAATCAGGGGAATACGGTGGAAGAAACACAAGGACGATATTGAGAAAACGTGCGGTTCTTCGTACCAGTCTGCTCAGATGAGCACGGGCGTTATCCCAGACAAGGACAATGGTACCAGAAGGGTTTTCATGTCTGATCACCCGAAGAAATCTAGCAATGTCTTTCTTCTTTGCAGTCTCTGTATCATGATACACACTCTTTCCATTCAACGCATAAAAACCAAGAGAGTTCACATGCTCACCACGAGATGTGTTCTTTTTAAGTCGTAATTTTTCAAAAGACCAAAGCCTGGTAGTGTTGACATTTGTATACTGGCAGGATCCATCCCCAAAACCAATGATCGCATTATTACCTAACGGCGTCTCCTGAAGTCTTTTTTTAAAATCTCTTTCAGCATTAGAAGGTCGCCGATAATCCTCTACATAAGGTTTTCCACAATGCATCCCGAGTTTCCGGAGAATCCGATGAACCTGCCGCAGGACAAACATTCTACCGAACTCCTCGTTGATTAGTACCTGTATTTCTTTTGCAGTCCAATACGGTCGTTTCTCCAGGAGTTCTTTGAGTTTCGCCATATCCTCATTATCAAGGAAAGTGCTCCTCCCAGGTATAGACTTCGACTGGAGACCTTCGTATCCCTTTTTAGCATATCTATACTTCCAATTGTACACCGTTCGATCAGTGACTCCAAGAATCTTTGCGACTTCAATACGGTGATAATTTTTCTTCAGAAGAAGAATCCCTCGTAATCTATCTTTCACCAGGGGATCTTTCTCGTTTTTTGCCAGCCTTTCAAGATATTTTACTTCTCGTACATCCCGTCCCATAATTGTAAGGTATCTCGAAAATGCTTAAGTCATTTACTATAAATCAAAATATATTGTTGTCACTTGCATCAATCTATATAGGAACAGACATAATACCTTAAAATCTATATTAAAAGAATGCAACAATCCATTTAATGTCAGGGACAAACTCATTGAAATAAGCAAGGGAATCGGGCCGAAACAAGCAAGCCTCTTTTTAAGAAACGTTTCATTTTGCCAAAATCTTGCAATACTTGACTCTCACGTAATGGATTATATGAAACTGATGAAATTAAATGAAGATCTAGATACCAAGATGATAGCAAATAAAAAATATTATATTGTAAACGAGCGAATTTTAGCATCCTATGCAGCTAAATATAATAAGACACTTGCATCTTTAGATATTGCAATTTGGGTTGTAATGCGTGTTGTAAAGAGGGAGTTTGTAAAATGACATTTGTAACATTAGTATCGGATGGGATAGATTCTCTTGTAATGGCAAAAATAATTGAGAAAGAGGACAAAAATCAAATTCCATTGTTTATTGATTATGGTCAATTGGCAGCAAAAAAGGAATGGGAAGCATGTCAGAAAATTTTCAAGAAAAGCAATTTACCAGAACCGACAAGAATTGATTTAAGTGGATATGGTAAATTGATTACTTCTGGCATTACCGATCCAAAAAAAAATATTCATGAAGAGGCATTTCTCCCTGGACGAAACCTCTTATTTTTGGTTGTTGGATCAGCATTTGCTCATCAGAAAGGAGCAAAAAAAGTAGCAATAGGACTTCTATTAGAAAAATTACATCTATTTCCAGACCAAACAGGGCGATTTATTGTTAATACAAATATTGCAGTAAATGAAGCTATGGATGACGATATTGTAATTGTTACTCCGTTGATAAATTTCATAAAAAATGATGTAATTAAATTAGCCAAACACTTCAACCTCTCCATTGATGAGACTTATTCCTGTCATTCTGGTCAGGACAAATACTGTGGTAAATGTATTTCATGCGAAGAGATTATGGATGCTCCTGAGGGAAAAATTTTACCTCAATTTAAAAGAAAAGGTGATTAATTTGAGTGGCGGCCCTACTGGAGGATATGTTACTAGTCGTGGTGGAGGAAGCGATATAGATGAATTGGAAGGAATTGCTAGAGGAGAATTAAAGAAGCTGGTTTCAGAACCACGAAGGAAGGTTTTTATTAGTTTTGATAGCGATGACCTCGATAAAAAACGATTGTTGGTTGGTCAAGCGAAAAATGAAAATTCCGATCTCGAATTCATCGATTATTCTTTAAAAGCTCCTTTTAATAGTGAAAACGCAGAATATATAAAAAGTGGAATCAGAGAGCGAATAAGTCAATCTTCAGTCACTATTGTGATAGCAACAGATGTAACACATAGAAGTGATTGGGTAAATTGGGAAATTGAAGAAAGTTTTAAACAAAATAAAGGGGTGATTGTTATCGATCATAGAAATAACAAATCGAGTAAAATGCCCGATGCAGTGAATAATAATCAAGACAGAGTAAAAGTCGTATCATGGAATCATCAAGAATTAAATCAGGCAATACAAGATGCTGCTGAAGATAGATGAATAATAATGATTTTATTCACAAACGTTTCTTTCCATTATTGTGATTTATGCAACCGAAAAAGTAAAAGCTTTTGATGGAGATTTAGTTTATGACCCTAATGATGAAATACTGACTTTTATTCATCTCACTGATACTCATGTAAAAGGAGAAAATGATGATTTAACACTTAATTTCGAAAATGCAATTGAAACAGTAAATTTAATAGATCCTGATTTTTTGTTTATAACTGGAGATATAGCAGATGCGGGGTATAATGAAAATTATCAATCATTTATTTCTATTATTAATACCTTAAATCCTGGAATAAGATGGTATACAGTACTTGGGAATCATGATTATTATCTAACACCCTTAGGTCCAATTGATGATTTAGAAGAATATAACAAATATATTCCTCCTAATCATAGACTTTCAGATAGAAATAATTGGTTTACTGAGACGGGTTATCGTTTTATTGGATTTGATTCTGTAGATGTTAATGACGAAACTAGTGTTACAGGTATGATAGATAGTGACGAATTATATTGGTTCATTGAGGATTTTGAGACTATATTTGTTACCTCAAAGTATAGTATAGCTTATAGATATTTACCGCTCAGGGATACGAATTAAAGAGTTGTAGAACCACCTGATTTTTCCAAGTATGATTAATATCCTACAATTTCCTCTGACAAATATTTTTTTAAATTTAGTATCTTAGCTTTCCCTCCCATTTTTTTCATGATCATTTTCAGAAATGGGCTATTATTATTAAAAATTGCATCTCCCATAAGTCGAGTATTTCGTTTTACAATAGCAATTTCATAAAACCTTCTCGCTTTTTCCTCTTTTATTGGTAAACAATTTTCCAATTGATTAAAGTCAATATTTTTAATATTGAACAATAAAGACGTAAAAACAAAAGGTCTTTGTTCCGGAGAGATTTTATATTTATCGGATGTGACTTCTCGGAGACATTGAATCGGAGTTCTTTTTCTCATATCCTTGTCATCAATATCAAAATTAGACAAACACCTTAAAGGATTATACGACCGGCAAAATCGAAATTCATTATCTCCGAAACCCCAATATTGCAAAGTAACACTAACACTTCTATTATTAAGAGGATTTTCATAGAGCAATCCATTTTTAATCGCTGAATAAATCTTATATCTTGTTTTAGGGTTCCATGAGGGAAATGCATTTTTTTTAACATAATTACTGTAAATAGACTTGCAAAAAACATCTTGGAGTTCTTCTAAAAATGATGGATCTTTAATTGCCAAATGGAACATATTTAATAATCTGGGTATAGAATTTATTTGCAAACCTTGATAATGATCTAATTCTCGTTCTGAAATCCATTGTCTACTTGAAAGCGCGATATAATCTTTTACATCCTCCTGATATAGTTTCCACTTAGTTTTGTTAATAATTACATTATATTGATATTTTTCAAATGAAATACTGGTATCTTCATTAATATGTAAACCTTTTTTATTAATAGTAAAACAAATATCTGAATTTAAAAAATAATAATTAAATCGGCTTTTATTTTCCGTCTCAGGGATATTGATAACAAGACCCGCATCTATAGATTGTTTTAGAATACGCTTGTAGAGATCGGTATTAGTAAATATTTGAGGAAACTCTGGATAAACCCTATGGTTTTCATTTGATACATAATTTAAAAATGACCTTTTACTGTTATTTAAAGATTGATTAGGTTTGAAAATTTCAAAACACAATCTTGGAAAATTTTTCAATTCATTCGACGTTATTGGCTGAATGAGAGATAAACAAGTAAGCAATCTTGTACCAGCAACTGAAGTAATTATCTTTTTAATTTCATCGGGTTCGATGGCCACAAAAATAATGTATCAAACTACTAAAAATAAACCTTTTTATACCTGATGCATACGTAATGAAGTTAAGAGTGGGAGATCTCGGTGGCCATATAACCTCGATCTTCCCCCCTTAACCAAAAGGGAAAAAATGAATGAAATAAAAAAGATAATTTTTAGGAGGATTATAGGTTGATTTTCCATTGGTATCAGGTCTGGCAACACATGCGAAAATTAACTAACAAACAAATAGAAAAAAGAGCAATAATGGTGATAATAGAATATTTTGAACCATTGATTGATGAAGTGATTAAACAAAGTGAAATAGAACTTGAAACGCTGAATGCTTTCAAAAAAACCCAAGGTGTATACCTAAAAGTAAGAATAGATGATGAATGTGTAAAAAAAGCGATAAAAAATATTAATTCAAAAAGCCATTCCTTTTCGTCTGCAAAGACTGGAGGTATATTAGAAAAAAAAGATAAGATAATTGATAAGCATTCGCCTGAAGAGAATGTTTTCACGGAGGTAGAATAGTATGAATGAAAAAAATATCCAGATACTAAAAGAATATAAAGAATATCTCCGTGGAGAATACCCGCGTACAGGAACGAAAGTAGGACATACACAGAAGAACTATCATCGTTTCACCAAGAATTTTCTTGAATGGATTGAAGAAAACAAAAATAAAACATACAAAGAACTAACAGCAGATGATGTACAAAAATACCGAGTATATTGCATGGAAAAATACATGCAAAATGGTAATGTTGGCAGACTTAGTGCTGTAAATAATTTTACAATTAAATTCCTTAAAAAAGGTAAAAAATTTAGAATCTCAGTGCCACTCAGCGTTTTTGTCAAAAAAAATGTTTTAAGCAAAGAAGAACTCAATACATATTTAAAAAGTGCTGAAAAAACACCGCTTGATAATCTAATTGCAATCTACCAGATTGATGGGCATCTAAGACCAGAAGATTTTTACCGACTGCTGATTACAGGACACGACTGCAAAAATCAGACATTGTATGTTACTGAGGCAAAATCAGGAGACGATAGTGTAACACTCTCTCCAAGAATGGAAAAAGCATTCAAGGAGTATCTACAATATAGAGTAAAACCAAAGCGAAAATAAGACGAGGATAAACTAATCATCATACCAAAAGGAAGCAATTACGGACTCGCACCAGTATCCGATAGCGACTTTATCTATAGACGGACAAAAATGATAGCAGCAAACGCAGGAATCACGAAGAAAGTTTACCCGTATCTAGTTAAGCCAAGTGCCATAACAGATAAGTTCAATGATGGTGTGCCACCTAAAGTAATACAACGTCAGTCCAGACATAAAAAAGTAGAATATACATTGCGATATGACCAATCTGACGATAAAAATGTAAAAGAATATTTTAACCGTACTCAAACATTAAACATAGAAAATCTGACATCTAATGATAAAGCAAAGGTATGGTTAGATAAGTTACTTTCCAATGAAATCGACCTTAAAACATTTAAAACCGGAATTGATGTCCTTTTGCCTGACAGAAAGCAAAAAGGTGATGAAGTTGATGGCTATGCCTAAGCACAACGTCAGCAACCTGAGCACAACGTCAGGAGCAATGGGCCAGTGGTCTAGTGGTTATGACGTCGCGCTTACAACGCGGAGATCGCCTGTTCAATTCCGGCCTGGCCCACTATTTAGGAGGTATAAAAATAGTTCATGAGCGAGAAGATTTTATTTTCTTTGGATAATTGTGTTAAATGTATGCAGACAAAAGAGGAAATTAAAGATAGAAATGATATTAAAATCATAACTTTTCCACATAATATTGATGATTGGACTGATAAGCAGCTTAGCGATGCAAAATCTCATGAAGTTTTTGAAGATTTACAAATTACCGCACCTATTCTTTGGATTGATGGAGCTAAAATCATTGGATATTTAAGGATTAGAAAATGGCTGCAGGATAATAAATAATATAATAGGTATACCATTATTTACTTTATTATGTATGATGAACTCGAAGAAATAAAGAAAAGAAAAATGGAACAACTTAAAAAACAATATATGCTCAGAGGAAAAAATATGAGTAAAAATATGCCGGATACACCTTTAGAAATAACTGATGCAGATTTTGATGATTCAATAAAAAAATACAAAACAATAGTTATTGATTGCTGGGCGCCATGGTGTGGACCATGCAGAATGGTAAGTCCGATAATAGATGAACTAGCAAAAGAAATGCAAGGAAAAATCGTTTTTGGAAAATTAAACGTTGATGAAAACCCAAGAATATCGATGAAACATCAGATTATGAGTATTCCAACACTTCTAGTGTTTAAAAATGGAAATCTTGTTGATCGAGTAGTCGGCGCTTATCCAAAACAAGAAATAAAGAAAAAATTAGATACATATTAAGAAAAAAGGGTGAATAATATTAAAAATAAAATAGAATTATCGCTGCTGTTCTTTTTAATTATATTAATATCTTTGTTTAGTGGTTGTATAAATTCATCAGATGATAATATTGATACAGGTGAAAATTTTACTTTTACTTATATTGACGGTTCTTTAAAGAATTTAATAGATTATCGAGGTAAAGTGGTAATATTAGATATGTGGGCTACATGGTGTGGACCATGTAAAAATCAAATGCTTGTATTAAAACAAGTTTATAATAATTACAGTAGAAGCGATTTGGAAATAATTTCTATTGATGTAGACCCTCGTGAAACTATTCAATTAGTCGAAAATTACAAGGTTAACTTTAATAAAAATTATAATGTTGAATTAAACTGGGTTTTTGGGCTTGATAATGGTAGTATATGGGAGAAGTATCAATTGGAGCGTGGTGGGATACCTACTATTTATATATTTGATAAAAATGGTGAAATTAATTACTCTGCTGAGGGTCTAACTTCATATTCTTTAATTTGTGCAAGAATTAATGATCTGCTGGAGGTATAAATAATTAGAAATATTTATAAAAAATACTTTTATCTATAAATATCATTTCTTTGATTTGGGAGGTAGAGACAAATGAAAAATATTAAAACAATAATAGGTGGAATATTATTTTTAGGCTTATGTTTATCAATATTTAGCGTTAATGCTAACCCAACAATTGAAAATATAACTACAAACCCAGCTGAACCTAAACCACTTTCAACTTTTACAGTAATCGCAACAATTACTGGTGAAAATATAATTAGTGTAACTGTCACTATATCTGAGTGTACAGAAAAACCACCTGCGCAGTGTTTCAAATCTCACCAAAATATACCTATGACTCTAAATGATAATGGTAAATATGAAGCAGAAGTAACATTAACTGGTACACAAGATTCAATTGATCATGTTCAATATCTTTTTAATATTAATGATGATGGAACTGAATATCAAATTGGTGATCTCAAAACGTATCTTAAAACAAATAATGGCGGAGACAATGGAGATCCCGGTTTTGAATTAGTAATATTACTAATCGCAGTGTTTATTTCATTAATATTTCTAAAAAGAAAGAGATAAACGATGAAATTTCAATTAAAACGACTGATATCTCAAATTATTTTTCTTTTTTCTGCAAATATCGGGGCTCTTGGCATAAAAACAGGGTTTTGTGTACCTTTTTTTTACTGTAATGCTTGCCCTGCTGCATCTTCAGCATGTCCACTTAGATCTATGGAACTAAGTGTTTATAAAGTTTTTAATAACCCTAATAATTTTAGTTTAAAACTTTTTTTATATCCTATAATTATACTCGGCGGAGTAGCAATTTTAACTGGGAGAGCAGTATGCGGATGGGCATGTCCAATTGGTTTATTACAGAGAACCACTGGAAAAATAGCAAGATTCTTAAAAAAGAAAATCCCTTTTTTTAAGAGAATAGGTCAACATAAAATTGAACGTTATCTAAGATACTCTAAATATCTTATACTAATAGGACTAGTGTTTTTAACTTCAATTTTTATCGGTTTTGTTTTTACAGATATATGCCCTATAGGTATGCTCACTGGGACTTTTCCAATAATGATATTAAAACCAGGTGTTTATATTCCATCTTCTTATTTCTATCCTGCTTTAATAATTCTTATTCTATTCCTTTTACTCATATTTCTTGTTGAGCGAGGCTGGTGTAGATACTTCTGTCCTATCGGAGCATTTTTAGCACCGTTTAACAAAGTTAGTTTAATTCATATGAAAGTTGAAGTTGATAAATGTAAACACTGTAATATCTGCTCAGATGTATGTCCTATGGGTATCGATGTTCCAAATATGAATCGAGATCCAGAATGCATTTTATGTGGAAAATGTGTTTCCGAATGTCCTTATAGTGTTGTTAAGTTCAAGAGGAGTTAAATGAAAAAAATACAAATATTACAAATAATAGTACTATTCATTTTTGTAATAAGCTTTTTTAGTATTCTTTTCACAACTGATGTATATAACGAAGTACAACAAAAAATTGTAGAAGAATTATGTTTAAGCTGTATAAAACTAAAACCAAACACAATCAAAGAATATAGATTTGAAACTGCTAATGGAGCCCCGCATCCTGATTTCATCCTTGAAAATCTTTCCAAAGGTCCTATTATTCTTGACTATAGAATTACATTTTGCCCAGGATGTATAGATCTAGAAAATAATATTTTCTCCAAAGTTTTTAATATATCTTTTCCAAATCCTCTTGAAGATGATGAAGATACAGAAATACCTGATTTAATATATCTAGAAAAACAATTTAAAAACACAAATATTACATTTATTCATTTTAATACAGATGACAACAATAGCTTAGATGTTCCACCAGATGGAATTTATGCCAAATCAAGAAATGTCTATGATATTGTTGGAGATGAGGGAAACCCAATGGTTGTTTTTATAACATATGGATATAATCATGGGTTTATAGAACCATGTTATTCTACGGTTTATGAAATTGCAACACAAGAAGAGTTATTAGAATTAATTTATGAATCAATAAATCTTTATAATGAACACAAAACGGCATCTCACTAATAAAATAGAATTTTTTTATAGAAGTATAAACGCGTATACTTCTATTTCTGCCTCTGATGTTTTTCCTTCATCATCATACGCTATAACTTTTATAACATGCTTTAACTTGAACCATGATGGTTTTTTCCATAAATATTCATATGGTTCTTCTTCAAATGTTTTAACAAACGTACCATCTATATATAATTCTACTTTCTCGACTTTGGAATCATCTGATGCATAAACTGTAATAGGTGTTCTTCCAATTAGAAAAGTGTTTTTTAGATTCAAGTTTAATGTTATTTCTTTTCCAAAGATATGAAGCCGTCCATTTTTTGGATTAGTTATTCCTACTTCTGGTTTTAGGTTTGCATCTTCAACAATTAATGCTCCTTGGCTTGCATCAGCATAATATGCATCAAAAGGATTTTCTTTATTAGTATCAGAATATTTTTCAACAGATTGAGAATTAAAAATGACACCTATAACCATAAGATTATCGATATCATACTCAGAAAAATCATAAAGTTGATTTATATTTTTTTCCTCTTTACTTGATATATTAATTTCTTCATTATAAATAATTTTTATAAAGCCGAAATGATATACTCCTTTGCCACCATAATATGGAACAGAATTTCGCTCTGTTAAATACAGCTTCAAACGACCAGTATAAGTATAATCTTCATAGTTAATAATTTCAATAGAAATGTTTGTTTCTTTACTACTTTCACCTAACTGTGCTGTGACATTAAGATAAAGTGCAGGAACCGCCCTTTTCTGCGCTGAAGATATCTTTTCTTCAAAAACAGATTTTTCCTTTGCACCTACAACTAAATCGTAACCACCATCAATATAAACTGAAGGATAACCAGATATATTATAATCTTCTACCAAACGAGATTTAGCTTCACTATTTATATCTTCAATTAAACTTACATAATAAAAATTATAATTACCTGACTCATATAACTCATGTAAAATATTTGCAACCTCTGGACAATTATGACACCAAGTACCCGTCCCTTCTTCAATAAAAACATTATGAACTAAATCTTTTCTATCTTCTTTAACACTAATAATATAAAAACTACTACCATCCTTGGATGGATTTCCAACTGGGCCATTTCCTGCTTCATCATTTACAGTTATATAATAATACCAATCCTCAATAGGACTTTTTGGAATTTCAATATCATAACTACCAGATATAATAGAGCTAGAATTCCATTTACTCACATTTGCAGATCTATAATAAATAATTGCTTTTGTAACGTTTTTGTTATCGCTAAAAGAGACTTCAATCTTTGTGATTTTTCCCGTGATTCCTGTTGTGTTACCAGTAATACTATCAATAGATGGCGGACTATTGTCTATTAAGTCATTATCTGAAAAATAATAAATAATAAAAACTGAAGAGATTAGAATTACAGCAACAATTATTGTTGTTACTAGTTTTGATAATCGCTTCATATTAATAAATACGATTTATAATATATATAAATTTAACTATTAGTAAAAGATTTAAAAAAAATATTATAAAAATTATAAACTAATTTTTTTTCCCTTTTTCAAAAGATCTACAGATTCATCAGCGATTTCATCAAGCTTTTTCACATCCATTGTTGCCATACGAGCCCTAATATTTTGTTCTTTTATTGCTTGTTTTGCTTCCTGGAATCTTTTACGTCTTTCGTCTTTTATTCCAAGTAACTTACTTTTCATCTCAAATGCTTTATCATGAGTTTTTTGGGCTTCTTGTCTTAACTCAACATATTGATCATGTTTTTTGTTTGCCTCAGCAATAGAAATAGACATTTCGTTTACAAGCTTTATGTATCTTTCATGTTTCATCTGATTTTCATCATAATATTTCTGAACAAGTTTATGTTCCTCATCAGCTTTTTTAAATAGTTCATCTATTGCTTTATCTTTATCAGATATATCAATTTCTACTTCTTTTTGTTTTTCAAGATGTATCTTTGTTCTTTCGTATTCCTCACGTTTTAACCTTATTTTTTCAATTAACTCGTTTTCTTCTTGAGGACTCATAGGAACGGTTTCTTGACGATACTCAAGCATTTGAAAATCTGCTTTAAGCTCCTCAACACGAGTTGGTAAATTTTTAAAAACAGCACCTTTTTTCTTTCTTTTAGCATCAATTAGTTTTTTTGCTTCTTCCTGATATTTATTGCGTATTTTTTTATGCTGGCGCATCTTAGCTACTAGTTCATCTCGTTCTTTTTTAACTTTTTCTATTTCTGTTTTTAAGTCTTTACGGCTTTCATGGATCATATCTCGTTCTCCACGAACAACTTTTGCCATATCGTTCAGTTCGTTTCTTTTCTGTATGTATGACTGATATTTTTTTTCTGCATCTTTTAACTGTTCAATTTCTTCCTGTTTATCTGATTTTTCTTTCATAAGAAACCCTATAAATTTTGTTGTTTAAGTAGGATTTGGGCACCGATATTAATCAACTACTATATATACCTCGTTTTTTCCTGAATCTGCAATCCAAGGTACTTCAATATCAGCATAACCCCCACGTGGGATAATAACATCTTCTATTTTATTTTTTTCTTTGCCGTTAACAAAAAAAATAATACTAATCTTATCAGTGGATACATTTCCATGATTCCAAACTTTAAAAGATGTTTCAACCCTATCATCTTTCTTAAATATTTTCGGCCAGTGAATTACCCCAGATAATCTTACATCGGTCTCTCCATTTTTAATAGTAGTAATTGTTGATATTTCAGTTGTTTTGGTTTTATTACAAGGCTTTATAATGATTTTTACTTCACACCAGTCATCTTTTTTAACATTATCATTTGGTTTAACTAAAAGGTTTATAACTTTTTGTTCCCCTGATTGTAAAGCTAGTTCTATTTTATCAACTGATATATCAAAACCTTGTGTATCGTTTTCTAGTTTAGATTGTATATTATAAATAAGATCATATTTGTATGGATTTTTAATAGTTATTTCAAATTTTGCCGTTTCATCAGGTTCAATTTCTTTTATTCTCTCAAGGCAGATTATCTCTACAAATCCTCTCTTTTTCAGATATAAAATAATTATACTAATTATTATTAACAGAAGTACCACAACTGCAATTAAAATCCATCCCGCATATTTACCAGTTAAACCTATTTTAGCTGCTGAGGATTCAAATAATCTGTAAATACTTTCTAAAATATTGGGTGTAATAACTTTAACATTAACCTTTAATGTTTTCTCAAATATTGGAGGGTAACGATCGCTTTGAGATGAAAGTATCTTAATTATAAGTTCATCTGATTTGATATATGTATACCATGGTACTTCAACTGTTATATTTGCTGTTATTACTTGATTTTCATCAGAATTATTATTATAGACAGGTATCTCCTCATCAGAAGACAAATTAACTATTATATTGAAATTATGTTCACTTTCAGTATTTATACTATATTTATCAGAGATATATCCTTTGTTTCTATTTCTTATAACAATTGTAAAGGTTTTAGTTGAACCATGTTTAACTTCGATTTCTTCAGGACAATTAATTACTTCAATACCATATTCAACTGCATCTCTTGAAACAGAAACATATGAAGTATTAGTATCAAAACCTGTTTTACCTGTAGCATTTATGAAGAAATATATTTCATCAATATCATAAACGCTATCATCAATTGCAGTAGAGTTTACAAAAATATGAACTTTTTCAACACTTCCTGCATCAATTTGGAGTATATCCGGATAAACCTCTATATTCCAGCTACCTATTTTTTCTTTTACTTCAGCTGTAATCTTTATATTATCATCATATTTGCTACTAATATCTAATATATAATGTGCGCTTCCACCAGAATAAACTTCTTTATCGTTTAAATCTCCAATTTTTATGTTATCTGTTTCTTTTAATGTTAAAATAATCTTTGAAGGATATACATCTGAACCATAATTTATCTTAACTGGTCTTAATGAACCTAAAATCGGTTTGTTAACATATGATATTTCAAGACTTAGATTATCAGTGTACCATATCTCTTCGGATGTATCAAGATCGTTAAAAGTAAATTTAGTTGGCGCATCTGGTCCTTTTTGTATTAGTTCAAAAATATTTGTTCTATCCAAATCTTCTTCGTCAGTGGCAATAATTTTACCATTTTTCTTTAAAGTAGCATTTATCTTTACTTTTCCAAGAGTTAAAACCTTTGAAAAATAAATATTAAGATAAGCAGTAACATTTTTAAGAATCTTATTTCTTTCAAAACCTGAAAATGTCCAAGTAGAAGGTAATTCTGATAATTCTTTACTCATTGTTTGATTTTCTACAGGTTTATCAGTTGTTAATTTTCCGTTTTCAGCAAGATAATATGTAACCTTATTTGTATCTACTTCTTCAATAGGTTCTCCAAATATATATAAGGCCCATATTACAAACCAATTAACTATCTCACTATCAAGACTCATATTCTCAGGTGATGCTAATTCATCTATCTCTGTAAGTATTGGTGGCCAAGCATATGCGGTGCTTGTTGTTGGTTTTGTTTCATTAGCTATTTTTTCAAAAAGAAATAGTTCTGTAGTAGAATATAACTCATATTGAAAATCTGAATATTCGCTATGGAAATATAGTTTTATTTCTTTTGTTTCATCGTTATAAAATTTAACAGAAGAAGGATAATCAACAGATCCAAAATAAAAAGCACTGGAAAATAAAACATTTACAAGAGCACCAAATTCTTCGCCGCCGATATCTAGGTTAGATAGATTTTCAAGTCCTACATCAATATAAGTTGCTATTTCTTGAAGATCAGGGTCATCGATTTTTCTTAGTATATCTGCAATTTTTTCAAGGTTTGAAACAACTAATGTATCATATCTATTTTCTGCAAAACTTTCTACTGGTTTTTCAGTTTGTTCAATTTCAATTACAAATGCTAGATACTCGTTTTTATTTATAGTTACATTGACATTTTCTAGTTTAACAATATATTTTTGTATATACTCTTGTGATTCTGGTACTAATTTTAGAGTTTTGTTACCGTTTTCAATAAGAGTTTTTACCCCATCTGAATCTACATGATAGACATCTATTTTTAAAGCATCTTGATAATTTATTAACCCAAGTAGCTGAATTTGTGTGAAAATTGGTGCTGAAAAATATAACTCAAATTCCATATCACCTTCAATATTCATTATTCTATTGCTCTCCCATATTCCAACGTATCTGAACGGATGAGGATTTAACTTGTCATTAAAATCTATCAATGAACGTAAAATATTGATTAATCCCTTGATATATTCTGAATCAGATGGATCTTCTGCTTGTATATTATCCTTAAAATTAAGTGATAATAAACTGAATAATAGGAATAGTGTTATTACCCATGTTCGTGTTTTTTTCTTAAGAAGCATGCTGTTATCTCACTAACACCTTTATTTTTGGAGATGTTTATATATTAATCTTTGCTGACAATAGTTACCATTTTTTGTCAATCAATAACTATCTAATACAGTATTATAATATATTTAATATTTTATAAATATATAAATATTTTGCTATTGAAGACTATACACTATCATATTACTAAAAAATAGTATTAAAAAGCTTATAACATATAAAACTTAAAAATATTAATTTGAAAAAAAATAAATACCCAATTATACATAATAAAAATGAAATTCTAAAAGGTGGTTACGAGGAAAAACAAAGAATTCAAAATTAAAATTAGTTTACTAAATATATTGATATTGTTTCTATTTCTTACAATAAACTCAGGTACAACTTTTGCAAATATGCAATCTATACAGATTCAGGTAGAACCAGAAGAAGTCAATGAAAATGATTATTTTAAAGTTAGTGCTTACATTATAACAGAATCTAAGGAAATAGAATTCTTGATAAACGTTAATATAACATTTGACGGTCAAACATATATAATAACAGAAGAAAGTAATAACTATGAGGTTAAAATAAAAGCACCATCTGTAGATACTGATGAAACTTATATTATTTATGCAACAAAACAAGGATACCAAACAAATTATACACAAATACTCGTAAAAAATATTAAACCTCCTTTAAAAATTGTGCCACAAGATTACATAATTCCTGCTGGCGATTATTTTTACGTAACCGTTTATGAAAATAACAAAGATGGGAATACTGTTGAAAGAGCTAATGTATATATCTCTAGCTATGGAGATAAAATAGAAATAACTAAAATTGATGGCAAAGCTTATTTTTATGCACCTACAGATAGAGAAGAAATTACAATTATTGCAAGTAAATTAGGTTATACAAATGGTAATGAAACAATAAAAATAAAACCTCAACAAAATATGATAAATCAAATTATAAATAATAAAATTTTCTTGATCTTTCTATCTGCATTAGTTTTGATATTTGCTATTTTATTTGTTCATTTTAGGCAGAAAAAAAATATTTATATTAATGCAAAGAAAATTTCTGACCAAAAAACTATCGATAAATATGCTTCAGAATCTGATGATTCCTATGATAAAAACAGAGTTGAATCCAAAGGTTTTATTAGACCTCCTGTCAGAGTTAATCAAGGTGAGGATAGTAAAGTTGAGGAGATAAGAATAAGTCGACCAAATAAGGAAAAAGAAATAGTTGATATAATAACCAAGGGGGATGATACTGAGGAGATCGTCAATAAGAAAAAAATTCAACATCGTGATTATGAGTGGTTTGAAGGAATAGATGAAATTCGCTATGAAATTGATAAACTTACAGGTAAAATTGATGAAGAAGGCAAGGATAAATGGTTTGAGGGTGTAGATGACTTAAAGAAAAAGATAAATGAAAAAATTAAAAAGAAAAATAAAAAACAAAATAAATATGAATATAAAAACTAAAACAGTTTTAAATAGTATTTAAATATTTTAATAGTATTTAGGTGTTTTTGATGGTAAAAAATAAACTTATATCAGAATTTTATGAGCTGGAAGTAAGTCAAATCATGGGTAAACGTGTATGGGATTTATCAATTATTTCAGAAAAAGAAGATATCTATCATGTTCTTTCAATTCTTGGTGCACGTAACCACATATGGGTTGTAAAAGATAAAAAAACAAAAGAACTTGTAGGGGTCATCACAGAGCATGATGTGCTTTCTATTATTGCTCCTAAGAATCTACCCAATTATGTTTTTGGTATGCCGGATATAAGTTCAATTAAGTATGGTACTGCAAAAACTGCAGAGGATGTAATGTCTCACCGTATTATTACCTGTAAACCTGATGATAAAGTAGCTGATGCTTTAATTATAATGATGAAGTATAATCTTAGAAGACTCCCAGTTGTAATGGATAAAAAAATTGTTGGCGAATTTACCCTAAATCAACTTATAAGAAAATATTATGATGCAACTCAATTTATTCCAATAAATGAAGATAAGACAGAAGGTGCTAAATAACGGAAGTATTTACAATCCTGTTACTAATAGCAATAGTGCTAATACTTGCAAGAATTTTAGGGTTTATATTTGATAAATTAAATCAACCATCAGTTATTGGAGAAATATTAGCAGGTTTTTTAGTAGGAAGTTTTGGTTTAAGCATGCTTTCGAATTATAATATCGATACGAATCTTTTAGGATATCATTTGACTTTTAATTTACCTGAAATAAATTTTGCATCCGGTGATTTCAAAATATTTGCAGATATAGGTATTTTATTTTTACTATTCATTTCTGGTTTAGAAACTGATATCTTCAAAATGAAAAAAATGGGTAAAGCCTCTACATTTACTGCAATAGCTGGTGTTGTTGTCCCTTTGATTTTGGGTATTTTTGCAGGTTTATACTTTGGTTTTTCATGGGAAATTTCTATAGTTATTGGTTTAACACTAGTTGCAACATCAGTAGGCATTACTGTTAGAACTTTAATGAATCTAGATAAATTAGATTCTAATTTTGGAATTACGATTCTTGGTGCAGCGGTAATTGATGATGTAATCGGTATTGTACTACTGGCTTTTATATTAGGAGGTTCACCACTTGATTTAACTATCAAAATATTCATATATTTCCTTATTTTCTTTTATATTGGTTTAAAAATAATTGATAAAATTTTGGCGCTAGGTGATAAACTACGACTACCAAAGTCTCTTTTAAGTATTTCCCTGGCAATACTTTTCATATATACTTATTTTGCAGATAAGGCAGGTATTACAGGGATTATTGGAGGATTTGTTGCAGGTTTATTAATTGGAAATACAGTTATTGGTTCAAAAAGAATAAAGCAGGATATACATGTTATTGGTGAAGGTCTTTTTATACCTCTTTTCTTTGTTTGGGTTGGAGCAAGTGTTGACCTATCTGCCTTTTTATCAGTAGGTTTTTTTGCTTTAGTAATTATAATTATTAGTATTGTTGGGAAAATAATTGGTTGTGGTTTAGGTGCAAGACTAGCGGGTTTGAACGGCTGGGATTCGCTTCTTGTTGGTGTAGGTATGATTCCTCGTTTAGAAATGGCAATTGTAACAGTATCTATTGCAATTAATCACGAAATTATTGTAGGACAAAATGCACATAAAATATTAGCAACAACAATCCTTGTATGTATAATTACAGCAATAATTACGCCACCTATGCTAAAAGCAATGACTTCAAGAAACAATAAGTAAAATATATCTACATTCCTTTTAGCTTTAAGATAACAGATGAATATATTATTTGAATTATCAAAAGAACATCCTACTCTTCCACAAAATGAAATATTTGCATGTTTAAACTCTGAAAATATATCATATACTATCAATGAAAAAAATAACGATATTTTAAATATATCTACAAATACAGATATCGCTTTAATAAAAGAGGTTTTAAGTAGATTATCTCATATTTTTTATGTCGATGAATTATTTTTTAGCTGTTCAAACTCAATTAATGAAATTGAAAAAAATGCAAAAAAATATTTTATAGATTTACCAGGTTCAATTGCTATAAGATACACAAATAGATCAAAAAATAAAAACTCTCAAGAAATAATTAAAAAAATAGAAGAAATTTATACAAAAAACAAAAAAGTAAACCTAACAAATCCAGATAATGAAATACGTGTTTTTATTACTGATTCAAAAGTATATGTTGGTAAAAAAATAATTGTTATTGATAGAAGCCAATATGAAAAAAGAAAGGTTCAATTCAGACCTTATTTTTCACCTATCTCACTACATCCAAAAATTGCTCGTGCACTTGTAAACCTCTCAGGTGTAAAAAAAAATGAAACATTACTTGATCCATTTTGTGGAACTGGTGGAATACTACTGGAGGCTGGTTTAATAGGTGCAAAGGTTATTGGAAGCGATATAGAAGAAAAAATGATAAATGGTAGCAAAGAAACACTTGATTTTTATAAATTAAAAAACTATCAACTATTTTGTTCAGATATCGGTGATATAAAAAAACATATAGATTTTGTTGATGCAATTGTTACTGATTTACCTTATGGTAAAGCAACAACTACCAAAGGAGAAGAAATGAATAAACTTTACATGCGGACTTTTGAAGTTTTTCCAGAAATATTAAAAGAAAAAAAGAAAGCGGTGATAGGTATTTCTGATAAAAAATGGGCTATAAAAATACATAAACATCTAAAGTTAATGAGTATTCATGAGTTTAGAGCTCATAAAAGCCTAACACGATATTTTGCAGTTTTTGAAAAACAACCATAAATCTTAAACAATATAGTCTATTTCCTTTTCTTATAAAAATGACTCAACTAAGCATAATATTTCTAGGAACTGGAGGCAGTTGGCCTACCGTGAAACGAAACGTTTCATCAGTAGCTTTAAAAAGAGCAGGTGAAATAATATTGTTTGATTGTGGCGAGGGAACACAACGCCAGTTTCAAAAATCAAGTCTTAGTTATATGCAAATATCAAAAATCTTTATAACCCACTTTCACGGTGATCATTTTTTGGGATTGCCTGGGCTTATACAAACAATGCAACTTAATGATAGAGATGTACCTTTACATATTTATGGACCAAAAGGAATGGATCACTTATTAGAGCAAATCCTTAGTCTTGGTTATTTTAAACCAAATTATCCAATAGTTCCTCATGTAGTTGATGAAGGAGATGTTTTGGATTTTGATGGTTATAAAATTAATGTTCTTCATGTTAAACATGGGATACCAGCACTTGCTTACTCACTTGTTGAGGATATGCGTCCTGGGAAATTTGATAAACCTAAAGCATTGTCAATGGGTATCCCTGAAGGTCCTTTGTACAGTAAACTCCAAAAAGGTGAAACAATTACTTTAAAAAATGGTAAAAAAATTACTTCAAAGATGGTTCTTGGCCCCCCGCGCATGGGTAGAAAAATAGTATTTTCGGGTGATACTAAACCAATAAAGGAAATGGTTGATTTTGCAAAGGATGCAGATATTCTAATTCATGAGGCTACATTTGAATCAGAACTTGAAGATGTAGCTGGTGAGTATGGTCATACAACAGCATATCAAGCAGCAGAAATAGCTAAAAAAGCAAATGTTGAAAAATTATTTTTACTTCATATAAGCCCTCGTTATATGGATTATAAATTAATTGAGGAAGATGCTCGTAAAATATTCAAGGATTCGTTTGTACCAAAAGATTTTGAAGAAGTTGAAATAAAATTAAAAAAATAATTATAAAATTTGTTTGTTAGTTCTATTCATTATTTTTTTAATACTGTTCTCAAACAATTACTAAGACTCTTATGTGCCTCTAACTCAAACACTATAGGTGCATCAGTTGCCCAACCACCAAATGCTTCTAATATATCCTTTACATCTTTCACTTCGGTTTTTGCCCAATTTTCTTTTTTCATTTGCTCATTATCGATAAATGCAATAATCCGCTCAACATCTTTTTCATGTTCTTTTGGCGTTACAAAAATATTGAATGTCGACGGATTTCCATCTTTATCTTCCTTGTAAAAAACACAACTTTTTGATGATGATTGAAAAACTCCATATTTATATGTCATTTTTAATCTTCCCCTTTTTTAAATTTTAAAAATTATTATAATCTAAATATCTCATTTGTTTTTAATAGTATTGTTTCAAATTAAATCATAATTTATAGGCTGTTGAAGAATTCTGAAAACAGTCATTATTTCATAATACCAAGTTCAACAGCCGATAGTAATAATGAGTAATTTTGTATAAATCATAATGATTACAGTGTTTTACCTCAGGTTTGTTCTTCT
>Ga0299915_10000546_pt1 | contig 28263 bp, 27 predicted proteins | sample RVTome_13_FD_200263 | JGI IMG/M metagenome (GOLD analysis project Ga0299915, IMG submission 200263) | Soil microbial communities from uranium-contaminated site in the Upper Colorado River Basin, Wyoming, United States - RVT92D227 (version 2) ...
GCCCTGGCCAAGAAGCGGCTCGAGGAAGCGCGCGACATCCGGCGCCAGACCGAGGCGGCGACCAAGGCCGCCGCCGAGGCGCAGGCGGACGTCCAGCTGTTCCAGGCGCACGTCGATCAGCTCGCCGCGCGGCTCGCGGATGTCGCGCGCTCGCTGACCGATCTCGAGGCGACCGTGGAGCGCCTGCGCGGCGAGCGGGCAGGGCGGGTCGAGCGCCTGGCGGAGCTTGCCGCGTCGCTGCGCTCGACGATCGTGGCGTGGCTCGCCGTGGCTGCTCCCGAGCTGCCGGTCTCCAGTCCCTCCAGGGCGCGGGGCCGTCGGCGGTCGCGAGAGGTGATCGAGGAGCCCGCGCACCTCGATCTCGATCAGGCCCGCACGGCGCTGGCGGAGCTCGCGGTCGCGTGGCGTACGCGGAGCGAGCGGATCGCGCAGGCCGACGCGGCGCTGGTCGCGGCGATCGCCTCGATCGATCGCGAGGCGCGCGAGGGCGAGCGAGTCGCGGCCGAGCACGGAGCACGGCTCGCCGAGGCCGCGCGCCGGCGCGACGACCTGATCGGGGAGCTCGCCGAGGCCGCGGCCCGCCTCGACGCCGCGCGGATCGAGTCGCGCTTCGACCTCGACGAGCTGCAGCGCCTGCTGGCTGCGGAGCCCTCGCGAATGGAGCAGCTCGCGGCCCAGCTCGCGGCGCTCGATCGCGCGGTCCTGCAGACGCGCGCGATCGTGCAGGAGCGGACGCAGCTCCATGCAGATCACGCCAGGACCCGTCCCGCGCCCGGCCCCCTCGACGATGCCGCGCGCGTCGACGCGCTCGCGGCCGCGGTCGTCGAGGGCGATCACCAGGCGGCTCGGCTCGCCGCCATGCTCGCGGCAGACACCGATGCACGCGAGCGCCGGAGCGTCGCGCTCGCCCAGGTGGCCGACGGGGAGGCGGAGGCCAGGGTCGATCGCATCCTCGGTGAAGTGATCGGCTCGCACGATGGCAAGCTGTTCCGCAGCTTCGCGCAGAGCCTGACGCTCGACGGCCTGCTCGCGGTCGCGAATGCACACCTCGAGGAGCTCGCGCCTCGCTACCAGCTCGAGCGCGTCCCGCGCCATGACCTCGAGCTCCAGGTGATCGATCGCGATCTCGGTGCCGAGGTTCGCTCGGTGCAGAGCCTTTCGGGCGGCGAGAGCTTCCTCGTCTCGCTCGCCCTCGCGCTCGGCCTGTCGTCGATGTCGGCGCACGATGTTCGCGTCCGGACGCTCTTGATCGACGAGGGGTTCGGCACGCTCGATCCGGCGACCCTCGACAGCGCCCTGTCGGTGCTCGACGCGCTGCAGTCCACGGGCCGTCAGGTCGGCGTGATCTCGCACGTCCCGGCGCTGGTCGAGCGGGTCGGCGCGCACGTCCGCGTCGTCCAGCGCGGGGGTGGTCGCAGCGAAGTCATCGTCGCCTGAACCCCGAGACGAAGCCCGTCACGACGAGGGCAGCATATGATGCCGACACGATGCCGCCACGCATGACGCTCGCCGAGATCGAAGCGCTGATGGAGAAGCACTTCCCGACCTTCCGCTCGTTCTCGACGATCAGCTCGCTCGGCGATCGCGACATCACGTTGCGGATGCCGTACCGCAAGGAGCTCGCGCGGACCGGCGGCACCATCTCCGGCCCGGCGATGATGGCCCTCGCCGATACCGCCGCGTATTACCTGACACTCGCCCATGCCGGTCCGTTGCCTGACATGGCGACTGCGAACCTCGATATCCACTTCCTGTCGCGCCCCAAGCCCGTGGATGTGATCGCCACCGCGAGGCTCTTGCGCCTCGGCCGCCGCCTCGCGGTCTCGATCGTGGAGATCCGCTCCGACGGCAGCGACGACGTCGTCGCTCACGCGACGGTGACCTACGCGTTACCGCGCGCGTGATCCTCGTCGCAGGATGTGAGGTCTTGCGGCGCTGGGCCGGCGGAAATTTGAGTCCGGCCGCCGGACAGGATCCAGGCCGTCGCGCAGTTGCGCGTTCCGGGTGCTCGGCACGCGGGTTGCGAGGCCCTCCGTTCGTGCGCGACTCAAATTCTGCCTTCGAGCTCGAGCTGTTTCGCGAATTCGAACGCGCCGAGCTGCGACGCCTCGAGTCCCAGCGTGCGACCCCGACGCGACCGCGTCCGGCGACGAACGACGGCCTCCCCCGTCGGTGACTGGCGCTTGCTGACAGGCGGATCCTGACAGGCGAGGTGGGGCGTGCCGCCTGTCACGCGATGCAAGCAAGCGGGTGTAGTACCTCTGCCTCGGCAATGCGCGTCGCCACGGCGCTGATCTTGATGTCGACTTCGAGCGCAGGCGCCGAGTCCCTCGCGACTCGTGGTCGGGACACCGATCGCGTCATGCTCGGGATCGCAGCCGAGGTGTTCGCGAGCTCCCCGATGGCGATCGAGGACCCGGGGTTCGCTGCGATCGCCGGCAAGCCGCTGTGGCTCGGCAATCGCCATCGGTTCTTTCAGTGGGTCGTCGATGCCGACTTGATCGTGGGGTTCGGCACCGACTCGCACCACGCACACCTCGCGATCAACCCGCACGCCGGGTTCAACCTCTACTTCGGCTCGGTGTTCGGCTTCGAGCTACGCGTGGGCGTATCGGGGATCGCGCAGCTCGGTCCGCACAGCGCCCTGGGGCTCGGCGCATCCGGCACGGGTGCATACGTCTTCCGGCTCTGGAACGACGATCGCCGCCGGCTCAAGCTCCTCGTGCTGATGCACGCGGGTGCGTTCCTCGCCGACGATCCGGGAAGCGATCTGGCGACCGGTGCCGGAGGGTTTGGCGCCGGCCTCGCGTACGAGATGCCGTACTGACTTCGCAGTTCGACACGCGGAGCGTCATGGGTGGGTGGACGATCACGGCGTTCGCGTCGGGTCGATGCGCTCGGTGAGCCGCTCGATGCGGCGCGGCCGGTGACGTGGGGCGCGGCAGACGACGAGCTTGGTGCCCGGGGTGTGCTCGTCGGTCAGCAACGCGCGGGACGAGCGTGTCCAGTCTCGCGATCCGCGGGCGAGGCGACGCTTGGGAGCGAGGTGCGGACCCAGGTACTTCGCCAGCTCGCTGATGGTGTCGCACTCGGGATCGAGGCGCTTCGCCATGCCCTCGCTGGTGACCATCCCGAGCAGGACCAGCGCCATGTCGGGCATCGGTCGGATCCGGTGCTTGCGGGCGAGCGAGAACAGGTCACCGATGATCACGCTGAGCTCGAGCTGGACGATCGGCTTTTCCCGTATCCGTGCGATGAACGCGGCGGCGTCGGTCTCCACGGCCTGCCAGTCGGTGTTGTCCAGGTAGCGGTGGTAGCGCCGGAGGTGAGCCACGAGATCGCGCGCGTTGCCCCCCGCGAGACAGCGGGTGAAGTCGGCGACTTGCCGCACCAGGTCGCGGGGGATCCGCTTGACCAGGCCGACGTCGAGGATGACCACCCCACCTCCCGGCCGGATCAGCACGTTGCCCGGGTGCAGATCCGCGTGCACGAAGCCGTGGTCGAAGCACATCGCGAAGAACATCGACCGGATCACTCTCGCCGCCTCCGGCAGGTGGACCGCGGGGCCTTCGTCGATGCGGGTCCCATGGATGTACTCCATCGTCATCACCCACCGGGTCGAGTACCGTCGATACACCCGCGGGAACGCGAGCCTTGGCGTGCCGGCGAAGTTGCGGCGAAACTGCTCGTAGTTGTTCGCCTCGGTGCGCAGGTCGGTCTGCGCGAGGATGCCCGCGACGAGATCGCGCGTGTGGCCGATCACGTTCGCCGTACGCGCGCGCGCCGAGAGCGCGTGCACGACGTGGGCGAGCCACAGCAGGAGCCGCGCGTCACGCCGCACCCGCGGGAGGATGTTCGGCCGCAGCACCTTGACCGCGACCTCGTCGCCGTCGTGCAGGATCGCCCGATGCACCTGCGCGACGCTTCCCGCCGCGACCGACGTCGGGCAGAACTCGCGGAACCGGTGCTCGAGCGGGGCGGCGAGCTCGTGCTCGACGATCCGGCGGACCTGCTCGAACGGGAACGGCGGCACGCGATCCTGCAACCACCGCAGCTCGGCGATCACGCCCGCCGAGAACAGATCGGGGCGCGAGCTCATGACCTGGCCGATCTTGATGAACGTCGCGCCGAGGCGTGCGAACGACCAGCGCAGCAACATGCCGCGGTAGTGCGCGCGGTGCTGCTCGCGACGCGCGCGATCGCGCATCACCAGCCGGCGCAACGCCCCCACGCTGTACGCGACGACGGACACCATCGCCACGACCGTGATCTCGGCCGCGCGAACGAGGCTCGAGATCCATTCGCCCACGTATTCGAAGGCGCCCACAACTCCAACTGTACGCTTCGTCTCGCGAGGCGATGACGTCACGTTGTCGCACGAACTCTTTGCGTCTCGCGCAAGCGTTTCCGATTCGAAGCTCCTCGAAAGAACCGATCTACCTGCAACCAGTCGAGTTCGGTGCCGCGATCGGTTCCGTCCAGCTCGCCTCCGTGACGAGGACGAGACGACTAACCCTTGCCGACCGGGTGCGGCCAGCGCCCGGCGAGCGCGACGAGCGGATCGCCGGTGAGCCGCTGTACCGTCCACTCGTGCTGCCGGCCGGCCCCGAGGCTCGCGTAGAACTTCAGCGCGGGCTCGTTCCAGTCGAGGACGCTCCACTCGAAGCGGCCGTACCGGCGCTCGGTCGCGATGCGCGCGAGCGCGGACATCAGCGCGAGCCCGACGCCCTGGCCACGCGCGCTCGGTTGCACGAACAGATCCTCGAGGTAGAGGCCGGGCCTGGCGAGGAACGTCGAGTAGCTCGGGAAGAACAGCGCGAAGCCGACCGGCGTGCCGGCGAGCTCGGCGAGCAGCACCTCGGCGGCGGGGCGAACGCCGAACAACGTCGCGCGGAGCTGCGCCTCGTCGGCGATGACCTCGTGGAGGAGCTTCTCGTACGTGGCGAGCTCGCGGATGAAGCCGAGGATCGCGGCGGCGTCCGTGGCGGTGGCGAATCGGATCGCCAGATCGGTGGGATAGGTCGGCATGGATGGTCAGCTCCGCAAGCGCTCGACGATCGCCGTGAAGTCCGGCGGCAGCGGCGACGATAGCTCGACTCGTGCACCGGTCACGGGATGTTCGAAGCCGAGCGTCGCGGCGTGGAGCATGAGGCGCGCGGACGTGAGGATGCGCCCGCCCGCGGCCTCGTAGTCGCGGATGTAGACGGGCTCTCCGACGAGCGGATGCCCGGCCTCCGCGAGGTGGATCCGGATCTGGTGCGTCTTGCCGGTCTCGAGGCGGACCGCGCACAGCGTGCAGTGGCGCAAGGTCTCGCGCGCCTCGACGTGCGTGACCGCGCGCTTGCCTTGATCGAGCCGCGTCGTCGAGCCACGCAGCCGGTCGCCGCGATCCTCGACGAGGTACGACTCGATGCGCCGCGACGTGACGTGGCCGTGCGCGACGCAGATGTACGTGCGCTCCATCGAGTGGCTGCGCAGCTGTGCGGCGAGGCCGAGCTCGGCGCGCTTGGTCTTGGCGAACATCAGCAGGCCCGACGTCGCGCGATCGATCCGGTGCACGACGTGGAGCGGCACGGTGGTCGCGGGCTTGCCCATCCGCCGCCACGCGCCGCGGATGAGGTCCATCGCGGTGCCGGTCTCGCGATCTTCATAGGGCACGCTGTTGACGTCGGCGGGCTTGCCGATCACGACCACGTGCGCGTCGTCGAACACGAGCACGCCCTCGCGCTCGGGATCGTGCGGGCGCGGCGCGTTCGTGCGGACGTCGACCTGCTGGCCGGCGGCGAGCCGATGGTCGATCTCGGTGACGCACGCACCGTCGACGAACACCTTGCCGGTCGTGACGTGGCGCTTCGCGAGCGACCACGGCACACCCGTTCGTGCCTTGACGAACGCCGCGAGCGTCACGCCAGGCGCATCGACAGTCCACGACACCGGCCGGCACGCTAGCATGGCCGCGTGTTCGACTACGTGATCGTGGGTGCCGGGTCCGCAGGTTGTGTGGTCGCGAACCGCCTCGCGGTGGTCGATCCGGAGCTGCGCGTGCACGGGCTCGCCGGGCTCCGCGTGGCCGATGCGTCGATCATGCCGCGCATCATCGGCGGCAACACGAACGCGCCGGCGATCATGATCGCGGAGAAGGCCGCGGACTTGATCCTGAAAGCCCGCTAGGCTCACGCATGGCGAGCGACAACGAGCTGCACGGCATCACCCTCGAGAAGATCCTCGAGGCGCTCGTGGCACATTTCGGGTTCGACGAGCTCGGCCGGCAGATCAACATTCGCTGCTTCCAGAGCGATCCCAGCATCAAGTCGAGCCTGAAGTTCCTGCGCCGGACGCCGTGGGCGCGCGAGAAGGTCGAGAGCCTCTACCTGTTCATGCTGCGCGAGCGACGGCGACAGGGGCTGACCTGACACGTCGCCCGGGCGACGAGATGTTATAGACGCGGGATGGATCGGACGCTGTTCAGCCCAGACCACGACACGTTCCGTAGCTCGTTTCGGCAGTTCGTCGAGCGCGAGATCAAGCCGCACCAGCAGCGCTGGCGCGAGCAAGGGCAGGTCGATCGCGAGGTGTGGCGCAAGGCCGGCGCGCAGGGCTTCCTGTGCCCGTGGCTCGAGGACAAGTGGGGCGGCCCGGGCGCCGACTTCCTGTGCTCGGTGATCATCATGGAGGAGCTCGCGCGCGCCTACGAGAGCGGCTTCGCGATGGCGCTCCACTCGGACATCATCGTCCCGTACCTCGCGACGTTCGGTAACGACGCCCAGAAGCAGAGGTGGCTGCCCGGCTGCGCGTCGGGCGAGATCGCGACCGCGCTCGCGATGACCGAGCCGGGGACCGGCAGCGACCTCGCCGCGATCGCGACCACCGCCGTGCGCGACGGCGACGACTACGTCATCAACGGCGCGAAGACGTTCATCTCGAACGGCCAGCTCTGCGACCTCGTCATCGTCGCGGCGAAGACCGACCCGGATCCCGCGAACGCGCACAAGGGGATCTCGCTGTTCGTCGTCGAGTCGAACCGCAAGGGCTTCGCGCGCGGCAAGCGCCTGCACAAGATGGGCATGGCGTCGCAGGACACGTCGGAGATGTTCTTCGAGGACTGCCGCATCCCGGCCGCGAACCTGCTCGGCACCGAGGGCGGCGGATTCATGATGCTGATGCAGAAGCTCCAGCAGGAGCGGCTGTGCGTCGCGATCGGCGCGCAGGCGGGCAGCGAGCAAGTGCTCGCCGATACGATCGAGTACACGAAGGAGCGCAAGGCGTTCGGCAAGCCGATCAGCAAGTTCCAGAACACGCAGTTCAAGCTCGTCGAGTGCCTCGCGAAGGTCGAGGTCGGCCGCGCCTACGTCGACAAGGTCATCGCCGAGCACGTCGCCGGCAAGTACCTCGTCAAGGAGTGCTCGATCGCGAAGTTCTGGCTCACCGATACCGCGCAGGAGATCGTCGACACCTGCCTGCAGTTCTTCGGCGGCTACGGCTACATGCTCGAGTACAACGTGACCCGGGCCTTCATGGACGCCCGCGTCCAGCGCATCTACGCCGGCACGAACGAGATCATGAAGGTCATCGTCGCAAAGCAACTCGGGCTGTGACCGGACCGCAGATCCCAGGCCTGCTCCGCGCGCTCGGCTCCGTGCGCTGGTTGATGGCGATCGCGGTGCTCGGCTGCATGGTGATCGGCACTGCGCTGCTCATCCACACCGCGATCGAGGTCTACAACGCGATCGAGCACCTGTTCGTCAAGGGCGGGACCGGCAAGGCAGGCAAGGAGCTCGCGATCCACGCGGTCGACATCATCGATCGCTTCTTGCTCGCTGCGATCGCGTTCATCGTCGCGCTCGGGCTCTGCAAGCTGTTCGTCAATCCGCGCGTGCCGGTGCCCGACTGGCTCGAGATCGCGACGCTCGACGATCTGAAGGACAAGCTCATCCGCGTGATCATCGTGATCCTCGGCGTGGTGTTCCTCGGCCAGGTCGCCGCGTGGGACGGCGGCTACGAGATCGCCGCGCTCGCCGGTGGCATCGCCGTCGTGGTCGGCGCGCTGTCGTACTTCCTGTTCGGCGCGCGCTCGAAGGAGTGAACGTGCTCTCGACCCCCGCGATCGCGCCGGCAACCTCGGGCGATCGAGCCGCCCTCGAGTCGCTCCTCGTCGAGGCGAACCTGCCGCTCGACGGGCTGGATGACGCATTCCCCGATGGCTTCGCGCTCGCGCGTCTCGATGGCGCGATCGTCGGTGCGGCGGGCGTGGAGCGCTGGGGCGAGCACGCGCTGCTGCGCTCGGTGGCCGTCGCGCCGGCGCAGCGCGGACGCCAGCTCGCCGAGGCGCTCGTCGCCGATCGCATCGCGTGGGCGCGCTCGCACGTCGCCGGCGCGATCTACCTGCTGACGCTGTCGGCCGATCGCTACTTCGAGCGCCTCGGCTTCACGCGCCTCGAGCGAGCGAAGCTGCCGGCCGAGCTCGCCGGCTCGACGCAGCTGGCGATTCCGGTGTGCTCGACCGCGATCGCGATGACCAGGCGGCTGTGAGCCGGCCAAGCTGCCGACTCCGAGAGAGCGTCCCCCCTGAAAGTTGTGAAAGTGGAGAGCGTCCCCGAGATCAGGGTCGGAACCTTCGGATGAGATCGTCGGTGACGCCGATACGGTCGTCACCGGCCGGCAGGATCCGGGTCACCCAGGATCGAACGTACTGGAGATCGATCTCCGGCCGAACGACGACGAGTCGCTCGAGATCGACGACGTCCTTGGGCCGTCCATACAGGAGCTTGACGACGCAGAGGTCGGCGGGCGAGATGAACCACAGGTGCGCACCGGCGACCTCGACTCGCCGGCGGTTACGCTCGAGGTCCTTCATCAGCGGATGGTCGGACATGAACACGTCGACGGCCATCCGGCCGGAGTGCGCCTTGAAGAAGCCGATACGTGTGAGGTCTTTCGGCGCACCGACACGGTCGAGCATCAACCCGGCTCGCTCGAGCGTATCCGCGACGAGCCCGAAGTCTTCGAGCCGCGCGAAGATCGAAATGTCGACGTCGTTGGTCATGCGCGGCGCACCCCAGGCGCCGAGCGCGAGCGCTCCGCCAATCGCGTAGGGGATCTTGGCCTCGTCAAGTCGCTCGGCGATACGTCGGGCGACGTCGGACGCTCTCACCGCGACGGCCTCTGCATCGATTCGAGCATCGCGATCACCCGTGGTGGCAGGGGTTCGGGCCGCATCGCACGTTCCCGCGTTTCGTCGTCGAGCTGCGACAGGAGCGCCTCTGCATCCGCACAGAGCTCCTCCACGGCTGCCCAACACTCTTCGGGTGAAGCGTCGCGCCAGAGCTCCGCACGATCGCGGAGACACTCGTCGCTGGAGAAGTACGCGCGCTGACGTTCCAGCATCGCCATCATCTCCGGGGTGTACTCGTCGGACACGACCGCAGGATACCATCCACCAATGAACACCGCCGTCATCGACATCGGCACCAACACGTTGCTGCTGCTGATCGTCGACGAGACCGGCGAGGCCGTGGTCGATCTCTGCCGCTTCGGACGGCTCGGGCAGGGGCTCGACGCGACCGGGCGGCTCGCCGACGAGGCGATCGCGAGGAGCCTCGAGATCTGCCGCGAATACCGGCGCGTGATGACGTCCCACGGGATCGAGCGGCCGCACGTGATCGCGACGCAGGCGATGCGCGAGGCCGCGAACGCGCCGGACTTTGTCGGCCCTGCCGAGGCGATCCTCGGTGCGCCGATCGAGGTGATCTCCGGCACGCGCGAGGCGGAGCTCGCGTTCCTCGCGGTGGCGCGCACGTTCCCCGGGCTCGCGGGAACGCGCTACGTCGTGGTCGATGTCGGTGGCGGCTCGACGGAATTCGTCGTGACCGACGGCACTCGCCTGGTGTCGGCGGTGAGCCTGCCGATCGGCGCGGTTCGCCTCACCGAGCGGCACCTGAAGCATGATCCACCGACGCCCGAAGAAGTGCGCGCACTCCACGACGACATCGATCGTCACCTCACACAGCTCGACCTGCCGATGGGCATCACGGTGATCGCGACGGCCGGCACCGCGACGACGATCGCCGCGCTCTCCCTCGGCCTCACGAGCTACGATCCGATCGCGGTCACCGGCGTGCGGATCACACGGCCCGAGCTCGACGCGCAGCTCGCGCGCCTGCTCGGTGCGACGGTGGCCGAGCGCGAGGCGATGCCCGGCATGGAGCAGCCGCGCGCCGATGTGATCGCGGGAGGTGTCGCGATCTACGCGCGCGTGATGAGCCGGCTCGAGGCGCCGGTGATGATCACGTGCGATCGAGGCATCCGCTGGGGCGTCGCGTACGCCAGCGAGCCGCCAGGCGAGCAAGCACCCTTGGGGTGTCAAGTACCCTCGGGGTGAGCGCTCGTGTCAACCGCCGGTGGTGGTCGCGGATCTAGCTGACACATGAAGAGTCAAGCCTTGTTGTTCGCAATCCTGTGCGCTGGCTGCACGAGTGCGAGCGCCGATCCGGCGCAGTCGAGCGAGCCGCGCAAGACCGCCGAGTTTCGCGCGATCGACCTCATCGGCACGATCGCCATCGAGGCGCGCATCGATCGAACCACGAGCGTCGAGGTCCGCGGCGACGCCGACCGGATCAAGCAGGTCACGACCGAGGTCAAGAACGGCGTGCTCGTCGTCGGCACCAAGGGCGACATGAAGCACGGCAAGGTGCGCGTCATCATCACCGCACCAGATTTCTCGGCACTGACGATCAGCGGTACCGGTCAGCTCGTCGCGAACGGCATCTCCAATAGCCGGCTCGATGTCAGCATTCCGGGCACCGGCTCGATCACGGTGACCGGCAAGACGGGCGAGCTCCGGCTCGCGATCGCCGGAACCGGTGGCGTGAAGGCGAAGGATCTGATCGCGACGATCGCCAGGGTCGACGTGCAAGGCACCGGCGAAGCCGTCGTGCACGCGACGCGAACGCTCGACGCGACGGTCTCCGGTACCGCGTCGATCAAGGTCCACGGCAAGCCGCAGGTGAAGAAGTCGATCAGCGGCGTCGCGTCGATCAGTGAACGCTAGGGATGGAGCACGGGCGCGAGGTGATACAGCATGAAGTACACGATCACGCCGGTCACCGAGACGTACATCCAGATCGGCCACGTGAACTTCACGACGCGCTTGTGAGCATCGAACCGGCCGCGCAGCGCGAGCTGCAGCGCGCGCACGACGAGCGGCACGAGCACCACGGCGAGCACCATGTGACTGAACAACGTCACGAGGTAGATCGTCTTGTCGACGCCGTCTCCGGGATACTTGTGCGCGCCGGTCGTCGCGAACCGGATCAGGTACGAGACGAGGAACACCGCCGAGGCGGTGAACGCCGTCAGCATGCGCTTGCGATGGAGGGCCTCGTCACCGCGCGCGATCGCGATCCGCCCGAGCACGAGGAACACGAAGCACGTCCCGTTGAGCGCGGCGTTGAGCGCGGGGTGCAGCTGCTCCCAGCTCATGCTCGACCGTCGAGCACCATCACCGCGAACAGGATCGGCAGGTAGACGATCGAGGTCAGGAAGACGTTGCGCGCCCACTTCGTCGAACCCTGGCGCACGCCGGGCAGGCCCTGCACGAGCACGAGCAGCCCGAGCACGGCGGCGGTGACCGCATAGACCGGGCCGGCAACCCCGAGTGGTACGAGCAGGAAGCTCACGGCGACCTGAACGACGAGATAGATCCCGATCTCGCGACGAGCGGCGGGGACCCCACGTGATCCGGGCAAGGTCTTCAGGCCCGCCGCGTCGTAGTCACGCTGGCGATACATCGCGATCGCGTGGAAGTGCGGCACCTGCCAGAAGAACAGCACGCCGAACACCGCGAGCCCACCGAGCTCGATGTGGCCGGTCGCCGCGGTCCAGCCCATCAGCGCCGGCAGCGCGCCGGGGACCGCGCCGATCCACGTCGCCCAGTGCGAGCGCTGCTTCATCGGCGTGTAGACGCCGACGTACATCAACAGCGCGACGAGGCCGAGGCCGGCGGTGACGAGGTTGACCATCGCGAGCGCGGGCAACGACAGCGCACCTTGCACGGCGCCGAAGACGAGCGCGGTCCGCGCGTCGAGCCGGCGCTGCGGCAGCGGCCGATCCTTGGTCCGCGCCATCAGGCAATCGATGTCGCGCTCGAGCCACATGTTGAGCGTGTTCGCCGCTCCGACGATCAGTGCCGTCCCCGCGAGGAGCCACAGCGCCTGATCGAGTGCGATCGTGCCCGGCGCCAGGCTCATCGCGCCGGCCGCGGTGAGCAGCGCCATCACCATGATCCGCGGCTTGACGAGCGCGACGAGATCGACGGCCTTGGCGACGGCGACGGCGGCGGTCATGACATCACGGCCTTCGACAGCCGATTCGCGGGCTGCTGCTCGTGGATGACCCCGGTCGCCCCGACGCGCGCCCGCGTGAGGAACAACGCCGAGAGCCACAGCGCCCACAAGCTCACCGCTCCGGCGAAGTGGCCGACGGCGACCGGGACCGAGCGCAGGGTCATCACCGTGTAGATGCCGAGCACGATCTGACCGCCGACGAGCACCGGTGCGATCAGCGCGATCAGGCGCAGCCCCGACCAGCTCTTCGCGGCGCGCCAGATCTGGATCGCGGCGACCGTGGTCACGATCCCGACGACGACGCCGAACGCGCGATGCAGCATGTGGAGGTGCTGGACCGGCGCCTCCGGCCACCAGTCGCCCCCCATCGTGCACGTCGGCATGCCGAGGCACACCATCGCCGCACCGAGGTGACGCACGAGCGCACCGAGGAGGAGCTGCACGAGCAGCGTGGCGACCGCGAGCAGGATCCAGCGTCGGGCCGACCCGAGCTCCGCGCGGCGGCGGTCGTGCTGCTGGAGCTCGACGACGCTCGGCGCGGGGCGGGTGAGGAGCGCGGTGTAGACCAGCGTCGCGAAGTAGGTCATCCCGAGCAGCAGGTGCCCGGTCGAGATGTACCAGGGCAGGAGGTAGTAGACGGTGAGCGCGCCGAGCGTGGCCTGCACCGCGATCATCCCGAGCAGGAGCCAGGCGAGCCACTTGAGCTGCGGGCGACGGCGGATCAGCAACACCGTCAGGATCAGCTGCAGGATCCCGACGGTCTCGGCGGCGAGTCGATGACCATGCTCGTAGAGCACGCCGCCGGTCATCGTTGGGAAGAACTCGTCGTTACACAAGATCGTCGGCTCGGGGCACGCCAGGCTCGAGCCGGTCGCGTTCACGGTTCCACCGATGACGAGCAACAGGAACGTCGCGAACGCCACGAGCTTGGTGAAGCGATGCTCCAGCATGTCGATCGTCGTCGGTGGGTACCACATCTGAGTGCTCGACGAGCACGTCCGTCTCGCAATGCGACAAGACACCGCCCCGCCGTTTGACGCGAGGGATATCAAAGTCTTACCGAGGGGCTCGCATTTGCCTGGCGTGGCGCCATGGGCGTAGAGTCAACGGGGCGAGGGATGACCGACTCCTGGGTCGAAACGACATCGATCGGAACGCTCCGGTCCGACGACCTGCAGAAGCCGAGCCTGGTGTTTCGGTACAACCGGTACGTCTATCGTACGAACGGGAAGCACCTGTCGAACGGCGGCATGGGCAGCGTGTACGAGCTCGAGCGCCGCGACGACGCGACCGGCGCGGTCGAGCGCATCGTCGGCAAGGTGTTCCACTCGACCTACCTCCACCAGCTCCGCACCGACGAGGTGACGCGCCGCGATCACCACAACAACCTCGCCGCGATGGCGAGGATCGCCGCGATCGAGCATCCGAACATCCTGCCCACGTACGTGTCGGCACCGATCGCCGACAACTACCTGTTCATCACGCCGCGGATGGGCATGACGCTGCTCGAGGCGATCACGAAGCACACGCTGACGCCGCGCTCGCGCTGCAAGCTCCTCATCCAGGCGCTCGAGGGGCTCTCGACGCTCCACTCCGCGCGCCTCATCCACCGCGACTTCACGCTGCGCAACATCCTCGTCGACGACGGCTGCAACGTCGCCTACCTGTTCGACTTCGATCTGGCGATGTCGCTCGACGACGTCAACAACCAGACCTATCGCACGTACTACAAGGGCCGCATCTTCGGCTCGCCCGGTTGGTCGGTCGCGCCCGAGTCGATCGATCAGGCGTTGATGGACAGCCAGATCAACACGTCGCTCGATGTCTACGCGATCGGCGGCGCGCTGCACGGCCTGTTCACCGAGCAGCTGCTGTACGGCCCGGCCGACGACATGTGGGCGCTCTTGATCCGCATCGCCGAGGGCGTCGTCGTCGGTGGTCGCAGCAAGGTGCACTACCCCGACGGCTTTCCGACCGTGCTGCGCAGCGTGATCGAAGGCTGTCTCGAGCGCGATCCCGCCCAGCGCTTCCCGTCGGTGCAGGCGGTCGTGCAGGAGCTGCGCGGCATGCTGCGCGAGCTCAACGACGACCGCCCGCGCGAGCCGAAGCGGCGCACCCTCGAGCCGGTCGTCGACCGCGTCAAGACGAGCGACGCGATCATCAAGACGAGCGCCGATCCGAGCATCACGCGCGAGGTGGTCGAGGGCGCCGAACGCGCGGTGAACGACTGGGGCTACGCCGTCGAGCGCAGCCTCGGCCGCGTGAAGGGTCACCCGATCTTCCTCGCCGCCCCGCGTCCCGACATGGTCGCCGCGGGCACGTTCCCCGACGCGAACATCTTCCCGAAGCTCGTGACGGTGATCGATCTGACGAAGATCAACGACCCGCGCACGTTCGTCGAGAACTGGCAGCAGTACTTCTGGCCGATCCTCAAGCGCGTGCGCCAGGGCCTGCTCACCTCGCTGCACAAGGTCATCTACGACGCGAACACGTCGTCGCTCCTGCTGTTCACCGAGTACATCGACGAGCCGCGGTTCGGCGATCGGATCGCCGAGCTCGATCTCCACGTCGACGGCGCGCTCGCGCTCGGCTTCCTCGTGATCCGGCAGGTCGCCGCGCTGCACGAGCACAACATGGCGCACGCGAACATCTCGCCGGGCGCGCTGCTGTTCAAGGGCGCCGCGGCCACCCGCATGGTCATGCCCGCGATGATCGGGCTCGTCGAGCCGGCGATGGGCGCCGAGGCGATGGCCGACGATTGCCGCGCGCTCGCCGGCATGGTGCTGCAGTGGCTGCGGCCGAATCGCATCGCGTCGCTCCACATCCGGATCAAGCCGATGTTCGAGGCGATGCGCAGCAAGCTCAGCGCGTGGGCGTTCGACAAGAACGTGAAGACGCCGGGCATCGCCGAGCTGAACCAGCTGATCAGCGATGCGATGGCGCTCGTCGACTTCAACTACTCGGTGCTGCGCGACTCGGGCGGTGACCTGCAGGAGTACGCATTACTGATCATCAGCTTGCGGCTCTACCACCTGCTGTGGCCGACCACGCCGATCCCACCGCCGCGCCCCTCGCAGCCGCAGGTCAAGAAGTAGCGCGACTGCGACGATCGGGCGCGATGCGGACGGCGCCCCGTACTTCACGATGAAACGGCTCGCGGGCACGACCCTCGAGATCGGCTGTGGTTCGTACTGCTGTGGACCGTGGCCGCAGTGATGGCGCCGTTCTTCACCGAGTGGATCGGGCTCATGCCGAGTACGTGGGAGATGACGGAGGCAGGCGTGCTCGTGCACGGGCACCACGAACGGCGCGATGCTTGTCGCCGGTGACCTCTTCACGCTGCTGGCGGTCGCCCTGTACGCGCGCAACATCGGGCGCGATCGCCGGAAGGCGGACCGCTGGCTTCATATCCAGACCTGGAACTTCCGCCAGCTCCTACCTCGGCACGCGAGCGCACGTAGGGAGGCATGAGGCACGGATCGAGGAGTAGCGCTCACGCGCCGGCGATCAGCTGCGTCGGATCTTCGGGCCACGCGTGCTTCGGATAGCGGCGCATCAGCTGCTTGCGCAAGGCGGGGTAGTGCTTCACCCAGAAGCCCGGCAGATCCTGCGTGACCTGCACCGGCCGCTGGTTCGGCGCGAGCAGGTGCAGCACGAGCGGGACCTTGCCGTCGCCGACCGCGGGGGCGCGCGCGAGGCCGAAGAAGTCCTGCATCCGCGACGCGATCCACGGCGGCTGCTCGAGCTCGTAGTGGATCGCGACCCGGCCGCGCCGCGGCAGCGACAGGTGCGTGGGCGCGAGGCGATCGACCAGGCCCTTGTGCTCGCCGAGGCTCGCGTCGAGCAGGTGGAGCAGGCTCGACTTGCGCAGCTCGTCGAACGAGATCGCGCCCTCGCAGGCGCGGCCGATCACCTGGGCGAGCGCGTCGTCGGTCGGCACGATGATGCCGGAGCCGGAGGCGAGCTTCGCGACGAGCGTGACGCGGGCCCGCCACTGCCGGAGCTCGTCGGCATCGATGAACTTCTCGATGCCCGCGGCGAGCGCTTGCTTCGCGAGTAGCTCGGCGGCGGGGCGGCCCGCGCGGCGCGCGCCCTCGACGTCGCGTTGCTCGTCGATCGCGAGGCCGTCGTACGTCATCTGCACGACCCGCTCGACGCGCTCGCGCTGCGCGTTCCACACCAGCTCGTCGCGCTCCTCGATCCGGTCGAGGTAGAGGTCGAGCAGCCACGAGGCCTCGATCGCGCTCGCGCGGCGGATCTGGACCTTGCTCGCCTGGCCGCGCGCGCCGGTCTCAGCGACATCGACCGCGACCATCAGCTCGGCATCGATCACCGCGGAGCTTTGCGCGAGCGTGCCGCTGCCCCCGCCGGTGAACACGATCTCCGGGGACCGCGGCGCGCGGCGCTTGCCGACGCGATCCGGAAACCCCGAGAGGATCGCGATCTGCAGCTCGCGATCGAGCGCCTCGTGGCCGTCCGGACCACGGCGCTCGTCACGGGCGATGCGCTCGAGCTGCTTCGCGGCGCGATCTGCTGCGTGGGCGCTCCCGATGTCGATGCTGTCGCGACGCAACCGGTCCGCGCGCAGGCCGTGTTGGCGTGCGTCGAGTAGCGCGTCCATGTCGTCGATCAGATCCGAGGACGACGACACGCGCGCGGCCCCGTGCGGTCCGCGCCGCTCGAGCCGGAGCTCGCGCACGCCGAGCAGCGCCGCGATGGTGCACGCCTCGCGCGAGACCCCGCGGGCCTCGGCCTCGCACACCACGCGCGCGATCCGCGGGTGGACCGGAAACCGCAGCATGCGACGTCCGCGCTCGGTGATCGATCCCACGGGGCTTCGCCCCGCCCCGCCGGCGGAGCCGTCGGGGGCCCCCCCCCTTTGGCCGTGCTCGACGGCCCCGAGCCGCACGAGCAGCTCCTCGGCCGCGGTCACCGACGCCTCGGGGGGCGCCTCGTACCAGCGCAGCGCGCGGAGCCCGGCGAGCCCGGCGCCGTAGAGCTCGAGCGCGGCGCCGGCGAGGTCGGTTCGCGTCACCTCCGGCACCTCGAACGCGCGGCGCGTGTCGTGATCGTGCTTCGTGTACAGCCGGATGACTCGCCCGGGGCGCGTCCGGCCCGCGCGCCCCGCTCGCTGCGCGCAGCTCGCACGGCTCACCGGCTCGATCTGCAGCGACGGCAACCCGGTCCACGGCGAGTACCGTGCGATCCGCGCGAGCCCGCTGTCGATCACGCACACGACGCCGTCGATCGTCACCGACGTCTCCGCCACGTTCGTCGCGAGGATCACCTTGCGCTGCTTCGCCGGACGCACGGCGCGGTCCTGCTCGTCGGCGGTGAGGTCGCCGTGGAGCGGCAGCACCGCGAGCTCGAACACCGCCGCCGCGTCCGCGAGATCCTCCGCGCAGCGCCGGATCTCGCCGGCTCCGGGCAGGAACACGAGCACGTCGCCGTCGAGGCCGTCCTGTGCGGCCCGTCGCACCGCGGCGGAGACCTGCTTGCCGAGGTGCCGATCATCGGGCTGCTCGAGGTACTCGATCGCGATCGGGAACGTGCGCCCCTCGGATCGCACGATCGGCGCCCCGAGGAACGCGGCGACCGGCTCGGCGTCGAGCGTCGCCGACATCACGAGGAGCGCGAGCTCCGGTCGCTTCGCCCGCAGCCGCTCGACCAGCGCGAGCGCGAGGTCTCCGTCGAGGTGGCGCTCGTGAAACTCGTCGATGATCACGCAGCCGACGCCGCGCAGCTCGGGATCGGAGAGCAGGCGGCGCGTCAGGATGCCCTCGGTGACGAGCGAGATCCGCGTCGCCGCGCTGCGCTTGCGATCGAAGCGCACCTCGTACCCGACCTCGCCGCCGAGCTCGACGCCGCGCTCGCTCGCGATCCGCGTCGCCGCGAGCCGCGCCGCGAGCCGCCGCGGCTGCAGCACGACGATCTCGCCGGTCACCGCCCCCGCGTCGAGCAGCGCCCCCGGCACGCGGGTCGTCTTGCCGGCCCCCGGCGGCGCGACGAGCACCGCTACCCGCCGGTCGCGGACCGCCGCGACGAGCTCGGGCAGTACGTGGTCGATCGGCAGCGGCTGCATCGCGCGCACCCTACCGTGCCCCGCAGCGACCAGCTGTCCTATGCTGCACGCGATGTCGTTCCCCGCGCCGCCGGCGCCCGTGTTCCCGCCGGATCAGGCCACCACGACCGAGGAGTACCTTCGCTACGACGACATCACGCAGGACGGCCGGCTGATGCCGATCGCGATCCCGCCGGCGCTCGGCGGCCTGTGGCGGGGCGTGCTCGTCAAGCATCCCGGTGCCCGCGCGGCCGCCGCGACCGGGGTGATCCCGATCCTCACGCGCCTCACGATCGCGGCGCACGACCAACGCATCCGCGTCGACCGCCCGATCGAGACCCGCGGTGGGTTCGAGCTCGCCCACGACGAGGATGCAGCCGGCGCGGCCTCGCGCCTGTTCATGAACATCTGGTGCGAGGTCCGCGGCATCGCCGGGCGCATCGTCCCGCGCGAGCCGGCCGGGCCCCTGTCGCTCGCCGGTCAGCTGTTCGCGGAGCACACGTTCACGCGCCCGTTCGCGCCGCCCGAGCAGCGCCGCGTCACGCGCCTCGAGGTCGCCGGCTATCCGGCGATCCCCGAGGCGCGCCACGCGGCACCCGCGCCGACCACCGCCGGCGAGGCACCCGACGGCGCGACCTGGCTCGACGAGCTCACCACCGACTCGACCGAGGTCAGCTTCACGCTCGACCACACCGACTCGAACCAGCACGTCAACTCGCTGGTCTACATCCGCGCCTTCCTCGACGCCGTGCAGCGCCGGCTCGCCGCGACGGGCAGATCCTTGAACGTCCGATCGCGCGCCGTGGATATCGCGTACCGCAAGCCGTGCTTCGTCGGCGATCGGGTCCGCGCGAGCCTCCGCCTGTTCGATCAGGCAGGGGTCCTCGGTGCGGCGGGCTTCATCGCCACGCCCGGCGATGAGGCGAAGCCGCGCTGCTACGTGCGCGTCCTCGTCGGACCGTGACCGACGGCGCGCACGTTCGCCGTGGCGCATCGCGCGTCGAGGAGTAGAGTGCCGCCACACGTGTCGTTCAGCTCTCTAGGTTTCTCCGAGCCCCTGCTGCGCGCGGTCGCCGAGCACGGCTACCGGGAACCGACTGCGGTCCAGCTCGCGGTGATTCCGGAGGTGCTCCGCGCCCGCGACGTGTGGGCCCAGGCGAGCACGGGCTCCGGCAAGACGGCGGCGTTCGTCCTGCCGATCCTGGAGGGGATGGCTCGTCGCGAGCTCGTGGTCCCGCGCCGCGTGCACGCCCTCATCCTCGTGCCGACGCGCGAGCTGGCCAAGCAGACGGCGGACTCGATCGCGGCGTTCCGTCGCCACCTCCGGCAGCGCCCGAAGACCGTCGTCGTCCTCGGCGGAGTCTCGATCAATCCGCAGATGATGGAGCTCCGCGGCGGCGCCGACATCGTCGTGGCCACGCCGGGCCGCCTGCTCGATCTCGTCGCCAAGAACGCGATCTCGCTCGCGACGGTCTCGCAGCTGGTCCTCGACGAGGCGGACCGCCTGCTCGAGAACGGCTTCGCCGACGAGCTCGGGCGCATCGTGGCCCTGCTTCCGGAGGCCCGCCAGACGCTGATGTTCTCGGCGACGTTCCCCCCCGCGGTGTCCAAGCTCGCGGAGCAGCTGCTGCGCGCGCCGGTCCGGATCGACGTCGTGGAGCCGCCGACCGACGTGCCCTCGATCGAGCAGCGCGCGATCGAGGTCGATGCGCCGAGGCGGACCCAGCTGCTGCGCCACCTGCTCGAGCAGCACGACTGGGAGCGCGTGCTGGTGTTCGTCGCCACGACCCACGCGACCGAGCACGTCTCCGCGAAGCTCCAGGCCGCGGGCATCAACGCGATCGCGCTCCACGGCAAGCTCAGCCAGGGCGCGCGCACCCGGGCGCTCGACCTGTTCCGCGCGTCCAGCGTGCACGTCCTCGTCGCGACGGACCTCGCCGCGCGCGGGCTCGACATCACGGACCTCCCGGCGGTCGTCAACTACGACCTCCCGCGATCGCCACACGACTACGTGCACCGGATCGGGCGCACGGGACGCGCGGGCGAGCGCGGGGTCGCCATCAGCTTCATCACCGCCGAGATGCACGGGCACTTCGCCCTGATCGAGCGGAGCCATCAGCACTACATCGTGCGCGAGCGGATCGCGGGCTTCGAGCCGACCCAGGCAGCTTCGCGCGCGCCCACCACCGGCGGCGTGAAGGGCCTGCGCAAGAGCAAGAAGGACAAGCTGCGCGAGGCGGCCGCGCGCGCGCTCAAGGACTGAGGATCAGGGGATGGGCGAGACCACGATGTTCGACGCCTGGTTGTCGAGCAGCTTCCCTACGAACGAGACCGAGCCGGTATAGGTCTCGCAGCCACCCCATCCGCCATTCTCCTTGCACAGCGTGGCCTGCATACCGGGCGCGACGATCAGCGAAGAGATCTGATCGTTGCCCACGGTCGTCAGGCTCGCGCTGCCCCAGCTGCCCTGCGGAAACGTCTGCGACGTTCCCGTGTAGTCCTCGTTGCGATAGACCGTCACGCCATAGAGCACCTCGACATTCGAGACGCTGTTGTTCAGCGTGCCGAGCGTCGAGACCGAGCCGCTGAAGTTCGAGCAGGTACCCCAGCCGACGCCGCTCGCGCCGCCGCTCTCCGAGCACAGCCGCACGACGACACCGGGCGACGCGATCATCGACTCCGCCTGGTCGTTGCCGAGCGTGGTCAAGGCGGCGGCGCTGAACGAGCCGGCCCTGAACGTCTGCTGGATCCCCGCATACGACGGGCTGCGATACAGCGTCACGCCCGGCTCGATCTGGACACACGACGTGCGGTTGTCGAGCGTGCCGAGGCTGGCGGCGTCACCGGAGACCAGCCGGCTACTGCCCCAGCAGCCCGCCTCGGCGTACAGCTGGACCGACAGCCCGGGCTTGGCCTTCAGCGAGCTGATCAGGTCGTTGCCGACGCCGGTGAGATCCGTGACGTCCCAGGTCCCGACCGGCAGCGCCTGAGCCACGCCGGCGTAGCTCGGGTCGCGATAGAACGTCACCAGATCGGAGGCGCTCCAGCACAGGTCATTCGAGCTGCTGAACCCGACGGCCGCGCCGATGTTGTTCACGCACACCGAGCCGCTCTTGCACTGCGACGAGGTATCGCAGTCGCCCTCCGCCCGGGCGCACGGACACATCGGATCGTTGCAGAAGGCGGTATCGGGAAACGCACGGTCGAAGTGCGGGCATGCGTTCGCCTGCAGGAACGCCCACGCCTCCGAGGTCGGATCGTAGTTGCTGTTCGTGTTGAAGTCGGCGGACGACGCCACGCCGACGACCTGGCCGCTGGCGTTGATCACGGGGCCACCGGAATCGCCGGGGCAGCTCCCGATGTTGGTGTCGTTGTAGACCAGGGTCTTGCCGCCGGGCGACGCGAACGAGGTGACGCCGTCGAGGACGGAGCTCCCCCTTCGCTTCGTGCCGTCGCCACCCGACGCGCAGCTCGGTCCGAAGCCGCCGTAGCCGACCATGGTGTGGGTCTGCCCGATCGATGGCAGCGCACTGGCGGCGCGCATCGGCGTCACCCGCACCACCTGATCGGCCGGCGTCCGCAGGCGGAGGATCGCGTAGTCGTTGCCCAGCCACGACACGCGGTTGTAGTCGGGATGCACGATCACGTCCGCGGGGATCGTGACGTCCTGTCGAACCGTCGAGCCGACCGGCAGGACATTGTCGAACGTGAAGCTGCGGGTGGTGTTGCACGTCAGCTCGGTGGTGAAGCCATCTGGCTCGCACACGCAGTGTCCCGCGGTGAGCACGGCCTCCTTGCTGATCAGGGTCGCGGTGCAGCCGCCGATGCTGCCGACCGCATCGAGCTCGCCGACCGCGGTGGTCGTCGCGGTGCCGCGAATGTCCTGCCACTCGGTCGCGAGCTGTTCGTCGTCGTCAGCGTCTTCGTCCTCCGGATCGATGCATGCGGAAGCCGAGAGGGAGAGCGCCAGCAAGGCGCCGTGGCCGATCGTTCGAGATGTCCTGGTCCTGATCACGTGGTCCTCCGTCGCCGAGAGATGGCGGCACGGCCGTGAGAGCATTCGTCGTGCCGCGCGCACACGGCACGAAATCCACGCACCTGCACGAGGTGAAGCGCGATTGTCTGGGCAGTTCGTCTGGGCGACGCCGGCATCCGCTACCCTCGCGGGCGTGCCAGAGCTGATCATCGTCCCGCGGTGGAGCGGCACCGAGCGCTCGGACTTCTACCCGTGGCTGATCGCGCGTGCCACCTCGGAGCTCGGCCTCACCACGCGGGTGGTCGAGCTCCTCCCGACCAAGGATGCGCCCGAGCCAATCCCGACCTCACGCGCGGTGGCGGCGGCGATCGCCACCGCCGAGCGCCCGATCGTGCTCGCCCACAGCGTCGGCTGTCGCGCGGCCCTGATCGCGGCGGCGGCGTTGCCCGAGGGTCGGCGTGTCGAGGCCGTGATCTGCATCGCCGGTTGGTTCACCGTCGACGCGCCGTGGCCGGCGATCGTTCCGTGGCTCGATGACGACCTCTTCGATCCAGCACGTGTGCGCGCTCGAGTCCGCCACCTCTCGGCCGTGATCTCGGACAACGATCCGTTCACTGCCGATCACGCCGCGACCCGCGCGCGCTTCGAACAACTCGGCGCGACGGTGACCCTCGTCCCGGGCGCCCGGCACTTCAACGGTGCAGAGGAGTCCGCCGCGTGGCGCGCCCTCGAGGCCGCGCACGTGTCGACATCCGGAAGATGACGCGGGCAACGTTTGGACGGGAGGCGCGGTCCAAGCTCGTGTGCGGCGCGCACTCTCGATGACCGCGATCGCGCTCTCGGCGAGCGCCCATGCAGACGACCAGCCCGAGGAGAGCGTGCGTGTCCGCGTCAGGCCCTCGCCGCTCCGCGAGGAACACGGCCCGTGGTTGACGCTCGACGACGCCGTGCTCGGTCCGAACCTCGAGCCGTTCGACGCGATCCGCGATCGCGAGACAACCACGATCGCGATCGGCGGCACCAAGCTCGCCCTCGAGGGTGATTGGTGGACCGCCGGCAACGACGTTCCCGAGCACGGCATCTCGGCCGACCGCGACATCCCGGGGCACGGTTGGCGGGCCGCCGTGCGGCTGTCGCGCGACCTCGGGCTCGTGCGCGTGAGTGGCAGCGCGACGCTCGGCCACGTCGAGAGTCGCTATGGCGAGGGGAACTACAGCGAGCTCTCCGTGTCGATCGTTCGCACGGTTCGGCTGTCGCGCTGGATGACGGGTTGGATCTCGGTGACCGCCGGTCGCCGTCGCTGGCTCGGCAAGGATCCTCCGCCGGCCGGTGAGCGCGATGCAGGTGATGCTGAGCATCGGCACGACGTTCCGTTAGCGGAACCCGACCTGCCCGATTAACCATCGCGCCGGCGCGCGGCAACCCGTTGCGTGAACCCCGCGGGTGGTTAACAGGAGCCTTACAAACAACCTCTCTCCCTGCACAGGAGGAATCTCATGTCGCTCGTGCTCCGTACCCCCAATGGCTATCGTGACCCGTTCAGCACCATGGCTCGCGAGTTGCTCTCGTGGGATCGCGTCGCCAATCCCATCGCACCCGCACGTCCCCCCGCGGCGTTCTCGCCCGCGTTCGAGGTCAAGGAGACCTCCGATGCGTTCGTGCTGAAGGCGGATCTACCGGGCGTCGCCGAGGCCGATCTCGACATCGCCGTCCACAACGACATCCTCACCGTCTCGGGCAGCCGTACCGCCGAGGAGCGCAAGGAAGGCGAGGCCTACGCGCTCCACGAGCGCCGGTTCGGCTCGTTCACGCGCAGCTTCTCGCTACCCGACCTGGCCGACGACCAGCGCATCGAGGCCAAGCTCGACGCCGGCGTCCTGACGCTCACGATCGGCAAGAAGTCCGAGGCGAAGCCGCGCAAGATCGCGATCAAGACCCAGGCTACTGGCTAGTTCGCCCACGCCTGCGTGTACGAGTCGAGGAACGCGGTGGCGACCTTCTCCAGGTGCTCGCGCGGGACGGCGCGGGCCAGGTCTTCCTTCGAAGCGAGCGCGTCGTCGATGTACTCGGCGATGACGCGGATCTGGTTCACGCCGTCGTTGTGATAGAGGATGTACGCGTTGCTGTACGCGCCCTGCGGGTTGCCGTTCTCGTCTTTGCCGAAGTACTGGCCGAGCTGGTACGTGTAGATCACCTGCTCGCCACCGAGCGTGCTCTCGCCGACCTCGAAGATGGTGTCGGGGCGATCGTGGAGCTCGGGCGCGAGCGTGACCTTCAACGCGTCCTTCTCGGCACGCCACTTCTCGGCCTGTAGGGGCAGGCACTTCATGCACGGCATGATCGTGATGGTGACGCCGAGCTTCGGCCGCGACTCGGTGCGCTGCTTGACGTTCAGGAAGCTCGTATCGAGCTTGCGGACGTCGCGCGCGAAGCCCTTGTACTCGAGCTTCGAGAGCGCCTCGAGTTGCTCCTTCGTATGCTTCACCTTCGTCTTCGCGGCGGCCTTGCCGGACAGCGGCGGTAACACCAGCTCCGGCTTCTTCGGAACCTTCGGCGTCCATCCCGAGCCGACCGTCGCCGAGCCTGCGGATCCCGGGTCACTCGGCGAGACCGGATCGGTCTTCGGCTTGTCCTTGCAGCCAACCAGCAGAATCACGACGAGACCAAGAATCATGCGCACGGCGACGAGCCTAGCCCGAACGGTCCGGAGGCGCCATCACAGGTGCTCGACGAGCAACCGCGTTCCGATCGCGATCAACACGAGCCCACCCACCAGCTCGAGCCGCGGGCCGAACCGCTCGCCGGCGACGCGCCCCAGCAGGTAGCCAACCGCCGAGCACCCCGCGGTGATTCCGCCGATCAGCGTGATCGTGATCCAGGGGGCGACCGGGATCAGCGGCAACGTGAGTCCCGCCGCGGCTGCATCGATGCTGGTCGCGACCCCGAGCGCGAGATAGACGAGCACGCCATTGCGTTGGTTCGACCGATCGCCGCCGCGCCACCCATCGACGAGCATCTTGCCGCCGATCAAGACGAGCAGCCCGAACGCGATCCAGTGATCCCACGCCACGATGTAGGGACCACCCCACCGACCGACGAGCCACCCACCCGCGGCCATCACCGCTTGAAACCCACCGAACACCAGCGGCAACACGAGCACGTCGCTCGGGCGACTGCGGGACAGACCCCGCGCCGCCGAGACCGCGGTCGCATCCATCGCGAGGCCGAACGCGAGCGCGACGGCGGACCACATCAGGCGCGTTCGAACAGCCCGGCCGCGCCTTGCCCCCCACCGATGCACATCGTGACGATCGCGTAGCGTCCACCGCGCCGGCGTAGCTCGTACAGCGCGGTCGCCGTGAGCTTGGCACCCGTGCAACCGAGCGGGTGACCGAGCGCGATCGCGCCGCCGCTGACGTTGATCTTGTCATCGGCGATGCCGAGCTCGCGCTGGCAGTACACCGACTGGCTCGCGAACGCCTCGTTGAGCTCGAACAGATCGATGTCGGAGACCTTCAGGTTGGTCTTCGCGAGGAGCTTCTTCACCGCTGGAAGCGGGCCGATTCCCATGATCTCGGGATCGACGCCGACGGTGGCAAACGCCCGGAACACGCCGAGCGGCTTGATGCCGAGCTGCGTGGCCTTGGCTCGCGACATCACGAGGCACGCCGCGGCACCGTCGGAGATCGGCGAGCTGTTGCCCGCGGTGACGCTGCCGCCCTGTGCAAATGCCGGCGGCAGCTTCGCGAGCCCTTCGAGCGTGGTGTCGAGACGCGGCAGCTCGTCGACGGTGAAGTCCTTGTAGACGCGCGCGCCCTTGTCGTAGCCGACCGCGCGCACCGCCACGATCTCGTCCTTGAACGTGCCCTTCTCGAGCGCCGCCTTGGCCTTCTGCTGGGACTTGTACGCGAACTCGTCCTGTTGCTGGCGCGAGATCCCGAACCGCTTCGCGACATTCTCCGCCGTGATGCCCATCGGCGTGTTCGCGCCCGGCAGCTTGTCCATGAGCTCCGGCGAGGCCGAGAGATGGAAGCCGGTCATCGGCACGTACGTCATCGACTCGACCCCGCCCGCGATCACGATGTCGTTCGTGCCGACCGCGATCGATCCGGCGGCGGTCGCGATCGCCTGCAGGCCACTCGAGCAGAATCGGTTGATCGTCTGGGCCGGTACCTCGGGACCGAGGTCCGCGAGCAGCGCGATCAGGCGGGCGACGTTGAGGCCCTGCTCGCCCTCCGGCATCGCGCAGCCGAGCACGACATCATCGATCTTTCCCTTCGCCGCCGGCACGCGCGCGAGCAAGCCGCGGATCACGTCGGCGGCGAGCTCGTCGGGACGCTTGGTCGAGAGGGTTCCCTTGTGACCGCGGCCGACCGCGGAGCGAACTGCTTCTGCAATGACGATCTCGGTCATGGTTAGTTCCTCAGGGGCTTCTGGGTCTGGAGCATGTGCTGCATGCGCGCCTGGCTGAGCGGCTCGCCGCAGAGTGACAGGAACGCTTCGCGCTCGAGCTCGAGGATCTCGTCCTCGGTCACCGCGTGCGTGCCTCCCGATGGACCACCGCACAACACGTTCGCGAGCTTCATCGCGATCTTCGCGTCGTGCTCGGAGGCATAGTTGCCGGCGACCAGCGTGTTCACCATCATCTTGAGCGTCGCGATGCCGCTCTCACCGGGCAGCTTGTACGCGCGCGGCGTCGGCGGGTGATAGCCGCTCTGCGCGAGCCCGACGGCACGCTGCTTCGTCTCGTGGAGCTGCCGTGCCCGGTCGAACGACACGCCATCGGTCGCGCGGAAGAAGCCGAATGCCTTCGCCTCCTCGGCGGACATCGCGATCTTCGCGAGCGCTATGTTCTTGAACACCTGCGTCACCGCCGCATAGGTGTCGAAGTCGATCCCTTCGGGCACGCCCTCGAGCGTGCGCCACAGCATGTTCATGGTGCCGCCGCCACCGGGGATGAGGCCGACCCCGACCTCGACGAGGCCGGAGTACGTCTCCGCCGCCGCCTGCACCGCATCGGCGCCCATGCACAGCTCGAGGCCGCCGCCGAGCGTCATGTTGTACGGCGCCACGACCACCGGCACGGTCGCGTACTTCATCCGCTGGGTCGCGTACTGGTAGCCGCGGATCATCTCGCGCAGCTGATCCCATTGCTGCTGCGCCGCCGCGGCGACGACCGCGAACAGGTTCGCGCCGACGCAGAAGAACTCGCCGTGGTTCCACACCACCATCGAATGGAAGTCTCGCTCCGCGCGGTCGACCGCGTCGTGGATGCCCTTGATCACGTGCTCGTCGATCGAGTTCGCCTTCGTCTTGAACGTCAGGCCGAGCACGCCGTCGCCGAGATCCCATGCCTCGACGCCGCGGTTCTGCAGCACGGGCGCCGTGCCCCTGCGCATGACGTCCCAGGTCGCCTCGCGCGGATCGAGATCGCGTGCGCGGTAGTCGCCGCGTCCCGGGTCCCAGACGCGGCCCGCGGTATAGAAGCCCGTCGCGGTTCCGGCGCGCATCTTGTCGACCCACGCCGGCAGCGCGAGCCCATCCTGCTTCATCCGGTCGTAGGTCTCGGCAAAGCCGAGCGCATCCCACGTCTCGAACGGGCCGAGGTCCCAGGCGTAGCCCCACTTCATCGCGTTATCGATCGCCTCGACCGACTCGGTGATCTCCGGGATCCGGCGTGCCGAATACGCGAGGCTGCGCGACAGCACGGTCCACGCGAACTCGCCGGCCGGCCCCGGTGTGGCGACGAGCTGCTTCACGCGCGCCCGCGGATCCTCGACCCGCGCGAGGTCCTTGGTGGCCTTCGCGATCGCCGGATCGCCGCCCTTGGGACGGTACGCGCCGGTCTTCGGATCGAGCGTCTGGAGGTCGGCGCCGACCTTCTT
>Ga0299915_10000547_pt1 | contig 28248 bp, 15 predicted proteins | sample RVTome_13_FD_200263 | JGI IMG/M metagenome (GOLD analysis project Ga0299915, IMG submission 200263) | Soil microbial communities from uranium-contaminated site in the Upper Colorado River Basin, Wyoming, United States - RVT92D227 (version 2) ...
CAACGATTCGGACCTGGACGGCCACGGCCTCTCTGTTGCCGAAGTTGCCGCTCCGACTCGGGGCCAGGCTGTTGTCAACGCCGACGGAACCGTCACCTATACCCCGAACGCGAACTATAACGGCACGGATTTCTTCACCTATACCGCAGCCGACAGCAGAGGCAATACCGATACGGCGCTGGTAACCATCACCGTCAACCCGGTCAATGACTTGCCCGTCGCCCAGGATGACAGCGCCGTCACCTATGAAGATATAGCAGTTCCCATAGCCGTCCTCGCCAATGATTACGACAACGACGGCGACCCGCTGACCATCACCGATCTCACTCTGCCCGCCAACGGACAAGCAGTCATCAATGGCACGAGGATTGACTACACGCCGAACGCCGACTACAACGGCTCCGACTCCTTCACCTACACCATGAGCGCGGGCGGCGATACCGCCACGGCGACCGTAAACCTGACCGTGGTGGCGGTTGATGACACGCCGAAGAGGACGGAGCAGGCCTTACAGGTCAGGGGGCAGTTCACAGTCTTTCCCTGGGCCGTTGCGGTGGACCGGAACGACGGCTCCGTCTGGGTCGCGTGTTACGGGAGCAACCGGGTTGTGCACATGACGGCGCAAGGGGAGGAGATAGGCACCCTCACCAGCCTCCCCGGGCCCTACGCACTGGAGGTGAACCAGACCGACGGCTCCTGCTGGGTCGCGCTACTTGGCAGCCGCGAGGTTATTCATATCTCGCCGGACGGAACGATACTCGGGCGTTACGCGGCTCTAGGGCAGCCTTGTGCGGTGGCGGTGAACTCCAACGACGGCTCCGTTTGGTACTCGGATGTGGGGCCCAACCAGATAGTCCATATGACCTCATCCGGCGGCGTCTTGTCGCGCTACAACGGGGTCTTCGCCTATGGCGTTTCCGTAAACCAGGCCGACGGCTCTTGCTGGGTGGGAGACATTAGCAGCGGCCAGGTGATCCATCTCTCCTCCACCGGAGGGCTGATCTGGCGGGGCGGCGCCTATTCGGGCCCTTATTCAGTTTCCGTCAATCCCAATGACGGCTCCGTCTGGGTTGCCTCCAGCGGTGGCGGCATGGTCGTTCACTTGGGCCCCAACGGGATGGAAATGCGGCGCATCTTTGGGTTCGGACAGCCTGAATCGCTCTGCGTCAACCCAGCCGACGGCTCTGTTTGGATTGCCAATACGCAGATGAACCAGATGGTTCACCTCGACCCAATCGGAAACGAACTCTCGCGCCTCCAGCGCCAACAGAAGCCCAGGTCCGTGGCTGTCAATCCCACGGACGGCACCTGTTGGTTTGTAAGTTACGATTCCAACCGCGTGGAGCAGTTGGCCGGCGACGGCTCCTACCTCCAGACCATTGGCCAGGGGCTGACAACGCCCCAGGCGGTCTCCGTGAACTCCGCGGATGGCACCTGTTGGGTGGCGGATACGGGCAATAACCGAGTACTCCATCTTGATGTGGACGGAACCCAACTTTGGGTTGGAAACAACCTCCTGAACCCGCAATACCTGTCCGTCAATCATAATGACGGTTCTTGCTGGGTTTCCCTCTCCAACGAGGTCGTCCATCTGGCATCCGATGGCGCGGAACTGTGGCGAGGCAGCCCGATCAACGCTCCCAGCGGCCTCTCGGTCAATCAGAGCGACGGCTCCTGCTGGATTCCCGACCTCACCGGCGGCCAGGTGGTTCATTTGGCCGCGGATGGAAGCGAACTCTGGAGAGGGAGCGGCTTCAGCCAGCCGCGCGCGGTCTCCGTCAACTCGACCGATGGCTCCGTCTGGGTGGCAAATGAGACCAGCAGCGAGGTGGTGCACCTCTCCGCGAATGGAATCGAACTCTGGAGAGGGGGAGGATTCCACCATCCCAGGTCGGTCTCCGCCAATCCAGTTGACGGCTCCTGCTGGGTGGCGGACTGCGAGAACTCCCAGGTGGTCCACCTGGCGGCAGATGGCACGGAACTTTCCCGCACCAGCGGAATCTCTCAGCCTTTCTCGGTCTCCGTGAATCCCACGGACGGCTCCTGTTGGGTCGCCGCCTGGAGCGGCCAGGAGGTGGTGCGCTTGGCTCCCGACGGAAGTGTGGCCTGGCGCGGAAGCGGTTTCAGCACTCCTTATTCCGTGTCAGCAAACTCGACCGACGGCTCCTGTTGGGTGGCCGACACCGGGAACCACCGGGTAGTCCGCCTCTCAGTGGCCGCCAACCAGCCGCCCGTCGCCTCCGACGGCGTGCTCTCAACCAATGAAGATACCCCGGCCTCCGGCACGCTGGCGGCGGCCGATCCGGAGAATGACCCGCTCACCTTCTCTATCGTGTCCAACGGCACCCTGGGCTCGGCGGCCATTACGAACGCGGCCACCGGCGCTTATGCCTACACACCCAATGCCGACGTCAGCGGCAGCGACACCTTCACCTTCAAGACCACTGACGGGGCCATAGACTCCAATGTCGCCACCGTGACGGTAACCATCGCCCCCGTCCACGACCTTCCGACAGCGGTGGATGACTCTGCCACTACCTCGGAAGACACAGCAGTCACAATCTCCGTTACGGCCAATGACATTGACCCCGATGGGGACGGCCTGGATCTGATAGAGTGGGAGGCTCCGCCCGCGCACGGCTCCGCAGTCGGCTTTGATGCCCAGGGACGGGTCACCTACATGCCGGAGCCCAACTTCTCCGGAACCGATTCATTCAGATACCGTTACAACGACGGCGCCAATGTCTCAGTTGCCACAATCACGGTCACGGTAACAGCCGTCAACGACCCGCCGGTGGCGGTAGATGACTACATCACCGTCGCCGAGGATGGAATAATAGGGTATCGCGCTCTCATCAACGATACCGATCCCGATGGGGACCGTCTCACAATCAGCTCCTCTACCCCGCCGGCGCACGGTCAGCACGGACAGGATAGTTCCACCATCTACTACATTCCGGACCCCAACTACAATGGCGAGGATTCGCTCACCTACACCATCTGCGACGAAGGTGGAGCGACGGCCACCGCCGCGGTTCATGTCACCGTCACTCCCGTCAACGACCCGCCGATAGCGGGAGATGACAGTGCCTCCACTGCCGAGGATACTCCCGTAACCATTGACGTTCTGGCGAACGACACAAGCATTGACGGCCGCCCCATGACGGTCGTCATACACTACGCACCGCCTGACGATCCGGCCCACGGGCAAATCGTCCTCAATCCCGACCAGACGATAACCTACACGCCAGATGCCAATTACAATGGGCCGGATACCTTCCGCTATCACTGCTATGACAGCAGTCCCGGGGAAAGCGTCTTCGCGACTGTGACGGTTAGCGTGACCGCGGTCAACGACCCGCCGGCGGCGACTGACGACACCGTGACCACCGCCAAGAATCTTCCGGCAATCATTTCGCCTCTGGCGAATGACTCGGATGCTGAGGGCGACCAGATTTCCATGACCGGCTTCACCCAGCCGTCCCACGGACAGGTGGCCGCCAACGGCGACGGTTCGCTCACCTATACGCCGCAGCAGGGCTACATCGGCGGCGACTCCTTTGAATACACAATCAGCGACAGCCAGGGCGCAACCGACACGGGCACGGTCAGCATCGTGGTGGTGGAACCGTTTGTGATTCAAGTCGGCAGCGCCCAGGCCGGGCCCAGTGAGACGCTCACTATCCCCGTGACCTTCAGCGGTCCGGCTCCTCACCCGGAGTTGACCGCGGACTGTCTCTCCAACTTGAAAAGCGTGGCGCTTGCGGAACTGATGTATTTGAATGATTACGAAGAGAACTTCCCGGCCGCAACAACCGCGGCGGAGTTGCAGGCCGCTCTCGCTCCGTATGTTCCAGACATGAGCGTCTTCTTCTGTCCGGAGACGGGCCGGCCTTATCTGCCGAACCCCGCCCTGGCCGGCAGGTCCATGAGCGATGTGGACAATCCAAGCGCTGTCAAGATGCTCTGGGACGAGGTTCCCCATTCTGACGGCACGAAGTGTGTGGCCTATGTTGACGGGCACGTGATGGCGGAGCAGACTGCAAGCGAAGTCGGGACGATCGCCCTTCGATTGACCTACAATGTGGGCCGGCCCGGCTTGCTGACTCTCGCCAATGTGCGCAAAGGCTCCGGGCTGCCCAGCGGCTGGGAGATTGCCTATGAGAGCGGGCCGGGAACTGATGAGGTGTCTGTTCAAATCTACGCCCCCGCCGGCCTCGCCTCCCCGCTCTCTTCGGACAGCGCAAATGTAGTGGTGCTGGAGTTCGACTTCACCGTGGCCGGAATTGCCGAGATTTCCCCGGGGGAAACCTGCGGACTCCTTCCGACCGAGGTTTCGCTCTTGAGCCCGCTCGGCTCACCGGTGCAGCCGGTGGCCGCGCTGGATGGATTGTTCACTGTGGCCCAGTTCAACCGCCCGCCGGTGGCGGTGGATGATTCGGCTGCCACAGATGAGGACACTCCAGTTACCATTTCCGTGTTGGCGAACGACACGGACGCGGACGGCGACGCGCTGACGATAACCGAAGTCACCCCCCCGACAAGCGGCCAGGCCACGATTAACGGCGATGGGACAATAACCTATGAGCCTGTCGCGAACTACAGCGGCACGGCTTCCTTCACCTATACTGTCAGTGACGGCAGCGGCAGCACAGACACGGCCGCAGTAACCGTCACCATAACGGCGGTCAACGACCCGCCGCTGGCGGTAGATAACTACATCAGCGTGGACGAGGATGCCCCGGTCACGGACTATCCGGTGACCAATAATGACACGGATGTCGAAGATTTCATGCTCACGGTTTGTGGGGTCACGCAACCTACACACGGCACGGCCTCACTAAGCATTGACCCCCGCGGCGTCTTCTATGCGCCAGAGCCGAACTTCTACGGGAGCGATTCCTTCACTTACACGGTGAACGATTCCTTCGGAGCCACGGCCACCGCCACGGTTCATGTCACCGTCAACCCGGTCAACGACCCGCCGGTGGCCGGGCATGACACCGCCACCACAGATGAAGACACGGCGGTGACCATCGCCGTTCTGGCAAATGACTCGGACGTGGATGACGCTACGCTGAGCATCAGCGCCACCACCCCGCCGGCCCACGGCTCGGCGACAGTGAACGCTGATGGCACAATCACCTACACTCCGTTCCCCGACTACAATGGCAGCGATTCCTTTACCTATACTGTAACTGACGGCAACGGCGGCAGTGCCACAGCAACGGTGAACATTACTGTCACCTCGGTCAACGACCCGCCCGCAGCACAGGATGATGCCGCGGTCGCCTACGAGGACGTTTGGGTTCCCATGGCGGTCCTGAGCAATGACTCGGATGTGGAAGATACACTCACCATCACCGCGCTCAGCCAGCCCGCCAACGGACAAGCGGTCATCAATGGCGCGAGGATTGACTACACGCCGAACGCCGATTACAACGGCTCCGATTCCTTTACCTACACGGTCAGCGACGGCAATGGCGCAACTGACACCGCCGTTGTGACTCTCACCGTTGTCGCGATTGATGACACCCCCACCGTGATCGGCGAGGCCTGGCGCGGCGAGGGATTCCCATACCCCATCTCCGTATCTGTCAACCAGACCGATGGCTCCTGCTGGGTGGCGAACGCCTACGGCGGCGAAGTGGTCCACCTGGCGGAGGGTGGAAGTGTGCTGCAGCGCATCGGCGGACTTAACTATCCCTTCTCCGTCTCCGTGAACTCCGCCGACGGCTCCTGCCGCGTGACCTGCGGAGGCAGCGGTCAGGTAGTGGCCTTGCAGGCGAACGGAACGGAAATGTGGCGGACCGCCCCCGGCACCTTCGGCTTCCCCGAGCAAGTTTCCGTAAGCCCGATAGATGGCTCCTGCTGGGTGGCGGATTCGGCCGGCGCCAAGGTTGTGCATCTGGCCGCTGACGGCAGCGAAATCTGGAGGGCGACGTTCTCCGGCAATCCGGTCTTCTCCGTCGCCGTGGATGCTGGCGACGGCTCTTGCTGGGTGGGTGTTCCGGCCTTCAGCGCGATAATTCATTACTCCGCAAACGACGCCGAGTTGGGGCGGCTTACCGGCTTTGCCTTCCCCTGGGCGCTCTCCGCCAACCCGGCGGATGGTTCCCTCTGGGTGGGAGATAGCGGCGCAAACCGCGTGCTTCATCTGTCCAAAGATGGAGTGGAAATGTGGCGTGGAACCAACTTCAACCAGCCGCTCTCGGTCTCCGTCAATCCCACCGATGGTTCCTGCTGGGTCGCCGACAGCAATAACAACCAGGTGGTTCGTCTTGCCGCCAATGGCACGGAACTGGGGCGCATCGGCGGCTTCGGCCAGCCCTGGTCGCTCTCGGTGAACCGAAATGACGGCTCCTGCTGGGTCGCCGATACCGGCAACAACCGGGTCGTGCACTTGCGGGTAAGCATAGACCAACCGCCGGTCGCCAATGACTCCGCGGTGGTGACCGATGAGGATATGTCCGTCAGCGGCGCGCTTTCCGCCTCCGAGCCCAACGGCCAACCGCTCACCTTTTCCATTGTCACAAATGGCGCCCTCGGCACGGCGACAATCACGAACCCGGCAAGCGGTGCCTTTACCTATGCGCCGAACGCCAATCTCAGCGGCACTGACACCTTCACCTTCAAGGTCAATGATGGTTACTTTGACTCAAATATCGCCACAGTTACAGTAACCATTGCCCCGGTCAACGACCCGCCGACCGCAGTTGACGATTCCGCCGCCACGGCTGAGGATACGCCGGTTTCCGTTGCTGTGCTGGCGAATGACTCTGACCCCGAGATAGACCCATTGATTGTTACCGAGGTGACCGATCCGCCTCACGGCAGCGCGGTCATCAACGCCGACAATACCGTAACCTATACTCCGGACGCCAACTACAACGGCTCCGACTCCTTCGGCTACACCATCACCGACGGCAGCGGCGCAACCGCCTCCGCTTCCGTGAACATCACTGTCATCGCGGTCAATGACCCTCCGATTGCGGTGAATGACACAATCGTCGTGAACGAGGACGGCGGCTTGGGATTCAATCCGCTGGCCAATGACTCCGATCCCGAAAACAATACGCTGACTGTTGTCAGTGCGTGGGGTGCCGCTCATGGGACTACCTCAGTTAATCCCAATGGTGTCCACATCTCTTATGTACCCGCGCCCAACTACAACGGCCCAGACTCCTTCCTTTACAAGGTTAGCGATGGTAGTGCCACCGCCACTGCGACGGTGAATGTCACCGTCTTACCGGTAAACGACCCGCCCAAAGCAGTTAATGACGAAGTCACCGCAAATGAAGACACGGAAACCGCTATCGCGGTGCTGGCGAACGACAGCGATCCGGAAAACGACGCTCTCTTCGTCACGACTTTCTCGCAGCCATCTCATGGCATGACCGCGTTGAACCCGGATATGAAAACAATACGTTACACGCCATATGCCAACTGGAACGGCGCCGATTCCTTCACCTACACCATCCGTGACCAGTATGGATTGACCGCGACGGCCACGGTCAATGTGACGGTTGTGCCGGTCACAGATGCGGCGGACGAAAAGGTGGCCCTCTGGTCGGGCACCGGATTCTCAGGAGTTCGTTCTGTGTCAGTTAATCCTATAGACGGCTCCTGCTGGGTGGCGGAGTATGACGCCGACCGCGTGACCAAACTGGCTGTCAGCGGCACCGCTCTCTTCCATACCAGCGCCATCTACCCTGACGTCCGCTCGGTCTCGGTCAACACCGCGGACGGCTCTTGCTGGTTGGCTGACGCAGCGGGAGGCGGCCGAGTAGTGCTCCTTAGGGGGGCCGATGGAGTTGGGATCTGGTCGGGCACCGGCCTCAGTTCCCCGGAATCGGTCTGTGATAATGGCCTTGTCTGGATTGCTGATACGGCCAATAATCGGGTAAGGCACCTGCGGTCCTATACGCCTTCGTGGGGAAGTGTCACCGGCCTGGCCTCCCCCAGGTCCGTGTCCGTGGATTCGGATCGTAACGGCTGCTGGGCTGCGGACACCGGCAACAATCGGGTGATACTGATCAATGGCAGTAACGACGCGGTGATTCGTCAAGTCCCCGGCTTTAATCAGCCCTGGGCGGTGGCGGCGAACTCGAACGACGGCTCGGTCTGGGTGGCGGACACCGGCAATAACCGGCTGGTCCATGTGGACGTGAATGGCCCAATAATCTCCCAACGCGGCGGCTTTTCCGCCCCCAAATCTATTGCGGTAAATCAGAACGACGGCTCCGTGTGGGTGGCGGACACCGGGAACAATCGCATCGTCCATCTCCGCTCCGACGGCGTGGAACTCTGGCACGGCGGCGGCTTCTCCGGGCCGCTGTCCGTATCCGTCAATTCCACCGACGGCGCCTGCTGGGTGGCCGACACCGGCAACAACCGCGTGGTGCGCCTGGGAATCAACCACCCGCCCGTCACCCAGAGTTTCTCCGGCAGCACTCCGGAGGACACTCCCATATACGGGACACTGCACGGCAGCGATCCGGACGGCCAAGCGCTCACCTATGCGATAGTTCAGCAAGGGACTCTGGGACAAGTCTCCCTCGCTTCCCCAGGCAGTGATTCCTTCAGATATGCCCCGTACGCGGACAAGAACGGAACTGACTACTTCCTCTACCGGGCAAATGACGGTTACAGCAACTCCAATACGGCCAAGGTAACCATAACAATCGCGCCCGTGAATGACCCGCCGCGGGCGAAGGATGACACCGCTGGCACAACCGAGGACACGGCGGTAACCATCCCCGTCCTGGCGAACGACTATGACCCCGAGAATGATGCCTTCACTCTCAGCGCAATCACACAGCCCGCCCACGGCGGCGCGGTCATGAATGCTGACGGCACCGTAACCTATACGCCGAGTGCCGACTATTCTGGAAGCGATTCCTTCACCTACACCATCAGCGACGCCTCGGCCAGGACTTCTACTGCGACGGTGAACGTCACCATCACTGCGGTCAATGACCCGCCGGTGGCATGGAATGATCGCATTACCACAGCCGAAGACACCGCGTCGGTCATGACTTCACAGTCCCTGCTGGCCAATGACCGCGATCCGGAAAACGATGCGCTGACCCTGGTTGACTTCACTCAACCGGCGCATGGCGGGGTGGTGCGAAATGCCGACGGCTCTCTGACCTATACGCCCGCGCCCAACTACAACGGCTCCGACTCCTTCACCTATACCGTCAGCGACGGCAACGGCGGCACCGCCACAGCCACAGTAGAGATAACCGTGACCCCGGTCAATGACCCGCCGGTGGCGGTGGACGATGAAGCCACTGTGGCGGAAGACACGGTGAGCGGCCCTATCCGTGTGTTGGCTAATGACTCGGATCTGGACGGAGACGCCTTGACCGTGTGGGACGTGCCGGTCCGGCCTTCCCACGGCTCCGTAGAATGGTCAATCATAGAGTCGGCCTTCTTCTACACCCCGAACCTGAATTACGCCGGCCCGGATTCCTTTACCTATGAAATCAGGGACAACTACGGCGGCATCGCAACCGCCACGGTCAACATCACTGTAACCCCGGTCAACGACGCGCCGGTGGCGGTGGATGACGAGACCACCATGGCCGAGGATACGGTAAGCGGCCCCATCTATGTGATGGCGAACGACTCCGACCCCGATGGTGATACGCTCTCCATGTGGGGCCGGGTGATTATGCCGTCATTCGGTTCCCTGGAATGGGTGCCGGCTCAGTCGGCCTTCTTCTACACTCCGAACCCGGACCGCCATGGCCCGGACTACTTCACCTACAGAATCGTTGACGGCCACGGCGGCAGCGCGATGGCCCGGGTCAACATCACCGTGACCCCGGTCAACGACCCGCCGATGGCGGAGGATGATTCTGTTACAACGAATGAAGACACGCCGATTATGATAGTGCCGTTCTTCAACGACTCCGATATAGACGGCCTCGTCCTGAGCGTCATAGAAATCACGCAGCCTTCCCATGGTCTGGCGGTAATCAACCCCGACCAAAGAACCTTGACCTACACCCCGGCGGCCAACTACAACGGGGCTGACTTCTTCCTCTACACCATCAGCGACGGCGCCGGCGGAACCGACCAGGCCACGGTGAATATTGCCGTCACCTCGGTCAACGACCCGCCCGTGGCGGTGCAAGACAGCGCAGCCACTGCCGAGGATACGCCAGTTACTATTCCTGTGCTGGCGAATGATACCGACCCGGAGAACGATGCTCTCAGCGTGACGGGTTTCTCTGAGCCGTCTCATGGCGCCGCGGTGGTCAACCCAGACGGAACCATAACCTACTCGCCTGCCTCCAACTACAGCGGCTCCGATTCCTTCACCTACACGGCCAGCGACGGCAACGGCGGCAGTGCCATAGCAGCGGTTTACATCACCGTCACCGCGGTCAATGACCCGCCGGCCGCGGTGGACGATCTCTTGACTGTTCTTGAGGACGGCCCCGCTGGCAGTGTCAATGTGCTGACCAATGACTCGGATGTCGAGGGAAATGCCTTGACCGTGACCGGCTACACCCAGCCCGCGCACGGCAGTGTGATGGAAGATGAGAGCCCCGGGGTGCTGACCTATACTCCGACAAGCAGCAACTACAACGGCCCGGATGCCTTCACCTACACGGTCAGCGATGGCCACGGCGGCACGGCGACTGCAACCGTGAACGTCACTGTGACGGCGGTCAACGATGCGCCGATTGCAGGGGACGACATTGCAGCAACGTCTGAAGATGCGGCCATCATCATAACCGTGCTCGCCAACGACCTTGACCTTGACGGCGATCCGCTGGAGGTCAACAGCGGGCTGCTCCCTGAGCAGAGGGCGGAGCACGGCTCCATAACTTTCAATCCGGATAACACGATTACTTACACGCCGGATGCCAACTTCCACGGCACAGATCTCTTCGGCTATTATGTCGAGGATCCCTCGGGCGCCACCAGCCTGGCAATTGTGACTGTAACCATTACCCCGGCCAATGACCCGCCGGTGGCAGTGAACGACAGCGCTGCCACGCTCGAAGACACCGCCGTCACCGTCAGCGTATTGAGCAATGACTCCGATCTTGACGGCGACGCGCTGACGGTTACCGAAGTCACCTCACTGGCTCACGGCACGGCGGTGATCAACCCGAACGGCAGCGTGACCTATTTGCCGGCTCTCAACTACTTCGGCCCGGACTCTTTCACCTACACCATCTGCGACGGCACTGAAACGGCGACGGCGACCGTGAGTATCAGCGTGGCCGGAGTGAACGATCCGCCCATAGCCTTCGACATGACCGTGACCACCGATGAGGACACTCCGATCACGGTCAACGCTTCCTCCGACGACCCCGACGGCCCCGGCCGAAGCTTCGCCCTGGTGAGCAGTTTCGGGGCGCAGTCGGTGGAGGTCTATGACGCGGCGACCGGCGTCTTCGTCTTCAACCCGCAGGCGGACTTCGCGGGTGACGCCTGGTTCACCTTCAAGGTAAATGACGGCCTGGCGGATTCCAACATCGCCACAGTATTCGTCACCGTCAACCCGGTCAACGACCCGCCCACGGCGGACGCAGACGGGCCCTATGAAATCACTGTTGGCGAACCCTTGTCTCTGGACGGCTCAGGCAGTTCCGATCCGGAGGTGCCGGCCGACTCCATTGTGGCCTACGAATGGGACACCGACGGCGACGGGCTCTTTGAGTTCTCGACCAGCGACCCCGTCTGCGTGGTGACCTGGGAAGACCTTTGGGCCTGGCGGAGCGGAGCGATCATCATCGGAGAGCCGTTCACTATCACGCTGCGAGTCACCGACAGCGATGGCGCAACCGCTGCGGCCTCGACCACCGTGACGGTGCTCAACTCGCCTCCTGAGGCCAACGCAGGCGGACCCTACACCACAACCTTCGGTCAAGGGTTGACCCTGGACGGCTCAGGCAGTGTAGAGTCGGATTCCTCCTGCGGGGATGCTATCACCGAATGGAGATGGGACATCCGCGGCGACGGCACCTGGGACAAGGTCGAGACTACTCCGGGGACCTTCGTCACCTGGCCGGAATTGAGCGGCCTGCTGAGTCCGCTGGTCATCGGCCAGCCTTACCCGATTACTCTGCAAGTGACTGACAGCAATGGCGCAACGGCGACCGCGGTGACCGCTATCACCGTAGTCAACACTTCGCCCACGGCAGCCTTCACCTTCGCACCGGCTTCGCCAACGACTGCGGATACGGTGAACTTCACCGATGGCTCCAGCGACCTGGAAGGGGCCATCGCCTCCTGGTCGTGGGACTTCGGGGATGGGGCGACGGCGATTTCGCAGAATCCCTCCCATCAGTATTCGGCTTCGGGAACCTACTCGGTCTCTCTGACGGTAACTGACGCTCAGGGCGCCGCCGGCAATATGAGCCACGACGTGGTGGTCTCCCAGGCCGGCAACACCCAGCCCGGCAGTGATGTTTCAGTCACCGATCCGGTCGCCGGTGTGAGTCTCACCTTCTCCCAGGTGACCTCACCCGGAGAGACTACGATAGCGACCAGCAGCACGGGCCCGGGAAAGCCGGACGGCTTCTGGTTCCAGGACCTCTTCTTCGAGATCTCGACCACGGCGGGTTACACTGCGCCGGTCAGCATCGCCATTCACTATGATGACGAACTGATTCCCGGCGGGGAACAGCGGGAGGCGCAACTGAGACTCATGCACTCCGATGGCAGCGGCGGCTGGACCGATGTAACCACTTCCGTGGACACCGTCAACAACATCATCTATGGAGAGGTGACCAGTTTCTCCTGGTTTGCCATCGGCTGGCCGGAGTATGACTGGCTTGGCTTCCAGCCGCCCATCGAAGGCGCAACCAGGCCCTTCAAGCGCGGTTCAACCATACCGGTCAAGTTCCGCATCGCCAAGAACGGCCAGCCGGTGACCAATGCCGTTGCCACTCTGAAGATTTACTACCTGGTAGAGGGCATACCAAGCGGAGAGGCCGAGGTTATCTCCACTGCGTCGGGCGACTTGGGGAACCAGTTCCGTTACAGCGCGGACGGAGACCTCTACATCTTCAACCTCAGCACCAAGGACCGCAGTTACCTGGAGCGCTACACCTATCTGGCGGAAGTGACCCTGGATGACGGGAGCGTCCACTCCGTCCAGTTCAGCCTGAAGTAAAGCAGCGGGCAGAGTTTGCCCACGATGCACCGCCCGCGAGGAGTCCGCCCCCAAAGCGGACTCCTCGCGCGATATCGGGCTGCTTTCTCGGGTCGGCTTGTGGCCAGCCCGCGCGAACCGCTATAATGGCGGCATGACAGAAGAGATCGCGCCTATCGCCAGGCCGGAGACTGCAGAGAGACCAGGCGCCAGAGGTGTTGTCACCACCGGCGCGATTGTCCTCATGGTGGCAACCATGGCCAGCCGGCTGTTGGGCCTGGTTCGCGAGAAGGCTCTCGCCCATTACTTTGGCGACAACTGGTGGACGGATGCATTCGTCTCGGCCTTTAACATCCCCGATCTCATCTACTATCTGCTGGCCGGCGGCGCCTTGGGCGCGGCGTTCATTCCGATCATGCGCGAATACGTCGCACGGGATGACACCGAAGGCGGCCATAAGGTGGCCAATTCGCTGCTCAACGTGATGCTGCTGGCCTTCCTGGGCGCCGGCGTGCTCGCCTTTATCTTTGCGCCCGCGCTGTGGAAGTTCGGCTACAATCCCGCGAAGGACCCCCGCTTTGCGCTTACCGTGAGCCTCACCCGGATACTGCTGCCGCAGATGGCGATCATGGGGATTTCCGCGGTCTTCACCGCGCTGCTCCAATGCCATGACCATTTCTTCTGGCCGGCGGTGGGATGGGTGATATACAATATCGGCCAGATTGTGGGCACGATTTGGATTGCGCCTATGATCGGCGGGCCGCCGCAGCACCAGATTTACGGCGTGGCTTTCGGCGTGCTGATCGGTGCGGTTCTGCTGATCGCCGTTCAATTCCCGAAGTTGCGCGCGGTGGGCTATCGCTGGCAGCCGGTGGTGGAACTGTCCAACCCCGACGTCAGACGGCTCGGGCGGACCTGGCTGCCGGTCATGCTGGCGCTGGCCTTTTCCTATCTCAGCCTGCAGTGGCTGCCACAGGTGCTGGGCAGCCAGTTCGGCAAAGGGATGGTGCTGAATATCCGGCTGGCGCAGCGATTCCCCATATTGCCCTTCGGACTATTTGCCGTCTCCATCGCCACCGCCGCCTTCCCCACCATGTCAACCTTGGCCTTCTCGAAGCGCCTCGACGAGTTGCGGCGCACCTTCTCCAGCAGCTTCTCAAGCATCATGTACTTCGTCCTGCCTTGCAGCCTAGGCCTGATTGTCCTGGCCTTTCCGCTCACCCGGCTCTTCTGGAAGAGCGGTCACTATTCTGAGGCGGGCGTCATTGCGAATGCCCAGATGCTCATCTTCTTTTCCATTGGCATAGTCGCCCTATCTTCGCTGCAGATCATCAATCGCGGCTTCTTTGCCATACGCCAGGTCAGCACCCCACTGAAAATCAACGGAGTAATCTTCGCATTCAACGTGGCGCTCTGTCTGATTCTGATGCGCACCTCGCTTTCCTACCGGGGGATCGCGCTGGGGACCTCAATCAGTTTCTACTTCAGTGCATTGATTCTATTTGAGCTGCTTCGCAGAAGGATGGGAGGCATCGAAGGAAGGGCAATCCTGAGATCTTTCCTGCGGGTGCTTGGAGCAGCCATTCTGATGGCCGTTGCAGTGATTCTGACCCTCCGCGCAGTCCAGCACCTCGCGGGCAGCGGCACAAGCCTGAATCTTGCTGCCACAAGTCTCAAACTCGCCGCGCTTGAGGTAGTGGCGGGGATGGCAGTCGCCGTGCCGGTCTATCTCCTTACCACCCTCGCGCTGAAAGTCCCGGAGGCGGAGCGCACCTGGGGGCGCCTCTCCGCCAAACTGCGCCGCCAGCCGGCAAACTTGTAGAACCATGAAACAAGCCAACATCCGCAATTTCTGCATAATCGCCCACATTGACCACGGCAAGTCCACTCTTGCGGATCGCTTGCTGGAGTTGTGCGGGGCCATCGGCGATCGGGAACACGCCGACTTGATGCTCGATTCTATGGACCTGGAGCGGGAACGCGGCATCACCATCAAGGCCTCCGCAGTTCGCCTGCGCTATCATCACCCGAAGCGAAACGAAGACTTCCTCCTCAACCTGATAGACACTCCCGGCCACGTTGATTTTTCCTATGAGGTCTCCCGCAGCCTGGCGGCCTGCGAAGGCGCGCTCCTTGTGGTTGACGCTTCGCGAGGAGTGGAGGCGCAGACCGTTGCGAATGCCCATCTCGCCGAACAGGCCGGGCTGAAGATTATCCCGGTGATAAACAAGATAGACGTGCTCGCCGCCAATATAGACCGCACCCGTCAGGAGATCGAAGATATGCTCGCCCTTCCGGGGGACGAGGCCCTGGCGGTGAGCGCACGGCTTGGAGAAGGTGTGCCGGCCCTCCTGGAGGCGATTGTGGAGCGGATTCCGCCTCCTCCAGGAGACGCCAGTGCGCCCCTCCAGGCGCTCATCTTCGATTCCACCTATGACCCCTACCGCGGCATCATCGCCTATCTGCGCCTGCGCAATGGCGCGCTTTCACCGGGTGTGAAGATTCGCATGATGCAAGGAGGCGGAATCTTCGAGGTCGGCGAGGTGGGTCTCTTTTCGCCCGAACTTCTGCCGACCGACAGCCTTTCCGCGGGAGAGGTCGGCTATGTCATCGCCAGCATCAAGCAAATAGGGGAGGCGCGCGTCGGAGATACCATTACCGAGGCCTCCCGGCCGGCATCGGCCCCCCTTCCCGGCTATCGCGAGGCCAAGCCCATGGTCTTCTGCGGCCTCTATCCATCGAACAGTGATGAGTATCCGAACCTTCGCGCCGCCCTGGAAAGGCTGCAACTGAATGACGGCGCCCTCCACTTCGATCCCGAAACCTCCGGCGCCCTGGGCTTCGGCTTTCGCTGCGGCTTCCTGGGGCTGCTGCACATGGAGATAGTTCAGGAGCGCCTGGAGAGGGAATTCGACCTCGACCTCGTCGCCACCGCCCCCAGCGTCGCCTACCACGTCCTCACCCACCAGGGAAACATGCTGGAGGTGGAAACCCCCGCGAGAATGCCTTCTCCAGAAAAGATTGCGGAAATCGAAGAACCCTACATTCTTGCCACCATTACCTCTCCCGCGGAATACATCGGCCCTTGCCTGGAACTCGCCGAAAGCCGCCGCGGCATTCACGTCTCCATGGAATATTCTCAGACCCGCCGCGTGGTGCTGGCCTATGAAATCCCCCTCAGCGAACTTCTGCTGGACTTCTACGACCAACTGAAATCTCGCAGCCGCGGCTACGCCTCTCTCGATTATGAACACATCGGCTATCGGCCTGCAGATGTCGTGAAACTCGACTTGCTCATCAACGGCGAGCCTGCAGACGCGCTTTCGGTGATACTGCCCCGCGCCCAGGCGGAAAAACGCGGCCGCCAACTGGCGGAAAAACTTAAAGCCGCCATCCCGCGCCAACTCTTCGAGGTTCGCATCCAGGCGACCATCGGCTCTCGCATCATCGCCAGTGAGCGCGTCCGCCCCCTTCGCAAAGATGTCCTGGCAAAATGCTACGGGGGCGACATAACCAGAAAGCGCAAACTCCTGGAGAGGCAGAAGGCCGGCAAGAAGCGCATGAAGCAAATCGGCCGCGTCGAAATCCCCCAGGAGGCCTTCCTGAGCGTCCTCAAGATCGCGGAGTAAAGAAGCGGTCGCAAGGCGATTCCTCCCCCTTTCGACCATTTGTTTCACAAAAGCATCCCTTGTCCTAAAGCCCAGGGCTGACTGTCAGGGTATACTTTAGGTTGCTGGGTAATTCCCGCGGCAACTTCGGCGGAGAGCCATCTTGAATGTCGAAAGGACGTGACAATGGAGTTGTTCGTAGTCAGGCGATTCATCGCCGTCAAAGTTAAGACGCGCCACGAATGGCGCTACTGCGAACCAGGCCACTCTTGAAATAACTTCCGGTGCTGCTCCAACTTGTCGGACCGACCAATAACGGGTGAAGGAGGAGGTGGGCACGGGCGTCTCGCCCGTGATCATGGGCGGCTGGGCTTTGGCGCTGCTTCTTGGCTATTCGTCGAACAAAGCGCGCTCTCCCTGTGCATCTTGCCGTCGGTCTATTGGCTATACTCCTTTCGGCGGCTGGTATCTTATTCGTATCTCGTTGGGCAGGTCGCCGCGGCGACCTGCCCCTGCGGAAACCTTTGGAGACAGCAAAATGGAAAAGCGTGAACTTGGCAAATCGGGTATCTCAGTCGGAGTCATCGGCCTTGGCTGCTGGGCAATGGGAGGCGCAGTCTGGGGGCCCGCCGATGATGAGGCCTCGGTCCGCGCCATCCATCGGGCCTTGGACCTGGGCATCAATTTCCTTGATACCGCGCCCTTCTACGGCCTCGGCCACTCGGAAGAGATAGTCGGCAAGGCCATCAAAGGCCGCAGAGACGAGGTCATCCTGGCGACGAAATGCGGCCTGAAATGGGACGAGAATGCGCAGATAACTTTCGACTCCAGCCCCAAGCGCATCCTCGAGGAGGTCGCCGACAGCCTGCGCCGGCTCCAGGTTGACTGCATTGATCTCTATCAGATTCACCGGCCCGACCCCGATACACCCTTCGCGGAATCCACCGCGGTTCTCGTCGAACTCCAGAAACAAGGCAAAATCCGCTCCATCGGGGTCAGCAACTACAATGCAGCGCAGATGCAGGAAACGATGAAACACTGCCGTCTCGACTCACTACAGCCTCCCTATAACCTCTTCCAGAGGGGAATCGAGGCCGAGATTCTCCCCTTCTGCCGAAAGAACGAGATCGGGATAGTCGCTTATGGTCCCATGTATCAGGGCCTGTTGACCGGCAAATACTTCTTCGATGAGACCAGACCCGCGGATTCGCTCCGGCGGCGCCATCGGGAACTCCAGGGCGACAGATTCCACATAAACCGGGATGCCCTTCTGAAACTGAAGGAGTTTGCTGACGCGCACGGCAAGACTTTGGGCCAGTTGGCCATCAATTGGGTCATCTCCAGGCCCGGAGTAACGGCCGCCATCTGTGGAGCCCGCACCCCCGAACAAGTCGAACAGAACTTCGGCGGGGCAGACTGGCGGCTCAGCGCGCTGGAATTGGCAGGCATAGAGGAGATCCTCGCCGAACGCGCCGGCCGCCTGGAGACCCTGGGAGAAGAAACCCGCCCCTGAAGGCCCGCAGTTGGCAAGCCGCGCCGATCTTTACAAGACTGAGGGAACCGCCTTGACGTGCCAGAAGTCAATTCCTATAGTGAGAGAGGCTAGTTAAATGGAGCGAATCTATCTCGACCATGCCGGAACGACCCCGGCTCACCCGAAGGTGATAGCGGCGATGAAGCCGTTCTTCCGGGAGAAGTTCGGCAATCCCGCCTCAATGCACTCCTTCGGTCAGGAAGCCGCCCAGGCGGCAAGCGAGGCGCGTGAATCTGTTGCCAAACTCCTGGAGGCTGCTGCGCCGGAGGAAATCGTCTTCACCTCCGGTGGCACGGAGTCAGATAATACCGCCGTAATGGGCACCTTCTTCGCCAAGCAAAAGAAGGGAAATCACATCATCACCTCCGCCATAGAGCATCACGCCGTCCTTCACACCTGCCATTTCCTGGAAAAACAGGGGCTGGCCCAGGTGACCTGCCTGCCGGTGGATTCGACCGGCCTGGTGGACCCGGAAGATGTGAAAAAGGCGATTACGGACAAGACGATCCTCGTGACCATCATGCACGCCAACAATGAAATCGGCACCATTGAGCCTATTGCGGAAATCGGTGCCATCTGCCGGCAGCGGGGCATTGCCTTTCATACTGACGCGGTGCAGACCGTGGGCCACATGCCCATCTCTGTGCAGAAGATGAATATTGATATGCTTTCTCTGTCGGCCCACAAATTCTACGGGCCCAAAGGGGTGGGAGCGCTCTATGTGCGCAAGGGCACGCGCATCTCGCCTCTTCTTCACGGAGGCGGACAAGAAGGCGGCCGCCGCTCCAGCACCCTCAATGTCTCCGGCATTGTGGGCCTCGGGGAGGCCGCCCGCCAGGCGCAATTGGAAATGGAGAGCGAGGCTCGCCGCCAGACCGAAATGAGAGACTCGCTGCTGAACGGTCTCTCCGCCGCCATTCCGGAACTCATCAGGACGGGCCATCCTGCCCAGAGGCTGCCAAATAATGCCAGCATTTGCATCCGCTATGTCGAGGGCGAATCCATGCTTCTAAACCTGGATTTGCAGGGAATCGCCGCTTCCTCCGGCTCGGCCTGCACATCCGGCTCCCTGGAGGCTTCCCACGTCCTGCTGGCCATCGGCATCCCCCACGAGGTTGCCCATGGCTCTCTTCGCTTTACCTTCGGCCGGGACAACAAACCCTCCGAGGTCCAGCGCGTCCTGGAAGTCCTCCCGCCCATCGTCGAACGCCTCCGCGCCATGTCCCCCCTGGCGCAGAGGAAATAGCCGCGCGAGAATCAAGGAGCCGCAGCCGCCCGCCGCAAGTTACCAACGATTTATTGCAGGGGAAAAAGGTGCTGCGCGTGCTGCGCGTGGCATGGGCGTCTCGCCCATGCCAGAGACGGAGACCCACGGCCGAGACGGCCGTGTCACGTTCCTCACCTCTCACCATTAGGCCAGACAAGTTGGAGAAGCCGGCTCTCCCCGGGGTTTCGCCCGCTCCTCTGTCTTCCTCCCGAACATGAAAATCTTCCCCACATGTGGAATATGCTCGGCGGAGGTGGAAGATGCTCTTCGGGTGGTGGGTGGCGAGCGTCTCGATGGGCTTGGGCCTGCTCTTGGCCCTTTTCGCGCTGGCGATTGAATTGGTTATGGCCCTCCGCTACAGGCACAGACTGGAGGGCCCGGCGGAAATCAGGGCCGAGTTTGTGGGCGTTTCTATGCAAAAGCAGGAAACTCCCCGCGCTCCGGCCTCCGTCTCCGGAAGAAATAAACAAGGATAGATTGACGTGATAAGGTTCATGACCATGTCTCGCTGGCACGTCCATAGTGTCTTCGGCCGGCAATACGCCCATTCCGCGCGCTTTCGCCACACCAGCCGGGAGGACCGCGCGGCTCACAATCGCGAGCTCCAAACCCATCGCCAAAGTCAGCAGCCAAAGAGGCTTCGAACGGCCCCGCGCCGTTTTACACGCTCTCCTCAACTTGGTTGAACCCTCCGAAAACAAAACGGAGAGCGCTGAGCACGCTCTCCGTCCGCGAAGCACGCATTTCCCTGATCCCTGGCCCCCGGCCCCTGACTGCTATCCTTTCCCTTTCTGGCCCAGCAGGGTCTGGAAACTATCTTTGTGCTCTTCCTCCTCGGTGAGGATCTTCTCAAAAAGGAGCCTGGTTACCGGATCGCCGGCCTTCTCACAGAGGACAATCGCCTCCCGATAGATCTCTATCGCCTCGTTCTCGCTCTGCAGGTCATCGGCAATCATCGCTTTCAACTCATTGCTCTTGCGGATGGGGTCGGGCTTGGTCGTCGGCGTCCCGCCCAGATAGACGATGCGCTCACCGAACGCCTCCGCGTGTTTCATCTCCGTAATAGCGATCTCCTTGAAGATCTCCAAAATCGCCGGACTGGACAGCCCCTCTCCTTCATAGTGTTGGCGCATATACTGGATTATGACGCCAAGTTCCCGCGCCCTTGCCCGATTGAGAACCTCGATTATCTTGTCATTGGCCATCTTTCTCTCCTCGCCCGACATTGTATAACCGCACTATTCATCTCCCTGGGGCAAGACTCCTGCCTCTCATTGTCAATAAATCCCACAGGAATCTCCGGCTCTCTATTTCTTGTCCTGGTAATGCGCTGAATGTTATAATCTGCCCGAAAGTGGAGGAGGCCCAAAGTGCCTTTGACTCCCGAAGAAGTTGACCATGTCGCCCTGCTGGGCCGGCTGGAACTGACCGAGGAGGAGAGAAGCCTCTTCACCAAGCAGCTCTCCGCCATCCTCGACTACTTCCAGCAACTGCGGGAACTCGACACCACCGGCGTGCCCCCGACCTCTCACGTCATTCCCATGCAGAATGTCCTGCGGGAAGATGCGCCTACGGCCTCTTTGCCCGCAGAAGAGGCCCTCGCCAACGCCCCCCAGCAGCAGCAGGAGTGTTTCCTGGTGCCGCGGATAATCGAGTGAAGCCGGCTGTGAAACTGAACGAACTGACCGCTCACGAGATTCACGAACTTCTGGCCAGCGGCCAGGTCTCCTGCCGGGAGGCGGCCGAGGCCTCGCTCGCCCGCGCCAATGAAGTTGAGCCATCGCTTCATGCTTATGTGCGGCTCACTCCCGAAGTCGCCCTTCGCCAGGCGGAGGAGATTGATGAGCGCCTCGCCCGCGGCGAGCACCTGCCGCCTCTGGGCGGCGTTCCTCTCGCACTGAAGGACATCATGTGCACAAAGGGCCTTCCCACTACCTGCTGTTCGAGGATTCTGGAAAACTTCGTCCCGCCCTATGATGCCACGGTCGTCAGGCGCTGCAATGAACAGGGCCTGGTGCTCATTGGCAAGACCAATATGGACGAGTTTGCCATGGGCTCCTCCACCGAGAACTCCGCCTTCGGGCCTACCCATAACCCTTGGGACCTGGAGAGGGTGCCGGGCGGCTCCAGCGGCGGTTCGGCCGCCGCCATGGCCGCGGATGAGGCCAACATCTCCCTGGGCACCGACACCGGCGGCTCCATTCGCCAGCCGGCCGCCCTCTGCGGGGTCGTAGGCATGAAGCCGACTTATGGCCGCGTTTCCCGCCAGGGGCTTGTCGCTTTCGCCTCCAGCCTCGACCAGATTGGGCCCATAACCAAGGATGTGACTGATTGCGCGCTCTTCTTGAATGTCATCTGCGGTCACGATCCGCTCGATTCGACCTCGGTTGACTTTCCCGTTCCCGATTTCACCCAGAGCCTCGGCAAGGAGATAAAGGGCCTCAAGATCGGCCTTCCCAAGGAATTCTTCGAATATGAAGGCAAGAGAGTGGGGGAGGAGGTTGACGCGGCGATTCAGACCGCCCTGCGCGTCTTTGAAAGCCTGGGTGCAGAGATTGAAGAGACTTCCTTGCCCAGCCTGAACTACTGCGTAGCGACTTATTACCTTATTGCACCCGCGGAGGCTTCCTCCAATCTTGCCCGCTATGACGGGGTGCAATACGGCTTCCGCTCCCCCGGTGATGACATCATTGACATGTATCGCAAGACCAGGGACAAGGGCTTCGGCGCAGAGGTGAAGCGCCGCATCATGCTGGGAACCTATGCCCTGAGCGCGGGCTATTATGACGCCTATTATCAGAAGGCGCAGCAAGTCCGCACCCTGATGGTGCGGGATTTCCAGCGCGCCTTCGAGAAATACGATCTCCTCCTGGGCCCCACCAGCCCGACAGTCGCCTTCCGCATCGGAGAGAAATCTGACGACCCGCTGGCGATGTATCTCTCCGATGTCTGCACGATTCCGGTAAACCTCGCCGGCCTGCCGGCGATTTCCATTCCCTGCGGATTTTCCGATGGTTTGCCCATCGGCCTGCAGATTGTCGGTCGGGCGCTGGATGAAGAGACCATCTTGCGCGCCTCCTATGCTTTCGAGCAGTCAACTGATTTTCACCTGCGCAGGAGTCTGCCCGCCTCCACCAAGGCTGCGGCGGACGCGAGAGCCGTTGTGACCAGAAAAGGAGAATGAGAAGTGCCTGAGGATAAGGGGGCGATACTCCAGGTTGCCCTGGATTTCATAGAGCTCGACCGCGCCATGAGGGTGGCTGCAGAAGCCGCCGCGGGCGGGGCCGATTGGCTTGAGGCGGGAACTCCGCTGATAAAGAGCGTCGGCCTGGAATCAGTTCGGTCGCTGCGCAAAGCCTTTCCAAATCACACCATCGTCGCCGACATGAAGACCATGGACGCCGGCCGGGTAGAGGTGGAATACGCCGCCAAGGCCGGAGCCCACGTGGTTTATATTCTTGCTGCGGCCTCCGATTCGACCGTGGCGGAATGTATCGCCGCCGGCCGGGAATACGGCGTCCGCATCATCGCCGATCTAATGGAGGTGGCCGACCCGGTGGCCCGGGCAAAGCGCCTGCAGGAACTCGCTGTTGACGGCCTCAGCCTCCATACTGCCATTGACCGCCAGATGCGGGGAGCAGACCCCTTCGCCCTCCTCAGAGAAGTCTGCCAGGCGGTGGAAATTTCGGTCTCCGCGGCCGGAGGCATAAACTCCGAGAACGCCGCCGACGCGGTCGAGGCCGGGGCGAGGGTGATAATTGTCGGCGGGGCAATCACAAAATCCGCCGATGCCCGCGCCGCGGCCGCGGAGATGAAGCGCGCCATCACGGAAAAGGTGCGCATTCCGACCAAACTCTATCGCCGCGGCGCGGAAGAACAGATTCGGGAGATATTGCAGCAGATTTCCACCGCCAACCTTTCCGATGCCATGCACCGGGGCGGGGTCTTGGAGGGGATAAGACCTGTTGTCCCCGGCGCTCGCCTGGTGGGTCCGGCATTTTGCGTGCGCACCGCGCCGGGCGACTGGGCCAAGCCGGTGGAGGCGATTGACCTGGCGAATCCGGGGGATGTAATTGTTATCGAGGCCGGAGGAGTCGGCCCCGCAGTCTGGGGAGAACTGGCTACCAATTCCTGCAAAGTGAAAGGCATCGCCGGCGTAGTCATTGACGGCGCTATCCGTGATTCCCTGGAAATCCGCGCCCTGGGCTTTCCCGCTTTCGCCCGCTTGGTAATGCCAAACGCCGGCGAACCGCGCGGGCTGGGCGAAGTTGGTCTTCCCATCAAGATCACTGGAGTGACTATCCGCCCGGGGGACTGGCTGCTCGGAGACGATGACGGCGTTGTCCATATCCCTCGTGAGCAAGCCGTGGAATGGGCCAATCGGGGAATGGATGTGCTTGAGCGCGAGAACCGCCTGCGGGCGGAAATCCAGGCCGGCGGCTCCCTCGCCTCCCTGAGCGAACTGCTCAAATGGGAAAAACCCCGCTAAAGGCCCTTGAACCGCGAAGACGCAAATGGCTAGGCCTGCCCTCTGGCAGGCCGCCATGTCCCTAGGCCCCCGGCCGGGATGGCGGCATTGAATGCCTAGCCAGCGGCCGCTATGAGCGGCCTAGCCAGAGCGCAAAGAGAAAAGTGGCACGGGCGTCTCGCCCGTGGTTATCCGCGTCAAGCCCGAAGAATCAAGGAACGCTCCAGAAAGAAATGAAAATCGCCATTGTCGGTCCCGGTGCAATGGGCAGCCTCCTCGCCGGCGTCTTGACCCGTGCCGCGCAAGATGCCCCGTTGGGCAGAAGACTGCTTACCCCGGATGGAGCCGAAGGCCCTCCCGCCAGAGAAGATGCCCCGTTGGGCAGGAGCTTGTTTGCCCTGAGTCCAACCGAAGGGCGTCCTGCCCCTTACGGAAGAGAGGAATTGTTCCTGCTTGACCATCGGCCGGAAAGGGCGCATCAGATTGCCGCCTCCGGCATTTCCCTGAAGACCGCACAAGGCGAATTCACGATCCCCATCAAAGCCACGGCCAATCCCGCGGAGATCGGCGCCGCCGACCTATTGCTGATCTGCGTGAAGGCCTTCCAGACTGCGGCCGCGGCAAAATGGGCCGCCCCGTGCGTGGGTGAAGATACAACTGTGCTGACTCTCCAGAACGGGCTGGGAAATGTGGAGCGCCTTTCGGAAGTATTCGGCAAAGAGCGGGTCATCGGCGGAACCACCGGCCATGGCGCCACCTTGATCGAAGTCGGAAGGGTGGTTCATACCGGCGTTGGTGAGACCATGATTGGCGAGCAAGGTGGAGAGAAGAGCGCGCGGCTGGAAAAGATAAAGGCTCTCCTGGACAAGTCGGGCGTAGCGACCTCAATCACCACAAACCTCACCGGGGCCATCTGGGGCAAGGTGATCATCAACTGCGCCATCAACCCTCTGGCCGCCCTGACCAGGCTGCGGAACGGCGACCTTCTGAAAGAGCCCGCCCTGGCGGATTTGTTGGGCAAGGTGGCCGAGGAAGCCGCGCAGGTTGCCGCCGCCGTCGGAATCAGACTTCCCTTCGCTGACCCGGCGGAGCGCACAAAAAAGGTTTGCCTCCAGACCGCCGAGAATATCAACTCCATGCTCGCCGACGTGCTGAACAAGCGGCCGACCGAGATAAACGAAATCAACGGCGCAGTAGTGCAGGCGGCGGCATCGCTCGGTCTGGAAGTGCCCTTGAATCGCGGGTTGACAGGCTTGGTGCGTGGAATAGAGACGGGTTATGCGAGACAGGGAGCGACCTCAAACAGCTCGAGCGGAATTCCGAGATAACTTTAGAGTGCAAGCGGGGAGGCGTGAATGTCTGGCACAAATATTGCAATCTCAGTTCTCGTCGGAGGAACCTGTGGGGTCTTGCTTGAGGAACTGGCCGAAATAGCGGGAGCGATCGAGGATGCGGTCAGGAGTGCGAATCTGTCAATGGACGTCAAGAGAGGCGACCCAGGCTCGTGGCCTCAAGAACTGGGGTGTATTGATTCGCCGGACACCATTTTGAGCAAGGCAACTAGGGCACCATCACGTCAGGTCTGCGCGGATGCCCTCCTCGCACTGATGTGTGGGAATGCTCGGCAGAACTGTTTGGAGGGAGTATATTTATTTCTGACAATTCATGATGATCTAACTTGCAGGAAGCCTGCTGAGGGCTATTACAGTTTCGTGTTCGGGTCAAGCGGTTTCCCTTCCTCCAGAAAAAGATTCGCAGTGCTATCAACATGGAGATTCAGAGACTACACAGATGACCGTCTTCGCTTTCTGCGCACAATGGCGCAACACGAGTTTGGACATATGCTGGGCTTGGTTGGTCGGGAGGGAGATGGTGCCTACGCCGGTAAGGACAAACTATATGAAGGACATTGCACTAACGAGGGCTGTGCCATGAAGCAAGTGCTCTCCGTCTGTGAAGTCCAACAAGTTGCGCATGAGTCGGCCCTTCTCAACGGGCCCTTTTGTGATGGCTGTCGCCAAGAAATATCCAAGCGTTTTGGAGCCTTTTCTTGAAGGCCCGATATTCCCTCCCAGGGATGTTATCGCTTCGATTCAGAACAATGCGCGGTGCGCCAGAGGCCAGATGAAGACAACACGCTACTTCGAGGAACAAGTTTTGCGCAAGCGACCCTATATCCGCCGCGAGTGGTGTGAGCGGATCGTTGCCCGTCCTTTGAAACGGGTTGTCCAGCCGGACGGGCGCGTTCGCTTCTGGGGCGTGGTGCCTGAACTTGGCGGCCGTGTGCTGCGCGTCGTCACTCTGCAAGATGGTGAAACTCTGCATAACGCCTTCCCGGATCGCGATTTCACGATCCCTGGGGAAGGCCAGGAGGAAAGCCAGTGAAACTCCATTATTACCCCGAGACCGATTCACTCTATATTGACCTTAACGACAAACCCAGCGCGGACTCGCGGGAAATCGCCGACGGGCTGGTGGTGGACTTCGACGCCGACGGCAACATCGTCGGAATTGATATCCAGCACGCTTCGCAGAAACTGGACCTGAAGAGCCTGGAAACCGAGGCCTTGCCCGCCGTGACTGTGAAAATGGCCTGACATCCGGCAGCGCCGTGGGGCAGGAGGCTTGTCTCCTGCTACAATCCTGTTGGAGGTGCTCTTGGAGAAGAAGATATGAGGCTGTCCTTTCCTATTGACGAAAGCCGCCTCTCCGACTTCTGCCGCAAGTGGCGTGTAAAGGAGCTTGCCCTCTTCGGCTCGGTGCTGCGGGAAGACTTCGGCCCGGAGAGCGATGTGGACGTGCTCGTGGAACTTCGCCCGGACCACGGGCTAGACCTTTACGACTGGGTGGATATGATAGAGGAACTCCAGGCGATCTTCGGACGGAAGGTGGACCTGGTCGCTAAGGGAGGTCTGAAGAATCCGTTCCGGCGCCGAGAAATACTGCGGACAGCGGAGGTGCTATATGCGGCCTAGCGAGCGTGATGCAGGCTATCTGTTTGATATGCTCGAGCACGCCCGGGGTATTGCGCGGGTGCTGGAAGGACGGACGATGGAGGATTACCTGAGCGATGAAGACCTGCGGCTGACTGTTGAACGGCGCATTGAGATTATAGGCGAGGCCGCGCGGCGCGTATCCGAGGAATTTCGCAGGGCGCATCCCGAGGTTCCCTGGCGGAAGATCGTAGCCCAGCGAAATGTTCTGGCCCACGAGTACGGCGAGATACAGGACGACATCTTGTGGCGAGTGGCCACAGTAAGTGTGCCCAATCTTGTCACCGCGCTCGAACCTTTGGTGCCACCGCCGCCGCAGACACCGTAATAATGCAGCCCAACTTTTGCGCCAGTGAGGAATAGCAAATCCGCGCTGCAAAATCGGTGGCGAACCTGTTTTGACGGCCAGCCGCGCGTGAAGGCGATCTGTCCTCTACCGTGGCCGGTGGGTCTTGCTGCAATCTTGTGTCTTGGCGCGACAGTTGAAGAAAGGAGAACGAGGCTTCGTAATGCTCATCATCGGCGAACAGATCAACGGAACCAGAAAGAGGGTGGGGGAGGCGATTCTGGCCGGAAACGCGGAGCTCATTCAAGAATTGGCCCTGGCCCAGGTGAAGGCCGGCGCGGGTCGCCTGGATGTGAACGCCGGCACTCCGCCGGAGCGCGAGCCGGAAGATATGCGCTGGCTGGTGGAGACGATTCAGCAGGTAACTGATATTCCGCTTTGCCTGGATTCGCCCAATCCGGCGACCCTCCGCGCAGGCCTGGAAGCGGTGAAGAGCCGGGCGATGCTGAATTCCACCACGGCCGAGACCTCGCGCGCGAAAGAAGTCATTCCCCTCGCCGCAGAGCACAACTGTCTGCTCATCGGCCTCACCATCGCTGATTCCGGAATGCCCTCCACTGCTTCCGCCCGCCTGGAAATCGCCGCGAGAGTCATCGAAGAGGCGCAGAAGGCCGGAATCCCCGCGCAAGACATCTGCATTGACCCGCTCGTCCGCCCCATCGCCACCGAACCGGAGCAGGGCCGCGCCATTCTGGAGGCGACCCGCCTCATCAGAGAGAAATTTTTCCCGGTTCATGTCATCTACGGATTGAGCAACATTTCCTTCGGCCTGCCCGCCCGATCCTTTCTTAACCGCACCTTTCTGGCCATGGCGATGGCCTGCGGCCTGGATGCCGCGATCATCAACCCCACCGACAACCAGATGATGGCTGTGCTGCGCGCGGCGGAAGCGCTGTTGGGGGAGGATGA
>Ga0299915_10000548_pt1 | contig 28215 bp, 23 predicted proteins | sample RVTome_13_FD_200263 | JGI IMG/M metagenome (GOLD analysis project Ga0299915, IMG submission 200263) | Soil microbial communities from uranium-contaminated site in the Upper Colorado River Basin, Wyoming, United States - RVT92D227 (version 2) ...
CTGGTTTGCTCATGACCGGCAGCGTAGCACAACCAGTCTAGACCGTCAACATATTTGAGAGACACTACACTAGCCATCCGCCCCTACGGACTCGAACGCAGGAAGACAGCCCGTAGGGGCGGCATTCCTTCGACTTCGCTCAGGACAAGTGTTGCCGCCCGTTGCTGTGTCCAACCTCGTAACTGTAACCTATGAGACTCATTAGCCCTTCTGCGGATGCGGCGACGAGAAAACCCTCTCTCTTCTCAAGCGAACGCTTGACAAGACAGCCCTTGTGTGTTAACCTAACGAGCGGATTCATCGAAGTTTTCCTCTTGGAAGAAATTCGTTCCGGGCAGGGAGTTTCGGATACCTCGAGCAGCTTCTCCGCGGGTAGCTCGCGGCAGTTATCCCGTTATGCCGGCCTTCTGAGAGGCGCTTCCGGGTTGTCTTTGATTTAGAAGAGTTTTTGGTCGTCTGGTCGTGTTCCAGTAGGTCCCAGCAGGGAGAACGCCTTGGGAGGGCGGCTGGGTATGGACGGTTTCGCAGGCGACAAGTTTCTAGTGACCGTCGGCGGGATGAAGGATGCACTGCGCGGCGCATCACGCTGCGTGTGCGCGGATAGGGCGCCGCGGGCGGGCGCTCTCGACCTCCTCCTTCCAGCACAACCTCAAAACTGCCGAATCTTCTTCCACCTCCTGGCAAAGTCCCCTTCTTCGGTTCGTCGTGTCTCTGTGGAACAAGGCTCCTTCGGCTCTGCACGGTCCTGGGGAGAAAGCAATGGGGTTTGCTTCTTGGGCGTAAAATAGCGCGGAAGCGTTGATTCAACAATCAAAGAAAGGGGGTGATACATGATAGAAGGGAAGATACACAGCACTGGAATTGAAGGCCGGTAAATCCCTACTCCCGTGCGGGAGTCCGGGGGTAGGCGGGTTTTGGCGGGTTCGGGGCCATCCCGGTTCCAGGCGTCCAGAACGAATATCACCGGCAAGGCTCTCGACTGGTGAACGGCCCGTATGGCGGCCGAGTTAGGCAAGGAGGCTGCGTTTCGTCACCGATTCTGAAAGAAAACATAGGGAGAAGAAATAGATGAAAGTAAGTGTTGTGAGGGTGTTTTTTTGTCTTGCCATCTGCAGTGTGTTGTTGCTCGCGCTGAGTGCGCTGGTTGAGGCCGGCAAGCCGCCGCCACCGCCTCCTCCAGCGGGCCCCAAGGTCGTCACCTTTAGCGTCCGGGAGGACTATGACAAGGGCGAGAACCTGGATGATGTCGCCCTGGACTTTGCGCTCTGCAACCAGTTGGAAGTTGATGAGATGGTAGTCTCCTTCGGCTGGGACGACTATGAACCCTCCCACGATGTGTATGACCTGACCTGGCTGAACAGTTTCTGCGCCAGGGCGAACCAGTATGGCGTCAAACTGCGCCCCTATCTCTGCTACACACCGGCCTGGGCGGGGGACGGCAACTGGAACTCCCCGCCGACCAACATCCAGGACTGGTATGACTTCTGCTACAACCTCGCCTACGGGCTGAGGAACAACACCAACATCGTCTCCTACGAAATCTGGAACGAGTGGAACGATGCCTTCTGGTTCAACGGCACCTTTGCCCAGTATGTGAGTCTGCTGACCAATGGCTCCACCGCCATTCGCGCGGCCAAGCCGGGCATGACCATCATCTCCGGCGGCCTGGTCTGGCCTCACTTTGAAGCGATTGACGCCATCACCCAGGGCACCATCGAAACCTATTATGAGATTGACCCCCTCCACTGCTACAAGGAGACCTGGCCGGTTCAGGATGCCCTGGAGGGCTACTTCGATTCCCAGTATCAGAGTTGGTATGTCCCGACCATCAACAACAACGGCGAAGGCGAACCCGTCTGGTTCAACGAGGTCGGCTATTCCACCCTGGACCGCACCGAGGCGCAGCAGGCGAACTATACGGCAAGAGCGGTGGGATATCTCCTCTCTGATCCCACCAGCCTGAACGAGGTGGAACACTACTGCTGCTATGAGATCAAGGACCTCGATCCCAACAAGCCGGCCATCGGGGATGACAACAACTATCACCTGGGGATAACCACCTACACCCGGGTGCCGAAGTTGGCCTTCTACACCTTTGACATGCTGACCGACTTGCTGGACAACAAGACCGTGACTGCGTCTGATGACAAGGTTACCTTAACCAAAGTCGTCGGGCGCTTCGGTCAGGCGTATAAGCACCTGTTGAAGATCTCGGATGGCAGCCAGGTCTTGTTCGTCTATGACAAGACGAAGACCGTGACCTGCTACGCGACCATCACAGGAATTCCGGCCAACTCTTGCACCAAGTACAACCTGGACGGCACCAGCCAGGCGTGGACCGGAAGCAACTTCACCCCTGGCACTAACCCGGTCGTGCGGAACATCGCTCTGACGCCGGGGAATGTGTGGATCTTCAAACTCACACCGTAGGCCCACATTGCGGTAAGGCTGTGATGACCTGAGAGCGGGGCCCGCCGAGGCGGGCCCCGCTTCTTTTGCCCATAGAGGCGATTGGAGCCCATAGAGTGACCGGAGGACCGCGGCAAACCTTTCCGGAAGGGAGCGGCCGCAACTTTTGCCCTCGGAAAGCCGTCTATTGATATAGGGGCGCGGGAAAATTCCCTGCTCTGCGGAGGGGAAAGAGCGGCTGGTGTCGAATGTGGAAAGTAGAGAGGGGTGAGAAATGGCAGGGGGCTTCAGCGGTTCTTTGGGGAGCATGTTGATAGAGGCGGGGCTGGCAAGCGCCGAGCAATTGGTTCACGCCCGGGAGGAGCATGACACCACCGGCGAGGACCTGGCCGAGGCCTTGGTCCGCCTGGGCTATGTGAGCGAGGAGACCCTATACACTTTTCTCGCCCGACAGGTAGGAATGGAATTCATCCAGGGCCTGGAAGCCCGGCTCGACCAGGAGGTGCTGGCGAGAATCCCCGGCGAACTCGCCATGCGCTACCGCGTGCTTCCCCTTCAGCAGACCGACCGGACTCTCACGGTGGCCATGGCCGACCCCCTTAACCTCATGGCCGTGGATGACCTGAGGCTCCTAACCGGGCTGGAGATCAGGCCGGTTGTCGCCTCTCCCCGGGAGATTGACGAGGCAATAGAGCACTTCTACATGGAGCGGATGTTCCATGACATCAGCGCCATGAAGACCGATCAGATTCTCCCCGAGGAAGAAGCCCAGATCGCCGACCTGGAGAAACTCGCCCGCGAAGCCCTGGTCATCAAACTCGTCAATCTTCTCATTCACCAGGCCGTCCAGGAGCGCGCCAGCGATATCCACATCGAGCCCCACGAAAGACAACTGAAGGTGCGCTATCGCATTGACGGCATTCTCCACGACGCCGCTTCTCCCCCCAAGTCGCTTCACGCCGCCATCGTCTCGAGGGTGAAGATACTCGCCGAGATGGATATTGCCGAGCGCCGCCTTCCCCAGGATGGCCGGGTGAGGGTGAAAGTGGCGGAGCGGCAGGTTGACTTGCGCGTCTCCACCCTTCCCACCCTCTATGGGGAATCCGTGGTCATCCGCCTCCTTGACCGCTCCTCGGGCGTGATGGCCCTGCACGAACTGGGGATGAGGGCGGATACGCTGGAGGAGTTCTGCCGCCTTATTACTCGTCCTCATGGCATTATTCTGGTCACGGGGCCCACCGGTTCGGGCAAAACCACCACCCTCTACGCTGCCCTCAACCGCATCTATTCTTCGCAGAAGAAGATCATAACCATTGAAGATCCGGTGGAGTATGAACTGGTGGGGGCGAATCAGATAAATGTGCGCCCCCAAATCGGCCTCTCCTTCGCCCGAGGACTGCGCCACATTGTCCGGCAAGACCCGGATATCATCATGGTGGGGGAGATTCGCGACCGGGAGACGGCGGAAATCTCCGTCCAGTCGGCGCTGACGGGCCACTTGGTCTTTTCCACCCTCCATACCAATGACGCCCCCGGTGCGCTCACCCGCCTGCTGGATATGGGGATAGAGCCCTATCTGGTGGCTTCGTCAATCATCGGAGTGCTGGCACAGAGACTGGTGAGGCTCGTTTGCCGCGGCTGCAAGAGACAAGCAACGCCGGAGCCGGAGGCTTTCCGAGAGGTGGAATTTCCCAATGGGGAGAGGCCGGACAAGGTTTGGCTGGGAGCAGGGTGTGAGCGCTGCCGCCAGACTGGCTATGACGGGCGCACCGGGATCTTCGAGTTGCTTCCAATCACCGAATTTGTCAGGGAGCAAGTACTGACAAAGGTCTCCTCCACCACTATCAAACAGAGGGCCGCCCAAGCGGGAATGCGAACTTTGCTGGTGGACGGCCGCGAGAAGATCCGAGAGGGCCTCACCACCATCGAGGAAGTGCTGCGAGTCTGCCAGCGAGATGAGGTATAGGCCCTTCCCCGGCGATCCGGCAGTATCCGGCCAGGCCTTGCTGGAAGGATCTTATCGTTCCCCATTTCTTCTCTTCGATTAGAAGTCATTCTGCTCTGTTGCAAAGATTCGGTATTTTGTAGGGTGGGGGCTCCCGCCACACTGCGTAGGCGGGTCGCCAAAGCCTTGTGGCGACCATCCCCCGCCGAAACGAATTCGCGAAGAGATTCCGGCGGGGCTATTGAGTCTCGTAGATTACAGTTACAAGGTTGGACACAGCGGCGGGCGGCAACACTTGTCCTGAGCGAAGTCGAAGGAATGCCGCCCCTACAGACTGTTTTCCTGCGTTCGAGTCCGTAGGGGCGGATGGCTAGGCTTTGCCGCCATGCCGGCCCTTTGGGCTTAGGCATTTGCATCCGCCCGAATGCTTCTAACCCTAATAGACGAGACTCATTAGGCATTTATGGTGAGCCCGCCTGGGCGGGAACCAGCCGCGCCCTACAGTCCACGGCGAAGTTTGCAACAGAGCAAAATAGGTTCTGGTGTGATTGCCCAAGGGCACTCGCCTGGAGTAGAATCTACAGGTACAAGATGCCAAAGTTCAGATACGCCGCACTGGATACCAAAGGGCATTCGGCCGAGGGTGAAGTTGTCGCCGCGGATTCCCGCCAAGCCCTGGCACGGGTGCGAGAATTGGGCTATTTTCCCACCGACGTGGCGGAGGTCACCCAGGCTCCACAAAGAGAGGGGCGAAGGCGCATCCCTCGGGCAGACGTCTCCCTGGCCATTCGTCAACTCGCCAATCTCATCGGCGCCGGGCTGCCGATGCATCGCAGCCTTGTGGTCCTATCGGAGCAGACCGATAACCCGGCCTTGAAGGCCTTGATAGAAGAGGCCCGGGCGGAGGTGCGAGCCGGCGGTTCTCTTTCCAGCGCGCTCTCCCGTTTCCCCCGGGAATTCCCCCCTTTGGCTATAAACCTCATCCATACCGGAGAAAGCACCGGCTCCCTTGGCAATTCCCTGGAGCGTCTGGCGGAACTGATGGAGAAGACCATCCAGCGCCGCGCCCAAATAACCTCCGCCCTCATCTATCCTGCCTTGCTCACTACCGTGGCAATCGCCGCGGTGATTTTTCTCACCACTTTCCTCGTCCCCAAACTGACCCTCATCTTGCGTGATCTGCAGACCTCCCTCCCCCTCCCGACCCTGATACTTATTCGCCTGGGGGATGCGGTCAAGGCGGGCTGGTGGGCGGTATTTCCGGTGATAATCCTCGCGGTCGCAGGAGTATGGTATTACAGCCGGCGCGGAAGGGGGATGTGGTGGGACCGGGCGCTGCGCAGAGTGCCTGTGGCGAGAAGGCTGGTTGAGCGGATTGTGACGGCTCGTTTCTCTCGCACCCTGGGCTCACTGCTCGCCGGCGGGGTGCCTATCCTGGATTCCCTTGAGATAGCCGGCACAGGCGCCGGCAGCGCCCTTGTCTCGGACGCCATAGGGCACACAAGAGAGCAGGTGCGGGAGGGCGTTCCTTTGGCTGTAGCCCTCAGCCAAGTAGGCGGCTTTCTTCCCGTCCTCATCCACGTCTCGGCCGTTGGAGAAGAGACCGGCAGGCTCCCCGATTTGCTCCTTCGCCTTGCCGATTCTCTGGATTTTGAAGTTGATATCTCCTTGCGCCGGCTTATCAGCCTGCTGGAGCCGGCCATAATATTGATTATGGGGATAATGGTAGGTTTCATTGTGCTCGCCATCCTGCTGCCGATCTTCAACTTGGGCTCTGCCCTGGGCCGCTAAGGTAGGAGGTCTTGAAATGAAAAAGAGGACAAGTCGAGGTGGTTTCACGCTCGTGGAACTGATAATCGTGATGGCCATCATCGGCATACTCGCGGGTGTGGTGTTGGTGAACGTGGGCCCTCAAAGGGAAAAGGCGAACAGAACTCGCGCCATTGCGGACATCAAGGAGATGGATTCCGCGCTGGAGATCTATCATGCTGACAGCGGAGTCTATCCAAGCGCCCAACAGGGTCTTCAGGCCCTGTTCACCCAACCGAACACTCCCCCCGTCCCGCGCAATTGGCAGGGCCCATATATAAAGAATCGGACGCGGCCGCCGCTCGACCCGTGGGGGAATGAGTATCTTTACCTCTCTCCTGGAGAGCATAATCCGACTTCCTTTGACCTCTACTCCTATGGTGCAGACGGCCGGCCCGGAGGGACGGGCAAAGATGCAGATGTGGTGCCCTGGGAAGAGTAGAATCGGCAAGAGAGTCCTGCGGAAGGCGATTGCCAGGCCCGTTTCCCGGCATTCGAGGGGCTTTACTCTGCTGGAACTCGTCCTGGTCTGCGCCATTGTGGCGATTGTCGTCGGCACTGTCTCCGCCTCTATGGCAGGTTTTCTGTCTCGAAGCCGGCTGAGATGCACCGCGGCCAGGCTGGCTTCGATGGCGGTCTTCGCCCGCACTCAGGCCATCACCACGGGGCGCGAAGTAGAGATGCAAGTAAATAGGTCCACCGGAGAGATAGCCCTTTTCGAAGAATCGGAAGATCCCGCCCAGGGCTTCTCCTCTCTGGGCCCTCGATGGAGCCTCCGCCTTCCAGAAAGTCTCCTCCTTTCCACTCTTGAAATAGGCGGAGAAGAAGTGCCGGAGGGAGGGATAACCTTCTATCCGGAGGGAGGGGCAAAGGAAGCCCACCTTGTGCTTTCGCTTCGTGGTGCGGAAGGCGCCGGCGTCCCGTCATCTGAGAGGAAAGAAGTGTGGGTCAACAAGATAACGGGCCGGGTGAGGGTGGAATGAGAGATGAGTTGAGAGTTGTGAGTTCTGAGTTGAGAGTCTGCCGCGAGGCGGCGCGCTCTGCCTCGCCCAGGTCACGGCTCCCAACTCGGAACTGCCGTCGTTCAGGATTCACGCTCATAGAAGCGCTGCTTTCGGCGGTCTTGATTGTAATGGGGATTGCCGGCGCGCTGGGAGCAATCTCTGCGGGAGTGCGCGCAAAGGCGGCGGCAGACTTTTACGCAAGTGCTTCCCTGCTCGCGCAGCAGAAGATGGCTGAGATCGAAGCGGCCCCGGCTCTCTCTGCAGGGGAAGAGAAAGGCGATTTCGGCGAAGACCATCCTGGGTATCAGTGGAGATACACGGTTGAAGAGGGGCCCGAGGGACTCTGGCTGGTTCGGCTCCGGATAATGGAAACTGCTCAAAGCGGGCGGCCGCGAGAGGCGGAAGTAACAACCTATCTTCTTCGGCGAGGATGATGAAAGCGCGCGTGGGCTCTATCCGCCGACCTCCCGGCGGATTCACTCTCCTGGAACTGACGGTTGCAATGACCCTGTCGGCTATTCTGGCGGCCGCCGTGGTGAGCGCCTTTTCCACCGGCCTCCAAATCTGGGAAAGAGTTCAGCAAGACTCTGACGCGGCTCAAGAGGCAGCAGCCCTTTTGGAGAGAGTATCAGCAGACCTGCGCGGCGCCTGGCTGGGGCCCGGGGCGAAGGCCGGTTTGTTCACCCTTGAACAAGAGACGGCAAAGAGGGAAGAAGCATCGCCCGCTCTTTCTTTCACCACCCTCCTCCCCGGCAGAGAGGCGGCCGAAGTCGCAAGCTTCACGCAGATTTCCTACCGCCTCGATCCTGACCGCGGAATCCTCTGGCGAGGAGAAGCCCCCGCGCCTTCTGACAAGGCTGCAGAGTCGGAGGAGCCGGTCGAATTGGAGGAAGAGGAAGTGGCGGAAAATGTGCGCCAGTTTGCAGTTCGCTGCTGGGATGGTGAGCAGTGGCAAGACCAATGGCCTGCTCCGCAGCAAGCAAAAGAAAAGGCTGAGGAAGAGGCGCCGACTCTGCCCCAGATTGTCGAGATCACCCTTGAACTGATCAGCAGTGCGGGAAACCCGCGCCTGATACGCGCGGCCGTTCCCATTGAGATGGCCCATCCCTGAGAAGAGTCCGGGTTATGAAGGAAAGGTTCTCAAAAAAATACCGCGCGCGCAGGGGAACTGCTCTGGTTCTGGCGATCTTCACCAGCGCCGTCCTCACGGTATTGGCGGTCAGTCTGGTGGAGGTCGTGCGGGTGGAGATAATCGCCTCCCGCTCGTCTCTGGACCGTCTTCAAGCGCGCTATCTGGCAAAGGCCGGTTTCAACCTCGCCCGATCTCTGTTAATGTATGAGGACGAGCAAGAGGTTGACGGGCCGGAAGATAAATGGTTTGCTCTGCAATATGAGCCTCCCCTGCAGTTGGGAGAAGGCGCTTGCCGAATGGCCGTGGTTGACGCCTGCTCTCTCATCAACGTCAATACCGCAGAGGAGCAAACCTTATCAACCATCATCGGAGACCCGGTGATTGCCCAGGCGATCGTTGCCTACAGAGAGGAGAATGGGCCTTTTCGCAGCCTGGGAGAAATGGTGCAGGCCGCAGGAGTCGCGGAAGAGGATTCCGCGAAGTGGGCCGAATCTCTGACCGTCGTTTCGCTGGAGAGAAACCTCTCCGCAAGTGGTGAGCAGCGGGTGAACATCAATAAGGCCGAGCCGTCAGAGATCAGTCGTATCCTTGGGCTTTCCCTCTACGATTCCCAGTCAATTCTGAGGTATCGCCGCCAGCAGCCGGAGGAACGGATTCGTTCTGTGGGGGAATTGCTCCGGGTGCCGATCGCCAGGCCGATGATAAAGGAGATTCTGGATAAGGTAAGCGTGAGCGATGAGAAATACCTTGACGGCCGGGTGAACTTGAATACCGCGCCGCGGGAGGTCTTGTTGGCCTTGCCGGGGGCGACCCCGCAATTCGTGGATACGCTTATCGCAAGAAGGCAGGAAAAAGAGGGCGCGCTGCGCTCCCCGGGCGACTTGCTCGGTTTTCCGGGGGTGTCAGACGAGGCCATCATTTCCCTTTCCGCGGTGGCTTGCACCAAGTCCTCCACCTTTGTTATCGAAGCCTCGGCCGGGCTGGAAGATAAACCTGTTCGCCGAACCGTGCAAGGCATCGTGATGCGACAGCCGGGGCCCATCGCCCCGATCATCTCCGGCTGGAGGGAAGTCTCCCGGCCGGTCTTCATTCCGGTTGAGAAAAGAGAAGGCGGATGAGAGGAGAAGAAGCCCCTATTGCAATAGACGTTGGCTCGCGGGGGGTGAAGGTCGCCCAGGTGATAACGCGCGGAGAGAGGCTGGTTGAGGTTCGCTGCGGTTACGGGCAACTTCCCCCGGGGTTTGTCTGGGCGCCGGAGAAGCAGGACCGCCCGGTCGAGGAAGCCCTCGCCCGCGCCTTGGAGCAGGCTGAAGCAAAGGGACGGCGGGCGGTCTGCATACTCCCGAGACACCAGGTTACACTGCGATTCACCGAATTCCCCCTCGCCCGTTCCGAAGAGATGGCGAAGATGGCCTCTCTGGAAGCGGAACAACACATCCCTCTCCCTTCTGCAGAGATGGTGGTCGGCTATGAAGCCCTGGGCGCGCCTCGGCCGGAGAGCGCTCTCGTGCCGGTGCTGATTGCCGCCGCCCGCAGGGCGGTTGTGCAAGGATACCTTTCTCTGCTTTCCGCAGCGGATCTGGAGCCCCAGCAGATTACCTTTGACGGGCTGTGCCTATTCAAGATGTGGCAGTCCCAGGCAATTGACCCCGAGCCCGCCTTTCTTCTGGACCTGGGTGCGCGGGGGATGGTGATAAACCTGATTGAAGGCGGCCTGCTGCGGATGAGCCGAACGGTTCCCGGCGGAGGGGAGGATCTTTCCCGAGCCTTTCAATCCGATTTCGGCCTCTCCCTCAATGAGGCGGAGGAGATGAAACAGGCCCGCGGATTGACGGTTCTTGCGGAGCGAAAGGCGGGGGCGGTGGCCGGCTGGGCAGAAGTCCTGGCGGCCGAGATTCGGCGTTCTGCGATGGCCTTCGCCACACAGTCAACCCGGCCGACCAGAGTCTATTTGAGCGGGGGCGGTTCGTTATTGCCGGGGCTTGACCGGTCTCTGGAAGAGGCCACCGGGTTGAGAGTAAGTTCTCTTTTCCCCCCGCAGAACCTGCTGCCTCCCCAACAGGGGGCTGTTTTCGCCCTTCCCTATGCAGCAAGCCTGGCCGCTTCCCGCGCCCGCAAGGGGGAGGCCCTGAATCTGCTCTTGCCGGAGGCGGTTGCCGAAGGGAAGACCCTTCATCGCCGCCGGGCCTGGCTGGCGGCGGGGCTGGCTGTGGGGGTTGCTCTGTTGACTTTCATCGGCGGGTCGTATGCCACTTTGCGTCACCGGGAGGGAATCCTTTCCCGCACAACTCCGAAGTGGGAGAGCGCGCGGCGGGACCTGGAGCAGGCGGGGGTGCTTTCGGAGGAGAGAAACCGCCTCCTTTCTCAGGCTGATTTTCTTGTTACGGCTCACAAGGGAAAACATTACTTCCTGGATTTGCTGCTGGAGATACACGAGCGCGCCCCCAAAGGGATCTGGCTCACCAGCCTGATGATGGAAAAGGCCCCGGCTCAGGCCGGCAAGAACGCCCGCATCTTGCAGATAGCCGGGAAGGCTCCAGATAACAAGGTGGTGGCAAGTCTGGTATCTGCGCTTTCCGAGATTCCCGGCTTGAAAGCGGTGAATCTGCAAAGCGCGAAAGCGGCGCAATTCGGCGACAAGCGGGTGGTGGAATTCAGTCTTTCTTGCGAGTTGGGCGAGGAAGCAGAGCCGGCTTCTGCAAGAGAGGCGGCTAAGAAAGAGGAGAAAGCAGAATGAGGCGGCTGACGCGTCGAGAGCGCGTGTTAGCACTGATATGTGGAATTCTCCTTGTGCTGGTGATTTTGCTGCAGGGGGTCGCCAAGCCTCTGCGAGAGAGACTGGCCAGCGTAAATCGAAGCCTGCATCAGCAAGACGAGGTTATCAGGCGCGCTCAGTCGGCCGCCCTGGGACTCTACGCCATCGAGAAGGATACAGGGGCGCTATCCACCAGCCTTGACGCCCTTGTTATCTCCGGCGAGGTGATTCCGGAGATGATGCGGAAAGTCGGAGAAGCCGCGGAGAAAGCGCATATTGGCGAGGTGGATATCCGCCCTCTGGGCCAGGACGAGCAAGAAGGACTTCTCCGTCATCGCATGCAGTTGGAGGTTCGGCTCTCTTTCCCGGATTTGAAGAACTTTCTCTATTTTCTGGAGGAGGGCAAGAATCCGCTCATAATTGACCGCCTGGAGGTCAATGCCGAAAACGAAACCTCTGATTCGGTCCACTCGTCTATCCTTGTGTCTGCCTATAGCCTGCCTGCTGGAGGGAAGAAGTGAGAAGAGAGATGACCATAGCGGTAATCATCGGCCTCGTCTGGGGATCGGGAATGTTGGCCCCTGGGGCGGTTTTCCGACCAACCGCGAGCGCGCCCCAAGAGGCCGCGCGCAATCAGCCCATCTATCTCCCGCAGGCCCCAGAAGCAGAGAGGCCTCTTTCTTACTACGGGACAATTGATGAACGAGATCTCTTTCGCCCGGCCGTCGCCCCGCGCACTCCTCCTCCCAAGGCCGCGCTTCCGAATTTCCCCGGAGGAGGGACCGGCGAAGCGGCTCCCTGGGAATCGCCGCTGCAGGGATGGACCTATGCCGGCTATGCCGCCCTGGACGGCGTGCCGGTTGTGATCTTGCAGGAGTCGAGCAGCGGGCAGGCGGCTTTTCTCCACCAGGGGGACAACTTCCGCGGCGGCCTAGTGGAGGAGATTACTCCCGAGAGCGTGCGAATGACCTTCGGCGAACACCTCCAGACGATGCCGAAGTCTGATGAATACAACACCGTTCCGCTGACCACCGCTGGGGAGGCGGCGGCCCCAAGTCCATCTCCCCGGCCGCGCTATGGAACCCCGTCGGCCCCTGCGCCGGTTTCTCTTCCTCCGCGCGCCGTGATGAGTCCGGCTTCTGCTTTCCGAAGGCCCTATGCCGATGCTTCCACTTCGCCGGAGATCATGCAAAGAGCAGCCCAACTCAGGGCAGAATGGGAAGCCCGACGCCGCCAGATGATGGAGCGAACGGGGCCTCTTCCCGGCGCTCCCGCCGTTTTGCCGCCGACGCGGTCGCCGAATCGGCCGCTGCCGACGGCTCCAGAGCCAGAGTCGCCGGCGGCGGAACCGTCGGCACCCGCCAATGTGCAGCAATGAGAAGGCCCGCACTCTTCCGCCGAGTAGATTTCAAGCCGCCAGATCGAGGAGAGCGTTTCAGGAGGAAAAAGATGCGCCGACTTGCACTGCTAGGAATTTTGCTGCTGCTCAGTGCTCTCATGGCAGCCGCGCAGCCCGCCGACCAACCCGCCGCTACGGGTGAGCCTGCGGAAAGGATTCTCACACCCGAAGAGGCCCTGCCGGCCGCTCCCTCCCCTGCCCCCTCCCTCCCCATGCCAGGCGGTCTCCCGGTGCAGCGCGGCGTCTCCCCCGGGGCTCAGGCCAGGCCTATGCCCGGCGCGCTCGGGCCCGCTCGCACTATCATGCTGGACGTGCGCGGCCTGGATATTGACCACTTGCTCAAACTCCTGGGCGAAGCCGCCGGACTGACGATCGTAAAAGACCCCACCATCGCCGGGCCCGTCACTATCATTGCTCCCAAACCCGTCAGCATCGAGGAAGCGCTGGAAATCTTGAATTCCGTTTTGGGCATCAGAGGCTTTACTGCCGTGCGTCAGGGGCAGGTGTTGAAGATCGTGGCCCTGGATAAGGCGATGTCAATGACCACGGAAACCCATGTCGGGGCGGACCCGAGTTCGATTTTGCCTGGGGACCGCATCATTACCCAGATAGTCCCTTTGGCGAACCTGGACTGCAATCAGGTGGTGTCTCAACTCTCCCCTCTTGCCATGGCTCCGGAAAGCATCATGGCAGGCGCTACCACGAACTCGCTCTACATCACCGACACCGCCTCCAATGTCCAGCGTTTGCTGGGGATCATCAATGAGATGGAAAAAAGGTCCTCCGCCGGGACGCGGGTATTTTCCCTCAAGTATGTGAGCGCGGACGAGATGGCGGATCTGCTCACCGGGATTCTCTCCGGCTCCGCCGGCGGAGCCCCGGGGCCTTATGAACAGCGACTGCTTCCCCAGCGCGTTCCCGCAGGCCGGGCCGCGCCCGCTCCCAGGCCGCCCACTGCCGCGGCCGCAACCGCGGCCGGGGGCGTGCAATTCTTCTCCGACCCCCGCACCAACTCGCTGATCGTGGTCACGGGCCCGGAACGCCTGGAAGTGATTGCCAAATGGATTGCTGAGTTTGATCGGCCGGTGGATTATTCGAGCACCCTCGCCTTCTTGCCGCTACAACATGCCCGCGCGGACGAAGTCGCCGATCTGCTTAACCAGGCATTCGGCGGCGCGGCCGCGGCAAAGTCCACTTCCACAACCGCGCCGCGGACTCCGCGCCGAGAGGGGGTCGGAAGCACCTCTGCTACGGGAGGAGCCTACCAATCCCGAAGCGCCTTCCCGGAGAGCGGGCTTGCCTCGGAAGAGGGAAGGACGACGGTTCTTGCCGTTGCGCCAGATGCTGAAGGAGCCAGCGCGGTATTGACTCAGGCCGGTGAAGCACCGCAGCAAGGGCGCACAGGTGAGGGCCGGGTAGTTCCACTGATCGAGGCGCGGGATGTCACGGTCATCGCAGACCTCACCACGAACAGCCTGATTGTCAACGCCTCGCCGGAGAAATTGGAACTGGTGAAAGCGCTGGTAAAGCAGCGCGATGTCGTGCCCACCCAGGTGCTCATCCAGGGGATCATAGCCGAGGTGAACCTGTCGAAACGCACTCAGTTGGGGCTGGAATTCTCTCTCACCAGCAACAACATCTTCCGCACCGGCGCAGAGGGGACCGTGAAACAGAATTTCGGTCTCGAACAGGAGGATTCCGAAGGAATTCCTATCCCTCTGACGGGGCTTTCCTGGACCGTGACCAAGACGGACTTTTCCGGCCTGCTGAACGCCCTGGCGTCAGATTCGAATGTCAACATCCTTTCCACCCCGAAGATCTTCACCACCAGCGGCAAGAAGGCGACCATTGATGTCTCCACCCAGGTGCCGTTCGCCAAAGGTCAGTTCACCAGTTCGATCGGAGGTGGAATTTCCACGAGTTTCGACTATCAATCTGTGGGCATTGTCTTGGAGGTTACCCCCATCGTCAGCCAGGATGGAACCGTGACCATGGAGGTAAGCCAGACGGCCGATGACCTGATTCGTTTTGAAGAACTGGCCGCAGACCTGAAACTGCCGGTCATCTCCAAGCGCCTGGCGGAAGCCACGGTCTGGGCGCAAGACGGAGACACCGTGGTCTTGGGCGGGCTGATGGCCGATCGCACCACCAAGACTGTCTCAGGGGTTCCGCTGCTGAAGGACTTGCCGCTCATCGGCTGGGCCTTCCGCAGCACGGATTCTCGCAAAGAAAAGACCGAACTTCTCGTCTTCCTCACTCCTCAGGTGGTGCGCGCTCCCGAGGAGTCTCGCCTCTTGACCGAGCAGCAGAGAGAACAACTGAAAGGGCTGCCCAAAATACCCGTTTCCCCCACCGGGCCGGAGAGGTGAGCGAACACCGCTTGCGAGAATGGAGAGAGAAATGCCCAGGCGATTCAAAGTAATCCTGGAGTGGAATGAAGAGGGAGGCGGATATACCGTAACCGTTCCTGCCCTTCCCGGATGCGTGACCGAGGGGGAAACCCGAGAAGAAGCCCTTGCCAATGCGCGGGAAGCAATCGAGGCTTACCTGGGTGGGCTTAAGGTGGACGGACTTCCCATTCCCGAAGGCCAACCCGAGATAATCGTGGATGAGGTAGAGGTCGCGGCATGAGCCGTCTGCCGCGAGTGACCGGCAGGGAGATGCTGAGGGCTCTGCAGAAGACGGGCTTCGAACTCATCTACGCAGCCGGCAGCCACTATCACCTCCGGCGACGGGGAGAGCCCACCCGTCGCTGCGTAGTGCCAGTGCACGCAAATAAAGTTCTCAAGCCCAAGTATCCTTCGCCAGGCCGGCCTAATGGCCGAAGATCTACAGAAGCTCCTCTGAGAGACCTTTTGTCCTCGGTGAGCCGGGCGATTTCGTCGCGGGAGAAGCGGGGGAGATTGCGGGCTTTTCCCCGGCGCAGGATTTTGAGGCCGGCCTCCTGCCGGATGATCTTACCGATGATTGTCGTCGTAATCCCCGCGCTCTGAAGAGCGGCCGCGATTCGCCCGCTCTCCGCGTGTGAAGCAGTGATAAGCAGGGAGCCGGAGGCGATCAAACCAAGCGGTTTGAGGCCGAGCCGGTGACAGAAGTCTCGGCAGAGCGGCATTATTGGAACTGCCTCCTCCTCTATTTCAACCCCCACTCCGGCGGCCTTCGCCAGTTCCATCAGCCCTGTCGCCAGGCCGCCTTCCGTCGGGTCGTGCAGGGCATGCGGCTTGGCCGCGGCGCAGGCCTGCAGGGCCGCTCTCACTACACTTATTCCAGGCTCACGCAAGAGCCGCCGCGCGGCCTCCAAATCCGCCTTGCTCGCCCCTGCGGCGCGAAGTTCTTCGCCGAACTCCCTCGCCAAGAGCGAAGTCCCTTCCACGGCGATTTCGCCCGCCAGAATAATCTCATCTCCCGGTCTTGCGCCAGCAGAGGTAACCAGCCCGGCGGGCCCCACCTCCCCCAACATTGTGCCAACAGCAATCGTTCTGTCCAGCCCGGCGGTAATCTCCGCGTGTCCGCCGATGAGGGAAATCTCGAGACTTCGACAGGCCTCCATTATTTGGTCGAAGAGGCCTTCGACATCTTTGGCGGCGGCGGATTCGGGAAAGAGCGCGGTGCAAAGGAACCATTTCGGTTTTGCCCCCATCACGGCCACATCATTGGCATTGATATGCACCACATACCAGCCGATCAGGTCGGAAGCGAAGGTGATGGGGTCGGTTGTGGCAACAACCAGGTTTTCGCCGAAGTCGAGCGCGGCCGCGTCTTCTCCAATCCGGGGGCCGATGATGACGCGGGGATCGGAAATGCGATTCTTCGCCAGCAGCCGTTCCAGCAGGGCCTGGGGGATCTTGCCGACCTTGAGCCGGGATGGATTAGAGGCCGATTTCTTCATCGGTCAAGTAGCAGGCCGGGTCTGGGGCCCACACGTCCCCATAGACGGCCTCCGCCCGGAGGCGCAGATTGCCATTGCACAAATCCAGATAGCCGCATGCGCCGCAGCGGCCCTTCAGCAGCGGCTTGCGGTTCTTCAAGCCGGCCATCAGCGGGTCAGAGATATCCATCCAGATTTCGCTGAAAGGCCTTTCCCGTATATTGCCAAAGGAATAGTGCTGCCAGAACTGGTCCGCATGGACCTTCCCCTGGGGGTCAACGGAAGCGATGGCCACGCCTGATTGGTTTCCGCCATTTTTGCGCAGAAGTGCAAGTATCTCGTCCCCGCGATCGGGCGCGCTTTCTCTCGCCTGCTGGAGAAGATAAACTCCATCGCTGTGGTTGTCCACAGTCAGAATCTCGATTCCCAGGCCGCGCGCATGGAATTCCATCGCTTTCTGAAAGATGAGGTCCACCGCCTGGCGGCTCTCCTCCAGGCTGAGGTCTTCCTCCTTCATGCGGCTCCCCCGGCCGGCATAAACCAGGTGATAGAAACAGGCCCGGGGTATTTGTTCCTCTTCGAGGAGGTCGAAGATCGCAGGCAAATCGGAGAGATTGTGCCGGTTCATGGTGAAGCGCAAGCCCACCCGCACCCCTACGGCCCGGCAATTGCGGATGCCCTGCAAAGCCTCCTGGAAAGCGCCCCTGCGCCCCCGGAAGCGGTCATTATTATCGGCAATGCCGTCTATGCTTATCCCCACATAGGAGAAGCCCGCTTTCTTTATCTGCTCGGCAGTATCAGGATGGATCAGCACCCCGTTGCTGGAGATTACCGCGCGGATTCCCTGGCCGGCGGCGCAGGCCCCTAGTTCGAAAAGGTCCTCCCGCAGCAGCGGTTCTCCACCCGAAAAGAGCAGCACAGGCGCCTTGAAGCGGGCGAGGTCGGCGATCATCTCCTTCGCCTCGCCCGTGGTCAGTTCGCCGGTCTGAAGGCCAGCCTCCGCGTCAATGTAGCAGTGCACACACTTCAGATTACAGCGGCGCGTCGAGTTCCACACCACCACCGGCCTTCTATCAGATAAATCACCCGAAGCGCCCTCTCTGCCGTAGCGGAGGGCGTCCCCAGGCTGATTGCCTCCACACAGTAACCTGCTGACGCCAATCACGATCCCTTCTCCAAGAGCAAACTTACCCAAGAATCATAGCCGTTTCTCCATCCGCCGACAAGGCAGAAATGTGCGGCCCTCCTCCAAGGCGCCCCAAATTGGAGAGGAGGAGGTTGTTGAAGAATGGTTAGAGACGGCGGCGAGGAGAGGCCGCCGGTTGAGTAAAGGCCGAGAAGCGCTGCTAATGAGTCTCGTCTATTAGGGTTAGAAGCATTCGGGCGGATGCAAATCCGCCCCTACAGACTCGAACGCAGGAAAACAGCCCGTAGGGGCGGCGGTTCGACTTCGCTCACCGTCCCGAGCAACGCCGAGGGACATTGTTGCCGCCCGTTGCTGTGTCCGACCTTGTAACCGTAATCTACGAGACTCATTAGCCGGGGCCGCCCTTTTCGTTTCGGCGCAAAGGCCCGGGGAGCAGGCCTGAGGTCAGTAAGTCACTTTCCGCACAACGGTCCTCTGGCGGCCTTCCACATCTGTCGCCTGGACAGTAATTGAATTCTCGCCGCGCTGCACAACCGCCCGCGCCGACCACTTTCCTTCCTTATCCGAGGTCGTCTTGGCTCCGTTGACCTCAACCACATTACCCGGGTCCGTATAGCCGGAGACGACCACCAGCGGGCTCGAGACCTGCTCGCCGTCCTGCGGTTGCTGAACACTGAGAAATGCACCGACTACGGCTTGATTCTCTTGCCAGCCGCTGATTTGCTCTTCCGTCATCGGCTGGGGCCGTACTGGTTGGACGGCTTTTGAATAGGTAGCCACATTCCTGTCGCGAAGGAGGCTTCCCTGATCGCCCTGCTTCACCCCCACTCTTCCCTCGAAGCCCTCCACTCTTGTGCTGCCATCAGGGAGAACTTCCACGCTGAAGATCGTCCCTCTCACCGCGGCCACGATAGTTGGAGTCTTGACGGTGAACTTCGAGGTTCCCTTGAGGGATTCGCGCAGACGCACCCATATTTTGCCAATGGAGAGCATCGTTTCCGTGGAGGTGGCGCGCTTGGCATTGTTTCTCCGCGTCCTCACAACCTTGAATTCAGTGTTCGGCCCCAGTCGGACATGGGTGCCTCCGACCCAGGCCAAATCCACTCCTGAACCCGGACCGGTGCGAACCCTGTCACCCTCCTTCACCAGGTTGCCCGGGGCCAGCACCACCCAGGCGGTCTTGTTCTTCGGCTGCACTTCCGCCCTGCCTGTCAGATCGTCCACCAACACCAGGATCTGACTTACCACTACCCCCTGTGCCACAACGAAGAAGAGCACGAGTATCAACGCAAAGCCTACCAGATAAAGGACAACAGAGGCTCTCATGATCTTTCAGGCGGCTCCTTTCTCAGACAATCTTCTTGGTCAACCTTGGCATCACTCTCAATGATACCCCTTGTTCCCTGCCCGCGCAACCCGAAAATCGGAAAGTTGGCAGGCCTCAAGCCTTGAGCGGCAGCCGCCCTGGCGCTGGGGCCCGGCCCAGCAGCACCTCTGCCGCAGCCAGAAGGCTGGCCGGTCTGGCGCTGTAGGCGGCGAGGGCAGTCCTTGCCTTAGGAAAGAAGCCAATATCTCCGGGATAGCCGACGCTCAACAGGATAGTTCCAGGGCGGTCGTCAAAGATTCTCCGCAGCCCGGCAATCACTTCCTTGCGGCGGTGCAGATCACGGGTTACCAGCAGATGAATCTTCGCCTCTTCCGGATCTCTAACGACCGCGCATTTTCTTCCAAGCATTTCAAGGAGCGGAGCCAACTCCGCTTCTTCCAGGCCCGCGCAGCGGACACTGATTGACCCTCCCGTGATAGGAATAAGCCCCGGTTCATTGCGCACGAGGGTCATGCTGGCTGCGGCTATTTGGGCCTCCAACTCCTGGTGTTCTCTGCAACCGACCCGGGAAATGGAAATATCGGAGGGCTGAGTGATGAACCGTTTTTTCAGCGCGCTCGTCCGCTCAAGCGCCTGGGATATTCTTTCGGGCGCGATTCGGCCTGAGTCAAAGGCCTGCTGGAGCGCAAGCAAGGCCTCTTCTTGAACAGACCGATCGTTGCAGGCAAGCAGCAGGTCTCCGCCGGCGTTGATGCCGGCGACGGCGCCTTCGGCAATACCTATCGAATCGGCCAGTCCCGCCATCTCAAGCGCGTCGCTTATCACCACACCATCGAAGCCCATCTCTTCCCTGAGCAGGCCGGTGATTATCTTTCGCGAGACCGTGGCCGGCCGTTTGGGTTCCAAGGCCGAGAAAACTACGTGGGCCGTCATGATTGAGCCAACCCCGGCCTGCACCGCAGCCCGAAAAGGAACCAATTCCACCTCTTTCAGGGATTTCATTGGGCGAAGAACCGACGGCAGGCCAAGGTGAGAATCCACTTCCGTGTCACCATGACCGGGAAAATGCTTGGCGCAAGCCGTGAGGCCCTTGGACTGGAAGCCCTCTACCATCACCGCCCCGAATTCCGCCACTCGCCCGGCATCATCGCCAAAAGACCGCGCGCCAATGACGGGATTATTCGCATTGAAATTCACATCTACACAGGGGGCAAAATTCCAGTTGAAACCCAAGGCGAGGAGTTCCTCGGCCATCGCCTCTGCCTGGCGACGGGCAAGATGCAAAGATCCCGTCGCGGCCAAAGCCAGATTGCCGGAGAAGGCCGTTACCGGCGGGCCCATGCGCACGATTGCGCCTCCTTCGTGATCAATCCCAACGAGAAGCGGCGCAATTCCCATCTCTTTCGCGGCGGACTGAAGCTCCGCCGTCAATCGCCTTGTCTGTTCAGGATTGACGAGGTTGCGGGTGAAAAGAATCACACCGGCCGGGCGAAAGTGCGCGAGCAGGGAGCGCACGGGCTCATCAACTTCGGCGCCCTCAAAGCCTATCACCATCAATTGACCCAACTGCTCGCGCAGAGAAGCCTCAGCTGCCTTCACTGCTTCCTGCTCCTTCAGCCGACGCTTCCTCCCGCTGAAAGACCTGTTGGTCATAAGCGCGAAAGAAGGGCCAGTAGATTAGCGCACTGACTGCGATATTCACGAAGACAAGAACGACCGCTCTCCAGTCTCCGCCTACGGCGGCAAAGGCGCCGATGGGAGCGGGCAAGGTCCAGGGAACCTGCAGATAAGGGCGGGCGACCCAGCCCAGGCTTAGGGCAATCCATGAAAGCGTGGCGCAGACAGCAGGAGCGAGGAAGAAGGGTATGGCGAGAATGGGATTGAGCACTACCGGTGCGCCAAAGAGCAGGGGTTCATTGATATTGAAAAGCACCGAAGGGGCGGAGAGTTTCCCTACGGCGCGCAGGCTGCGAGAGCGAGCCCGCAGCATCATAAAGGCGAGCGGCAGAACCGCGCCCGAGCCGCCGGTCCAAACGAACCAATGGTAAAAAGGCCAGGCGGCGATGTGCGGCAAGGTGACGGCCCCGGCCGCGTGCGCCTCCTGGTTCAGTTGAAGCAGGCCCAGCCAGATGGGTTTGGCCAGGGCCAGCAATACCAGGGCGTGGATGCCAATGAACCAAAAGCCGGAATCAAGGAAGACCATCAGCAGGACCCAGGCAAGGCTGTCGCCGGCTCGTGTAAGAATCGGCTGAAAGGCCTTCACGATGAGGCCGAAGAGGTCAAATCCCAGCAAATGAAAGAAAACCCATACAACAAGGAAGACGACCAGCCCTGGAACCAGGCTGGCGAAAGGCTGCGAAACCGCAGTCGGAACAGACGCGGGGAGCCGGATTACCCACCGCCGTTGGTGGAAAAAGGCGAGCACCTCAACTGCGAAGATCGCCAGCAAGATTGCGACGAGAATCCCTTCCGCCCCCAGGTGAGGCATGGGAAGAATCCACTCTTTGCCCGCGTCTGGCCGCAAACGGGTCTCCGGCTTCATCGCGATGAGAAACGCTCCCAGGGAAATGATCCCGCCCTGGACGACCTCGATATTGCGGCGGCGGGCCAGGCTTGCGCCCATAGAGAAGGCGAGATAGAGGGAGATGAGCAGGCTGGTGGTGGCAAAGGGTATTTGCAGGCGAGCCGCCAACTCCGGTCTGGCTTCAAGCGCCTTCTGCCAGGAGGGAACCGGCGGGCTGGCAATGAGGGCAAAAAGGCTCCCGAGCATTACCAGCGGCAAGGTCGCCACGACGCCGTCGCGGATGGCGAGAAGCATCGTATTATTGCTGATGCGGTCGGCCCAGGGAAGCAACCGTTCCTGGATAGTCTTCAGCCGGCCCTTTACCTCGACAGTCTCGCTCACGCCGAACCTCTCAGGGGACGCCAGCCCGGTAGGATCTTGCCCAAAAGCGCGGGGCGCTTGGCTCCAGTGACGCAGGGGAGGCCGCTTGGGCGTCCCAGCATGGTTTCATTGCCAAGAATCGCGAAGGCGAGGGCCTCTTTTGCGTGGCCAGGAATTCCGAAATCTTCATGGGTATATACCGCAATTCCTGGGAGCCGTTCCTCAATCCAGTGACGCAAGGTCTGATTGTAGGTTCCTCCGCCGCCAAGTATTACCTTATCCAGGCGGCCTCTTGGAAAAAGGAAGCGGCGGTAGGCATCGGCGAGGGATTCCGCGGTAAATGCGGTTGCGGTGGCGATAAGGTCCTCTGCGCTCAGCCCCTTTTCTCTCGCACGGGCGAGAAAATCTTCCGCGAGCGCTGAGCCGAATTCCTCTCGGCCGGCGGTCTTGGGCGGCTGGCGGCTGATGAATTCATGCTCCATCAGCCAGGCCAAGAGGGCGTCGTCCACGCTTCCCTGTGCGGCGAGTTCGCCGTTCATGTCACAAGAAAGCCGCCCATCGGTAACCGCGCATGTGACCCCGTCAATGAGCATATTGCCGGGCCCCGTGTCAAAGGCAATGACTTCCTCAAGCCGGCAGCCCGCGGGAAGGAAGGTAACATTGCCAATGCCGCCAAGATTTTGTATTGCACGTCCCTGCGCGGGATGACGAAAAAGGAGATAGTCGGCAAAGGCTGAGAGAGGCGCGCCCTGGCCGCCCGCGGCGACGTCGGCAACACGGAAATCGCCGACAACGGTTACTCCGGTTCGTTCCGCAATGACTGCGGGTTCACCTATTTGAAGGGTGGAGGCGCCTGCTGTCGCCCGAGAACGCGGTTCGGGGAGATGAGCAATGGTCTGACCGTGAGAGGCGATGAGGTGAATAGTTTCAATGCCCCCGTGGGCCTCTGCGAGTCTCTGCGCGGCGGCGGCAAAGACTTCTCCCAGAGCAAAGTTCATCCCACAAGCGTGAGAGGCTGGGCACTCCGGCTCAAAGAGGCGGAAAATCTCCTTTCGCAGTTTTTCAGCGTAATGGGTGTGGGAGAAATCCACCAAACGCACCGCAGTGGTCTCCCCTCCGCCGGCGAGTTCGACCAGGGCCGCGTGAACCCCATCGGCGGAAGTGCCGGACATGAGCCCTATCACGCGGCGCACCGGCAGCGCGGCGTAGGTCGAGAATAAGGCCGACAAATCCAGGGGCATCCTGACCAGGGGCGGAGCGAGGCCGGCGTCTTTCAGCACTTCCTCCAAGCGCCCTTCGTGCTCTTTCAGGCGGGTGCGCGCCTCCTCTGCGGAAAGACCCAGCCGGCCCATGGTGATAGCCGTCTTAATCTCACCGCCGGCTTTCTCGAGGAGTTCATTGGAGGCCTGAGGGGAGAGACCTGTTTCCGCGGCAACGATATCCCGGGCGCGGCGGCGCAATTTGTCTGAAAGCGCCCTCACCTCCACCATTCGGCTGGCGTGGACCCGCCCCAGTTTGATCATGGAGACCGTGCTGATGAGATTGAGGGCAAGTTTGGCGGCCGTGCCGGCTTTGAGGCGGGAAGAGCCTTCTACGAATTCCGGGCCGACGGGAATCTCAATTGTCACATCCGCGGGGAAATTCGCCACCTTGTGGCAGATGATGGCAGCGCAGAAGAGGCCCTCTTTTCGCGCCCACTCCAGGGCGCCGCGCACATAGGGAGTTGTGCCGGAGGCGGTCAGGCCGATCACAATATCGCCCTTTCGCGCGCCGGCTCTTTCGAGGTCAGCCGCTCCCTGGCCGGCGTCATCTTCCGCCCCCTCGATGCTGCGGAAGACTGCTTCAGGACCTCCGGCGATGATTGCATTAACCCGGCCCTGCTCAGTGCCAAATGTGGGATACCACTCACTGGCATCAAGCACGCCCAGGCGGCCGCTGCTTCCCGCGCCAATATAGAAAACCCGGCCGCCGGATGGGAAACGCTCGACAATCGCATCAACCACGGCGGCGATTTCGGGCAGCGCGATGGCAACTGCCGGGGCCACCGCGGCATCGGCCGCGTTCATGGCGCGCAGGAGATCGGCGGTTGAGGATTTTCCAGGTGTGCTGCGATCTGGCGCCATTGAGGGCTACCTGGCTGCGGCTTCGGCGAGTTTCTTGCCCAGGGCTCTACATTCGGCAAGCGATTCTTCGGTGACGGAGCCGGAAGCGCCCACCGAATCCGCCGCCTTCCTGAATTTCATGTGGGAGAAGCACATCTCTTCCAGGCACTTGAGAACCACTGCGGCGGGCCCGCCCGCGCTCCCGAAGACGGCGCAGGGCTTGCCGGTCACTTTTCCCTGGCTGGGATAGAAGACCCGGTCAAAGAAATCCTTCGCCCCGCCGGCCATGTAACTGAAATAGTCCGGCGAGCCGACCGCGATCGCATCACAGCCCAACAAGTCTTCCACACCCGCCTCAAGCGCCTTCTTGACAACCGCCTTGCTTCCCTTCACCTCCCTGACACCTTCAGCAACAGCCTTTGCCATCTTCTCGGTGTTGCCGCCCAGGGAATGAAAGATTATCAGAACGTTTGGCATCTCTTCCCCCGCATAGGTTTGGTGATGTGGTAACCTGATTCAGTGCCTGGGCTGCATTTTCCTTCTCCTGCAGGAGATTCAGGCGCAAAGGGAAAATGCAATTAGGAGCCATTTTGCTCTGTTGCAAGATAGGAAGTAGGGCGGGGGTTCCATCCCCCGCCGAAACGAATCCGCAAGAGGATTCCAGGCGGGGCAAACAGCCCCGCCCTACAGTCCATGGCGAAGTTTGCAACACAGCTAAATAGGTTCTAGCAAGGGGCCGTTATCAGCATGGGAAGTGTTGGATCCTTTTCTTCGCCCGGCGAGAGAAGCGAGAGATTTCAGGCAATCCTCTTCTTGTTTCTTACGGTTCTCATCTGGGGCACTCAACCCCTGGCCATGAAGTTGGTCTTGCGCGTCTTCTCCATCCCTTTCACCGCCTGCGTTCGCTCTTTGGCAGCGGCCCTTCTTTTCGGCCTGCTGGCGGCGAGGCTGAGATCTACTGGAAACTCGGTTGATAATGAATCCCTCCGTTTGAGCAAGAAAGAGATTCTCTGGATATTGGCCGGGGGAATCGGGCTGGGGATCTCAAATACTTCCTGGAATGCCAGCCTCGTCTATACTACCATAGGTGCTACGAGCGTGCTGCAGCTGAGCAGCCGTGTGGTGCTTGCCCTTTACGGCATCTTCATTCTTTCCGAGCGCTGCACGACTCTGAGGGGCGCAGCAATCGCGCTCTCGCTCTGCGGGATGTTCCTTGTCTCCTGGAATGGGCAGGACCTCGGCGCGCTGCGGAGTTCGCAATATTTCCGCGGCAATCTCTTCGGCCTGGGCGCGGGCCTGACGTGGGCGATATGCGGGATTGCCCTAAAGGTAACGGTTCGGGGCCGCTCCGGCCTCTCGGTGGTGGCTCCCATGTTTCTTCTGAGCGCCCTGACCACGGTTGTTCCGGCGCTCTTCGGCCAGAGACTGCTTGCGCCCTTCAGCCTGCCGCTATTCCTCTTGATGCTTCTGACCGGAATACTCGGCCTGGGCCTGGGCAATTTCCTCTTTGCCCAGTCAATGCGCACAATCCCGGCCTCAATCGCCGCCGCGGTGCTGACGGTGTCCCCTCTTATAAGCCTTGCTTGCGGGGCGATGTTTCTGCACGAGCCGGTGACCCCATACCTTCTGGCCGGAGGTCCATTGACCTCCTTCGGGGTAGCTGCAGCTTTCTTGAGCATGGCGCGCCCGAAGCCGAGTTCTGCAAGTTCGCCGGAGGAAGCGGCCGGAGCGGATTGAAACCGGACTAGCGCGGGCTGGTGCGAGCGCGGATTCTGCCTTCCAGTTCATCCTGCTCAATGCCATCAATAACGATGACCTTCTCTCTTTGATGAGAACCGTGCAGTATTGCGAGCCGGGATTTGGCTACACCCAGCCAGTCAGCGACCAGGGCCAGGCACATCTCATTTGCTTTTCCCTCTGTCGGGGCTGCGGTCACCCGCACCTGGAGGCCGTTGGCGGAGAGATTCACTTCGCGGCGGCTGCTCTTGGGAATCACCGTCACCTTTAGGCGCGCTGACTGCTGAGGTCCCTTGCCCATCACTTGTCATCGCCGCCGGCCGATTCCTGCCTGATCCCCAGCTGCCTCATTCTTTCCAGGCAAAGGTTCCGCCAATGAGTATTCGGATAATCCTTCAGCAGGCTCTCGTAGCATTTGCCGGCCCGGTCGCGGTCTCCAAGCGAAGTTCGGGCGATTTCGCCGGCGCGGAAAAGCGCGATCTCCGCTTGCGGCTGACCCGGGCTGTGTTCCGCCACCTGCAGGAAGACCTCAAACGCCTCCTTCGCGTGGCCGGATTCTTCAAAGGCGCGAGCGAGTTCAAACTGCACGTCATCCGGACACGAGAGAAGCGCGCTGAAGGTGCCGATCGCCCGGTAAGCACGCACGGCCTCTTTCATCTTCCGCTGGCGCAAGAAGAGAATCATCGCCTGCGTATAGGCCTTCCGCGCCTCTTCGGTCCGGCCATTGACTTCCTGCGCCCGGCCCAGGGCATAGCAGGCCTGGGCGTCCTCTGGAGAGGCGTGCACCAGCCGCTCGAGTTCCCCCAACTGGGAATAGGCCTCGAAGGAGTCGGTAACCGGTCGCCGGCCTGAGACCAAATCGGTGCGCGCCACCCGCTTGCGCAGGCCCAACCCCAGAGCGACGGCAAATCCAAAGATGAAGCCGCCCACGTGCGCCCAGTGGGCAACCCCGAGCAAGCCTCCGAAAGCGGCCACCATGTAAGTTGAGATCAGCCCCCTGACGATCTCCCACGCCACCCACAGGGCAATGAAAGCCGGCGCGCCTATCATCACCGTCCCGGTGCGAAGGTATATGAAATAGAAGGCGAAGTACCAAACCCGCACCCGCATGTGGGTGAAACAGAGGGCGGAGAGGCCCATAATACCGGCGATGGCGCCGGAGGCGCCGACTCTGGGCAGATTCAGGCTGGCCGGCAAGAACGCCGTGCTTACAATTGTGTCCAGGGAAGTCGCTCCCACGCTGCCGCCGAAATAGAAGGCGAGGAAAAGCCAGGGGCCCAGCACGTCTTCCGCGATCGAACCAAAGAGCCACAGGAAGAGCATGTTGGCGAGCAGATGCGCCAGGCTGGCGTGGAGGAAGATGCTGGCGAACCAGGTGCGAACCGTGGCCTCGCCGGGAATAAAACCCCATCCCTCGGGGCTGGGCCCGATAAAGTAAACGGCCACGTTTATTGCCAAGAGCCCGAGGGTGGCAAATGGCACTCGCCAATGGGGACGTGTTGTCCCTAAGGGAAGGAAAAAGAGCACGCCGCGCTTCTCCCGCCTAATAGTATGCGGTTTCGCTCAACCTTCCTACCAATATTCTGAATCCTCTCGCAATTTCCTGCGCTGGTGCGAAGTATTCCACAATGTGGCCGGAAGACGCGGAGGACTGCAGCCTACTTGCTTGACAATGAATAGGGTGAATTGTAGATTGCCTATCGTCAAGTTTCCGGTTGAGATGCCGCGAATGGAGTTCTGAATGAGTGAAGTTTTGTTCGCATCGGCGAAACTAAAACGCCTGGTTGCAAATGCCAGTCTTCCGGCGAAGTTGAGACGTCTTTTTGAGAAGGTGGATCTCGAGCCCTACTTCAAGAACCGCACGGTGGCCATCAAGATGCACGTGGGCGGCAATATCGGCTATACCACGGTGCATCCCCTTTTTGTCGGAATGGTGGTGGAGGCCGTGAAGAAGGCGGGAGGCCGCCCTTTCATCACCGATGGAAGTTGGTCTGTAGGCGGCGCGGCGGCGCGGGGTTACACTCCGGAGGTGCTGGGCTGCCCAATCCTTCCGGCGGCGGGATCCATGGACAAGTATTTCTATACTCGCCCGGTCGGATACCGCAGCCTCGGCAGCGTGGATGTCTGCGGGAACATCGCGGACGCAGAGGCGATGCTGGTGCTCAGCCACGGCAAGGGCCACGGGCAGTGCGGCTTCGGCGGGGCGATCAAGAATATCGCCATGGGCTGTGTGACGGTAAAGACCCGCGCCGCCATACACCGCCTCACCGACACGGAGTTCGCCTGGGACCGGGAGGCGTGTATTCACTGCCATCTATGCCGAGACAACTGCCCCGGAGGCGCCATCAGTTTTGACGACAAGGGCGATTTCAGCATCTTCTTTCACGACTGCCGTTACTGTATGCACTGCGTAGATTCCTGCCCGCAGCACGCCATCTCGATCAATCTGGAGGGTATCCGCTACTTTCAGGAGGGAATGGCCCGCACCGTGAAGACGGTTCTCGACACTTTCCCGCCCAACAGCGTCTATTACATCACCTCGTTGCTAAGTGTCACTCCCTTGTGCGATTGCTGGGGATTCAGCACTCCCGCCATAGTTCCCGACGTGGGGATTATGGCGGCAAGCGATATTGTCGCCATAGAGCAGGCCAGCCTGGACGCGATTGACTATCGAAACTACATCCCAGGCTCCTTGCC
>Ga0299915_10000549_pt1 | contig 28196 bp, 21 predicted proteins | sample RVTome_13_FD_200263 | JGI IMG/M metagenome (GOLD analysis project Ga0299915, IMG submission 200263) | Soil microbial communities from uranium-contaminated site in the Upper Colorado River Basin, Wyoming, United States - RVT92D227 (version 2) ...
AAAGGCACTTCTTATAAATTCAGGATTTCCAACCATCGCGACAATTATGCAGGGAAAGCCGTATTTGAATTGCTGGATGCCGATAATCTTTTATTAACCAATTCGGTTGGAGACAAATACTATGAAAGGTTTGGTTTCGTATGCAATAAAACAGCTTTTTACGACATTCTGATCAAATACCAGGATAAAAAGCCCGGCTTTTCTGTATTGGATATTACCATGCTGCAATAAGACCTAAAAATCAAGAAAAGACTTCTTGATCCTGACATCAAGCGTTACGTCTTCGATAACATAACATTCACTATCACATGCATCGGTAACCCGAAGGACTTTTGGCTTGGTGCCATCTACTGCAAACAGCGTGGCATCATCCTTTTCATATTTGGCTTTTACAGAATACCGCTTGCCTGCCGCTACATATGAATAGTACGGACTTTCGTACACCGTATCAACCTGAATAACCTGATTATCTTCAATGTTTCCGCTGTAAATAACGATGGGTACTTCCGGAAATTCACTGTTTATCGTCACATGAATAATGAGGTCGACATTATCGGGTTTCTCCGTGTAGCATTCCTCACAATTTACATCACCGGTAAATATTTTTTCACCACACGAAACTGAACCCATGATAATTACTCCCAGTATTAAGATTAGTCTCATAAATCAGATTTTTAAAACCATTTCATGGATGGAACCTGAAGTCTGCCTCTATTCCGGTTGAACAGAAATTCAATGGTGAAATTGAACCAGTTCCTGCTGACATCCCTGAGGTGAAGGTTCATTATTTCATAATCCATTTTGATTCTGATGAATTTATATTCAATGATTCCACCAATCCTTGGATTAAGGACCAATCTGACATCAGGATCCGAACTCGCTCCCCGGTAATCTCCAAATGTTATTGCTTCGCCGATGCCACCAAAAATACCGGTCCTGAAGAAGGCAATGTTATCAGGCCAATAAAATCCCTTTTCGATATACAGGGAAATAAAATGCCGCCTTTCCCAGTACTGATAAAACTCCGTTTCGTTTGTCTGTTCAAGCACCTGGATGGCTTTCAGCCTGAAACCATAACCCATCCCCATCATCAGGTTATATTTTTTATCACTCAGCCCAAAAGTAAATCCAAGATGTGTATCATCATCATTCATCAGGATACTTGTTCCAAAGGTAAAATGGTTGAAGTTGGGCCTGCGTATAGTTCTAGCGTTTTGATTTTCAAGCATTCTTACCAGAGAATCATTTTTGTTTTCCAAGGCGAGAGTTAGCGGATTCAGAGAAGAGCTTATCCGGGTGTTAACGTCGGCACCGTAACCGATTAAAAGCCGGGCCGCCGGGTAATTGTTTATAACTGTAGCAAGGGCCAGGGGTGTATAACCCGAAGATGTAACGGATTCCAGTGAAGCACCATTAACGATCAACAAGTCCATGATATCAGTTCTTCCGGCCAGTGTTGCATAGTGTAATGGCATCCACTGGTGCTCATCAAAGGAATTGATGTCAGCTCCCCGCTCAAGCAAGGCAATAACACTTTCATATCGCCCAAGCCATGATGCCAGCATCAATGCATCAACACCCTGTTTATTCTTCCGGTCAACCGCAGCATCATAATACATCAGCATATCTGACATATAAAAACTGTCTACAGCAATGGCATGCATCAGTGGAGTGACCCCGTCCCCGTCAGCCAGGTTAATGTCTGCTCCATTACGTATTAAAGACTCCACAGTTTGTAAATAACCATTCCGGATAGCCGAAATAATTGCCGTGTGACCATTTGCCGGTTTCAAATTGACATCCGCACCATGTACCATCAGTATTTGTATCATGGAAGTATCTCCATATTGTGCGGCATACATGAGCGGTGTTACGCCATCGTATGTTGTTGTATTCACGTTGGCTCCCTGTTCAATAAGCTGCAACGCGGCTGATGTATCACCCTGATCAGCAGCGATGAGAAGCCTTTCATCCAAACTCAGGTCTGAAGAATTATCATTTTGTGAATTAACTTGATATACAGTCCATAAAAGTGCAATGGACATCATCAGACGATATAATCTCATACTTTATTACCCGTTGAACTGTGACTGCATAATTAATGATTTTTTGGTATTTTTATAACTATTTTACGGGGAATTTAACAAAGGCACCAGGAAAGTGGTCAATATTAAAAGAGTCAGGAATCTGAAAAAGGGCCGCGCTGCAAAAGGTCCGGTATTATACTGGATGAGCAGGGACCAGCGTGTACGGGATAACTGGGCACTTGCCTATGCCATTGAGCTCGCTGAGAATGAGGGTTATTCTGTTATGGTAGTATTCAACCTGGTTGATAACTACCTGGGGTCCACCTGGAGACAATATGATTTTTTATTACAGGGCCTGAAGAAGGTTGAAACGGAACTTGCTTCGCTGAATATTCCCTTTATAGTCCTTATCGGTAGTCCGGTTATTACAATTCCTCCATTCATCCGGCATCATCAGGTAAGCAGGATGGTTGTTGATTTTGATCCATTGACCATCAAACAGAAATGGCGGCACCAAGTCTGTGAACAAACCGATATTCCTGTTGATGAGGTGGATGCGCATAACATAGTGCCGTGCCGGATTGTTTCCGACAAGGAAGAGACATATGCTTCATCCTTCAGGGCCAAAATCAGAAGACTTCTTCCTGAGTTCCTGGATGAATATCCCCCCCTGATCAGGCAGCGGGAAACATTCCATACCCAACGGATCAACTGGAATGCAATTGCCATTGCACTTAAGGTGGATCATTCGGTAAGACCGGTTGAATGGCTTACTCCGGGTGAGAGAGGTTCCAGAGCCATACTGGATAAATTCCTTGACGGCCCGATAAATGCATATGCCCATAAAAGAAACGATCCGAATGAAAACTGCGTTTCCGGTTTATCTCCTTACCTGCACTTCGGACATATCTCTGCCCAGCGTATTGCGTTGAAAATTATACATGAGATTCCACAAAACGAGCATTCGGAGGCCTTCCTGGAAGAATTAATCGTTCGCCGGGAATTATCAGACAATTTCTGTTTTTATAATCCCAATTATAATAATACAACTGCATTTAAACCATGGGCATACCAAACACTAAATAATCACCGGGCCGACAAACGTGAGTATGAATATACGGCTGAACAATTTGAACTGGCCGGCACACATGATTCTCTTTGGAATGCTGCTCAGTTACAAATGGTTTACAGCGGTACCATGCCTGGTTATCTGCGCATATACTGGGCAAAGAAGATTCTGGAATGGTCGTCTGATCCAGAGACAGCCCTTCAGACAGCAATAAAGATGAACGACAAGTATCAGCTGGATGGTCGTGATCCCAATGGATACACGGGTTGTGGCTGGTCAATTGGTGGTATACACGACAGGGCCTGGGGTGAACGTAAAATATTCGGTAAAATCAGGTATATGAACAGACAGGGTTGTGAACGTAAATTTGATGTGCCGCGGTATATTTCAAGGATCAAAAAACTGGTCCGGCTTCAAGGATAGCCACCTTTTCAACTGTATAGTCATTCTTGTATTGTATCAAAACGAAGTTATTATTCACGTATCCTCCCTCTCCTTCCCTGATAAACCGGTATCTGGTTAACAACTGATCTGACTTAATTTGGTCAATGCATTGACTGAAGTTCTTTCCATATTGTTTAAGAGCAGTCAAGAAATACAGGCCGATATCATAACCAAGCATACCAAAATTATATCCAAGCGGACTGATCTCATATGGTTCATACCCAAAAGCATCACGGGATTTAGCTAAGAACCTTTGGATTTTTGAATCAGTATTGTCAGTATAGAACGGGGTTATCAAATAAACCTGCAGGCTGTGAAAGTAATTCAGATCGACATTTTTCAGGGTTTGCCAGGAAGCCATTCCAAACAATTGCATGGGATGCAGTGCCGACATCACATTGAGTCGTGAAATCAACCTGCTGACATCAGGTTCATTATCCGAGAAGACAATAATTATATTATTGATATCCTTGGACAATACCCTACCCAGTACAGTGATCAAACTGTCATTCAATTTATAATCCTCAAAATGTAAAGGATTACCCAGGGAATCAAATGGCATGTTTTCAAGCATGTATTTCTTAAATCGCCAGCTGTTGCTCATGGAAGCGCTGTCAGTTCCACGTATCAGCACAAACTGACCTTTTGTGAATTTTTTCATATACCTGGCCAGAACTTCGCCTTCGGCCTGCCTTGAGGGAATAACCTGGAAAATATTGGTATTACCGGCAACCAGTTGATGCCGGGTCGATAAAGGTGATACCAGATTTGTCTCCAGGTATTGTGCCAGCCTGCCGGTTATTTTTACATCTTCGGAATAAACAGGTCCAATGATAAGGTCCGGTTGCAGGACAGAAAGTTCACGAACTATCTTTTTGATTTTCAAAGTATCGCGTTCTGTGTCTTTCACATGCAGGTTCACTGAGAAGCCAGTCTTCCTCAAAGAATCCAGAGCCAGCATAAATCCCTCGTAAAACTCGGCAAAATAACGGCCCCTGAGCCCCTGTTGTCTTTGAACAGGCACATAGGTGCCTTCCTCAACGAGGGTATCGACAGGTAGTAATGCTTCCTCCATATTGAACTCAGCAAAAAATGGAAGCAATAAGGCTATATCATAAACAACCGATTCATCGGCAGGAAAGCACGGCATCAGGGAATCATCCAGAGAGTCGTTAACGATAGCCAGATCAGGTTCAGGAGTTTTTATTCTGGGGATTTTAAGAACCTGGCCTGCCTTTAGACCTTCCCGTAATTCCGGATTAGCATTGATAACATCTGACAGGTGAATACCGTATGATCCGGCAATATAGCTTAGGGTATCATTGGGTTTTACCGTATAATAGAAAAACAGGTCACCGGACTCTGTGTTTTCTGATAATTCAGGCATTTCCTTTTTTCGTGGAATCCAGACGGTCTGTCCATCCCTTATGCCTTCTCGTGCCCATGGATTATAATGAAAGATCACCTCTTCAGTGACATTGTATCTTTTGGAGAGCGCGTAAACAGTCTGCCCTCTCTTTATGGTATGTGCATAAAAATCCTCCCGGTTCTCGGGATAAACGGCAGCCTCCCTCGATCCCCGTTCCGGAATCCTTATCGCCTGTCCTTCCTTTAAATTCTCCGGATCTGTTCCCGGATTTTCCCTGAGAATATCTTCCTGGTTTACTCCATAAACTTTACAGATGGAATACAGGGTCTGTCCCTTCTGAACCGTATGAATGTAAAATATTCTACCGTTAACTATTGTTTTTTCCTGGGAACGGATCACCTGTGCAGGCTTGAATTGCGCAACAACCGTAATGGGACACAACAGAAATACCAGGATAAACAGCGTAAAACCTGTTAGCTTTTTCAAGTGATGCAAAGATTAAACTTTGGCTTCAAAAGTAGCAAAAAAAAAGTAACGAGTGACGAGTAGTGGGATAGGTTAATGGATCTCAGGTAAGTTCAACAGCTGTTTCCAGATCCGTAAGTATACCGTCGATAGCTGATTCCACTCTTTTCCAGTCGGGTATCAGTGGCGATCCGAAATGCTGATCATTAAAATCAACCACGCCTGAATCAATGGCTTTTGCAAATATCTCAACGGTCTTGAGCTCTTCATGAAAGTCATAGCCAATACGTTTGTCGTACATCTCGGCAAGCGATTCATAAATACCAACCATTTCGCGGGCATGTTTCAGGTAGGTCAGCCTGATGGTCCGGAAAAGTTCGGTATTCAGTGATACTCCGTTACTCGCCAGGTGTGTAAAGAATGTCCTGGCAATATCCGAAGCCATTTTATATAACCCCTTTTCGCTTTCCGAGCCAACATTCTGGTGTTTATGGTCATAGCGGTTTGTGAGTTCAATCTGGCAAATCCGTGATTCTCTCACCAGGCGGTAGATCTCACCCAGGATTCCTACCTCTATACCCCAGTCAGACGGGAATTGCATCATACGGGCCTGACTGGTATAGGTAGCAAATTCACCCGACAGGGGATATCGGAAGTCGCCCATGTAATCCAGAAATTCTGTGCTTCCAAACATATCCTTCAGGGTTCGCACCAGAGGAAAATAGAATAGTCTGGTTACCCTGCCAAAAAGTTGTTTGTCGTAACGGATGTAATAGCCTTTCGAAAACTGAAACCTGAGGTACATCAACGGGAAAAGCAAGCGGGTAAGAAAATCCCTGTCATATGTTAAAATATCTGCATCGTGAAATGCTATGGCCGAAACCTCTCCTTTCCCGATGACATAACCCAGGCAGGTCCATACGGCGCGTCCCTTACCGCGGATACCGAGCGGCAACTGGCTTTCGATTCGCTTGATGACGGCCTGTACTTCCGGCTTATCATTCCATACAAGCGATGCCCTGTTACCCAGTGGTGAAATGATTTTCTGTGCATTGGCATAATCTTCCTTCCTGGCTTGGTCGAGTGATATGTATACTTTACTGACGTATTGGGTGTATTTGAGTACTTCAATGATATGATGCATGGCATCACCTGAGAGATCACGATAAAGGGCAGGTATCACTACACCCACCGGTATTTTGGCGGAAGCCTTCAATACCTTGGCTTCCATGGACTCACAGCTTTCATGCTGAAGCAGGGAAAACGTAGGTACTTTATTGATATGGAAATCGGCCATGTCAGTTTTTATAAAGGTGCCCGAATAGCGGAAAATCCTTTGGATTTGAAAATTAATTATAAAAATACTACTTTTATTTTTCAAGCAGGTCATTTAACAATTCGAAAAACCAATTGATATGAAATTAACCGGATTTATTATTTCGGCAATACTCATTGTCTCGGGTATTTACAGCTGCAAGAATGCAGGTTCAGAAAAACAGACAACTACTCCTGAATTGAAAGGCTGGGAACTGTTGTGGGCCGATGAATTTGATTATAACGGACTGCCTGATACCAGTTCATGGGCTTACGATATCGGAGGTCACGGGTGGGGTAACCAGGAAAAGCAGTATTATACGGCATCCAGGCTTGAAAATGCCCGTGTGGAAAACGGCATCCTGATTATTGAGGCCAGGAAAGAAGCCATGGATACCAATCGTTATACATCAGCACGACTGGTAACCCATGGTAAGAAAGAATGGCTCTACGGCCGCTTTGAAATCAGGGCCAAACTGCCCAGAGGTACCGGAACCTGGCCTGCCATCTGGATGCTGGCTGCCGGACAAAGCTATGGCGACGGGTATTGGCCCCACAACGGAGAAATTGACATTATGGAGCATGTCGGTTTTAATCAGGGAAAAATTCATGCATCCACACACAGCCTTAAGTATTACTGGCAGATCGGAACACAGCGTACCGATACCACTTTTGCATCAGATGTTTCAGATGCCTTCCATAATTATATCCTGGAATGGTATCCCGAAAAGATACAGATTTTCATGGATGACAGATTGTACTTTACCTCGCTGAATGACAATACCGGCTGGGAAGCATGGCCCTTCGACAAACCTTTTTACCTGATCCTGAACATTGCTGTAGGTGGGGCCTGGGGAGGACAAAAGGGCGTTGATGATGCTATCTGGCCACAGCGGATGGAGGTGGAGTATGTGAGGGTCTATGAAAAACGGTAATCGGTAAACGGTAATCGGTAAACGGTAATCGGTAAACGGTAATCGGTGATCGGTGATCGGTAAGTCAGTGTTCGGTGTTCTAATCAGATTATCCAAAATTTCCCCCGATCCTGCTGAAAATTTTTTGCGGTTGCCAGTCAAGATCCCTTCCCAAAATCATCCTGGTTCCTTTTGTGGCGGTTTCGGTAAATCCGTTCTGTTTCAGAAATTCAACGCCGGCAAGGTTATCCGCTGGAAGAACAGCTTTATCAACTTTGGAATACTTAACTTTCATCAATTCCAAACCGGCTTCCCGGGTCTCTGCAATGATAGGACCCTCTTTTAGCCCGGGGATTAAAAAGCCCTGAACTTCCTCATCATGAATATAAATCACCGAATTACCCAAATGTTCAGATAACAGGCTTTCCCGGTTTTCTCCGCTCACCTCCCCATCCATTTGAAGGATTTGTGGTTTGTACTGCAGCTGAAAACCAGCAATACATGCAGAGGTAGGGTAATCGGTCCATGGCTTCTCACGGTTAAGATAGATATACTCCGATACGGTTCTGAATCCCACTTTGGTATATATGGATTTCCCAAGTTCGGTTGCAGTAAGTAAACAGGTGGTAATCCTGTTGTCTTTAATTAACTTTAATAATTCCTCTACCATCTGATGGCCGATTCCCCTGTTCCTGAAATCAGGATCAACAATAATGTGAGCCAGCCAGGCGGTTGTATCATACACAATGGCTGCCCCGATTCCGACAATCTTGTCGTCAATACTGACTTTTACAGGACTGCAAAAATCTGATCGGATATAATACTCAATATCAGGAACAATATCAGACCAGCCTTCAGGCTGAAATTTTCCTAATGCGTGCAGATCATGGCAGTTTATGGGTTCGAATCGCATCTCTGAAATACTTCTGAGGGATAAAGATATGATGCATTTTTTGAATTGTGGAATTAGCAATTATCTTTGCAGCCATCATTGGAGAGATGCCGGAGCGGTCGAACGGGGCAGTCTCGAAAACTGTTGTACCCTTCGGGGTACCGAGGGTTCGAATCCCTCTCTCTCCGCAAAAGAAAATAAATCCCGAGGCTTTGGCGTGGGATTTTTCATTTCTGCGGCACTCAAGCTTTGCTTGAAGTTCTGCAGAAATGAAAAAGACCATCCGGCGCGGAGCGACGGCGGGATTTATTTTCTTTTGCTAGGATCCCCCAAACGGGATCATGAAATAATCCCGTATAACACACCGAAACAGGTGAAGGTATTGGCAGGGCATCTGTTTTCTCCCATAGTTTTACAAACAAATCGGAGACTAAATCTTCGGCAGCTAATGATATAATTCGGTGACAAGAGCATCCGGTACTCGCTTTTTGGTGTTCAATATATAAATTGTACCCGCCTTTAAGAAGACAAACCTGCCTTTCAATACTGGCAGGCAGGTTTGTATGTTATAAAATGATACCCTGGATTATTGAACAACGATTTCAATAGTTGCTGAAGACAATCCATCACTTAGGCCAGATCGTTTCTGCTGGCCCTGATGGTACTTCGATCAGGCGTTAAAACAAGCATTTTAGGTTCTCCTGATCATTTTCCCATTCATTCCAGTTATAATTATACCCGCCAATATCGAGCAATGCAAAAGCATTTGCTGAGTAACTCCATTCATGGTTTTGGCCAAGAAAGGGAAAAAATGCGCAGATTGCTTCTGTTATCGGACGGCTGGTATCAAATTTTTGCACCACATTTATAAGCTGTTTAGTGATTCCCAATCCTTCGGGATCAGCACGTTCGGCAATTTCATTTCCAATGCACCAAATAATTACACTCGGATGGTTGCGGTCACGTAATAACATAGACTCTAAATCCTGCTGCCAATAGTCTTTGAAGTATAAATTATAATCCCGGGGAGTTTTCGGCTTCGTCCAGGTATCAAATACTTCATCCATTACGAGCATACCCAGGCTGTCGCATACCTCAAGAAACTTTGGTGAAGGTAAATTATGGCTGCAACGGATAGCGTTGAATCCATTGGCTTTCATGATCTCTATCCTGCGTTCCTCTGCCCGGTCAAACGCAGCAGCACCCAGGATACCATTATCATGATGAATATTGCCACCCTTGAGTTTGACGGGCTGGTCATTGATCAGAAGCCCGTTTTGCGCATCATACTTAATAGTGCGGATACCCATTTTCAGGGTGTATAAATCCTTCGGTTTACCGTTGGAAAGTAGAGTCACTTCTACTTTATACAAGTTTGGTGAATCGGGGGACCAAAGTTCAGGGTTGTCAACTGAAATTGTTTGAGCCATCTCAACAGCGCCTTTGGAAACACTTTTCCCGGTTATTTTTGTTTGCCCGGCAATTTTTCCGTCTTTTCCAACCAGGCGAGCTACAATTGTAATATCAGCCTCATTTTCCGAATCGTTTACAATTTTTGTGGCAATGTTTACCACTGCTTTTTCCTTCGATACTTCAGGAGTCGTAACATAAACACCCCACAGATCGAAATGGACAGGATCAGTGACTATGAGTTTTACATGCCGATAAATTCCTGAACCGCTGTACCATCTGGTGGTGTGTCCGATGTTTTTTGCTCTCACGGCAAGAACATTGGGCTGCCCTAACGGTTTGAGGTAAGGAGTCAGATCATAGCTAAACGGAGTATAGCCATTGGGATGATAACCCAGGTGTTTACCGTTTAACCATACATCCGACTCAGTCATTACACCGTCAAAAAGCACCTTTATGAGCTTACCCTTGTCCTTTTTGTCAATAGTGAAATGTTTCCGGTACCATCCGGTTTCCCCAAGGGTATGGCCCGTAAAAAAGCCTCCGGGGCTTAGCTTCGAAAATGGACCAATCCGTTCTACCGATTGTGGGCCGGCAAGAAGGTCTTCAATGCTCCAATCATGCGGCAGATCTAGTGTTCGCCACTGTGAGTCATCAAAGTCATTATCTTCTGCACCGGTTAAGCCTGGCTTACCGGCAGACAAGCCAACCTGGCCGTTATGCAAGCTTTCTTTCATAAATTTCCAATCGTTATCGAATTGTTGCTGACGATTTGCAACGATTTGCCCTGAATTAAGCATGCTACAACCTTGAAACAGGAATAAACCAATTCCAACCCAATAGAGAGAATAATTTAATTTTTTCATATTATGACTGTTAGCTATAAATATCATTGAAGTAAAGAACTCAAATTTCTACTGCTGATGTCACCTGATTCATGACAAGCTTCATATAGCAAATTACGAATTTATATCGCAAAAATTTAAGAATGTAGTAACTGATTTGCCATGTTACGTACTATATTTACATGCAGATTGAAATTATTGTAAACAACTGTTAATATTATGCATATAACCTATGAAAAACTTACGGTTGATGAAAACAGTCTCTTTCATTACCAGGAATTTATACTAGCCCGTTTTACATCGGGATTTCACCTTCATGATGAATTCGAACTTATTCTGATCGTTAAAAGTCACGGCAAACTTTATGCAGGAAGCAATGTTTCGAATTTCAAAGATGGAGATTTGTACTTTTTTGCTCCCGGACTTCCCCATTGTTTTTATAATACCCATGGTTACGAAAAAGGTAATGAATTGGCTCATGCTGTTGTAATATGGTTTAAGAATGACTTTTTAGGGAACAGTTTCTTTGATAAAACCGAGAGCACAATACTAAAAAGATTTATAAAAAAATCAGCAGGAGGAATTCAAATTCCCAATCCTTCAAGATCTCTTATAAAAAAAATAATAAGCTTAAATCGAAGGAAAAATCTTGAAAGAATTGCTGAATTAATAACGATTTTAAATGAATTATCGGGCAATAGGAATATTAAACCTCTCAGTATTAGCGGAATACTTGCATCACCAAGCCTTTATGATTCTAAAATAATAAACAATGTTTTCAGGTATGTGGCTGAAAACTTCGAGAAAGAAATTAGTTTAAGTGAAGCCACCGCTGTTGCTAACATGCAGAAAGCCGCCTTTTGCAGGTATTTTAAACGAAAAACAAAAAAAACATTTACACAATTTGTAAATGAAACCCGGATCATGCACGCCCAAAAGCTTCTTGCAGAAACCGATAAAACAGTTATTGAGGTTGCTTTTGAATGCGGGTACGAAAATACTTCCTATTTTAACCGTCAGTTCAAACTATGCTGCAAAACATCACCCATGGCATTTAGGGGATTATTGAAACAAAAGTAGGAGAAACTACCAGAAACATATATAGAAAATAACCACGTTGAAGCTTGATTTGAAAACACCTGACCCAGGGTTAACCTTATCGGTGATACATCCCATCGGGAGGAAAGGATTCTTTTTATAATGTTACGATCATCAACCGGGTTTAAGCCGCACTTATTGCACAAAACATTGGAGAGACCTTTTTTATGAAGGGCTTTCGAACTCCCAGTTGTGAAAGGTTTCCGATATATTTCAGCAATTCGGTTTTGTCCATGTTGTTGATTTTAATATTATTATTAGATCGCCGATTGATAACCTGTTAAATGAACCGGTCATACATCCCAAAATTGCTTCAAAACAGGGTATAACAGCTTATAGGATTCAAATTTTTCATCGTAAAGTGCTGCATTTTCAGGATCCGGAGAGAAAATTTCATTTCCGGTCCTGTTATGACTTAACACCTGCTCTACAGCAATATGTTCAATGGCACTTATTGCCAAAAGTGCAGCTCCATAGCAACCTGCCTCTTTAACATCACGAACGATGATCTTTTTGTTCAGCACATCTGCTTTCAGCTGGTTCCATTTATTATTGCGGGTGCCACCTCCTGTGGCAATGAAAGTATTGATCTTCATCCCCGATTTCTGCATTAACAGGAGATTTAGCTTCATTTCCAGGGCAACTCCTTCAAGGAGTGCCCTGGTAATCTCACCTTTTTTAGTTGTATGCTGAAGTCCGATAATGGCACCTTTGGCCCTGGTATCAAAATAGGGAGTCCCGGTGGCTGAAAAATAGGGAAGCACAAGCAGATCAGTGGGTGCATGAGGCATATCATCAAGGAGCAAGGTATAGGGATTTTGTCCTGTTCTCTCTGCCCGGGCAATTTCTGACTGTCCGAGTTCATCGCGCATCCAACGCAGGATATTGCCTCCTGTTAAACTATAGGCGACACTGGTATATTTACCCTTTATGGTATAATCATAACAGCAAAGGTTATTCCGCTGTAATTCGGAAGAAAAACTTGGTTTATCAAGTATCGGACAGAAACATTCCACCGTACCGGTTGCATACATGCACATACCCGGTTCAATAACCCCTGCCCCCAGTGCTGCGCAGGTTTGATCATGTCCTCCGGCCACCAGCATTACAGGATTTTTAAACCCAAGTTTATTCCCAATAACAAGGCTTAAGGTTCCTGTTATTTCTCCGGGCGCTACAGGCATCGCAAGTTTTTCAGCCGTAAGTCCGGCAGCTCCAAGTATTTCCTTGCTCCACTCATGCCTGATCACATCAAACAACATGGTACGGCCTGCCATCGACCAGCTTATCTTTGGTTCAAGACCCAGCCTGAAGTGCAACAGATCTTCGAAACATAGAAAATACCTTGTATCATTCCATACATCTGGTTGGTTCTCTTTGACCCAAAGAATTTTATAAAGGGTGAACAAAGGATGAGGAGTATGACCGGTGATGTTGTATATTTTTCCCGTTCCGAAGCTTTTACTCCAGTCAACTGCAATATCCCTGGCCCTGGCATCGGAAGAAACCATAGCATTACCAAGGGCCCGACCATCGCGACCAACCGGTGTAAATGCTTCTCCCTGGCTGGAGATACTCAAGGCTACGACAGGATCAGTGATAGCTGCATTTACTGCTTTAATCACCTCAAAGCACTTGTCGATCACTTCATCCGGATTGAGCTCTGCCCAGTCCGGGTGAGGATGTAAAACAGGGTATTCCCGGAATGAGGAAGCAAGTTCCTTACCCTCGCTGTCAAATACTACTGCCTTACATCCTCCGGTACCTATATCTAAACCCAGGTAACTCAAGGCATTAATTATTAAATTTCAGTAATTTCATAACCGAGATAACGGGTGCATGCCTCACGGAAAGCAGTGGCAACCAGGCCTGGAGTTACGCTCACATGATGACGGTAACCGTTGTAGCCTATTTTATAGAGTTTTTCTTGTAACCGGTCAATTTTGACTACACCCCCACAGCCAAAAAATCCTTCCTGAATGGGATCTCTTGTGAATTCCCCTTCTCCCAAATAAACATGAAGTTTACCATCCTGTGTTTTGGAACTTGCAAAGGTGATTTTATTCGGAGCAATACGTCCAACATTGCAGCCAAAACCGCATCCTGCACCCAGTGCTTTAGCGAACATGGGGTGATCAATAACCTCCCCTTTGGCAGTCATGAGACTTTGTGGTACGGGCCCGCAATGGAAAAGAATACATTTATCGGGATCTTCACCGTAATTGTTATTCCAGTCGAGACAGGTTGCCGGTTTACCCGATGCCAGGTTGAGACCGTACATAGTAATGGCATTGCAGATATCCAACTCACAGGCTGCAGGGATTCCACGATCATTAATTTCACTTAACAACACACAGGGAGCCACGCCAAATTCCTTTTCCATTTCAATCCAGCAGCGTAAGGCAAGTGCATCGAGGCCATATTCAATGATGATTTCATCGATGACAACACCAAAACGTACCAGGTTTTCAAAGGATTTTTCAGGAACTTTCTTAAAACTGGTATAATTCCTGAGTCTCTCTGCTTTTTCTTTCGCCGCAGTGGAAGCAAAGTCCAGCTTTCTTACCCGGCTGAATACTTCTGACAAATCAAGCACTTCAGTAGTAATCCCATACTTTTGCAATGTCAGTTCATCATAACGAACTGTTTTAAATGCCGTGGTTCTTGCACCTATAGCTCCCACCGTCATTCTTTTCATGCCGTTGACAATTTTGCAAACCTTTCCGAATGCATCTATTTGTTGTTCGAATTCTTTTGAAAAGGGATGTACGGTATGTGGCGGGAAAACAGTATATGGCAACTGATACTGGTAGAATACGTCCATGATTGAAAATTTTCCGCAGAATGCATCACGGCGCTGGTGGAAATTCATTTTATCCAGTTCATCGGGATAGGCAAGGATATAAATGGGTACGCCTGCATCCTGCAGTGCGGAAACAGCACCGGTTTCATCACCAAAGTTTGGCAATACCAGAATAACGCCATCAAATTTGCCGCTGTTATCTTCCAGAAATTTTGCATATTTCCGGCCTTCTTCAGGACTTTCAACGGCCCCGAAACGAGTCAGGCTGCTGTCCATCATCAGTATTTCATGCCCCAGTTTTTTCAAGGTTTCGCTAACTTCTTTGCGGGCCTCGGCAATTAATGATTCCGGAAAGAATCCCCGGTTGCCAAAATAAAGTGCGAACGTTGATTGTTGTTTTTTCATAGGATATGGTATTATAGTATTTACGATTTTAAAGATGTGTATCCCTTAATCTTGGACAATGTGCGAACAATTAATTGTTTACGATCTTATTTGCTGACCCGGCAATTTCAAGCTGGTTCTTTAAAATGTCGAGCATTTCGCTATATACTGCTTCCTGGGCTGCCTTAACTGAAGCATTCATCAGTTTTTCATAGGGTTGCCTGATGGCAGTGGCAATGTTAATTTTTGCAATGCCCTGCTGAAATGACCTCATCAGGTATTCTTTGTGTATACCTGTTCCGCCATGCAATACCAGGGGCACCCTGACCGACTCATTTATAAGCTTCAGCTGTTCGATATCAAGGCGTGCTTCAACCTTTTTTTCAGTGCGTGCTGCAGCGGAAATTGCTCCGTGAATATTGCCAATTGCAACTGATAGCCAATCGGTTCCGGTTTCACTAACAAATCTTTTAGCCTCTGTTTCAGAGGTGAATCCCTTACCCGAAGTAAAAAGTTCCTCATAGGGAGGTAAGGGACCTGATTCATGCCCCATCACAGCCCCTAGTTCAGATTCAACGGGTACTCCAGCCACATGGGCTATTTCAACAATCCTCCGGGTCTTTTCAATATTCTCTGCAAAGGAAAGCCTTGAACCATCGATCATTACCGAGTTATAACCAAGGTCGATGGCATCGGTAATTATCTTTTCGTATTCCGTCAGTTGATTATCCTCATCAATCACCGGAATATGATCAAGGTGCAGTCGAGTACAGCGAACATCTTTCAGTCTTTCATATTCATCACGAATTGCTTTGACACTGCCTGATTTGAATTTAATCCATTCTAATCGCGCTACCATTATCAGTCCGAAAGTGCCCGTGTCTGACAACGCCTTTATTACAGGCTCCATCATGGGCAGGTAAGGTATGTTAAAACCAGGAACAACAATTCCCTTGTTCCAGGCACTATGGATGATCTCTTTTACTCCTACTTCCGAACTTATCATATTTTATTTTTAGCCAGGTTATTTGAAACAGTAATCAAATATACTCCTTTCAGTCTTCTGAAAGCTGTAACGAAAGTAATTCGTATAAACCGCAGAGTGTAGCAATGGGTTTGCCAAGTAATGAACAATATTTACATGTTATATAAAGTTTACGCCAATAATTGTTAATATTATGCATTCATGGTTTTTGCTCACATTGGTTCTGGATGCTCCATATTAAGTTCTCCAAAAAACCGGATCTTTTATCAATTACCTGTATGCATCACCGGTTGGGCTGATTCCATGCCCTACCTTGTCTGTTTTGATCGGATTTGTACTTTTATATAATGGATACTGACCCTGACAGCTTCAATGTTTGTCTCTTGTGCTATCCCAAAACGACATGAGATCAGAATGCAAAGAAAGATCGAAAGACAAAAACGCATATTGGTAGAGCTTATAAGGGATACAAGTTTAGCAATTATCTTATAACCATATTTGGTGCTGAGTGGTTTTAGTTAAAGTCCTGGAACGCTATAAATAATTGATGACTTAAATACTTAATTGTTGCTGATGATATAACACTTAAGCTTTACCTTACTATTCTTCATAATTTAATTTGAATAAAATGAAAAAATTATTAATGTTCATTGCTTTCATTGCAAGCCTTTGCTTCTGTAATGCTCAAACAAGCGATTGGACCAGAGTTGAACAAGTTTTTGGTAAAAAAGGTTCCGTTCAGGATGACGTCTTTAAAATAACCTTCCCCCGCTTTGACTTAAAAGTTAAAATCGGTGAATTTTCTGTGGAACCGGGACTTGCCCTTACTTCATGGATAGGCTTTATCAGGGCCGGTAACAATATGATGGCTATGGATGATAACTCAATGATGATGGGAGACCTGGTAGTGCTTGATAATGAAGTGGCTCCGGTAATTTCGAAATCTGTCATTTCAGTCACAGGAACACCTTTCTCTGTTCCGCAAGCGCAAAATCAGACTGTGCAACCCGATTGGTCAAAAGTTGAAGCGATCCTTGGCACTAATGGAAAACACAATGGGAATCTTCTGCAATATGGCTTTCCACGTCTAGAAAAATTGACAGAAAGTGGCATGGACATGCCACCGTATATGGGAATGGCCACAGTAATCAATTTTCAGATGGATGCAGCAAACAGGGCTGCTATAACCGGAGACTTTGTATTACTGGCGGACGAAGTGAATCCTGTCGTTAAAGCACTTACGGAAAATAGTATTGCTGTTACTGCCCTTCACAATCACATGCTTTACGACAATCCCAGACTATTTATGCTGCACTTTTGGGCGGTTGATGCACCTGAAAAACTGGCAAAGGGTCTGAAAGCAGCCTTGGATAAGACCAATTCAAAGAGGTGAAAGATGAAAAGTATACGTGGAATCCAAATTTATCAAATTAAATAGAAATACATTGACACCTTATAGGGCAGTTGGTAATAAACACTGAAAGATTTTCGCCATGCTTTTGTGCTTATGAATAGTGATACTTCAAAACCGGAATATACCCTTCAGCAACTGATAATATATTTTCTAAGGTTGGGCAGTATTGGTTTTGGCGGACCGGTTGCGTTAGTAGGTTATATGCGCCGCGATTTAGTGGATATAAAAAATTGGATTAATGATGAAGATTACAAAGAAGGGTTGGCTCTTGCTCAACTTGCACCCGGGCCTTTAGCTGCACAATTGGCGATTTACCTGGGCTATGTTCATTATAAAATTATAGGAGCGACTTTAGATGGTTTTGCTTTTGCTCTTCCTTTATTTGTCGTGTTAACGATAGGTTCGCTCTCTGTTTCTGGTAAACTCTGGAATATTTTTAAGTTTTTTGGCAAAGCAGGCACCTTTGTTTTTGGAAGTGGTCTGGCTATAGTTCCCTTTCTCTATGGAGGTGTGGTAAATCAATATGGGTGGCTTACAGAACAACAATTTGTTGATGGTGTCACCGCTGCGGCTATCGGGGCAATAACTGGGGCAGTCGTTGTATTGGGGATGAAATCTCTTTTTGATGTTCCAACTATACTAATAGCAATTGTTACTGCTTTTGTGTTATGGAAATACAAGAAAATTCAGGAACCTTATGTTATTATTGTTTCAGCAATCATGGGATTATTGCTGAAACACTTTTTGGTATAATCTTTATTACATATTTGTATAATATATGCAGCCGGGGGTTCAACCTGCCGGTAACAATCTTTTCATAAATAAGAAGGTCGGTTTGTTGGTGTAACTTATTTCGCATCTCTCAAAAATATATAAAGGCGGAGACATTATGAAATACTGCAAAGTGTCTGATTCGACACATTTTGGAGAAATTAGGGTTATAACATAAAATGACTATCAGCAAAGAATAACATAACCATAATGTCGCACCTACGGCGCTTTTGAATTATTTTACATCCTTTCTTTTCTACCATAATATCGCACCTCAGGTGCTTTCACTTATAATATGGATTAAAGTAGCCCCATTCGGGGCGATATTATGGTAGAACAAACAAAAACACAATCATCTAAGCCCCATTCGGGGCGACATTATGGTATTTGTTATAAATCTTATTATCAAGTATATTACTGTATTATTGATTACGGATAGTCATATAACATAATTATCTATGTCAGGATTTAATATATATTATCTAATGTGTTCTATTGGCGTCATATTGTATGCATTATGAGTTTTCTTTTGATTTAATCATTAGATCTCGTTTTGCAAACTTTTTCTTCACCCAATTATATACAAAAGGAATCGCTGTGATCACAACCAGGAAAATGACAATGTATTCCAGATAATCTTTTGTTTTTGGGACATGTTTCCCCATAAAATAACCGGTTAAAACCAGCGAGCTTACCCAAAAAATTGCTCCCACCAGACTGTATATAAAGAACTTATAGTATTCCAACTTTACAATTCCGGCAATAATAGGTGCAAAGGTTCGTACAATCGGCAGAAACCGACTTAGTATGATTGTCTTTTTCCCATGTTTTTTATAGAATTCATTTGCAGTAACAAGGTGTTCCTGACGAAATAGAAAACCTGATTTTCGTTTGAATAACAGAATACCAATATTTTTGCCAAATGAATAACCAACCATGTTACCGGTAACCGCAGCAAAAATTATTAAAACTACAAGCAGGAAAGGATGTACATGAAGAATCCCTGTTGAACATAACAAGCCTGCTGTGAACAGCAGTGAATCACCTGGCAGGAAAAAACCAACAAACAAACCGGTTTCAGCGAACACAACGAGAAGCAGTAAATAGATACCTCCGTAGCGGATTATACTTTCAGGATTTACAAGCTCCTTTAAGAAATCGATTATCCCATCCATCAGTTTTATAACTTATATGAATTAATGCTTTTCCCGAATCAACACCTTTTCCTGCAAACTTTTGTCTTTATGTGGCTCATGTGGTTGCCAGCCTAAGGTATATATTAAAACAAAAAAACCAACTACATAGGCAACAGTCACATGCCAGCCCTTTTTGATATAATTCACTGTGTTCTTGGCCTCAGGGTACATGTTGGAAAGCGCCACCCCGGCGGAAGAACCAAACCAGATCATAGAACCGCCAAATCCAACCGTATAGGCTAATACACCCCAGTCATATCCACCCTGTTCCAGGCAGAGCTTGGTAAGCGGTATGTTGTCAAATACTGCCGAAACGAATCCAAGCGCAAATGCAGTCCATGCAGATGCCGGAGGGAGTTCCTCAACAGGCATAAGTGATGCGCAGGTAACCAGCGCCATAAGAAAAACAGTTCCCATCCAGGCATTTTTCATTTCATGCCAGGGAGTCTTTCTGAAAAACCCGCCAATAATAATAGCGATCCATACACCAACAGCTGGAAAATCGAGTGTCCAATTTGTAATGATCGCACAAACGAGAATCAGAAAAACAATTCCGATCCTGCCCCAGTCAACCTTAACAATTTTGTTGCTGTCACTTATTATTGGTTGGTACTTGTCCTGTTGTATCGCAGCTATCACGCCAAAGATGGCCAATGCCGTAAAAGAGGCAATAAAAGCATGCAACACATCCATCGGATTCACGCCGTCAATCCACATGAGGGTGGTAGTAGTATCTCCCACCACACTGCCAGCTCCACCGGCATTACTGGCAGCCACAATAGCAGCCATGAATCCGATATGAACCTTTCCTTTGAATACCACCATCGCAATAGCACCCCCAATCATAGCGGCTGCAATATTGTCGAGAAATGAGGACAAAATGGCAATGAAAAAGAGTAATACAAAGCCGCCTTTCCAACCTCCGGGAAGATAATTTGGAAGAATTTCAGGTAGTTTAGATTCCTTAAAGTGTTCGGCAAGAATTGCAAATCCAAACAAAAGGCCAAGTAAATTCAGCAGGATTCTCCATTCCCCTTCTTTGGTGGCTGTACCTACCACGTGCTCCGACAGTGAAAAATCACTGAACACAAACTTAAAAATAAGAATGGCAGCTAAACCTGTAAGAGCTACATACATGGTTTTGTGGTGAAAAACAGCAACTCCGATGAGGGTGATCGCAAACAGAATAAATTCAATTCGAATCCCTGCTATGGCAGGAACTGATCCATCGGCAGCTGTAGTCATCTGACTGATAAACAATAATAAAGCCGAGAAAAAGAAAAACCTTAATTTCTTTAGTGAAAGTACCATAGGAATAATTTTGCTGTAAATAATTTAGATTATGTTAAAAAGCAACAAATATATCATTCAGAAGTTTAAATACTAAAATTCATCCGGTAAATCTTTCATTTGGTTATAAGTAGGAACGGATCCAGCCTGCTGACCTGTGAATTTTTAACAAAGCGTTGTGAATGGGTGGAAATACTATTATTTTATTCATTTTCAAAAGATATAATTTTTTCAAAAAAAATTTGGATTTCAGTTTCGATTTACTGACATTGATAAACTCGAGTCAATTTTAACATGCCGGGATAATAACAAGTAGAATTAGGTTTGGAGTTTTAAAATACAACCCAACCTACTCCTGAATTGAAAGCTATAATAATAAATCATTACCAACAGTCATAATTTCTTTTTAGGTTCAATTCCGAAGGTAAATCCGGCTTTAACACGTTCTATCAATTCCGGCAAAATGTCCTGATATTCACCCAGAATGCCAAAATCGGCATGATGGAAGATATTTGCTTTGGGGTTATGATCAATTGCAATCACTTTTCCGGCTTCTTTCATGCCGGCGATGTGTTGAATTGCTCCAGAGATGCCAACGGCAATATAAACTTTGGGACGAATGGTTTTACCGGTTTGTCCGATTTGTCGCGGATACTCGGAAACTCCTTCGTCAACTACCGGACGGCTGCATGCCCATTCAGCATTTATCCCTTTGTTAATTAATGTTTCAGCAAGGGCCTTTATAAGACCTAAACTATCGTTTGTGGTACCTCTGCCCCCGGAAATTATTATGTCAGCCTCGAATAGATTTTGTAACCCACCTTCACCTCTTACTGTTTTCAAAATTTCAACAACAAAATCCTTATCATTTAAAACAGGTTTGAAACTTGAAATAATACCTTGTTTTCCCACTATACGTTTAGGAATTTCAAATGTACCCGCCCGGGCCGTTGAAACTTGCGGACAAACAAATCCAAGAATGGTGGCAAGCTTACTTTCACCATAGGTAGGTCGCCGTGATTCAAGAATGGGTGCATAAATCACTTTCTCTTTTTTATCTACATACAGTCCAATATCAAGTCCGGTACAGTCTGCTGTTACCCCACTATTGGTTTTCATGCCTATTCTGGGAGCCAATTCCCGTCCGGAAGTGGTTGCGGCAAAAAGTGCAATTTCTGGTTTTCTTTCCTTTATGACTTGTGCAAAAATGGACGAAAATGGAAGTACAAGATATTCTTCAAGTTTATCATTATCCACAAGAATGACCTCATCTGAACCATGTTCGATCAGAGTCTGAGCCAAAGGTTTAACATATTTTCCTATAATTAAGGTCATTACTTTGGTGCCACTACCCAACTGTTTTGCCAGGTTTCTGGCCGGAGTTAACAGTTCGAGAGATGGCCTGGAGATAGTACCGTTGGTTACCTCAGCCCAGGTAATAATTCCTCTTGCTCCATCTCTGAAGTCTTTTACGGGAAAATCAGGCCGCTCGATTTCCTTTTTAGTGACATCCTCCTTTTTCTCCAATACATTTCCGCCCTTTTTGAAGTTGGCGATAAAGCTATCCACCATGGAAGCTTCTGTATGACCTGCCGACATAATAATGGGTGGACGTTCGCTAACGATATTCACTACTTTTACTACAATTGTTGGTGAACCGTCAATGCCAATTTTCTCGGTTCCCAATCCAATATCATCAATCCCAAAAGTGGTGATTTTCAAAGTGCGGGCTTTGATGGCTCCGCTTAATGAAGGTTTGCGAGGCGGTATTCCGGTTGGAGTTAATGATATAACACAAGGGATGGGCAATTTCATCATTTGATATCCGCCTTCAATTATTCTTTTTGCAATTGCCTTGCCGGTGCTGTCCGTTTTTACACTCTCTACAAAAGTGGCCTGAGGGATTCCAATGCTTTCGGCTACCTGTGACGGAACGTGAGCGGTATCGCCATCACTGGTTTGTCGGCCGGCCAAAATAATAAAAGGATCTTTGGAGTCTTTGGTAAAGCCTAGGTGCTTAAGCATTGTTGAAATAGCCAAGCCCGTGGCATACGTATCACTACCGCCAAGTTTACGGTCTGATAACAGGAATGCTTCGTCATAGCCCATGGAAATCGCTGTTCTGAGAGAAGCCTCAAACGAACCCGGCCCCATTGAGCAAACGACTAATCTTGATTCAGGATGTTGTTTTTTTAGTTGCAATCCGGCTTCTAAACCAAATTGACAATCAATATTAATGATTGATTTTGCTTTTGTTCGGTCCATTAATCCGTCTTCACCCATTCTCATCTCGCTGGGGAGTGGAACTTGTTTAATTAAACTTATAATTGTTAAAGCCATTCTTGTAGTATCTTTAATTGTTACATATTTTGAAATTCCGGTCCATTGCCACCATTGGGTACAACCCAGGTAATTCCTTCTTCGGGAGATTTAATGTCACAGGTTTTGCAATGCATACAATTTTCAGCATGAATCCGTAGCTCTTTCTGACCTGCTTTGTTCGTATGGAGCTCATATACTTCAGACGAACAAAAAAACTGACACGGTGCCCCATATTGTTCAATGTTCACAGCATTAAATTTCTCCTGGTCATTAATCCGGAGATGAACAACTTGTTGCTCGTCATGGTGTACTCCTGAATAATACACATTGGTTACTTTGTCGAATGTCAATATTTTGTCGAACTCCAATTTGCCATTAAACCGTTCTTTAAAGGATTTCTTTTTGAATTCTCTCAGTTTCAGTGTAGTTTTATAATCGGCATGCGATTTAGGTCTGCCAAAGAAACCTGCCCCACCGGTGATTAATTGCGTTCCAAAATGGAATCCTCCAACAATTAAACCTTCTGCAAATCCTTGTCTGAAATTCCGGACAGGAAACATTTCTTTGTAAATAATACTTTTATTAACCAGGTTCTCGTATTGCTGAAGGCTTTTTTCCGAAGAGTCGTGGTTTGACAATGCATTGGCTGCGGTTTGTGCGGCTAACATACCGGATTTGATTGCCAGGTGTATGCCTTTTAAAGCAGGCATTGCAACCAACCCTGCGCTATCACCAACAATTAAGGCATTGTCCACATATAATCTGTTAATGGCATAATGACCTCCTTCGGGAAGTGTCTTTGCGCCATATTCCAGCATTTTTCCGCCTTTTAGAATCTTTGAAACAAAAGAAGTGGTTTTCCATACCTGGAAAGCATCATGAACATCGAAAGAGGGGTCTTTATAATCGAGCCCGACAACAAGACCAACGGCTACTTTATTATCGTTTAATCCGTAAATGAAACCTCCGCCAAATTCATCATTGTTGAGCGGATAACCCATAGTGTGATAAACCTGACCGGCCTCTATGTTACCCGGAGGAACAGTCCATAATTCCTTGCAGCCCAATGAGTAAATCTGCTCATTTCTATCTTTGCTGAGGTTAAATTTTTTAATAAGCATTTTAGCCAAACTGCCGCGTGTTCCTTCGGCGAAAATTGTAATTTTTGCTTCAATGCGGGTACCTGCCTGAAAATTTTCCAAGGGATGTCCGTGATGGTCCAAACCCGTATCTTTGGTTTTGGCACCCATTACCTTGCCGTCTTTGTATAAAATCTCATCAATAGCAAAACCGGTATATATTTCCACTCCTTTTTCCTGGGCTTTGCCAGCTAAATACTTACAAATTTGGCCCAATGAAGCGGTGTAGTAGCCCATATTGTTCATATATGGAACATGAAACGGGAGGACTATGTTGCCCTTTTCCCCCAGCAAAACAGTGCTGTCCTTTTTTACAAAAGCATTGAAAGGAATTTCTGAAAATTCCACATCGGGCAATAATTCTTTAAACACGGCAGGCTTTATGACTGCGCCTGACAAAATATGGCTTCCGATAGAACTACCTTTTTCGATTAGAAGTATCCTTTGGCTCAGGCCTTTTTGTTTTAACGTATCCGCTAAATGAACTGCAGTGGCTAAACCAGATGGTCCACCTCCGATTATTAACACATCTGTTGATACAGTATCAACATTACTCATTTTAAGACCTCCTTTATAAGTTTTGGTGAGCTCAAAAAAACAATTTACATAAAAATCAAGAATACATTAAGAATCTAAATTTGTATTTCCGGAATCTTTACAAACATACAAAATAGTCATTAGCAAGCCGAAAAAACAATGACTTTACTACAAACTTTTGCCGCATCCATTTTTCAGTTCTGCATTTTATTCTGTTTCACTTATTTTTTTGCTTCATGAACGCTATATATTTCTCTGGCTTATTTGAATAATACCGATAGGAATAATCTATCACTCTTATAATTTAAGGCTATACGTCATTTATATAAGTTCCTAATATCCTGGATGATTTTATGGATAATGATTATATTTTATGATGCTGGCTTCGGCGGACAAGTCCGCAAGAAGAATAGTATTTAAACTCAGAATTGAATTTGCTCGCCATAGCCCAACCTTTGAAGGGAGACGGAAGGGATTTATTATCTTTTGCTGGGATAACTCCCTGTGGATCACGAAGTAATTCCCAATTGGCTGTGGGTGTGAGTATTCGATATCTAAGTCATGATTCATACCTGCCCGTAGCTTTTGCAAAAGCTAATTGAAACCGACTGGAAGAAGCGTTCGAAATATTTCACACCGAAACAGGTGAATGTTTTGGTGGGGCATTTTGATCCGCCGTATTAACTTTATTCATGCCTAAGGCATTCAGCCGGATTTCTTGTAGAGGTGTACCAGGTAAGCCAACTAACTATAACTATTGACATTCCTAAAGGTATAAATACAGCAAGAGCAAACATCCACCAACTAATTCTTATTCTAAATGCAAAATTGTTAAGCCACTTATGCATGAAATAAAATATAATAGGGCAGGATAAAATCAATGAAACCAATATTCGTTTGATAAACTCCATGTTAAACAGCAGCATAATGTTTCCTGAGGAAGCACCTGCAACTTTTCTTAGACCAATTTCCTTAACACGCCTGTCAATTGTAAATACAACAAGACCAAATAATCCAATGCAAGCGATAAAAAGTGCCATAAAAGAAACATACATTATGATCCGGGATGTCTTGGTCTCTTTTTCATACATTCTTTGAAAATCATCACTGAGAAATGAAAATTCGAATGGACAATGGGGGAAAAGGCTTTCCCATTTTTTGTTCAGAAATTCAAGAGTTTTAGGAATATTTTCAGTAGATATTCTTATCATCAGATTATCAAACTGTTCAGAATAGTAAGCCAGTGCTGCCGGTCCAAGTGAGTTATGTAATGATTTAAAATTGAAATCCCTTACCACACCAACCACTTCACCCTTTCCTACTATATCAATTTGCTTTCCGATTGGTTCTTCCCATCCGGTCCTTTTCACGGCAGATTCATTTAAAACATATACCAGTGGCAGGCAGGATTTTACACATGATGCGGATGTGTTCATTGAGGTCGAGAAAGTTACAGCCACGGCAAATGGGAGGTTTGGAACTGGAGGAAGTACTGAAATATTCTAATCTACGGAAAATAAGTTCATTTAAGAAAAAGGAGAAATTATGGAGTATTTTTTCTCTTAAATTTTGCCGTTGAATAAGGCGTAAAATTTTCATTTGGAGCTGCCAATTCAAAGGTTTCTTCAAATTCATCATCATTTATCAGTTGATATGTTTCCTTTGCCCTCCATCCGGCTGGAATATTTTCTATGGATTCGGTTATAAAAACCAGCGTCTTCCCATCCGGTGAAATGCTATCCAGTTTGTACTGATTCACGAATCCTTCCTTATGAAATTGTCTTAATACAAATGCCTTCCGGATCTTGTCGTAACTGATAAAACCGGCATCCTCATGCACTTCGCCTTTTGGATTATTTGCGGATGGAGGATAGGTCGATTTGTTATGGATTTCGATGTATTTTCCATTAAAAAGCCATTGGTAGCTTCTTTCATAATCTCCAATACCTGGTTCTCCGCCTCCTTTACCGGTCCATTCACCGATAAAGAATTTCATGGGCAACCAAAGGCTGTCTTGTTTGGTATTTTGGGCAGATATTGTTGCCGGATAGAGAAAGATAAGTATTAATAGTATTTTCATGATTTCTTATGTAACAAATTTTAAGATAAACAAATACTCAAAGAAGGTGTTATTGGATTAATATATTTCATCACTAATATAAAACGTTTTTTGCACGTATTTTTGGATTTTTGAATTATATAAAAAGGCCGTGAAAGCTATTTGCCTGATTTTAAGTGTTTATTTTTTTATGCTTGTTTCGCTTCCTTGTTGCAATGAGGAAAATTGCGACAATGAAGTAATGACCGAACAAACAGGCACCACTCATAGCAAACACGATAATGATAACCCATGCAACAATTGCTCACCCTTTTTTGCCTGTGGTTCCTGTCCGGGATTTATATTTGATTTTGCTGGCTTCTTCACGCAACCTTCACCAATTGCTAAAGAGAAGCAAAACATACCATATAATCCGGATTGGCAGAATAAATATTTTAATGATTTCTGGCAACCTCCGAAAATAAGTTAATGAATATCCGGGGCACCCTTATTAACCGGCTTTGTTAAAATCAGTGCTGTACTATTCTGTACGGTTATTTACTCATTAACTTAAATCACTTCAATATGAAAAGTTTTATATTGCAATTTCTATTATTGATATATGCTTCCCTTACCTGGGGGCAAAACACATTTAAGGCCATTGTTAAAGATAACGAAACAAAGGAGCCTCTTTATGGGGCGACTGTTTTGGCTCAGGGTACTAACAATGGCGGTATCTCCGACCAGAAAGGGTTGGTTCAAATCACGAATATTCCAAATGGGAAGCAAGTAATAGTATTCCGTTTTGTAGGCTATGAAGAAAGAGTTGAACCATTTGATTTTCCAATGAACCAACCTGAACCAGTGGAGATTCTTCTTTCTGCAAACGAGGAAGAATTGGAGGAGGTTATTATTACAGCAACACGTTCAAGCCGGACCATTGAGAATGTACCCACCAGGATTGAAGCCATTTCAGGGGAGGAATTGGAAGAAAAGGGGAACATGAAGCCGGGCGACATCCGGATGATGTTGAATGAAAGCACGGGTATCCAGACACAACAGACTTCGGCTACTTCGTATAACTCCAGCATTCGTATCCAGGGTCTTGACGGGAAATATACTCAGATCCTGCGCGATGGGTTTCCATTGTATTCCGGGTTTTCCGGAGGCTTGGGCTTGCTGCAGATTGTTCCGCTCGATTTAAAGCAGGTAGAAGTAATTAAGGGCGCATCGTCGACCCTTTATGGAGGTGGTGCCATTGCGGGTTTGGTGAACCTTGTTTCAAAATTACCGGAGGAAGAAAGGGAATTGAACTTCCTGGTGAATGGCACCTCAGCTTTGGGGTTGGACATAAGCGGATATTATGCACAAAAATATGAAAGGACCGGTACCACTGTTTTTGCCTCATATAATTCAGGAACTCCTTACGACCCGGCAAATATCGGACTGACGGCCATACCAGAATTTAAC
>Ga0299915_10000552_pt1 | contig 28154 bp, 21 predicted proteins | sample RVTome_13_FD_200263 | JGI IMG/M metagenome (GOLD analysis project Ga0299915, IMG submission 200263) | Soil microbial communities from uranium-contaminated site in the Upper Colorado River Basin, Wyoming, United States - RVT92D227 (version 2) ...
CAATTGACCAAAGTCTCGCGAGGCCGTCTGGCCGAGCGAGCGAGAATCCGGACAATTGATGACGTAGGTCGTCCGGCTGCGAGCAAGCAGCCGGACGATTCTGCGTTTGCCGAGACGAGGGCACCCCTCCCGACTCCGATGACTGCGAAGCGCCGCGGTCGTCGCGCGACCTATGGATCATCGAGTCGCCGTGAATCGCGGCTTCCGTCCCATCCCGTGAGCGTCAACAGCCGCGCGTGACCTGAAGGTCAGTGTCGAGCGGCGCGATCGCTATTTCTTCGGCTTCGGCTCTTCCTTCTTCGGCTCCGGCTTCTTGTCTTTGCTCTCGACCGGCACTGCGTCCAGCGGAGATTCAAAGGCAATGAAGAGGACGCATGGAGCGGCGCTCGCGCAGTAGCCCGTGTGGGGCTTCTTGGCGGGACCCCACGCATACGTCCCCACCTTCATGACCGTCTTTTTCTGTCCCTCATAGGTGACATGAAGCTCGCCTGCAACCAGCACCATGCGCTCCGCCGAAGTGTGAGTGTGGAGCGGGATGGTCGACTTGCCGGGCACCTTCAGGAACACGTCGACGTTGGGTTTGGCCGGGTCGCCGTGTAGCACGGCGAGGCCGCATCCTTTCGGCAAGAACGGCGGACAGGGGTTCCACGTGAGCTTCGGATCGCCGGCGGTCTGCGTCGTTGCTTGATCCCCGGCAGGAGGCGTAGGCGCAGGCGTATCGGCCTGGGCGAACGAGCCGACCCCCAACAGCGAGCAACACAACGCCGCCTGTAACGAGCGGCCGATCAGGGTTTGGTGAGACATGGTGATTTCTCCTTTGGTTGACGGTGTCGTGCAGCTGGATTGCCGCCCATCTGCGCGGCCAAGACTGCGGTTCTGAGGGTCGAGCTTCCAGTTTCTCATGACGGAGGCGTCAGGATCTCCTCGGGGGAGGCGTTCCGTACCCCCGGCTCCCCTTCGTAGATCCGATCGTCGTCGTCGTGGCTGATGGGTGACGAACGGTTCGCCACGCCAATTCACTAGTTTTTACAGGTCGAGCGCATCGGGCGTCAATCCGCGCCGTTTCTTTCTGGAGCCGTGATCGCGGGACGTAGTGGCTCGAGCTCACGGAATTTGTGAGCGCACCTTCCGTCCGTCTCGTTTCTTGAAGTATCGTCGCCGCTGTTCCCATACAGCAGACCGTCGGGGGACGGTTCGATCGCTATGGGATCGTGGTTGACGGTATTCAACATCCTGACGAGAGGGAAAACCAATGCGCGTAGCCAAGGATGACGTAGAAGTCAAAATGGAGATTCCGGGTGCCGTCATCAGGCAGCGGACGGACTTCGGAGATGCGACGGGTCTGGGCAAGATCAGTGGCGAGTATTTTTCACTCTCGGCCGGAGTGGACACCACACCGCTATTCCAGGGGCTCGAAGGCAATCTCTGCCAGTGCCCGCACTGGGGCTACGTCTTGAAGGGTGAGCTGACCACGACGGACGCCGCCGGCACGCAAGAGACGGTCCGGGCGAACGACCTCTTCTACTGGCCCTCTGGACACAACGTGAAGGTCACGGTCGACGCCGAGATCATCATGTTCAGCCCGCAGCGCCAGCATACGCATGTCATCGATCACATGCGCGAGAAGGTGAAGGGGATGGGCTAGTAGCCGCCTCGAGCGACACGAGCTCGACGAGGTTCACCTCGACCGAGTCGATCAACGTTCCGTGAACTTGTTGTTGGAACCGATCGACGCTTGGATCGCACGAGCCTCGACGCGACCGGCGTCGGTTGCTCCCAGGCCTGACTCGGTCGAGTGGGAAGCGTTCGTGGTCGGTGCCGCCAGCGGAGCGTGGCCGGGTACCGCGACGACCGAGCGTCCGCGAGGCTGCTCGTCGCTGGTCTCGTGTGCGCCCGGCTTGCCGCCTATTGGAGGAGTGTCCCCATCGATGGGCCTGGGCTTGTGGTCGAATTCATCGAGACCGTAGGCCCACGGACGGTCGGGGCGATCGCCCATCCAGCTCCAGACGTCCTCCTGCGTCTGCAGGTCGTGGAGGTCAGGCAGCAGGCCGGGATTGGCCGGACACACCTTGCCGTCGAGCAGGGTGATGACCGGAGTGAGGAGCTGCTTGGCCCGGATCGCCTCGGGCTTGCCGGCCGCGTAGGGGTTGTCCCGGAAGGTCCAGTTACCCTCGCGCAGGGCGAGCACCGCGATGTCGGCCGGATAGCCGATCTTCAGACTGCCGGCCTCGTGGGTCAACCGAAGCGCCTTGGCCGGATACCAGCTGGCCCGCAGGATCACGTCCGCGAGGCTCATGCCGAAAACCATGAGCTCGGACATGTGCAAGCACATGCCGGCCGACGACACCCGGTTGAACTGGTCGAACTGGTCCGATGCGTGCCGGTCGGTGCTGATCGTGTGCGGCACGAAGCCGCGCTCGAGCAGGTTGCGGATCGCGGTGTAGCTGAAGTGCGCGCCGCGTCCGGTGTCGAACAGGATCCCGCGGTCGTAGGCCTCCTTGGCGCCGTGCGCCATGCGGCTCTCGTTCCAGTTCCACACCGTCCCGCTGAACGTGCTGAAGACGTGCGCGACGAGGTCGCCGGGCCGCATGAGCTCGAGGATCTTGGTGAGCGCGTTCTCCCGCGTGGTCAGCTCGCCGTACAGCACCGGGTGCGCGCCGTAGACCACGTTGTCGTCGCCGGCCGGTGCCCCCGAGTGGACGTACAGCGGGAGCCCGGAGCCTGTGGCGATCTCGAGCGCCTTCCGGTAGACCTCGGTACCGTCGTGGGTGCCCCAGCCCTCGGGCGCGCCGTACATCTTGAAGCCCCGGATGATCTCCGGGTACATCTTGGCGCACGCGATCGCCGCGTCGACATCGATCATGTTCGGATGCAGGTTGATGTCGGTGTTGTAGAGGCCGAACATGAAGCCGCCGAGTCCGGCGACGCTCAGCCAGGAGTGGATCTTGGTGAGCGACTTCTCGACCACGTTCTTGCGAAACGCGTTGAAGTTGTAGGCCCCCGAGTCGCCCGGGTCGACGATGCGGGTCACACCCGAAGCGACTCCGGTCGCGGTCGAGTCGAGCGCCTCCGGGCTGCGGAACATGTTGCAGTGCACGTGGAGGTCGATGAGCCCCGGACAGACCAGGAGGCCCTCGACGTTGATGTTCCGCCTGGCCCTGGTGACGTCGATGTTGGACTCGATCGCGGCGATCTTGCCGTCGATGATCCCGACGTCCGCGACTCGGTCGAGCTTCTGCGACGGATCGAAGATGCGCCCGTTCTTGAGCAAGAGATCGTAGCGGCGCAGCTGGCCACCCGAAACGATGTCAGTGCTGCCGTTGGCGTTAGAACTCATGAGACGTTCCTCCTCGTCGCGCCCATTGTCCGAGTCGGTCACAGGAAGTGTCAATCGGGTTCTGCGTGCAGTATCGAGAGAGTTTTTCGTCGGAGAGACGGAATCACGAAACTGCTGCGGCGCACCGCCGATCGACGCAATGCATGCGGCGCGTCGGTGTGGGGCGACGTGGGGAGATCTCACGCGACAGACCTCTGCGACTCGCGAACGAAGCCGATGTCCAGTCGACTCGTGCTCGCAGCTCGCGACCCGGCCGATACAAGGACGCGCTTCCTCGATGGTAGACTGCCTCGTGAGCTCGCGTCGCATGGCCGTCGAGATCCCGCTCTACACGGCGCCGGATCGTGCCTGCCTTCCGCTCGTTCGCCGGGTCACGCAGGCGCTCTATGATCGTTCGCTGAGCGATGTGGCTGGCGCCGTGGCAGCCGAGCTGGCGCGCGCGGAGATCGCGTCGCAGATCAAGCCCGGCGCTCGGATCGCGATCGCCGTCGGCAGCCGAGGCATCGCCAGCATCGCCATCGTCGTGAAGGAGGTCGTCGCGACGCTCCGGCGCGCCGGTGCGGAGCCTTTCCTGGTGCCCGCGATGGGCTCGCACGGCGCGAGCACAGCCGCGGGTCAGGTCGAGGTGCTCGAGGGGCTCGGGATGTCCGAGGCTGCGGTCGGCGCTCCGATCCGCGCCACCATGGACACGGTCCAGCTCGGCACGCTCGACGACGGCACGCCGATCCACTTCGATGCGATCGCCGCCGCCGCCGACGGGATCGTGGTGATCAACCGGGTCAAGCCGCACACCGGGTTCCGCGGCAAGCTCGAGAGCGGCATCGCCAAGATGCTGGTGCTCGGCATGGGCAAGGCGCTCGGCGTCACGACGATGCACGCCCGCGGCGCGTCGAAGAGCTTCGACGTCCTCATCCCCCGCGGCCTCGAGCTGATCGTCCGGCGCGCGCCGGTCCTGTTCGGCCTTGGCCTGGTCGAGAACGCCTACGAACAGCTGACCAAGATCGAGGTCATGGCGGCCGATCAGATCGCCACTCGCGAGCCGCACCTCCTCGAATTCGCCCGCGAGACCATGGCGCGGCTGCTGTTCGATGAGATCGACGTGCTCGTGCTCGAGGAGATCGGCAAGGACGTGAGCGGCCAGGGCTTCGATCCCAACGTCGTCGGGCGCAACGCGCGCTCGATCGGTGGCGAGTGGGGCGGAGGGACCAGCGTGACCCGCCTGGTGGCGCTCGGGCTCTCGGCCGGCTCGCACGGCAATGCGTTCGGCATCGGCGAGCTCGACATCGTCACCGAGCGGCTGATGCAGAGTGTCGATCTCGAGTCGACCTACGCCAACGTGATCGCCTGCACTCACATCGAGCTGGCCGCGATCCCGATCGTCGCGGCCACCAGCGCCGACGCGATCGCGCTGGCGATGCACACCGTCCCGGGCCGCGACCCGTCGAAGGTTCGCCTGGTCCACGCGCGCAGCACGAAGGACCTGGCAGAGGTCTTCGTGTCCGAGGGCCTGTACGAGTACGTGGCGAACGACGCGAGGAGCTCGAAGCTGGCGTTCTCGGGGCCGCCTCGGCCGCTCGTCGTCGGCGACGAGGCGCGACCCTGGACCGCGAACGATCGATGAGCACCCTGTTCGATCTCCTGAGCGGCACCGACGCGCATCCGGCGCTGGTCGCGCCCGGGAGACCGACGATCACGTACGGACAGCTCCGGGCGAACGTGCTCGCGCTCGCGGCGGAGCTCAACCGGATCGGCCTGGGCCGCAACGACCGGATCGCCATCGCGATGGCCAACGGCCCGGAGCTCATCACCGCGTTCTTCGGTGTCGCCGTCGCCGCCACCGCGGCGCCGCTCAACCCGAAGTACAAGCAGGAGGAGCTCGCCTTCTACTACGCTGACACCGAGGCCCGCGCGCTGGTCACCATGCCCGGAGCCATCCCGGCCGCCGTGGCCGCGATGCTGCCCGGGATGATGCTGCTCTCGGTCCGCGCGGACGCCGCGGGCCACATCGTGTTCGACCACATCGCGGGCGACGTCCGGCCGGCTCGCGCGACCGAGCTCGCGGTACCCGACGACGTCGCGATGGTCTTGCACACCAGCGGAACCACCAGCCGGCCCAAGCGGGTCCCGCTCCGTCACCGAAACCTCGTCGCATCGACCCGCAACATCATCAAGACCTACGAGCTCTCGGCCGCCGATCGCGCGCTCTGCATCATGCCGCTGTTCCACATTCATGGCCTCGTGGGCTCGATGATGTCGACGCTGGCTTCGGGCGGGACCCTGATCTGTCCAGCCGGGTTCAACGCCATGGAGTTCTGGTCGTTGATCGAGACCTTCCACCCGACGTGGTACTCGGCCGTGCCGACCATGCACCAGATGCTGCTCACTCGCGCGAGCCGTCACGAGGAGCTCCTGCGCCGGCAGCCGTTCCGATTCATCCGGTCGTCCAGCGCGCCGCTGCCTCCGGTGGTGATGGAGCGACTCGAGCAGACGTTCGGCGCGCCGGTCCTCGAGTCGTACGGGATGACCGAGGCGAGCCACCAGATGGCGTCGAACCCGCTGCCGCCTCATCCGCGCAAGGCGGGCTCCGTCGGCGTCGGCGTCGGTGTCGAGGTCGGCGTCATGGGCGCGGCGGGTCGTCTGCTCGGCCGCGAGCAGGTCGGCGAGGTCGTCGTCCGCGGAGCCAACGTCGTCGACGGATACGAGAACAACCCGGACGCCAATACGGCCGCCTTCACGGCGGATGGCTGGTTCCGGACCGGCGACCAGGGGATCCTCGACGCCGATGGCTACCTCTCGCTCACGGGCCGCCTCAAGGAGCTGATCAACCGGGGAGGCGAGAAGATCTCACCGCTCGAGATCGACGACGTCCTGCTCCGCCACCCCGCGGTCGCAGAGGCGCTGGCGTTCGCCGTCCCGCACCCGATGCTCGGCGAGGAGATCCATGCCGCCGTGGTGCTTCGACCAGAAGTGGAGGCCGACGAAGGCCAGCTGCGCGCGCACTGCGCCACGCTGCTCGCCGAGTACAAGATCCCGCGCCGCTTCCACGTGCTCGCCGAGATCCCTCGTGGTGCGACCGGGAAGCTGCAACGGATCGCGATGGCCAAGCTGCTCAACCTGACTGGCGAGTAGGGTGCGGATCTGCATTGTCGGGGCCGGGGCGATCGGCGGATATCTGGGCGCACGCCTGAGCATCGCCGGCGAGGAGGTCACCCTCATCGCCCGCGGGGCCCACCTCGACGCGATCCGGCGCGACGGGCTCACGCTGATCGACGCCGAAGGCAAACAGGAGATCGCCCGGCCGTCACGGGCGGTCGCCGTGGTGGAGGAGGCCGGTCCGCAGGACGTCGTGATCGTGGCGCTCAAGGCGCACGGCGTGCCCTCGATCGCGCCCTCGCTGAGGAGCCTCTACGACGAGCACACGCTCGTGGTCACCGCACAGAATGGCATCCCCTGGTGGTACTTCCGCAAGCTCGGAGGCGAGCACGAGGGCAGGCGCATCGAGGCGGTCGATCCCGAGGGCCTCGTGGAGTCGCACATCGACGTCGACCGGGTGATCGGTGCCGTCGTGTATCCGGCCGCCGAGCTGGCGGGCCCCGGGGTAGTCCGCCATGTCGAAGGGGACCGGTTCTCGCTCGGCGAGCTCGACGGAACCAAGAGCGTCCGGGTGCGCGCGCTCTCCGAGGTCCTGGTCCGGGCGGGGCTGAAGGCACCGATCTCGAGCCGGATCCGGTGGGAGATCTGGATCAAGCTGTGGGGGAACCTGGCGTTCAACCCGATCTCGGCGCTCACGCGCGCAACGCTCGAGGACATCTGCCGGTATCCGCTCACGCGTGCCCTCGCGACCACGATGATGCTCGAGGCGCAGGCGATCGCGCACCGGCTCGGCATCAACTTCGGAATCAAGCTCGAGCAGCGCATCGATGGCGCCGAGCGAGTCGGAGCGCACAAGACGTCCATGCTCCAGGACATCGAGGCCGGACGTCCCACCGAGGTCGACGCCATCGTGGGCGCGGTCGCCGAGCTCGGCCGGATCGTCGGGGTGCCGACCCCGGCCATCGATGCGATCTACGCGGCCACCAAGCTGCTCGAGAGCAGCACTCGCCGCTGAGCTCGCGAGCTACTTGGCGACGATCTCGACGCGCCGGTTTCTACTATCGGTCCGCGAGTACTTGAGGCGAGTGTCGCCGAACGAGATCACCTCGAGCCGTGCCTGGTCGATCCCGGCGGACACCAGGTAGTCACGCACCCACTCCGCGCGCTTCTGCGCGAGCGTCATGTTGTCCTGGGGATTGCCCGTCGGATCGGCATGTCCCTCGATGACCACCTGCAGGTCGGCCTTGGCGTTGAGCCAGCGCACGGCCTTGGTGAGCGAGGCGGTCGTGCTCTTGGCACTGTTGAGGCCGAAGTACACCTCGGGAGGACGAGCGACAGCCTGGACCACGGTCTTTGGCTTCGGGTCCACGGTGGGTGTGACCACATCGGGCTTGGGCTCGACGGGAGGCTTGGTGACGATGGCGACGGCGGGCTTGGACTCGACCTTGGGGACGGGCTTGGGCTCGACCTTGGGTACCGTCGTCACGACCTTCGGTTGCGTGGCGACTGGTGCCGGCTCGGGCACGGCCACGGGGGTGGGCTCTTTGGTGGGCGTGGGCTCTTTGGTGGCGACGAGCGTCTTCGTGTCCTTCGCGGGACCGGTGGCGATCGGCGTCTCACGCGGGCGCGCGGCCACGATGGCGCGCGATTCGTCGGTCTGGATCGGCTTGCGAGCCACCTGGCTCTCGACCGAACGCATGTCGGCGACCACGTCGCCCGAGCGCACGAGCACGACAGCTCCGCTGAAGCTCGATCGAGCCTCGGCTTGTTGCTTGGAGTCGACGATCACGACGGCGTACGACTTTCGTTTGGCCGCCGCCGCGGTGGGCGCGACCTCGACGCGATGGCCCGCGGCCGATAGATCGCGCTCGAGCCGACGGGGAGGGCTACCGAGCAGCAGCACCTGCGATGGGTTCGAGGTGCGGGCGACGTTCTTTCGCGGGGCCGAGCTCTTGATGGTCAGCTTGACGCCACACGCATCGGCCGGAGGCGCTTGCATGTTCACGACGAAGACGGTCAAGAGACCGGCGAAGTTCCATTTCATCAGGCACCCCCATGCACGTCGGTCCGATCGACGGTGCAGAGCTCAATTGTTAACAGAGCACCGGTCGCCCTGCAAGGACGGGTCGATTCGGCTGTGTGTGTGCCCGAGACGCATATCAGCCGGTTTTCGATCAGGCCACGTACAATGCGGTGAACGAGTCGTCCATCAGGTCGGAATCGTGGTCGGCAGCGAACCTGCCTTGCGCTCCATCGAGCGAGTGCTCTTCGGGGAAGAACATGTGGATCGCACAGAACTGCTTGCCGGCCGAGCGCTTCTTCTTCGTCTCGATGCGGACGAGGATGTCGGTGAGCCGCCCGGGGATGACGGTGATGGCGATCGTCGACGCGGCCGAGAAGACCCGCCAGAGTCCGAGCCCGGCACCGCCTCGGCTCTCATCCAGGGACACGCCGGTCGTGTTGCACCGATTGAGGACGCCGAGCAGTCGATTCCGCGTGAGTGCCCCGAACGGATCACGGATGCGGACGAAGATGCTCCCTTGCTCGATCCCGTAGCTGATCTCGCACGCATGCTCGGGTGGGAGCTCGACGTTCTCGGAGCGCGGCACCGGCGTCTTGAAGTAGCCGGCCTCGACCGGCCCGTCGTACAGCGCGTTGGTCACCAGCTCTTCCGCGACGTCGTTGATCGCCGAGATCGTTCTCGCCGAAACCCGATGCGCCGCGAAGAACTCGCGCATGCGCTCGAAGCGCGCTTCACGACGCGCCGAGCTTGCCAGCAGGGCGACGCGCCCGACACCGGACGCTCCGAGGACATATTGCTCGGGCCCGAACTGGAGTCGCTCCAGAAACAGCGCGAGGTGAGAACGAGCGAGTGGGGTCGCCAGCATCGTCGACGTGACGAGATGCGATAGCCACGGAAACGAGTTGAACGATCGGACTGCCCCGGCGAGCGGCTCGTCGATGATCCCGACGATCGTGACGTTGGTCGTCGCTCCTACAATCTGGGGGAGCAGATCGAAATCGACAAAGACGACCGCCGGCGCGCGCTTCGTGGTCGTGGCGATGAGCTCGGCGCGGCTGCTCACGCAGACATGAGGTCCAGGCAACGCAGCAACGAGGAGGGCGGCAGATGCTTCCTTGGCAAAGACCAACGAATACCGCTCCGACTCAGCCACGTGACAATACTGGACCGAGACGAGACTGGAGACAACGATTCGTCACCACCGACGGTAGTATTGGCGCATGGGGAATGCTCACACGAGCGTGCTGTTCGCGCTCTCGCTCCTCGGATGCAAGCGCGAGGTCGAACCCGAAACCCGCGTCCCGGTGACAGCTTCCGTGCCTGCGGCTTCGCACGACGCCGGCGCCGCCGACCAGAAACCGACCTGGTATCGCGCGGTCATCCGCGCCGGCGACGGCGTCGAGGTGCGGTTTTTTCTGAACGTTCCAGCACCGAACGCGTCCGGCCACGCGGTCTTCAAGATCGGTGGCCACGAGGTACGGAGCGCCGCGACGTTTGATGGCAAGACGCTGAACATCCCACTCGCCGTCCACCAGACTGCGGTCGAGGGGACCGTCGGTCCGGACGGGATCCTCAGCGGCAGCTTCTCGACCTCGTGGCGCGCGTGGGGTGCATCCTCGATCCCGCTCACCGCCACGAAGGTCGTCGCTCCGACGCCGAGTGCCCTCGACACGGTTGGTTCCGACGCCGCCGTGCTCGACCTGCAACAGCCGCGCAGCGTCTGGCGGGTCACCACGAGCGAGTCTGGTGTCGCGAAGCTGGTCGTCAACCAGACCGCCCCGGGCGACTTCGACGGGGTGCTGCGGTTCGACACCGGCAACATCATCTACCTGGCCGGCAACGGCCGCGGCGACGCGATCGTGCTGAGCGGCTTCGACGGCACCTCGGGCTATCGGCTCGAGCTCGTGCTCGGCGCCGATCGCACGCGCGCGCACGGCAAGTTCTTCGGTGGTCATCGCCTCGACTGGCGCGAGACGCTGACGGCGACGCGAGGCGCGGACTTCGTGCTCGCGGTCAAACCGAAAGCCGCGCGACCGGGCGCCAAGATCGAGTTGCCCGAGCTTCCCGAGCTGGCCTCGCTCGAGCCCGGGCCGCTGGTGGTCGAGATCGGGGGTAGCTGGTGCTCGACCTGCAGGGATGCAGCGCCGCTGTTCGTCGAGCTCTATCGCGAGTACCAGCCGCGCGGTCTCCGCATGGTCACGTTGCTCTACGACTTCACCGACGACCGCGTCCTCGACGCGAAGCAGGCCGAGACGTTCAAGCAGACGTATGGTGTTACCTGGCCGGTCATCCCGGTCCCCGGTGACGTCGATGACTTCTCGAAGATCATGCCGAGCGGGCTGGCCGACCTCAACCCGGCGGGCTTCCCGATCACGTTGTTCCTCGCCGCCGACCGATCGGTGGTCGCGCTGCATGCCGGATTCCCCGCAGCCGACGCCGACGGTGGAGACGAGTTCCGCCGCGTCGCGGCCGAGTTCCGCGCTAACATCGAGCACCTACTTACAAAACACTAGAAATGCCGAGCGTCTGGTCGTGTGGGTTCGTGATTCCGACGCCAATGGGACCCGTCAGATGTGATATTCATCTGCTTCATCGGATCGCGCAGGAAGCCTCTCGCCGACCGGTGCGCCACCTCTCGACGAATGGGTTGAACCCTGGCGGTCACAGTCGGCGGAAGGACTCATGAACACGGCCCCGGCCTCCACGGTCCCCCAGGAAAAGTTCTCGGTCGAGAAGGCCACGCACGGTGCGGTCACGCTGCTCACGATGCACGGCACTCTCAACGATGGGTTCGAGGGCCGAAAGATCGCCGAGTCGATCCACACGAAGAACGTGGTCGTCACCATGCGCGACGTCCGGCGGTTCGCGTCATGGGGGATGTCGGAGTGGATGGACTTCCTGCGCATCAACGCGGAACGCGACCTGTACCTCGTCGAGTGCTCGACCTACGCGGTGAGCCAGATCAATCTCGTGACCGGGCTCCTGGGCCACGGGAAGCTGGTCAGCTTCTATGCGTCGTATCGCTGTGGAAGCTGCAGCGAGGAGCTCGAGACGCTGTTCCTCATCCCGCGCGACCGCGCAGCCATTCGTGGCCTGCCGGGCAGCCACCACGAGTGCGCGACCTGCGGTGGCCGAGCACGGCTGGAGGAATATCCAGCAGCGTTCTTCGAGACGATCGCCGATCGGCCGTCGTTCGACATGGACGACGAGGTGCTGGCGTTCCTTCGCTCGCAGTTCAAGTACGACCTGACCCCCGACCTGACCCGGTTCCGCGCGTACCGGCGCGTCCGCAACGCCTATATGTACCTCCGGTTGTCGGGGAGTTTGGGTCTGCTCCCGGCCGAGGTGCTGACGGCAGCGTCGGAGGGCACGACGGTCGTCGACCTGGAGAACATCGTCTTTGACCCCGCCCAGGTGAACCCCTGGCGAACGTACGTGCGGACCGCGCTGACCAAGGTGAAGTCGCTGCAGCTGATGAACTGCCCGCCCGGGTTCCTCGAGCACGCCGTGGGTCCCGAAGACCTGCATGGCAAGCTCAAGGTCCGAACGTTCGCGCTCTCGTACGACTGCCTTCGCTGCGAGACGACGACGGCCCACATGGTGGATGTCGCCGAGAACCTCGAGCAGCTGGTCGGAGGCACTGCCCCGACCGCGCGCTGCGCGACCTGCAAGTCCTTGCTCGTGGCAGCGTTGACCCACGACCAGGTCATGTGCCTGCGCTCGCTACCGGCCCGCGAACGCGACGTCTCGCTGGACAAGTTCCTGGCCAAGGCACGAGGCGAGCCGACGGACGCGCTGGAGAACTGTCTCGGCGTACTGGCACGAAAGCACCCCAAGGCACCGGCCGGGACCGGGCGCGCCATGTACGTCGCGTTGGGGCTGACCACGCTCCTCATCGCGGGCCTGGCGATGGTGGCCATGGTGCTCTGGAAGCAGCGCAGCGACACGCCCGTGACCGTCGTCAACCCGGCGCCGGTGGTCGCGCCCGTACCAGCGCGCCCGACCTTCGAGCGACCGGACTGGGTCATGTCCGACATACCCTCCTCCGGGTACTGCCACGACATGATCAACCGCCTGATGTGCGTCGGAGTCTCTTCGTACCGCCCCACGCGCGATGCAGCCGTCGCGGAAGCGAACGACGCGGCGCTCGAGGAGCTGGTGAACTCGGTCGGCCTGAAGATCTCCACTCCATTCTTCCGCCAGACCATCATGTCCGCCTACAGCGACGTCCGCAGCAAGGCGTTGTCGGCGCTGCAGGCCGCCGACCTGGACCGGACGAGCGCGGCCTACGTTGCGGCGGATGACGTCATCGGCAAGGCGCGCGAGCGCGTGGTCGACATCCTTCAGGTCTCGGGAGGCGCTGCCGTGCCAGCCCAGCGCTCCGATTGGTACTGGGAAGAGTATGCCGCCAAGAAGGGCGGAACCGAGTTCCTGGTCTTCGTGCGCTACGACATCACGCTCGATGCCGTCAAGGCGCTCGTCGAGAAGTACTCCGTGACAACACCGGTGATGGGTTCCACCGCGATGACGGCGTTTCCCTTGCTGGCGTGGCAATTCCCCGACTTCACCGGCGGCGCGCTGTTGACGAAGGTCGGGCGGCCGCTCGCCGACGCCGGCATCGTGGCCCTGGACGTTGTCATGGTCGTGGGTGAACAACGCGTGGGCGATGTCATCAGCTTCGCGCGGGCACTCGACGACTGGAAGCGCGGCACCGGAGATCTCAAGCTGACGGTGAAGACCTACGACGTACCGGTTCGCGTGCTCGAGCTCAAGCGCCGAGGACGATGACGAGGCCGTCCGGCCGAGCGAGCGAGACTCCGTCAGCCCGGACGCACCAGGCTCTTCAGCGGCCGACCCGAACGGAACCGCTCGACGTTGGCGAATCCATACTCGAGCGTGCGACGCCAGCTCTCCCGCGTGAGCCACGCGGTGTGCGGCGTGAGCAAGACGTCGGGCCGTTTGAGCAGCGGATGATCGGGCGCCGGCGGCTCCTTCTGTAACGTGTCGAGCGCGGCACCGGCGAGCTGGCCGCTCGCGAGCGCGGCGACGAGCGCGTCCTCGTCCACCAGCTCGCCCCGCGCCGTGTTGACGAGAAAGGAACCCGGTCGCATGCGGGCGAACGCCTCGGCATTCATGATGCGAGTCGTGTCGGCGGACAGCCGGAGGTGGAGCGAGATCACGTCCGAGGTCTCGAGCAGGGTCGCCAGCGGCACCAGCGGCACGTTGCCGCGCGCGTCCTCGCCGGGCCGGCGGGCCAGGCCCTGGACCGTCATGCCGAACGCACTGGCGAGCCGAGCGACTCTCGATCCGATCTCGCCAACCCCGATGAGCCCGAGCGTCCGCCCGGCGAGGCCGTCGAAGTGGACCTCGGGCACGCTATCGACATCGCCGCTCGGCAGCTGCCACGGCTTGGCTGCGAGCCAGGCGCCGTTCACGACGGCAGCGTGCTGCCAGCGCAGGTTGCGGCACAGCGCCAGCATGAGCATCAGGCAATGCTCGGCGACGGTCCCCGACGTCGTGTCGCCGACGGTGGCCACCTGGATCCCGGCCCGCTCGGTCGCCGCGAGATCGACGAGCTCGTGACCGGCGCGCAGGAGCTGGATCAGCGCGAGCTTGGGTGCACGGGCGAGGAAGGCTTCATCGAAGCGAGCTCGCGGCAGGCCCATGATGCACTCGGCCGCCGCCACCGCGTCGTTGTAGCCGCTGTTCGACGCGGCCATGATCTCGAGCGAGCACGCCGGAGGCAGGAGCTCCTCCGCGAGGCCGCGAACCGATCGCGGGAGGTTGGGGGTCAACAGGATGCGCATCCCTTGATCTTGGCAGGGTTCAGTCGCTGCGAGCGAGCACGCGCACGGTGTTCATGAGGACCCCGAACTTGAGCGGCTTGTACAAGCAGAACAGCAGGTCGTCGGACACCCTCGAGAACGGCTCGACGTTGGCAGGCGCGCCGATCACGATGAGCGGCAACTCGACCGAGATCGAGTTCGCTCGCACTCGCCGGTACAGCTCCAGACCGGGGGTCGGTAGCTCGTCGACATCGATGATGCCGATCGTGGCCGGCTCGCGCGTGACCTCCTCGAGCCAGTGCGACGCGTTGTCGAGGGCGACGAGCTCGAGTGGTTCCTCGTCGCGCAGCTCGGCCCAGTTGCGGACCTCCTGGCCGTAGATCTCGCGCAAGAACGCCTGGGCTTCCAGGAGCACCACTCGACTCGCGCGCTCGGGGCTGATGAAGACCTGCGTGCTGGCGTCGAGGATCTCGAACAGCCAGGCGCGGGCCTCGGGTGACGGATCGACGAACGCGAGGCCCGAGGCGGGACCCTCTGGATGGGTCGCAGGCAGCGACCACTGGACGAGGGCTTCGATCTGGACCGACTCGACGAACCCGAGGAACGAGATATTGAGCATGAAGCGCTGGCCGACTTCCATGCTCGTGTTGATCCGGACGCCGCCCTCCGAGAGGTCGCTCAGGAAGTTCGAGCGGAAGCCTTCGACGTCATCGAAGTCGACCTTGAGTACGAGCTGCTGCCGCGGGTGGCGTCGTGGAATGGGGGGGGGATGCGTCACGGCTACTTTCCAAACGAGCTGATCAGGTCGACCAGTGCATCCACGTCTTCGAGCGAGACCCAGTTGTAGATCGACGCCCGGATGCCGCCGGCGGTGCGGTGGCCCTTGAGCCCGACCATGCGTCGATGCCCGGCCTCCGCGAGGAAGCGGGCGTCGGCCTCGGCGGTCGGCAAGAAGAAGGTCACGTTCATGAGCGAACGCGAGTCGGTTGCGGCCGGGAGCCGGTAGAGCTCGGGCCGCGCCTCGAGCGCGCCGTAGAGGCGACGGGCCTTCTCGCGGTTCGTCGCCTCGATGGCCGCGATCCCGCCGATCGCGACGGCGTGCTCGAGCACGTGGCGCATGGTGGCGACCGCGAACGTCGTCGGGGTGTAGTAGAGCGAGGCGTGCTGGGCGTGGGTGGCGTAGCGCCAGACGGTCGGGATGTCGCGCCGCGAGCGCTCGATGAGCTCCTTGCGGATGATCACGGCCACGACGCCGGAGGGCCCGAGGTTCTTCTGCGCCGCGGCGTAGATCATCCCGAAGCGCGAGACGTCGATCGCGCGGGACAGGATGTCCGAGGTCATGTCGGCGATCAGCGGCACCTTGCCGGTGTCGGGGAACTCGGACCACTGCGTCCCGTAGACCGTGTTGTTGCTGCAGAGGTGGAGGTAGGCGGCGTGATCGCCGATGACCAGCTCCGCCGGCCGGGGCACACGTAGGTACGAACCGTCCGCCTCGCGGGTATCCGCTGCGATCCGCGCGGGGCCGACGAGCGCAGCCTCGTCGTAGGCGGCGCGCGCCCAGACACCGGTGATGGCGTAGTCTCCGAACGTGCCCGGCGTGAGCAAGTTGAGCGGGAGCATCGCGAACTGACCGCGCGCGCCACCCTGGAGCAGCAGGATCTCGTGGGTGTCGGGCACCGCGAGCAGGTTGCGCAACAGCGAGATCGCGGAGGCCTGCACCTTCTCGTAGGCAGCGCTGCGGTGGCTCAGCTCGACGACCGAGAGCCCGGTGCCCTCGAAGTCGACGAGATCCTCACGGGCTCGGAGGATCGCGGCCTTCGGCAGCGCGGCCGGTCCGGCACCGAAGTTGATCGTCATCGTACCCCCTCGGACGATGAAGCCCGGCGTCGCCGGACGAGGTCTGTCCCGCCGTCGGTTTCTTCGGTCGCGCAGACCTGGCGTCGCGTCACGAGGACGCGATCGACCAGCTCACCGGCGGACCCGAGGTACGAGGTTGGCTCGAAGATGTCCTCGATCGTCGGGCGATCGAGGACCAGGCTGAGCTCGTGGTTGGCGAGGGCACACTCGCGAACCGTCTTCTTGCGATCGATCGCGTCCTGGGACAGCTTGTGGATGAGCTTGAACGCCTTGGCCTGGCCGATCCGCTGGCCCAGCAGGAAGGAGAGTGCTTCGGTGCACGCCAGATCGGCGAGCTCGCGAGCGGTGCCCTCCATGTCGGCGCTGCGCACCGTGATCGATTCGACGACGATACCGGTCAACGACAGCGCGGTCAGCGTGTAGTGGCTCACCGCCGCGACCGCCGGCCACTCGAGCCGGGTGCCACGGTAATCCCGCTCGTGCTCCACGATCATGCACTCGAGGCCGAGCGAGACCTGAGCCCGCGCCAACCGGGCCAGGACCACGACCTGCTCGGCATTCTCGGGATTGCGCTTGTGCGGCATCGTGCTGCTGCCGAGCCTGCCGGCATCCCATCGCTCTTCGAGCTCGGCGAACTCGGGCCGGCACAAGGTCCGGATCTCGTCGGCCGCGCGCGCGAGCGAGGCCGACACCGACGCGAGCAGGAAGATGAACTCGGCAACCCGATCGCGGGAGACGTGCCAGCCGACGTCGGGGACTCCGAGGCCGAGGCGCGCCGCGAATTTCTCGAGCAGCGCCGGTCCGCGACCGCGGAAGCTGGCCATCGTTCCGACGCCGCCGGCCATCTGGGCGACCAGGAGACGCGGGCGGGCCTCGCGCAGCCGCACGAGGTGGCGGGTGAGCTCGTCGATCCACCCGGCGACCTTGAGCCCGAAGGTGGTCGGCAGCGCGGGCTGCGCGTGCGTGCGGCCGACGGTGAGCTGTTCGCGGTTTGCGACGGCGAGGACGTCGAGCCGGTCGAGCAGCGCGATCAGCGTGGGCTCGACCACGTCGAGCACGTCGCGCATCTCGAGCGCCTGACCGGTGTCCTGGATGTCCTGCGTCGTCGCGCCGTGATGGATGAACTGCGAAGAGTAGCTGCCGACGATCTTCTCGAGTGCGCGCAGGAGCGGCACCAGCGAGTGGCCTGACTTGGTGATGCCGGCGCTGATCGCGGCGAGGTCGAGCCGCTCGATGTGCGCCGACCTCGCGATGATGTTCGCGGCCTCGTACGGGATCATCTCCATCTCGGCCTGCGACATCGCGAGCGCGACCTCGATGTCGAGCCAGCGCTGCAGACGACAGACGTCACAGAAGATTCGTCGACTGTCGGCGGTCGAGTAACCGCCCCGGTGAAACGCCGAATCGACCACGTGACTGCGCTCGTGGTTGCACTGTCTCGGCACGTGGTCGTGGTCGTGGTCGTGGTCGTGGTCGTGCGTCTTCGCACGCATCAGGTGGCCTCTTCGGTGCTGCGAATGACGCGCCCCGGGAGCGCTCCGGTCTCCTGTCCTTCGCGCATGACCTGGACGCCGTGGATGAACGTCGCGACGATGCCGCGCGCGCGGGCGATCAGCCGGCGACCGTTCGCGGGCAGGTCGTCGACGAACACCGGAGGGTCGGAGCCGATCGTCTTCGGGTCGAACAAGGTGATGTCGGCGTGATACCCGGGCTTGAGGAGGCCGCGGCGGGACAGGCCGAAGACCGACGCCGGGTGGGCGGTGAGCTTCCAGATCGCCTGCTCGAGCGAGAGCGCCTGCTGTTCGCGCACCCAGTCGCCGAGCAGGACGGTCGGATAGCGCAGATCACAGACCTGGTCGACGTGTGCACCGGCGTCCGAGATGCCGAGCATGAAGCGCGGCTCCTGCAGCAGCGAGCGGACGACATCGCGATCGAGGTTCGCGCTCTCGAACTGGTACAGCGTGCGCAGATCGTCCTCGAGCGTCAGATCGAGGAAGGCGTCGAGTGGCTCCTTGTTCTCGGCCTCGGCGATCAGGCCGATCGTGCGCCCGTTGTAGCGCGCCGCGAGATCGGGCCGCTCCGCGCCGGCGACGCGGACTCGCTCCCACGGGATCTTGCGGATGTGGCCCTTCTGCTCCGCTTTTGCGGCGCGGCGGAACTCGGCGTCGCCGTAGAGCCGCCGCTGCTCCTCGTAGGTGCCGTTGAGCGCCGGGCGCCAGACCGCAAACTCGGAGAACTTGAACGGCTTGCGCATCGTATGCATGAACACGATGGGCATCGGCGAGACCTGAGGCACGACCTTGTCCGCGATGTCGCCCAGCCGCGCGAGCTGCTTGGCGGCGAAGTCGAGATCGCCCGTCATCGCTACCATCGGCAGGAAGCTGACCGGCCGGGCGCTCTCCTCGACGAGGAAGCGCAGCATCGCGACGTCTTCCTCGCTGATGTACTGCACCCCTTGTCGTAACGAGTCGAGCGCGATCGTGACCACGCCCTTGGCCTGGTCGCGGAGCACGTTGCAGAGCGAGCGGAGCTCGTCGCGGCTGGCGTTGCGACAGGCGAGCGGACCGCCGCCGAAGCCACGGTGGTTGGCAAGCAGGTCGGTCGAGAACCCGAACGCACCGTCATCCATGGCCGTCTTGAAGACGGCGACCATCTGGGCGAGCTCGTCCGCGTTGGCACTGCGCTCGAACGAGGCCGCGCCCATGACGTAGTGGCGCAGCGGCGTGAGCGAGATCAGCCCGGCGATGTTGACGCCGAGCCCGTCCTTCTCGATATGCGCGAAGTATTCCTTTGGCGTGCTCCACTGCCAGTCAACGCCGGCCTGGAGTACCTCGTAGTCGATGCCCTCGACGTTGACGAGATCGCGAAGCAGGATCTCGCGGGTGCTCTCGCGCACGGGCATGAGGCCGACGCCGCAGTTGCCGAGCACCGCGCTCGTGACCCCGTGCCAGCAGCTCGGAGTGATCTGGCGATCCCACAGCACCTGGGCATCGAGGTGGGTATGGGGATCGATGAAGCCCGGCGATACGACGAGACCATCCGCATCGATGACGCGTGTTGCGCCACCGGGATCCTCGCGTCCGACGTGTCGGATGACGCCGCCCTGAATACCAACATGACCACGATAGATCGCGCGACCCGTTCCATCGGCCACGCGCGCATTCTTGATCAGCGTGTCAAGCATCGAGATCCTATCGTCGGGAAACCGCGCCCCAACTCGTCACTCTACACCAACGACGCTCGAGTTTATCGTATCGAACGGGTACGGACGGTGCGAGCCCCCAACGCGGGTTTTCCACCGATTCAACCCCACTCGATCATGGTGAAGGTCCAGTCGTCGGCCTGAGGTCGGCCCGCCTGGCTCTGGTCGGCATGTAGGACGATCGTCGCTGCCGCGTCCCTGAGGTCCTGACCGCGGGTGTGTTCGTACAGTTGCGCGAACCGCCGCATCCCGAGCACGTTCCCGTTGGTGAGCTCGATCTCCGGGATTCCGTCCGTGTAGATGAGGATGCGGTCGGCCGGCTCGAACCTGCCCTCGACTCGGCCGCTCTCGAACCCCGTCTCGGTCCCGAGCGGAGCACCCGGACAGAAGTGCACCTTGTGCTTGCCGCTCCGGCCGAGGCTCAAGATCGGCGGCGCCCCCGCGCTGTGAAAGACCCACTCGCCCGTGGTCTCGACGATCTCGAGGGCAGCCATGGTCATGTGGTACTTGCCCTTGGCCACACGCAGGACCTCGCGGTTGAGCAGCTCGAGCCCGTGCCGCACATCGTCGAGCCCGTTCTCGATGAGCACGCGGAACGCCGTGGCCACCGCGGCAGTCACCATCGCGGGTCCTGGCCCGTGACCCGTCACGTCACCGACCAGGACGACGTGACGTCCGGCCGAGAGTGGTTGGTACCACCACCAGTCGCCGCCGCACGCGTCGGCAGGTCGGTAGAGTCCGAACAGCTGGACGCGCGCGGTGCTGATCTCGTTGTGCGCGGGGAGAAAGCCGGTCTGCACCGCGCCGGTGAGCTCGAGGTCGCGCTCGACGACCGCCAGGCGACCTTCGCGCTCGGCCCGCCGCACCCGCTGCCGCTGCAAGCGGATCAACAGGTATGCAGCGCCGGCGAGGATGAGGAGGTAGACGCCATAGGCCTGCCAGGTCCTCCAGATCGGCGGCGTCACCGCCAGCTTGAGCGCGATCCCGGTCTCGTTCCAGACGCCGTGCCGGTTGGACGCGCGGACCCGCAGGACGTACTTGCCGCCGTCGAGCTTGGTGTAGGTGGCGAACGGCCGGTCCGTCTCGATGAACTTGTCGTCGAAGCCCTCGAGCTTGTAGGCGTAGCGATTCTTCGTGGGGGCGGCGAACGAGAGCGCCGCGAACTGCACCTCGAAGGAGTCGGAGTACAAGATCTCGAGCGGTGGGAGCGTCCACACGGGCCGCTCGAGCTTCAACTCCTGGTTGAAGACCTTGAACGCGGTCATGACCACGGGCGGCACGTACGCGTCGCGCGTGATGTCCTTGGGCTCGAACGCATTGAAGCCGCCGGCCCCGCCGAAGAACAGCTTGCCGGACTTGCTCCGCATGAACGAGCCCTGGCTGAACTCGGCGTCCTGGACGCCGTCCGACGAGTCGTAGGCGAGGAACTTGCTGGCCTTTGGATCGAACTGCACGAGCCCACCGCCGTTGGTGCTCATCCACAGCTTGCCGTCCGAATCGGGGAGGATGCCGTGGATCGTGTTGTTGGTGAGCGTGGAGTTGGCGGTCGTGAACCGGACGGTCTTTCCCGATGACGGATCGAGCCGATTGAGCCCGCCGCCGAACGTGCCCACCCAGACACTACCGGCGGGATCCCGGTAGACGGTCAGGACGTCGTCACTGCCGAGGCTCGCCGGATCGTCGGCCTTGTGGCGAAAACTCGAGGCGGTGTGGGTGACGGTGTTGAACCGGACCAGGCCACCCTTGGCCGTTCCGACCCAGAGGATCGTCTTGTCCAAGGGATCGGGATACAGGCTGTAGAGATGGTTCGAGCTGAGGCCGCTCGACTCGTCGGAGGCATCGGTGGTGAAGGCAGTGAAGGTCTCGAGCTGCGGATCGAAGCGAACCAGTCCCCCGCCCCAGGTGGCGAGCCACAGCAGACCGCGGTCGTCCTCCCAGATATCGAAGATGGTGTCGACGGGCAGACCGCTTGGCTTTTCGGGGTCGGGGTCGGGGTCGGGGACGTACCGCTTGTAGGTCTCGGTCTTCGGGTCGAACGCGACCAGGCCATGCCGCTGCAAGGCCATCCAGAGGATCCCGCGTTTGTCGCGATGCAGGGAGTTGATCCAGATCGACTCGAGCGCGGGTAACTCCAGCTCTCCCAGGTGGCGCCCCAGGCTGTGATAGACCGTGACGCGCTGAGCGGCCCACTCGTACCTGTGGAGCCCGTTGTAGGTGCCTACCCAGGTGCTGTCGCCATCTTCGAAGAACGCCATGCTGTGGGTCGGGGTGCGGTAGTGGCCGAACTTCTGACGGAGCTCGTCGAACTTGCACACGCCAACGGTGAATCCACCCACCCAGATGATGCCTCCGGTGTCCTGGTAGATCGACTCGACCGAAGGAAACGAGAGCTTCGTCGGGTCTTTCGGATCCTTGGGATCGTGCTGGTACTGGATGATCTGGCCTTGGGCGTCCATTCGGTTGAGGCCACTCGGGGTGCCGATCCAGAGGATCCCTTTCTGGTCTTCGAACAACACCGAGATGTGGTCGTCGCTGATCGTTTTCGGATCGGTCGACGAGTGGCGGTACCGAGCGAATTTCTTGGTTGCGGGATCGAGCGCGAATAGCCCTTCTCCATCATTGCCAATCCACACCTTGCCGCTCGAGGAGGCAAGGATCGCGGTGATCGCCGCGGCCCCCAGGCCAAGGTCATCCCCGGGCGTCGGCCGGAAGCTCGTGGTGGAGTTGTCATCCGGGTTCCATCGAATGACGCCCTCACTCGCGGTGCCGAGCCACAAGTTTCCCGCCTTGTCGGCGTGGATCGCGGTGATCGCAGCGTCGAGCGGCTTGGTCACGTACTCGGTGAACGTTCCGGTGGTCGGCTCGAAGCGATTCAACCCGCCACCGCTCATGGCGAACCACACGCGGTCCTTGCGGTCCCGCACGATCGCCGTGACGCCCTCCGAGCTGAGTCCGCCCTTGGTGCGCGTGAAGCGGGTGAACTGATCGGTCTCGGGGTCGTAGAGGTTGACCCCACTCTCCGGGGTGCCGACCCAGAGTTTTCCACTCGGGTCGAGCTCGAGCGCGGTGATGTACCCGGACGAGATCGACGTCGGATCGTGTTCGTTGGCCCGATACACGTGCATCCTGATGCCGTCGTAGCGAGCGAGGCCGTCCTCGGTGCCTAACCAGACGAAGCCACGCTGGTCTTGCACGATGGCGTCGACGTGTGGATTGGGGAGACCCTCGGCGATGGTCATCCGATCGCAGCCAAACGGCGGCGCCAGGCGGTGCACGGTCTTGGCCGCGCCCACGGCCGGGGCCGCTGGGGGTGGGACCGGCCGGACGACCTCGGTGGGTTTGCCATGAGCATGCCCGCCGGCCACGACGACGACGAGCAACGCAAAAATGACATTGCGCACCATGGGCTCCGCCAACATACCACCTCTCGTAATGCTTACCGGCCTACCGTCCCGATGATCTGTGTCGACGGAAGTGCTCGTACACGTCGAAGGCTCGGTTTCGTCGCGCTGCGCTGCGCTGCGCTGGTAGATCTGCCTGGCATCCGTCGACCAGATCACGCCGCGCAGCTAATGTTGGACGGTGATCGAGGGTCTCACGGCCACCACCCTGTCGGAGTTGGCCGTGCAGAGCGTCCTCCTGCAGCTGATCGTGATCATCGCGGCCACGCGGCTGGTCGCCTGGCTCGGCAAGCGACTGGGACAAGCCGAGGTCGTCGGCGAGATGCTCGCCGGGATCATGCTCGGGCCGAGCCTGTTCGGCTATCTCGCGCCGGACGCCTTCTCGTACATCTTCGCGGCGAGCAACGGACCCGTGTTCAGCGGGTTCGCGCAGATCGGGCTCGTCCTCCTCATGTTCCAGATCGGGCTCGATTTCGAGCTGTCGGCAGTCGCCAGCGCCAAGCGCACGGTCTTGCTCGTGAGCGTGCTCGGGATCGCGATCCCGTTCTCGCTCGGCGGCGTCACCTCGATGTACTTCTACGACGCGCTGCCGGAGCCGCGCCCTTCGACGACCAGCTTCACGCTGATCTTCGCGGTCTCGATGTCGATCACCGCGCTCCCGGTCCTCGGCCGGATCTTCGCTGAAACCGGGCTCGCGAAGACCCGCGCCGGCGCCATCGCGATCAGCGCCGCCGCGATCAATGACGTGGTCGGCTGGCTGCTGCTCGGCGCGGTCTCGCTCCTCATCTCGGGCAGCTTCTCGATGGGATGGGTGGGCCTGCGCGTCGTCGGCATCTGCACGGTCGGCGCGATCGCCTTCTACCTCGTACGACCGCTGCTGCACCGCTACTTCGACTTCCACCTCAGGGAGAACGATCGGCTCAAGCACACCGGGATCTCGACCGTGCTGGTGCTGCTGTTCGCCTGTGCGCTCGCCACGAGCTGGCTCGGCCTCCACGCGCTCATCGGCGGCTTCGTCCTCGGCGTCTCGCTCCACCAGCACAAGCCGTTCGTCGCCGAGTGGAAGACCCGGATCGGCCCGCTCGTGAACACGCTCTTCCTGCCCATCTTCTTCGCCTACACCGGCCTGCGGACCGACATCGGCAGCCTGCAGGGCGGGACGGAGTACCTGCAGGGCGGGCTCATCTGCATCATCGCCTTCGTCGGCAAGTACGGCGGCGGTTACCTGGGGGCCCGACTCGCCGGCGAGGCGCCGCGGATGGCGCACGTGCTCGGCACCTGCATGAACACGCGCGGCCTCATGGAGCTCGTCGTCCTCAATGTCGGGTACGAGCTCGGGATCCTGTCGCAATCCCTGTTCACCCAGCTCGTCTACATGGCGATCATCACGACCCTGATCGCCACGCCGCTCATCCGCCGCTATCGAGGCGCCGAGGCGCCGATGCCGGGCTGACGTTCGCGCGCCGAGATCTTGCGAACGGTCAGACGGGCTTGTCAGGCGCACCGGATCTTGGCTTCGCGCGCTCGACCGGATCGTGCTCGAGCGCATGGACGTCGAAGGCTTGCGCGACCTCGGCGACTCGAGCCGCGTTGTCGGCATCATTCCACAGCAGCGCCGGATGGTCGGTGAACGGCCCCTTGAGCGCGCCGAGCCGGATGTTCTCGATGATCGAATAGGCCCTGGCAAACACGCCGTCGGTCTTGCGCGACTCCTCGACTTTGACGAGGTCGCTCGCCTTGCGCCGCCGATTCTCGAGGATCCACCCCGCCACTCGCCCGACCTCGACCTTCGGCGCGACAGACGGGTTCGACGCGATCAGGCCGCGCCACCACTTCAGCATCTGCAGCTGCGCCTTGCGAGTCTCGCCGCTCGCCAGGAACTTCACGCACAGGGTTCCGTCTGGATCGAGCGGCCACTCCATCAACCCTGGCCCATGCGACGCATCCCAGACTTCGTCCATCGTGGCCTTGAGCGCGCGCGTGCCGCTCTCGGTCTCGAACGCCGGATCGAAGATGATCTCGTGCATCCTCCGCACGAGCTTCTCGACCGACGGGATATTCGCCGCGAACACGCCCGGACCCGTGGAGTCTTCCTGTGGCACCGCCACACGTGTCAGGTACATCGCGCTACCGACATAGAGCCACAGCCGCCAGTAGTGAGAGAACGTCGCGTGGCCGTGGCGCCACGACCGGAACATTCCTCCCACCACCTTGTCGACCATCTCGACTTCGCGCATGAAGACGGTCTCGAGCGGACGGAATCGCTCCTTGCTCCAGTCACCATCGACGACCGCCTTCGCGGCGAGCGGGACGAAGCGGTTGAGGAACGCACCGGTGAGCAAGATCCCGGTGGAGAACAGGGGATCGATGAACCCGGCGGCGTGCGGGGACAGGATGAACCGCTCGCCGAGGATCGAGCTACAAGCGAACTGGATCCGATCCGTGCCGCCGTGGACTCGCCCGGTACGAACGATCGGCCGGATGGGGACCATCTCGCCGTAGACCGCTTTGACCGTCGGGTAGCGATCGAAGATCGTCCGCAGCTCCTCCTCCACGGTGATGCTCTCGTCCAGCGGCCAGACCTCGCGGTCGAGCGTGATCCCCACACTGACGACACCGCTGTCGAACCGGATGCCCCAGATCCAACCGCCCTTGAAGACGTGGTGGATCGTTCCACCGTCGCGGAGGAACCCTACCTCCTCGTTCGGCGGCAGCACATCGTCGAGGAACTTGACGTTCTTGAAGTGGCCGAACAACGAACGGGTGTTCGTGCTGAGCTCCGGGTCCGCCTTTCGCAGGCCGAACTTCTTCGCGAGAAACGACGCGTGACCCGAGCAGTCGACCACGTACGCCGCGGTCACGGTCCGTTCGTTCGCCTCGCCCTCGGGCTTCAGCGTCAGCCGCGCACCATCCTTGTCACTCTCGAACCCGGTCACGGCGGTCTTGTCCTGATAGGCGACGCCGTACTTGGGGAACAGCTTCACGAAGAAATGATCGAGGTCGGCACGGTTGGCGTGAAAGTCGGGGCCGCGCGGCGGCAGCAGCGCGTAGAAGCAGAGCTCCTTGTCCGGCGTCACCGGCTTGCCCGGATCGTTCCACCCGAACCAGAAGTGCTGCTTGGGCCATCCCGTACACCCGGCCATCTTGAGGCCCGGATACGAGAACGCCGCGTCGAGCTCCGGTACGTCGCAGAGCTGTTTCAGGTATTCGAACGAGTAGCTCGTCGACGGCACCGTCGACTCGCCGATCACGAAGTGCGGATGCCTGCCCTTCTCGACGACGAGCGTGCGTATGCCGGCTCGTGCGAGCGTGAGCGCGAGGGTGGAACCGGCGAGGCCGCTCCCGATGATGACGATGTCGTAATCAAGACCATGAGCCATGCGTGTTGTTTCCCGGGCCCGAGACAGGAGCCATGTTGGTTCCCGGCTTTGATGCCGGTCGTGGCTCGATGTTACGCCACAAGCGCGACGTAGGTCAGGCCCACTCGGTCCGGATCTGGCGGTCTCGATCGATCCCACGCGCGACGAGTCCGTCGACGACATCCTTCACCATCTGACCATTGCCACACAGGTAGTACGTCGGCGTACTCAACACCGACGCCGTGTCGATGATCGGCTGCGTCACGAACCCTTCGCCCGCACCGGTCACCACGAGTCGGCTCGTGAATCGTGGGTCTTGCTCGAGACGCCGGAGCCGCGCGATCCAGAACTGATCATCGGCGTTCATCAGTCCCCAGAAGAACAGCACTCGCCCCGTGCCCGGCCGCGCGAGCAGGCTCTCCATCATCGGGAACAGGGCGGACACGCCAACTCCGGTCGCACCGAACACCGCGTCGCCGGGACCCGGTGCCAGTCGAAAATCGCCACGCGGCCCGTCGAATTCCATGATCGCGCCAACCTCGAGGCTCGCCAGGAACTGCGAACCTGTCCCGCCGATCCGACGCACCAGGAGCACGAAGCCGTCCGTCTGACCGGGCGGTGACGCGAGCGAGTAGCTCCGCTGCTCGTTTGACGAGTGGATGTGGATCGCGATGTACTGCCCGGGCTCGCACTCGATTCGCGTCGGCTCCACCATCGACGCGTGAAGCTCGAACACGTTCGGCGCGATCTCTTCGATCGACGAGATACGAGCTCGGCGTGGAGTCACAGTGCTACGCCGATGGAACGCACGGTCACGTGCGGATGGATCTCACCCGGATCCGCGATCACGGGTCCTCGTCGAGCTTCCATGCGGTCTGATGTTGCGCGCCCTCCGCGAATCTGACGTCCACGTACTCGTCGAACTCGATCGATCGATCGATGAGCTTCAGGTCGAGCATGAGGTCGCGTACCATGTCGAAGTCCTGCTTGCGCGGGGTCAGCTTGCGGTACTCGATCCTCTCGGGGGGGTTGGTGAGCGACCACCGAAGGAGCGCTGGTGACTTGTTGAAGTACTTGCGACCGACAAAGTCGGAGGCTCGCTCCCGGTGGGTGATGTCCTCGTCCAGCCACAGCCCCGAGCGGGCCAGCCCATCGACCAGCACCTGCGCCATCTCCGGCCGCTCGTCGATCACATCCTGGCGCATGACGACCACGCACGACATGTAGTCCGGCCAGTACTCTCGAGCGTAGAAGAGAATCCGTCCGATGCCCTGCATCTCCGACTGGGATGGATAGGGCTCGCCCATGACGAAGGCGTCGAGCGCCCCGCTCTCGAGCGCGCTGGCCACCTCCGGTGGCGGCATCTCTACCAGCTTGACCGAGGTTTCGGGGACGCCGTGCTTCGCCAGCGCCTTGTGGGCGAGCAGGCGTTCATCAGAAAACCGACTCGGGATTCCGATCACCTTTCCGCGCAGATCCTCGACCGAGCGCACCGGGCCATCCTTGCGCACGACCATGGCACTGCCGTACTTGTGGCCGAGGTAGACGATCTTGACTGGTACGCCCTGCGACCGCAGAGCCACTGCCATCGGCGCGACCATGAACCCAACCTGAAGCGCATCGGAGATCAGCGCTTCTTTGATCTCGGGGAAGCCCTGGAACAGCTTCGGAATGAACAGGGCGTCGTCGAGCGAGTATCGGGTGATGTAGTCGGTAACCGGGCAGGTGAGGTGTCAAGTAACCGGGACGTAGCCGACGATCAGCTTGCGCTTGTTCTTCGGCAACCGATTGTTCTTGAATCCCTCCCAGTCGAAGTTGAGCAACACATGGCTGCCGGAGATACCCGCGAGCCAGCCGAGCGCACCAAGGAATTTTCTTCGATTCGCAGCCATCTTTGTTCCTTCGCTATGCGTCCTTGCTCCAGCGCCCCACCGTGGCGTTCTCGAGCAGTTGCATCACCCAATTTAACACGAGCCCGAGCATGCCGATACACACCATCGCCGCAACCACGAGGTCGTAGCGCTTGCCGGCGTTTCGCGAATCGATGACGAGGTAGCCGAGACCGGAGTCCACGCCCAGCATCTCGGCCGCGACGA
>Ga0299915_10000553_pt1 | contig 28137 bp, 30 predicted proteins | sample RVTome_13_FD_200263 | JGI IMG/M metagenome (GOLD analysis project Ga0299915, IMG submission 200263) | Soil microbial communities from uranium-contaminated site in the Upper Colorado River Basin, Wyoming, United States - RVT92D227 (version 2) ...
TGGCATGGGCATCTTGCCCATGAAGCCAGTTTTCACGGGCTGGAAGCCCGTGCCACGCTTCCTGCAAATAGTTGCTCTAATATAAGAGACTCTGTAGTCCTGAAATTCTGAGAAAGGAATGCTGCCAGGATCTTCAAAACCGGATGCCCTCCCTTCCTTTTCCGCCCGGCAATTCCTTATCACATTATTCTGTTACTTGGATGCGAACCACTCTGAAGTTATGGAGGGTAAAGACCATACCATCGTAGATGATGACACAGTGTTTGGTGAAAGTAATGGGCTGCTGGCTTATGACAACGACCTGACTCCCGCCGGCGGCGGGGGCTACCGCCGCGCCGAGGGTAGGAACAGGCCCGGCCCCTCTGGCCATGGCGCCCGCCCCCATGGGGCCGCCAGAACGGCCCATCCTTCCGAAGGTGGGCATACCTGCTCCGCGCAGTGTTCCCGCGGCAGCAGCGGCCCGCGGCGCGCCTTGCGCCTGCCCCGCATAGGGCTGAATGAGAGGAGGATAGCCATAACTGATCAGTATCTCGGAGAACTTATCCCCCAGATGAATGCCTCTTTCTGTTTCCACACTGCGATTCGGCTTTCCAGAGGCGGCGATGATGTCAGTTGTGAAAGCATCGTTTCCGTTGCCCTTGATGATGAAACCGGCTGTCACCTCACCCTTGAGGCGATAGAGCCACATCTGCTGGTCGGCCGCCAGGCTGGAAGGCAGCACCGCTCTTGCCCAGTCCGGAGGAGCGGCCGGAGCAATCGGTCCAATCAAGCCTAACCTGGCTTGCATCTCTTCATCTTTGGTCCTTAAGGTGTTGAGGGTCAATCCCCCGGGGCCGCTGATGACGATTCCGCCGGGAGGGCCGTAGGTGCGCAAGAGATCCTGCGGAGTGGCCCCGATTTGAATGCCAAGCAGGCCATTCTCGATTCCCATTGCGGGGGCGCAGGCAAGCAACAGGGCCGCCAATATCATCGCACCCCCAAAATGCCAGCAGGCAGGTTTCATTTTCGATCTCCTTTTCCAAACAGACCCAGAGGGTCGAAGGATTCCGGCAAACGGGCCGCTAAACCCCTCTCATCTCCTTCCCCTCGATCCGGGAGGCCGCCACCCCGCGGGCTGCCCTCCCCCCCGGGGTTGTCCCGCCAAACCCCGCCGCGCGGATTGAGCGGCTCGTCCGCCTCCGGCGGCCGCGCGCGCGACAGGCTGTGCGGCCGCGGCCGGCTGGGCCGGCGGCTGGCCGATTGCTATCTCAATTACCCGGAGATTTGCAAGGGTAAACACAACATCCTGGTCCGGATAGGATATCTGCAAGCCTTGCGCCACGGGCCGGGTGCGATCCGGATAGCCGTAGGCATTGACCAGATCGGAAAAGCTATCTCCCAAACCGATTCCCCGGTTAGTGAAGATCTCCGGGTTGAAAGGCCCTTGAACCGCGATGGTGGAAATGGCGCCGCTTGGCTCCACGCCGAAAACCACCTTCAGGCCTCCAGGCTTTTTGTATAGCCAATACTGCAGGCCCGCGCTGCCGCGCAATTCCCCCTTTTCTGCGGCTTGAGGCGCTGGAGTCCTCCCGGCCTGACGCGCCCCGCCTGCCACCGACGCGGACGGCAAACCCGCCCCGGAGGCCCGCCCCATGCCGGGGGCGCCTCCGCCTCCCTGCCGCGTCGTGGCCGCTAGGCCTCCTCGCGGTGTGCCCCCCCCTCCGGCGGCCTGGGCCAGCGGCCCAATGCCCTCCGGCTCGCCCCAGGATGGATCGGTGAGGAGATTGACGACCGAGGAGTCCAGCCGCACCCCCGCGAGCTGCACTTCCGCCGCGCCGGCTATGGAGGCGCCCATCACCAGCGCGGCGAGCAAAAAAATAACCCGGAGCAGACCTATGCCCGTCTTCATTACTCATTCCCTCCTTGACAGCGGGCTGAGGAAGTAAAGAATAAGCAGAGGAAGGAAAAAGAGCCCTTTCAATGCAATGAGTATAGCACAGGCCAAGAGACTGCGTCAACGAATTGCGCCGGGGTGTCGCCCGGCCGAGGGGCGGGGATGCGGATCGGACAGATAACTTATTCCTATAAGCCGATTGTTGGCGGGGGCGACGTATATGTGGAGATGCTCTTTCGCCTTTTAGAGAGGGAAGGGCACTGCCAGCGCGTCTATCAGCGTATTGCGCCGGAGGAGGAGGAGAGCCTGCGCTTTGTCCCCAATCCTCTGGCCCGACTGGGCAGAGCCCAGTTCTGGACCCAGGCTCCTTTTCTCTTTTTGTTGAGGGAGGAACTTCGGCGGGAGGACTTGATCATCGCGCACTATCCGGTTTACCTCTTGGCGGCGGCAATGCTTCGCAAGGCTGCAAGGCCGGCCTTGCTGGGCATTTCCCATGGAGTCACCTGGGACGACAGGCCGGGGTCAATTCCCGCGCGGCTGAAGCGGGCCGTCGCCCGAGGCGCTTTCCGGCGGGCCGACGGCTTTGTCGCCAATGACACTTTCTTTCTGCGGGAAATGGGCCTCCAGGTTCCGCCCCGGCAAGGTCTCTTCACAGAAGTTTCGAAAGGGCGCTGGTTCATTCCCAACTGCGTTTCTCCGGGTTTTCAAAGGGGCGCGCCCATAGAAGATCTGTCTTCTCTGCGCCCGCTCCTCTTGCCCCGCAACCTCTATCGGAATCGCGGCATCCATCTCGCCGTGGAAGCCTTTCGGATCTTCGCCCCGCATCACCCGGAAACACACCTTGTCGTCCTGGGCGAAGAGAGCCAACCCGGCTACGCCGCCGCGGTGAAAGAGCGGGTGAAACAACTTCGTTTGCAGGAGCGAGTGATCTTCCGGGGGCATTTCCCTCACGAAAAGATGGCCGATGCCTACGCCTCCGCCGAGATGTGCCTGATTCCCTCCCTTTGCGGAGAGGGGACTTCTCTCGCCGCGCTGGAGGCGATGGCCTGCGGGGTAGCAGTAGTATCAACCGATGTGGCCGGATTGAAAGATCTTCCCACTGTGCAGTCTCCCCCTGAGGCCGAAGCCCTGGCCCAAGCGCTGTTGAAGGTTTACCCTGAGAGAAAGCGAATTGGGGAGGAGCAAAAGGCCCGGGTGAGCCGGGACTATTCCTATGAGCGCTGGTCACAGGCCTGGCTGGAGGTGATCCGCCGGGTGGAAATAAACTTGCGACAGGAGAGAAGATGAAGAAGATCAGAGTGGGAATCATCGGGGCGGGCTTCATTGCGCAAGAGGCGCATCTGCCCGCCTATGCTTCCCTGGGGGAGGCGGAAGTTGTCGCCCTGGCAGATGTGAATTTGGAGCGGGCGAAATCAGTGGCCGGAAAGTTCGGTGTAACAAAGGTCTTCCCGGATTACCGAAAACTCCTCGCTCTCAAAGAGATAGAGGCGGTGAATATTTGCACTCCCAACGCCTTTCACAAGCCCGCTGCGATCGCCGCTTTGCGGGCGGGAAAGCATGTGCTCGTGGAGAAGCCGGCGGCGATGAACGCCGCGGAAGTCAAAGCGATGATAGCGGAAGCGAAGCAGGCGAAGAAAATCCTGATGGTCGGGGTGAATTGCCGCTTCATGGCGGAGACCGGGCTTCTGAAGCGCGCCATAAACGCCGGCGCGCTGGGCAAAATCTATTACGCTGAGGCGGTCTTTCTCCGCCGGCGGGGCATCCCCGGCTGGGGAGCCTTTACCGAAAAGAAGGCAAGCGGCGGAGGGCCCATGATGGACCTCGGGGTGCACGTGCTCGACCTGGCGCTCTACCTGATGGGCTTTCCGGAACCTGTGGCCGTGTCCGGCTTGACCTATGCAGAGATCGGCCGGCGCCCCCACAATGCCGCGACCGCCGGCTACTGGTCATGGGATCCGAAGAAGTTCGACGTGGAGGATATGGCTGTGGGCCTGGTTCGCTTCCGCAATGGCGCTTCCCTCTATCTGAAGACTTCTTGGGCGGCGAATATCCCCAAAGACGAATTCGGCGTTGTCGTGGTCGGAACCCGCGGGGGGTGCCGGACCCACCCGACCGGAATCCACGGTGAGGAATACGGCAATCTGGTGGACCTTACGCCGGTGGATTTGCCCAAGGTGGAGAGCCACAAGGAGGAGATAGGCCGCTTCCTGGAGGCGATTAGAAAGGGCCTTCCTTCGCCCGTGCCGCCGGAAGAGGCTCTGACGGTTACGAGAATACTGGACGGGATCTATCTTTCCGCTCGCCGCGGCCGAGAGGTGAGACTGGCCTGAAGGGCCTTATTCGCCGGTTTGCGCCCTTTGCTGTTGGACGAAGTTGAGCCGCAGATCAGCGACCAGGGCGCGGAGGTCGTGCAGCGGCCGCCCGCTGAGCCTGGTTTCCAGTTGACCGGCGAGGTTAGAGGCCGCGTCAATCGCCACCCGGGCCTGCTCCAGGTCCTTCGCTATCTTGCCTGTCGCCGGGTCAGGAACGAAACCCATCGCTTGCCAGGCGTAGGAGTGAAGCAGGAGAAGGCAGTAATGCAGCAGGCCCCACACATCCATGGGCTTGGCCTCTTCCCCAGGCTCCCGCTCTCCGGCAGATGACTGCTTGCTCTCTTCCGGTTGTGTGCTCTCGCTTTCCGCCATTTTTCTCCTCCTGAGAGAAGTATGTTCGCCGGGGCGGGAGCGCTATTCCTGCCGCGAAATGCGATGAACGCAACAATCTCCGGTGCAAGAAAGGTGAACCAACCCCGGCTTTCGGGTAGAATCGCAGGGAGCGGCAAACCTCTCGGACGGAGGGAATCGCCGCTTCGTGAGGTCAGGAGATGAGCAGGAGAATCGGTTTGTTGCTGGTGATCGCAGCCGCAGCCTCGGCCGCGATCTTGATTTCGGGAGAAGACAAACGCCCCTCTGGCAAGGCAGAAGAGGCGCTGGGACCCGCGGCGCTCCAGGGAAAATCCCCGGTTCAGCAACCCTCGACGTTGAGCCAAAGGGCGGCGGTTTCACCTGCTTCCGGGGCACGGGCAAAAATGCCGGGCATTCAGTGGGAGACAGACCTGCAGAGAGCGCTGACGCGCGCAGGCCGGGAAGGCAAGCAGGTAGTCATTGACTTTTACGCGGAATGGTGCGGCTTCTGCAAGAAAATGGACCAGGAGACCTATCCCGATCCCGGGGTCATCTCACTGGTCAACCAGAGATCGGTCGCCGTGAGGATCGACGCGGAGCGCAATCCGGAACTGGCCGGGAAGTACGGGGTGGCGGGCTTTCCGACGCTGCTCCTGGTGAACTCTGCGGGCAAGGAAGTGGGCCGCCTAGTGGGCTTCATGCCGGCGGAGGACTTCCGAAAGGAACTTTCCAGAATTCTGCACGGCGCGGCTGCAGGATGATGTGTGAAATCCTGGAATATGTGGTAATATTGGTGGGCCTGGGGAAGGGCTACTGACGGGCCCCTTTGGTGGGTTAGCAAAGAGCGGGCCGCGCGCCCTGTAGGAGAGCAAAGATGCCGGAGGGGAGAACCGTGGAAATGATAAAGTGCCCTGGGTGCGGGGCGAACAACTCCGCAAAGCGGCAGATTTGTCACATGTGCGGCCACCTCCTTTCCGCTTCCCAGGAAAAGGCCGAAAGCAAAGAGGGCCTCCAACTGGTAAGCGAAGAGTTGAAGGCGGCTGCTCAGGCGGCCATAAGAGAGGCCACTCGAAGCGCCAAGCCTTCTTCCACTGAACGTGAGTCGGTCACCAAGGAGAGCGCCCCGAGTGAAGAGAGAAGACCGCGGACCAGCAAGCAAAGAGAGCGGGTCATCCTCGCCATCTCGGCTCTCATTACCCTTGTGGCGATAGGGTATCTCCTCCATTGGTTGTTGCCCAAACGCGCCAGGACCGAGATTCCGAGCACCGGGACGCGCCGCTTTGCCTACAGCACGGAATCCGGGCCTGCCTCCGTGGAGCAGACGCCGATAGCGCCGCTTCCGCCGGTTGCGGCGATTCTGCCGGCACCCTCCAAGCCTGCTGCGCCCGGGAGCAACAGCCAGCAGGCGACTCCCCAAGAGAAAGCAGGAAATGAGGAAGAGGCGGCAGCGGCGAATATCGCCGCCATGGAAGAGACCGCCATCAAGGCGGCCCAGACACACCTGACTTCCCTTTTTTCCAGGATCGGCGCGGATCTGGGAGTAGGTCTGTACGCCAATGCCAATACTTTTCGCGCCGCCGTGAACCAACAGGGAGACGACACTTCGGTAGTTGTCGTCTCCTTCCAGGGCAACATTTTCTCCGGCACTACGAGCATCCTCTTGCGCCGCTACGACCAGGGCTGGAAAAGCGGCTGGCAGGCGAGCCATTACCGGGATGTTCAATTGAGTTTCTCTCCGCCGATTGTCGTTAGGACTGGCGAGGAAGGCGCCGAGGAAGATACGATTACCGGAGCGGTCGTGGGCACCGGAGGCTTTGAGCCGCTTTCCTCACTTGATGAACAGCCGGTGGACTATACCTACGGCTGAGGCCGCGGCGCGGAGACAACCCTTTCTCCCTCCTTTGCCAGAAAAACGCGTGGACACGCCTCCCGTGCAAATCCTTGCCGCAAAGACGCATAGGAGCATCTTCTATATGCTCCCCTGGCGCGCTGCAAGATTTTCCCCGCGCGCTCTGCGCTGAATGCGTCGCGCTTTCTCCCGGAGGCTTCGAAGATAGAGGACTACTCTCTGCTGCGCCGGCGAATGGTGGAAGACCTCCGCAATCACGGCTTTGCGGATGAGCGCGTTCTGCGGGTTATGGAGAAAGTGCCTCGCCACCTCTTTGTGCCCGAATACGGCCGCGAGCGGGCCTATGATGACGATCCTCTTTCTATCGGCCACAGCCAGACCATCTCCCAGCCTTACATGGTGGGAATAATGACGCGAAGCCTGAACCTCTCCGGCAAGGAGAAGCTGCTGGAGGTCGGGACCGGCTCGGGCTATCAGACCGCCATCTTGGCTGAACTTGCGACTCAGGTTTGCACCGTGGAGCGGGTAGAGCCGCTCTTGCGCCAGGCGCAGCAAGTGCTGGCCGAATTGGGCTATGCGAATGTCAAGTTCCGCGTCGGAGACGGGACCTTGGGCTGGCCGGAGGAGGCCCCTTTCGACGCCATCGTAGTTACGGCCGCCGCCCCGGGAGTGGCGAATCCCTGGAAGGAGCAACTTGCCGAGGGAGGGAGGTTGGTGGTGCCGGTGGGCCCGCGCTACGCCCAGACTCTCATAGTCTATACCAAGCATGGCGCAAAACTGGAGGAAAAGCCGGTCTGCGGGTGCGTCTTCGTTCCACTGCTGGGAGAGTTCGGCTGGAGAGAAGGGGAATTGTGAAGGGGTCTATTCAGACGAGACGCCGCCCGGTGGTGGTGCAGACGAGTTTGCCGTGTTTTACCCCGCGTGTGCTGATGAGCCGGTCGGCGATGGCGCGAACCTGACGGCCTGATCCCCTGGCCACAATCACTTCCAGGCAATTGTGCTCATCCAGATGCACATGGCTGGCGCAGCAGATTTCCTCGTGAAAGCGGTGCTGAAGATCGGTCAGGAGGCGGCTCAGTTCTCGGCGGCCGTGGTCGTAAATCAAGGTTATCGTTCCGGCCACCTCGGCCTGCTCCCCTTCCCATTCTCCCTCCACCAAGTAGTCCCGCACGATGTCGCGAATGGCCTCCGAGCGGTTCCGGTAGCCTTTCTTTCTGAGCCGCCGATCAAAGGCCTCCAGCAGTCTGAGCGGCATGGAAACTCCAAAACGCTCCATTGGCGTAGCACCTTTCTTCAGAAAGATAACACGCTGCGCCTTTCTCGGCAAGACTCTCTCATTTTGCCGGCGCAGTGACAATGAACCTGATGCTGTGGCTGGCGAGAATCTCACCATCGGGCTTCTGCGCCTGCGCCAAGAGCCAGTGTTCTCCCGGGGAGAGCCGATTGCCGTCCAGGGGAAAGTGAAATGGAGCCCAGTTGGTGATGAGGCGGAGTTGGTCATCGAGGAAGAAGAAAATGGCGGCATTTTCTATGGCGGGCTCAAGGACGGCGACGAAATCAACTTCACCGGAGAGTTCGGCGCCATTGCCGGGGAAGAGCGAAAGGCTCGGGGTGGGGGAGGAGGCAACCGCGGGCGCAGCAGCAGGCTCAAGCGCAGGAACTGCTGCCGAGTTTTCCGCGATGATCTTCGTCGGGATTCTCCAGGCGGAAGGGGCCTGGCAGGGGACTATTCGGACCTTCCTCGGCAAATGGCCGGACTCGCCAAAGAACTGGAACACGGAGGCAAGCGCCTCCAGAAACTCCTCCGCGCTCAACCTTTCTCCGCCAACCCATACTGCGCTGGGCAAGGCCCCCAGGGTGGTCGTGAAATTCAGCAGGGGCCGGGCCTCAGCCAAAAGCGAATCAGCCGGGAGGGCAAGCGCAGAAGTCCGGGGAGGAGAAGAGTCGGCGGAAGCCACCGGATAGCCGATTTCCGGCGCCAGGAGGGGAAGCGAAGCAAGGGGATTCTGCCGCGAGGCTGCATCCGCAGCCTCGGCCAGCAGGCCAAGCGCTTGGGCGGCCGAGATTTCCGCCGACTGGCCTTCGCCCAGGCCTATTCTGAAGGTATCCGGCAGACTCTTCTGCTCCGCGATCGCTTCGTAGGCCTCGTCAGCAACTTCGAAGACCGCGGCAAAGGGGACCTGTCGGGGGGCGGTCTCGTTCTCCTGGCAAAATCCCCTATCGCTCAAAACCAGGCCCAAGGCAAAGAGAAGCGCAAACAGACCAAGATACCGAGACTTCCCTGTAATCCTCATACTCCCACGTCCGTCTTCAGGACGCCTCCCTGGTGCAATCCCCTGTCGTGCCTTAGGTCATGCCTCAGGCAGATTCGCCGAGGCGAACAGACTCGCCGCGGCGAGCATAGCAAGCCTTACAGTGAATTATAACACTTGCCTTCAGGCATCTCAAATTGACATTCCAAGACCGGGGTGACTATAATCGCAAGAGACGCCCCTGTGGCCAAGAGGATAAGGCACAGGCCTCCGGAGCCTGGACCGCAGGTTCGAATCCTGCCAGGGGTATTTCTATGTCAGGGGCCAGGTGTCGGGTGCCAGGGGCCAGGGAAACCCGAAACCTGATACCTGACACCCGAAACCTGACACCCCCGAATTCTCTTATCCGCCCCCCCTCGTTCATAGTCAGTTCATAGGCTTTTCCTATTCTAGATATGGGCAGATGGAACCCTATTTGTGATAGGTTCGTAGTAGCGCCATTCATGGCGCGTCTTATCCTTCACGGCGATGGTTCGACAGGCTCACCATCCCGAGCAACGTCGAGGGATGAATCGCCTTACTACGAACCTGCGGATTCTGAGATATGCTTTCGGTTCAAGCCAGTAAGGCGCTGCGGGAATTCACGCTCTCCGTGGCCTTCGAAGTCGAGGCCGGGGAGACGCTGGTAGTCATCGGCCCCTCCGGCTGCGGAAAGACGACCACGCTGAATATCATCTCCGGTTTGCTGCGCCCGGAGGCGGGCCGCGTCGTTCTGGAAGGTGGCACGCTCTTTGATTCCTCCGCGGGAATTGACGTGCCTGTGGAGAAGCGAAAGATCGGCTACGTTTTCCAGGACTTCGCCCTTTTCCCTCATCTGAGCCTGGCCGACAATGTCGCCTATGGGCTCCACTGCCAAAAGATGAAGAAGGATAAGATCGCTGCGCGGGTGCAGTGGGCGCTGGAGATGGTGGGATTGGCGGGAATGGCGCAGAGAAAGCCTCCCCAGATTTCCGGCGGGGAGAAGCAGCGGGTCGCCCTGGCGCGGGCGATTGCCCTGGAGAGCCCGCTCTTGCTGCTGGATGAGCCCCTGGGCGCGCTGGATGCACAGACGCGGCGGAGTGTTCGCGGGGAATTGCGGGCGGTGCTCAGGAAGGTGCAGAGAACGACCATCATGGTGACCCATGACCACGTGGACGCCCTCACCTTTGGGGACAGGATTTGCGTGCTCGACCGGGGAGAGATTATCCAGATCGGGGATAAGCACGAACTCCTGACCAGCCCCCGCTGCAAGTTTGTGGCGGACTTGGTGGGGGCTAATTTCTTCGAGGGAACCATCTCCAGTTTGCGGCGTCACGGCCTGGCGGCGGTGCGCGTGGGAGACAGCACCCTGCATGTTGCCACAGATGAGATGGGCGATACTTTGCTGAGTTTCTATCCCAGTGACGTCACCCTGGGTTTGGCCCCGCCGGCAGGTTCGGCGGTGAATGTCTTTGAATCCCGCGTAAGCGAGATCGTTCACCTGGGAGATAGGGTGCGCGTCGCCCTGAACTCCACCTTGCCGATGGTGGCCGAGATTACCGCGGAGTCGCTGCAGGCCCTGGGCATCAAGGAAGGCAGCAAGGTGTATGCCTCCCTGAAGGCGACGGCCATAAAGACCTACCGCTAGCCCGAATCATTCATGATTCGGGCTGGAGCAGGCGAGAGTGAAAAGGTGAAAGGTGAAAAACCATTGCACTGGCGAGCCTGCGGTCACCTTTCTACTCTCTCCTCTCAAGGCGCCTTGTCGCGCACACTGCGCGGCATTTGAACACATCGTCAATAGAGCAGGCTGAACGGAGAAGAAAGATGGGCAGAATAGCACTCGCAATCGGGGTCCTGCTCGGATTGGCAGTCCTGGCGGGCTGCGGCAAAGAGGCCGCCGTCTCGGCCAAGACGGCAGGAGCGCAAAAGGCCAAGGAGCGTTCGATTTTCGTTCTTTCGGGGGCGGGCCTGAAACAGCCCATGGATGAAATCGGCAAGGTCTTTGAAGCGAAGAGCGGCATAAAGGTAAAATGCACTTACGCGGGTTCGGCCTGCCTTCTTGCCCAAATAGACACCTCCCAGCAAGGCGATTGCTACATACCGGGAGAGTTATTCTACATGGAACAGGCGAAGCAGCAGGGCTACCTGACGGAAGCCAAGATGGTCGCCTATGTCATTCCGGTCATTGCCGTGTCGAAGGGGAATCCCAAACGCGTCCGCGGCTTGCAGGATCTGACTCGCAAAGACGTGCGGGTCGGATTGTGCGATCCTCACGCCACGGCCTTGGGCAAGCAGGCCTATACCGTGCTGGAGAAGGCCGGCCTGATCGCAAAGGTGAAAGAAAATCTGACCGTGCAGGCGGCCACGGTTCCGGAGTTGGGAAACGCCATCAAACTGGGCCATCTCGACGCCGCCATCGTATGGGACGCGGTGGCTCTCTGGTATCCCAAGGATATTGATATTGTCCCCATTGACCCCAAATACAACGAAGTCAGCACGATACCGGTGGCGACCCTGAAGTTCTCTCGCGATCCGGAGGCGGCGAAGCAGTTCCTCGAGTTCGTCTCTTCTGATGAGGGAAAGGCGATCTTCAAGAAGCACGGCTACAGCCTTACTCCAACTTCTCAGTTACTGCAGGGAGGGCAAAGTGGCTCTGGAGGCTAGGGCGCAGTCATCTCGGCTGAGCGCGGCGAATGAGGCCTTCTTCAAGACCTGGAGCAGCGGACTGCTGCTCTTTTATCTCCTGCTGGTCTTCTTGATTCTGCTTTTCACCGCCCTCTACGCCGGCTTTGACGGCTATGCCAAGGCCCTGCAGGATCCGGTCTTGCGAGACGCGCTTCTCCTCAGCCTGGAATCCTCGACCATCACTACGATTATCGCCATAATAGTGGCCGTGCCGGGGGCTTATGCTCTCTCCCGCTTTCGCCTCCCCGGCCGAGGGATCCTCGACCTCGTGCTCGACCTGCCGATCGTCCTCCCGCCGCTCATCATGGGAATTTGCTTGTTGATATTCTTCAGCCCGAAGTATTCGCCCATCGGCGCTTTTCTCTTCAGACACGACATCACAGTCGTCTATACCCGTCCGGCCATTGTCATTGCCCAGTTCATGGTGGCGGCCGGCTTTACGGTTCGCTGTCTGAAGGCGACCTTCGATTCCATGACTCCCCGCTATGAGCAGGTGGCGCGGACGCTGGGATGTTCCGCCAGCCGCGCCTTCTTCACGGTCACTTTGCCTCTGGCGAAAGGCGGAATCGTGGCTGGCGCGGTGATGACCTGGGCCAGGGCCATCGGAGAATTCGGCCCCATTATCGTCTTCGCCGGCGCCCTGGAGCACTATACCCTGGTGCTCCCCACGCATATCTTTCTTAATATGCAAGTCGGCGATTTGGAGCCCATGGCCGCGGCCACGATGATTCTCGTCGCCATTGCTACCATCGCCCTGTTGATATTCAAGCGCCTCGGAGGCCAAGGCTACATCTGGTAAGTTCGCGATTCCTGAGGAGGAGATATGGTTACTCTTAGACTCTTTGCCGGCCTGCGCGACATCGTGGGAAAGAAAGAGGTTCAAGTCGAGCAGGATGCCATAACCCTGAAAGAACTCTTGCAGCACTTCGCCGAAGGCTACGGCGAAAAGGTGCATTCCTTTTTGTTCGACAAAGAGGGAAACGTTTGGCAGAGCGTAATGGTGCTCGTCAATGACGAGCCGGCGGATCGGGATTTCCAATCACTGGTGAAGTCCGGGGATGTGATCTCGATTCTCCTGCCTACTGCGGGAGGAATTCATTGATCTCCGTCCGGGGCCTCTCTTTGAGGTTGGAGGAATTCGATCTCCACGATATCAACCTGGAAATCGGGGAGAGGGAATACTTCGTCATCCTGGGACAGACCGGGGCCGGCAAGACGCTATTGATAGAGAGCATTGCCGGTCTGCTTCGCCCGCAGAAAGGGCGGATCTGGATAGCAGGAAGAGACGTAACAGATTTGAGGCCGGAGGACAGGCGGGTCGGATACCTGCCCCAAGACTACGCGCTTTTTCCCCATCTTTCGGTCAAAGAGAATATCGCCTTCGGCATGAAGATAGCGAAAAGGCCTGCGCCCGCGGTCCAAGCCAAGATAGCGGAACTCGCCGACCTCTTGGGAATCGGCCATCTGCTGCACCGCGATGTCATCCACCTCAGCGGGGGCGAGAGGCAGCGCACCGCCCTGGCCCGGGCCTTGGCGATTGAGCCCAAGGTCCTGCTCCTGGACGAGCCCCTTTCCGCTCTCGACGAGCAGACCCGGGAGAACCTCTGCGGCGAACTTCGCCGCGTTCACGAAGAGTTCGGAACCACTACGGTCCACATCTCCCATTCCTTTGAGGAAACCCTCAGCCTGGCGGATCGCATTGCCGTCATCAACGCCGGCCGGGTGGAGCAGGTGGGGCCTCCGGCCGAGGTGATGTGCCGGCCCGCAACTGAATTCGCCGCCTCATTTGTCCGCTGCCAGAATGTCCTGCCCGGCCATGCCTGGCAGGATGGGCAGATAACTCGTGTCAAAATAGAGGGGGCGGAAATCTATTCCGCAAGTCCGGCAAAAGGGAAGGTGACGGTGGCAGTGCGGCCCGAAGAAATCATCCTCTTCGATCATGCCCCCTCGGGCGACTCTCCCAATCTCTTTCGCGCCAGGGTAAGAATGGTGATGGGCCGCGGGGCGCTTACCCGGGTTGATCTGGAGGCGGAGGCCAAAATCAGCGGATCGAGAGAGACGCCGGCGCAGGCGCGCTTCACCTCCCTTTGCTCCCGCCAACAGAGCGAGGGCCTCGCTCTGGCGCCGGGGAAGAAGGTCTTCCTCTCCTTTGACCCTCGGGTGGTGCATCTCATCTGCCAAAATCAGGGGCCAGGGGCCGGGTTTTCTGACACCTGAAACCTGACACCCGACACCTGACCCCTGCTCTAGTCACCCGGATAAATCGGCAGGCTGAAGGTAAATCTGCTGCCCTTCGTCGAGTCGTCCGGCGCATTAGGAAATAACGGACTTTCGACCCAAATGCGGCCTCCGTGGGCCTCCACGGCGAGTTTGCAGAAAGTCAACCCCAGGCCGGTGGACATCTTTCTTCCCGCTTTGCGATTGGCGACCTGCTCGAACTTGTCAAAGATCCGCTCGCAATACTCCTGGGGAATCCCTTCCCCCGTGTCCTCCACGCTTATCAGCACCCAGCCGCGGGCTCTGTCGTCACAGGCGGAAATGGTGATTCTCCCCTCTGCGGGAGTAAACTTGACCGCATTTCCGAGCAGGTTCACCAATACCCGCTGGATCTTCTCTCTCTCCGCCCAGACGGAGGGCAAGTCTTCGGTCAATTCGGTTGCAACCTCAATTTGCGCCTCTCGCGCCAGGGGGACCACCTGCGCCAGGGCCGCTTCCACAACTTCTTGCACCTTCACCTCGGCCTTTTCAATGGGCACTTCTCCGCTTTCCAGGCGGCTGATGTCCAGCAATGTATTGACCAACCCCAAGAGAGAACGCCCCCCGCTGAGGCCGATCTCAACCAGTTCTTGCCGCGCGGCATCGCCCTGGCCCTCGGTCGAGGCGAGGGTCTCCAGAGAGCCGATGATCATGGTCAGGGGAGTGCGCAAATCGTGCACGATCATCGAACTCAAGTCTTCGCGCAGGCGCTCCACTTCCCTTTCTCGGGTCATGTCCACCAGGGTAAAGAGGCAAGCGGTCGGTTCCCCGACGGAATCGCGCGCCAGGGCGGCGCGCACTCTCGCCACCTTGCTGCCGGTGGTGAACTCTCCCTCCACGCTTCCATTTTGTTGGGAAGAGACCCGGTTTACAAGTTCCAACAGGGCCGCTTCAGCCGGATTATTCTCTGCGAGCGTTCGGCCGTCGCTGTCTCCCCAGTCAAGCAGCCTTCGGGCGGCGGAGTTGGCCGCGGCCACCCGGCGAGAGGGCAACTCGACAAGCAGCACCCCGTCTTCCATCCGCTCCACCAGGGCAGGAAACGGGATCTGTCCGCTCTCACCAGGAAGGCGGGCGGCCTGGGATTCGAGGCTTTCGGCAAGCCGGTTGAGGGAGCGAGCGAGGCGGGCGACAAGATCCTGGCGATTGTCCAATAGGGGAAGCGCGACGCGGGCGGAGAAGTCGCCTTCCGCCAGACGGCGCGCGGTTGATTCGAGGAGTGCTATCTCAGCCTGGTCTCCCTTTAGGTTGCCGCTGTCTTGAACCTTCATACCCGCTTCATCTTACCCAATTCTTCCGGGTTTCATTCCTATTTGACAGCGGAATTCCAAACAAATAGACTGAGGCTACGGTGAGAATAGAGCGCAAAGTCACAGCAAGCTTTCTTGTCGCGGCAACTTTTCTGGCCCTGCTTTTTCTCTGCTCGGCCGCAGGAGCCGACTGGCGCAGCGAGCGCTTTGTCGGCCCCGGCGCAAGACACCTCTTCCTCCGGCGGGAAAGCGGCCCATGGGAGATAAACATCCTTCAAGTCAATCTGAAGGAGGGCCGCCCTTCTCTTGCCACGACCTTGGCGGACAGCACGGTGACAAGAAACGAGACCCTTTCCGCCATGGCCTCAGCCTCCGCCGGAGAGGGGCGTGAAGTGGTGGGCGCGATAAACGGAGATTACTTTCACCGCGCTCCAGATGCCTATGAAGGCGATCCCCTGGGCCTCCACATTCTCAAGGGAGAACTCATCTCATTTCCTTACCGCGCCCGCTCTTCCCTCCTGATAACGGCCGATGGACAAATCACCATCGAGCGCACCCGGGTTTGGGCCTGGGCGATTGCTTCTCCTCAGTTGCAGCACGCGATCTGCGGGCTGAACCAGCCGAGAGAGGCACAGCGGCTCGTTCTCTACACACCGAGATTCGGCCCTTCTACGGGGACAAATCCGTATGGCGTGGAGGCTATTCTGAGCGCGGCGCAGACGAAGATAACCCCCGCCTGTGAGATCAAGGCCCGCGTTTTGGAGGTCCGCCAACGCGGAAACAGCGAGATTCCCGCAGACGGGATGGTGCTTTCCGGGCACGGCATATCGGCCTGGTTTCTAAATCAACTGAGGGTAGGGGAGGAGATAGCGCTTTCCGTCCGCCTGGAGCCTGATCTGGGAGAGATGTCGGAGGCGATCGGCGGGGGCCCGCGGCTGGTGCGGGACGGGGCGGTCTCGGTGGAAACAGAAGACGAATCCTTCAATGAGGGATTTGCCCGGCGTCGCCACCCGCGCAGTGCTGTAGGATTCTCTTCGACCAGCCTCTTTTTTGTTACGGTTGACGGCCGCCGGCCGGGTCGGAGCGAGGGAATGTCGCTCTATGAGTTGGCGCGGCTGATGGTCAGCCTCGACTGCAAGGAAGCCCTCAACCTCGATGGCGGCGGCTCAACCGAGATGGTGGTGAGAGACAAGATAGTGAACTCACCTTCTGACGGCGGAGAGAGGCCTCTGGCAAATGCTCTCCTGCTCCTCTCCGATGCGGCCGCCAAGGCCCCGGCAATCCTGCTCCTCGAACCGGCTTCTTCCGCGATGCTGGAGGACGGTCAGATAGGTTTTCGGACGCGCACTCTGAATTGCTATTATGAACCTCTTCAAGCCCAGCCCGAGCAAATCTCGTGGAAAGTCAGCCCTTCGGTTGGACAAGTAAGCCAGGAGGGAAGATTCACTCTCACTCGAACGCTCAAGAGCCCTATGAGCGTGGAAGTTGAAGCGACTGCGGACGGAGTCGGCAGCAGAGCCCGCGTCACAGTCTATCCGGCCCCGGTTGCTCTATCACTCGTGCCGGAATCCATTCATCTCCGGCCGGGTCAGCGCCAGCAGTTCATTGCAGAAGGCAAATGTGCGGAGGGCGGCCAAATACCATTTCGAATTCTGAGGCCCGTGTGGTCCTGCTCTCCAGAGGCGGGGGAGATTGACCAGCATGGGTATTTTCGGGCCGGAGAAAAGCCGGGGGAAGTGGAGATATATGCCCGGGTGGGGAATGCGCTGGGACAGGCAAAGGTGATAATTGTGGGAGAAGAGAGTCCGGTGGAGCAAAGCCAATGACAAAAGAGGTCTTCAATACCCCCAAACTTCCCGCCCCCAAGGGGCCTTACTCTCAGGCGGTGCGCGCCGGAGATTTCCTTTTCATCTCCGGTCTGCTAGGTGTCAGGCCGGAGACCGGAGGGGCGGCGGGAGATTTGCGCGGCCAGGCCGCCCAGGTGCTGGAGAATCTTCGCCTGCTGGTTGAGGAAGCCGGCGGCTCCTTAGCCGATGTGGTGAAGACGACGGCCTTCCTTGCCGACATGAACGACTTCCCGGCCCTGAATGAGGTCTATTCCCGATATTTCCCCGCCAATCCACCGGCCCGCTCCACGGTGCAGGCTTCGCCCCCCAGCGGCTTCCTGGTGGAAATAGAAGCGATTGCCTTCTTGCCCATCCGGCCGTCGTAAACTCCCAGGTGTCGGGGGTCAGGTTTCAGGTGTCAGGTTTCGGGGTTCGGGTTTCAGGAAAATCCGGCCCCTGGCCCCTGACACCTGGCCCCTACGCATGGTGCGCTTTGGTGATTGACTGGAAGAGAAGTGGGGCGTAATCTTTGACTGCGGATAGATCCGGAAGAGATAGCCAAGATGAGCCAACCCTGGAGAGGACAACTGGAGCGGATTGATTCTCACCGGTGGCGGATTCCCCGGTCATATAAGCCGGAGATGCGCACGGACGGCGTAATATATGCCTCTGAGGGGCTGATGGAGGCGATCCGCCAGGAGGAATCGCCGGAACAGGTGGCAAATGTCGCCTGCCTGCCCGGAATCGTAGGGAATTCGCTCGCCATGCCGGACATTCATTACGGCTACGGTTTTTGCATCGGTGGTGTGGCCGCCATGGACGGCCGGGAGGGGGTGGTCTCCCCTGGCGGAGTAGGCTATGACATCAACTGCGGAGTGAGGCTCCTGCGCACCGACTTGACCCGAGAAGAAGTGGAGCCGCGCATTAAGGAATTGGTTCATCAACTCTTCCGTGACGTTCCTTCGGGGGTAGGCTCAAAGGGCCGCATTCGGGTGGAGGAGCGGGAACTGAAGAAGGTGATGGAAAAAGGGGCCGCCTGGGCCGTGGCGGCAGGCTACGGATGGCCGGAGGACCTCGAGCATACGGAAAGCAGGGGCTGCCTGGAGGGCGCGGATGCGGAGCAGCCGTCGCCTCGGGCAGTTGAGCGCGGGCGGCCGCAATTGGGAACCCTGGGCGCGGGAAATCACTTCCTGGAAATCCAGGTTGTGGATCAAGTCTATGACGAAAAGGTGGCGCGAGTTTTCGGGATCACGGAGCCCGGCCAGATAACCGTGATGATTCACACCGGCTCCCGCGGCTTCGGCTATCAGGTGTGCGATGATTTTCTCGTGGTGATGCAGAAGGCGGTCCAGAAGTATGGACTGCAACTCCCTGACCGCCAACTCGCCTGCGCGCCAATCGAAAGCCAGGAAGCGCAGCGCTATCTCGGCGCCATGCGGGCCGCGGCCAATTACGCCTGGTGCAACCGCCAGTGCATTGCCCACTGGACGCGGGAAGCCTTCGAACGGATTCTTGGCAAAAGCCCCCAGCAACTCGGTATGCGGCAGATTTACGATGTCGCCCACAATATCGCGAAATTGGAAGAGCACGAAGTTGATGGCACGAAAAGGCTGCTCTGCATACATCGCAAGGGCGCCACGCGGGCATTTCCGGCAGGGCATCCCGAGGTTCCCAAAGATTACCGGTCAGTGGGCCAGCCGGTTCTTGTCCCAGGAGACATGGGCCGCTCCTCTTTCCTGCTGGTGGGCACCGAGCAGGCGATGAAGGAGTCCTGGGGTTCAACTTGCCACGGCGCAGGCCGTCTGCTTTCCCGTTCCGCGGCAGTCAGGTCCGCCAAGGGCCGCAACATTGCAAAGGAATTGAGCGACCAGGGGATTTACGTCGAGGCCGCCAGCCGAGAAGTCCTGGCCGAAGAGATGCCCGAGGCCTATAAAGATGTTGACATGGTGGTGGAGACCTGCGAAGCCGCCGGGCTTTCCCGCCGCGTCGCGCGTCTGCGGCCCATCGGGGTAATGAAGGGATAATCCTTTTCCGCCGCCGACACAACCAACATCAGGCAGGCGCGCCCAGCTCACTACCAATCCGACTTCGGCTTTCTTGATCAAGGCAGTTCGATACATAAGATATATTATCGGACGCTCTTTCGATCCCAAGATACCCACCTCCCGCGGCTGGCATAAGTAATCGCGGCCTCTCCCCTCTCCTGCCGAGGCGCGGCAATTGAACCTCTTTTGCGATCTATGTTGCGTTTGTCTATTTGAGAACTTGGTTCGGGCTGGGGCCGGTTCGACCTTTGGGTGCGCTGTTGCAAGACGGACGAAGGGGAGTGGAGGGGATTTGTCCGTGGAAAGCCCTCCCCTACTCCTTGATGAGCAGATTGCTCAGGTGGGCCGAAGGGGGATGCAATTGGCTGCCGAATTCAGAGGTGAGGGAACACGGAGCGGAGGCTTCTGCTGTGGCGACGGTTCGAGTGCTGAAAGTCGGATATTCGCGGAGCGAAGGGCCTGGAAGGCAGCGGGCGGATTGCACGATTACTCTGGTCAGGAGCGATGTCAACCTCCTGGTGGATACGGGAAATCCGGAGGACGGGCCGGAGATTCAAAGGCTGCTGAAGGATGAAGGCCTGACCCCGGGAGATATTTCGGTTGTCATCTGCACTCACGGACATTCCGACCATGTGGGCAACAACGGCCTTTTTCCCCAGGCAAAGTTCATCTTCTTCCATGACATTTCGCAAGGCGATCTGTTCATCGGGCATCGCTTTGACAAAGAGGCCTATTCGCTCGGCGAAGAGGTTCAAGTGTTTGCGACGCCCGGACATACAGCGGAGGATATAAGCGTTCTCGTCAGGACGGAAAATGGAATTGTGGCAATCGTCGGGGATCTTTTCGACAGCGAGGAAGATCTTACCGGCGCGGTGATGAGAGAAGCGCCGGGCTGTCAGCCGGCTCAGCAAGCGGCGAGCCGGCGGCTCATACTCGAAAAAGCCGATTACATCATTCCCGGGCATGGAGGGATTTTTCGCGCGCCCCGCTGAGATAGGCTGTGGTATAATTCTTACAGAGGTAGTTGCCGCCACCCTACTGCCCCAGGCGGGCATTGGACGCCCGCGAGACCCTTTGTGTGACACGAGAAAGGAGTCCCAGAGATGTGTCGCCCCAAATTCTCCCGAAGTCTGCTCTTCTTGTTCACGGCCGGATTGCTTTTGGCCCTGGCTGTGTCGCTGAGTGCGGAAACGGTGGTGGTTCCCTTCACCGGAGGAACGGCTGCTGCGAGCACTCTGCTCCCCTATTCCGGCCCGGTATGGATTTCCGTCAGCGGAACCGGCACAATCGCCGCCACGCCCCCGATCAATGATGCTTTCTACATCTTCACCGATGCCGCAGGGATCGAGATTCCACCGGTCTATCCTGATCCAGTTGGCCAGCCGGACAGCGGCATTCTGTGGATGAACGGCGCCGCCGCGCAGTACTCCATCTCTGGCTGGACAGCGCCTCCGGCCTACAATTCAGGACATCAGTACGCTTTTCTGGCGGGCGTGTCCGCGGGGCCGATTTCATTTGGGGTAGGAGATGCTGCCAATCCCACAGACAACACCGGCTCCTACACGGTCTGGGTGGCGGTGCCGGCGGAGGTTGACCTGACCCCTCAAACCCTGAATCTGCGGAGCAACGGGCGCTGGGTGACGGTCTTCATTGAATTGCCGGTAGGGCTTAATCCACGCAATATCGTGCGCTCCAGCATCCGCCTGAACGGGAGTGTAGCGCCTGCTGCGAGGCCTTGGGCCATCGGTGATCACGACGGAGATCGTATCCGGGATCTCATGGTAAAGTTCAGTCGCAGCGCGGTGCAGAGCCTGCTGTCTCCGGGAGAAGATACCATTACCCTGACCGGCGATCTCGCCGACGGAACGAGTTTCCTGGGGACAACCACGGTGCGGGTTATCAATCCGGGACGGGGCCGGCGCTGAGGTCAATTCATATCAGGCCGGTCTCATCCGCCTCGGAGCGAGTCGCCCTCACTGCGGCGTCAATCGCGCTGTAGATATAGAGGAGGGCCAGAAGCAGGGTCCACCAAAGTGCCGGCGGAGCAAGAAAGGCTCCGATTGACGGGAAGAGGTTCAACGTAGGCGGACCGGAAGAGGCTCTTTGGGAAAGCAAGACCCGCAGGGTGCCGGCAATGGCGGCCATGGAAAAAAAGACGTATAGGCACATGATCGCGGCGGCCTTGAGCCATTCATGATTATACCCCTGGCCCAATCCGGGAAGAAGGAGAGAAAGCAGCCCTGCGGTGGCGGGGCTGCGATTTCTAGTCCGGGGTATGCGGCCCTCCAGCAAGTCCCGCGCCAGCCTCCTCTGCTGATCTGTTTTGTCCTTTTGTAGAACGACGCGGGCGATCTTGGTCTCCAGATTGCCTCGGGAGGGAGCCAGATCCAGCGCGCGCCGATAGGCCTCCAGGGCGGCCTCCCAGAGACTCCCTTCCGCGTAGAGGTCGCCCAGTATTTCGAAGGCCTCCGGATTCTCGGGAAGGAGTTTCAGCGCCTCCTGGCACTTGGCTATCGCCTCCTCGCGGCTCCTCCGGGCGCGCAGCAGAACCGCCTCCCCCAGCAGGATGTTCGCCCTTCGCGCGCTTTCCTCCTCAGCCATCTCGCGTCCTCTTGAGCGATGACCGGGCAGGTGCTTTCGGCGCCGCCCCCTCATTTGTCAATCGCGGGGCATCGCCCCAGAGCCTTTCCAGGCTGTAGAAGTCCCGGCCTTCTGCGGAGAAGATGTGAACCACCACATCCCCATAGTCCGCCAAGACCCACTCCGAATCCTGGTAGCCCTCCAATCCGCAGCGGCGCAGGCCTCTTTTCTCCAGTTCTTCCAGCAGGAAGTCGGTCAGGCCGCGAATATGCGCCGGAGAAGTGCCGTGGCAGATGACAAAGAAATCAGAGATGAGGGTAAGCCCCCGCAGATCCAGGATAACCGGTTCCTGAGCCTTTTTGTCGGCCAGTAAGGAATGCGCCAAAAGGGCCTTTTCGTTAGAGCCCATGACCAGTTTTTTGATCTTCACTGTTGCTGCGCCGAAGAGTTATTCGCTGCAGTATTGAGATCTCGACCCACCTCAATGGTGAAGTCTTGCAGGGCGTAGGGATTATCGCCATGCACCAGCCGTTTACAGGAGACCAGATGGAGCAGTTCGCGCGCCCTCTCCGGCCGGCCGTGATAATTGATGATTCTCGACGCCGCCTGCTCGGGGCCGACACGGGTGGAAACCACCCGCATCCCCTTCTCCTCCAACAACTGAACAATTCTCTCTCCCTGTCCATCACCGCTGGCGTCCACAACCTCAACTTCACAGGGCTTGCCGTAGAGGACTTCGGCAACGGTTTGCTTCACTCCCTCGGCATCCAGTTGAAGACAACTCACCCCGGACAGGGTCACCGGCTCTCCGGGCAAAGTCGCCATGGGTGCGTCTTCGAGATTGATTTGTCTGGCCAGTCCGGCGAGATAGGTCAGGTCCCGGGCGGAAAGGTTGGTGTCCACGGTCTTCAAGAAGGCCTGAACCAGGGCGGGGATTCTGGTGATGGTTCCGGCAGTGGCGAGTTGTTTGGCGAGGGCGCGGAGGAAATTCTGCTGTCTCTGCATACGGCCTATATCTCCCAGGGCGTCGTATCGGAAACGGACGTAGCCCACGGCCTGCTCGCCATTCAGCCGCTGGAGGCCTGGCTGCAGGTCTATGGAGAGGTTGCCCCGGCGGTCGCGGTAGTGCATCCGTTTCCCGACCTCTATTTCCACCCCGCCGGCGGCCTCCACCAAGTCCGCAAGGCCGGCGGAGTTTACCTGGACATAATAGTCAATCGGCACCCCCAGCAGTTGGGATACCGCCGCCTGGGTCAGTTCGTTTCCTCCCAGGGCATGGGCGGAGTTGATCTTGCGCACCCCGTCAACCCCCGGAATATTGGCGCGCGCATCTCGCGGAACCGAGACTATCCCCACCCGTCTGCGGGCCACATCCACCCGCGCCACAATCAGGCTGTCGGCGAGCCCGTCTCCGATGTCATCGGTTCCTATGACCAAGACGTTGACCTGGTCTCGCCCGGCAAAGGGGTGATGGAAGGGAAACGGGCCCATCAGGGGGCCTATTCCCAATTCTGGGAAGAAGTATGCGCCCACTCCCCCAGCCAGGCCGATGAGGAAGCCGGCCAGGCCCAGCAGCCACCAGCGAGTTTTTCCGGCGGGCCTGCGGGGACGGGCGATGATGACCTTGACTTGGGCGTCTTCTCGATTCGAACCCATCTTACTCACAATAAGCGGAGGGCGTTCTTGAACCGGCTCGGCGCAAGCGCATCGGCAGCGCGCAGAGGAGCGCTGTTTGGTGCTTCCTGGTATAACTATTCCAAATCTTGCAGAGAAATAAGGCTTTTCGCTAGGAGTCGGGACTTCTCGGCCGGGCCTGGTTGACTATCAGTTTGCGCCCTTTCAGTTCAAAGCCATTCATGATCTCCATGGTTCGAGCGACTTCGGCTTCGGATATCTCGACGAATCCAAAGCCGCGCGACCTCCCGGTCTCACGGTCGGTGATGATGCGGACGTTCTCCACCCTGGTGCAGGTGGAGAAGGCCTCCGCCAGTTCATCTTCCGTGAGCCTCCAGGGAAGGTTCCCCACATACAGCGTAACCGCCATCCTCCTTTTCCCCTTTCCTAGTATTCCCTGCCGGGCCGGCGGGCCCCTCCTTCAACGATAGAGCCTCGCTCTTTCGATATAAGCGCGGACGCCTTCTGGAAGCAGATAGCGAATCGGGGTTCCTTCTGAAGCGCGGCGGCGAATCTCCGTGGAGGAAATATTGACCCCGGGAACATTCAAGAGATGCACCCGGGGGGCGAAATCCTTCCCCACTTCCTGCTGGAACTTTGCCAGATCATAGCCGGGACGGCTGGCCGCGATGAGTTCACAGATGCGGGCCAGCCGCTGCGGTTCCTTCCAGGTGAGTATCTCCAGGATGGCATCGGCTCCGGTGATGAAATAAAGCGCAGCCCCGGGATATTGTCTCTTCAGTTCGCTGACGGTATCAATCGTATAGGAGGCGCCAGGGCGATCTATCTCCAGACGGGAAATCTGGAAATCCGGATTGTCTTCTATGGCGAGGCGGGTCATCTCGAAACGATGCTCCGGGTCGGTTACCTGATAGTCCTTCTTGTGAGGGGGGCGGCCGCAGGGAAGGAAGAGGACTTTTTCAAGCCCAAAGCAGTGCTTCGCTTCCTCCGCCGCTGCCAGGTGGCCATAGTGAATAGGATCAAAGGTTCCTCCCATGATTCCAAGTCGCAGCCCATGAGCCATCCTCGCTCAGCCTCTCACCTGCCCTTCACCGAAGATCAAGTACTTGTAAGAGGTAAGTTCCTCCAACCCCATGGGGCCGCGGGCGTGGAGTTTCTGGGTGCTGATGCCGATTTCCGCCCCAAGCCCGAACTCCCCTCCGTCGCAGAAGCGGGAAGAGGTGTTCACAAATATCGAGCAGCAGTCTATTTCTTCGCAGAATCGGCGCGCGGACTCCAGGTCTCGGGTTACGATGGTCTCCGAATGACCGGTGCTGTAGCGGACGATATGGGCGATCGCCTCCTCCAGGTCGTCCACAACTTTCACCGCCAGAATCAGGGCCAGATATTCGGTCTTCCAGTCCTCCTCGCCGGCGCTCTTTGCCTCCGGAACCAACTGGCGGGTGCGGTCATCTCCTCTCAGTTCGACGCCCCGGCTGCGCAGTTCCGCCGCCACTTTCGGGAGGAACTCCGAAGCCACGCGGCGATGCACCAGCATGGTCTCTATGGCGTTGCAAACGCTGGGGCGCTGGGTCTTCGCATTCACGGCTATCTTTGCCGCTATGTCGAGGTCGGCGCTGGCATCAACATAGAGATGGCAGTTGCCCGCGCCGGTCTCGATTACCGGCACTTTGGCGTTCTCCACCACGCTGCGAATCAGGCTGGCGCCTCCCCTGGGTATCAGCACATCCACATATTCTCTAAGCCCCATGAGGTACTGCGCCGCGGCGCGGTCTGTGTTCTCGATGATCTCGATGCAGCCCTTCGGCAGTCCTGCGGACTGGGCCGCCTCGCCAGCAATCTCCGCCAGGCAGACATTTGAGGAGATCGCCTCGGAGCCGCCGCGCAGCAGGATGGCATTGCCGGCCTTCAGGCAGAGGCCGGCGGCCTCGATGGTCACGTTCGGCCTCGCCTCATAGATCAGTCCTACAACTCCCAACGGGACTCTGACCTTGCGGATTTCCAGGCCATTGGGACGACGCCAGCCGGAAATGATCTCTCCCACGGGGTCCCTCAGGGCGGCCACCTGGCGAAGCCCCTCGGCCATATCTGCAATGCGCTTTGAATTCAGGGCGAGGCGGTCGAGCAGGGCCTCGGAGAGGCCCTGCTCCCGGCCTCGCTCCAGGTCTTCCGCATTCGCCTCGAGAATCTCTCTCTCGCGCCGGAAAAGCGCCTCCGCGATGGCGCGCAGCGCGGCATCTTTGACCTGAGTGGAGAGCCGGCGGAGCACCTGTGAGGCGGCCTTCGCTCTCCGCGCTTTCTCTTCCACCTCTTCGATTACGGCTGTGGCTGTCGTCATCCTTCCGCTCATTCCCCCCAATTATACACCCTAAAGGCCTTATCCTCGGTACTCAAGTTCCCGGTCGGCGACCACTATTTTATCCCCTGGCTTCGCCCCCAATTTTGTCAGCCGGCGCAATACCCCGGCTCTTCCCAGCCGCCGATAAAGATAGGCCGTCGCCTCCTCGCTGTCTTGGTCGAGCCTCCTGGCTTCTCTTTCTATCTCTTCTCCCTTGACCAAGAAAACCCCAGTCTCAACTCGCTTCACCTCCAGCGGGACCTCGGAGGGCTCCGAAACGACCTCTTCCTGGCGCTCGGAGATAACTTCGCCCTTTTCCACTTCTTCCAGGGCTGAGGCAATTGCCGGCACCAGAGCCTCCAACCCTTCGCCCGTAAGAGCGGAAACGGGGAAAACCTGCCCGCCTCTCTTTTCCAGTTGCTGCTTCAACCCGGGCAGGGCCTCTCTTGCTTCAGGCAGATCAATTTTGTTCAGGACAATCAGTTGAGGCAATTTGGCGAGCCAAGCGCGATGAAGCCGAAGTTCTCGGTTGACTGTTTCGAGGTCGGCCAAGGGGTCGCGGTCCGGCGCGCAGATATCGAGCATGTGCACCAGCAGGCGAGTGCGCTCGATATGCCGCAGGAAATCATGCCCCAGGCCCTGGCCGCGGTGGGCGCCTTCTATCAGCCCAGGCATATCTGCGAGAACAAGACTCCGCTCCTCGCCCAGGCGCACCACGCCGAGGGTTGGAGAGAGTGTGGTGAAAGGATAGGGAGCGATTTTTGGGCGGGCGGCGGAAAGGCGAGAGATGAGGGTGGATTTTCCGGCATTGGGCAGGCCGATGATTCCCACGTCGGCGAGAAGGCGCAGTTCCAGCCTCAGCCAGCGCGACTGGCCCGCTTCTCCCCTTTCAGCAAAACGAGGGACCCGGCGCGTGGCGGTGGCAAAATGAGCGTTGCCGCGGCCTCCCTTTCCGCCCCTGGCTGCAAGGAAGATTTGGCCCGGAGCCGTGAGGTCTGCAAGCAGGCTCCCGTCTTCATCCGCGCGCACCGTGGTTCCGACAGGCAAACGCAGAATCAGGTCTTTTGCATCTGCGCCATGGCGGCGGTTGCCCTCCCCGCGGCCGCCGTTTGGGGCCTTGTACTGGTGGCGAAGAAGGCAATCTATCAAGGTGCGGAGTCCCGGCTCTGCTCGCAGCAGGATATCTCCCCCGCGCCCTCCATCTCCTCCGTCGGGCCCGCCCCGGGGCACATACTTCTCCCGGCGAAAGGTGACGGCCCCGTCGCCTCCGTCTCCACCTTTTGCAAAGATGCGGGCATGGTCAATGAAACGAGATGCAGGTGATTTGCGTGATGCGGCGGACATCACGCTTGCTGTCTCCACATAAATTCAGGCGGGAATCACGCTCACCTGTTGGCGTTCTCGGCTGAAGCGGCTGAAGACCACCCGGCCGGCCACTTTCGCGAAAAGGGTGTCATCACTCCCCCGGCCCACATTCTTGCCGGGGCGAATACAAGTCCCCCGCTGACGAATGATTATGCTGCCTGCGCTCACCGTCTCGCCGCCGTAGGCCTTTACCCCCAGGCGCTGGGGCTGGCTGTCTCGGCCGTTGCGAGAGGAGCCGGCGCCTTTCTTATGTGCCATCTTCCTTCTCCTTCTTTGCCCTGGTCTTGGCCTTGGGTTGTGCGCCCATCACTATCTCTTCCACCTTCAGCCGGCTGTAGGCCTGGCGGTGGCCTTTCTTGCGGCGCACATTCTTCTTCGCCTCATAGGTGAAAACGTCAACCTTGTCCCCTCGCCTTTGGGCAAGGAGCCGGCAAACCACCTTGGCGCCCTTCACCGTCGGGCTGCCGGTGTGTAATTCGCCGTCGCGGTTCACCAGCAATACCCGGTCGAGGACAACTTCCTCCCCCACCCCGCCGTTCAGTTTCTCGACTTCGATCAGGCTTTCGGGCTCAACCCGATATTGCTTCCCACCAGTCTCTATTATCGCATACATAGGAATCTCCCGGATCATTAGCGAGAAGCGCTTCTCTCGCGGCGCCCCGCTCGCGGACTTGTATAGTAGCAAGATGAGCGAGGATAGTCAATCTTTCCCAAATGGGGGTCTCAAGACTACAGAGACTCGTATATTATGGTAACAGGAAGTGGCATGGGCATCTTGCCCATGAAGCCGGCTCTCACGGGCTGGAAGCCCGTGCCACGCCTCCTCCCAGATAGTTACTCTAATATAAGAGACTCTATAGAAGCAGTTTTCCTCTGTTGCAAAGATGGGAAGACGATTCGGGCGCATAGTAATGGCTAAGCCCACAGGGCCGCCATGGCGGCGAAGCCTAGCCATGCGCCCCTACAGGCTGCAACGCGGGATGGAAATGAATCCCGCCGTGGTGAGATGTCGTCCAAACAAAGGCCGTCGGGGCTGTAGGGGCGATTTATGCTTCGACTCCGCTCAGCATCCCGAGCAAAGTCGAGGGACCAATCGCCCGCTTGGCCATTCCCGCCGCCGAAACGAGTTGGCAAAGAGATTCCGGCGGGGCTAGGCCCTTCGATTTCACTCAGGGTAAACAGCCCCGCCCTTGTCCACGGCGAAGTTTGCGACAGAGCAAAATAGGTTCTAGGCTGGAGGCGGCGGCCGGAGTCCAGCCGGCGGGCAAGGGTTTTGCAGGCCTCCGCCTTGGCGCTTGGCGGTGCCGGCCTTCAGGAGGGATAAGAGGTTAGGAGCGCGTCTCTCGGGGCTAGAGCGTTTTCCTTTCTTCCGTCACTCTCAACACCTCGTCCAGGCTCGTGACAGCCTGTTTCACCAACTCTAGGCCCCATTCGCGGACCGTCCTCATGCCTTCCTTTATCGCGATCTCTGCGATCATGGAAGAAGGTCTTTTCGCGGCGAT
>Ga0299915_10000554_pt1 | contig 28130 bp, 19 predicted proteins | sample RVTome_13_FD_200263 | JGI IMG/M metagenome (GOLD analysis project Ga0299915, IMG submission 200263) | Soil microbial communities from uranium-contaminated site in the Upper Colorado River Basin, Wyoming, United States - RVT92D227 (version 2) ...
TCGTCTGCTGAAAGGAAAGGTTCTTGATGAACATGGCCGCCTGGGCCGCTATGGCCTGGATCAATCGCAGGTCGTCGAGGTCGAATTCCGCTTTCCCGGAAACGGCATCCAGATAGAGAACGCCCAAAACCTCGTCTTTCCAGATCAGCGGGACATACATGGCCGACTGGACCCCGGTCTGGATGAGGCTGGCCGATTTATCGACCCCGCCGGCCGTATCGACCTGCCACAGGCAGCCCTTTTTTTGGTTCCGGACATGACGGGCGAGGGTCAAACTGCAGGTCGGCGCCTGGTCTTCCGGCCGGAAAGCTTTGAGGATGAGATCGGACCCGAGCAGGAGGCCGCTGTGCCGGGCGCCCCCCGCACCCGGGAACGCCCGGTGGAGATGATCCAGGAGGACTGAGGCGAGGGACTCGACGTTATCGATCTCTCCCAGGGACGCACCCAGCTCGCAGACCACCGAGAGCCGGAGCCGGATGTTGTCCAGGGACGCACCCGCCAGGAAGAGGTCAGGCATGGATTGGCCGGCCTCGACGATCTCGACGGGCTTTTCTTTGAGCTGCGGGTCCAATTTTCCGTCGGCGGCGGGAGGAGGCATGATGTCCGCGTCGACCTTGAGCGTCGTCTTCCCGATGCGGACAACGGACTCCGGGGTCAGTCGGGTCCTTGTTTTGACCTTGATCTTTTTCTGATCGACCCACGTTCCGTTCGTGCTGCCGAGGTCTTCGATCCAGGTTTCGCCGCCTTTGCGTGTCAGACGCGCGTGGCGGCCGGAGACCTCCCCATCGGCCAATCCGATTTGGTCGGGCCCGGGGGGCAACAGCCGCCCGATAAGGACGCTATCGGATTCCTTGATAAACTGCTCGGTAATTCCGGTAGGCCCCGTGCAGGAAATCCTCATCCTGAGATCCTCCCTTGATCCGGCGTCTCGCGGGCACTCCTTATTCCCGCGTTTTGTTGGTGTCTCAATATTTATATATCAGAATTTTGATGAATGTCAAAACCAATCGATCCGGCTGGACCCGATCTTCGGCACGTCGCCGTATCAGGAGTCGGCCCAACAAGGATTCGCTTTAAGAGGTGGCCGCAGCCGAAAATGGACGTTACTTGATGGAAATCAACAATTTCGCCCTGTCCGAGCCCAGGATGACCTCGACCCGGGAGGGTTCCAACGGCTTATGGAAGTAGAAGCCCTGGGCGTATTCGCCGTTCAACCACCGCAGAAGCTCCAGCTGGTCGGAGGTTTCGACGCCTTCCGCGATGACATCCAGCCCGAGGTTCCGGGCGAGCGTCAGGATCGTCCTCACGATCGCCAGCCCTTCCCCCGAAGGATTGAGAACCTTGATGAAGCTCCGGTCGATCTTCAGCCCATCCACCGAGAGCTTATTGAGATAGTTCATCGTCGAGTACCCCGTCCCGAAGTCGTCGATGAGGATACGCACCTTCATCCGCCTCAACTCGTTGAGCAGGCCGGCCGCCCGCTCCGAGTTTTCGATGACCGTGCTTTCGGTGATCTCGAGCTTCAGCGTCGAGGGATCGAGGCCTGTCTCTTTAAGGATGCCTTCCACCGTGCCGGTGAAACCCGGGGCAAGCTGCCTGTTGGAAAGATTCACGCTGATCGACAAGGGGGGGTTCTGAGAGAACCTCCTCTGCCAATCCGCCATCTGCCGGCACGACTCGCGGAGCACCCACTTTCCGATGGGCACGATCAATCCGGTGTCCTCGGCAAGCGGGATGAACTGGCTCGGAGCAATCAGGCCGCGAGATGGATGCTGCCAGCGGACGAGAGCCTCGAACCCGACGATCTCCCCCGCCTTCAGGCTGACGACCGGCTGGTAGTGGATCAGGAACTCATTTCGCTCCACCGCTCGCCTCAGGTCCGTCTCGAGCTGCAGCAGGTTCACGGCCTGGTCTCGCATGGCCACATCGAAGATGACGTGTCGCGCCTTTCCTTCGGCCTTGGCCCGATACATGGCCGTATCGGCGTCCCGGAGAAGGTTCTCGGGCTTGTCATAGTCGGGCCCGGCAATAGCGATGCCGATGCTGACTGTGGCGAAAACCTCATCCCCCTCGAGGCCGAACGGCTTTCCGATCTCCCGCTGGATCCTCTGAACCGTCGCTTCCACGTCGGCGGGGCCGTTGATGTCCTCGAGGAGCATGGCGAATTCGTCACCGCCCAGCCTGGCCACGGTGTCCCCGAAGCGGACGCACTTCAGCAGCCTCTTGGCGACGGAAACGAGCATCTGGTCGCCCTTCCTGTGCCCCAGACTGTCGTTGACATTCTTGAAGCGGTCGAGATCGATGCAGAGGAGCGCGAACGAGGTGCTTTTCCGCCTCTGAATGCGGGCGAAGGAGACGCCGAGCCTGTCCAGGAAGAGCGCCCGGTTCGCCAGGTTCGTCACCGGATCATGGAAAGCGTCGAGGAGGAGCTGTTCCTCGAGGGACTTGGACTCGGTGATGTCGATCCAGTAGCCCATGATCTCCCCGTCCCCGCCGTCCCTTCCCGGAGCGAATCTCAGCTCGTTGCGCAGCCAGCGGTAGCTCCCGTCCTTGTGTCTTGCCCGGACATCGTGGACGAGATGCCCCACCTCAAGCAGGCACTGGAGCACGGTTGAGAGCTCCTCACGGTCCTCCGGATGGACCTTCTCCAGCCAAGCCCCCGGTCCATCAATAAAGTCGCGCGGCTCGTATCCGAGGAGAGTCTTGATGCTGTCGCTGATAAAGGTGACCGGGTAGCCGGCGCCGGGCCGGCAGCTGAAGATGACGCCCGAACTCGAGGCCAGGAGATGGTCCAGGCGCGTCCTGGCGGCAAGTGCGTGTTGTTCGGCTTCGACCGCCCGTTTTCTCCAGGTGCGAAGGTCGCTGCCGGACCGCGCGCGGAGAGGATCTGCCGGAATGGAGGTCGGGCCCCGGACGCGGGAAACAGCCGGAACCCCGGCCGGGCTCAAGATGCGCGGATCGGAGGCAGCGGGCCGTCTCTTCCGGTCCTTAAGATTCGGTGCTTTCATTTTTCGAAAACTCGGCTCTGCATTCTTTTAGTCGGCCGGTCTGTTTATAAATTGGATGATTCCAGAACGGAAGCATGCCGGCAATCCCCCCTGGGGATGGTTTCCGGGGGTGATTTTCCTTCCCTCCGCCTCACCCCAGGGGGTAACAGGGGTGACCGGCCGGATAAAACGCCTAATGAAATCGACTTGACAATCTGCTGAATTGTTAGTAATAATTAACACTTGTAAGCACTGGTTAACACCAACATGACTCTCGAAACGATTCTGGACGGGGTTCTCGACTCGAGAACGAAGCTCAGGATCATCCGCTTTTTCGCGTCCCGGACAGAGGCATTCACGGCTTCCGGGAGGGAGATCGCCAAATGGACCGCCCTCTCCCCTCCCGCGGCCCACGCCGCCCTGAAGGACCTCCTGGACCGGAAGGTCCTCAAGCGGGAGATCCTCGGCAATCAGCACCTCTACAGATTGGACCATGCCAACCGGACGGTCAGGGATATTCTCAAACCCGCTTTTCGCAAGGAGGGCGCGTTCAAGGAGGATATCCGGAATTTCCTTCTCCGGAAGATCGGGGACGCGGAAGCGGGGGGGCTTATCGTTTCTCTTGTTTTATATGGAAGCCTGGCCCTGGGAAAAACCCATGAGGCCAGCGACTGCGACATCGTCGTCGTGGTCATCCACCCGAAGGCCAAAGAGCGGCTGGAAAAACTCTTTCAGGACGGGATCGTGAGCGATTTCTACACGGAATTCGGGGTCCACCTCGATCCTTATATCCAAACCATCGAGGAGTTCAGAATGAAGATGAAGAATAAGCGGCCCCCCATATCGACGCTGATGATGGGTTATGAGATAATCCTGGGCAAGGACCCCATCGAGATCGGATGACATGACACCCAGGACGGCCAGATTCAGGGAAGAGGATCGAAGCGCCGCTATCGATTATTTCAATAAGGCGGAAGACAACCACAGGGCGATGGTGTCGGCCTTCACCGCCCGGCACTTCAACGCCGCCGGCACGCTGGCGCTTCAGTGCGCCATTTCCTCGGCGGACGCGCTCTGCGTCTATTTCAAGGGGGTCCGGTCCGTGTCCAAGGACGACCTGGACATTTGTGAAATGATCGCCTCGATCCCTTTGCCCGAGGCCAAGGACCGATCGGGTCTCCTCCGGCGGATCATCGGGAAGAAGAACCTCATCCAATACGAGCGCCGGAACATCTCAGCGAAAGAGTCCGAGGAGTTGGCCAAGGCCGCGTCCCGGTTCTACCAATGGGCCTGCTCCCTGGCCCGGCCGGTTTGAGGACCTCTTGAAATTCAGATCCAAAGGAATGCTCATGAAAAGCTCGAGACTCGCGCATGTCGCCTGGCTCCTGGCCGTCGTTCTCCCCTGCTTCGCCCAAACCCAGGGCCAGCTCACGGAAGACGAACGGAATACGATCGAGGTCGTGAAAAGAACCCAGAACTCGGTCGTCTTTATCACCAACATCCAACTCGTCCGCGACTTCCTTTTTTCCTCCGAGGAGGCCGTCCCCCGGGGCAGCGGGTCCGGGTTCGTCTGGGACGACAAGGGCCACATCGTCACCAACTACCACGTCATCGAGGACGGGGACATCTTCAACGTGACCTTGCCCAGCCAGGAGCAGAGGCGGGCCCGGCTCGTCGGCAAGGAGCCGAACAAGGACATCGCCGTGCTCAGGATCGAGGGAAACCTGAGCGGCCTGTTCCCCGTCGTGGCAGGCTCCTCCAGGGACCTCCAGGTCGGCCAGAAGGTCATCGCCATCGGCAATCCGTTCGGCTTCGACCACACGGTGACCAAAGGCATCGTGAGCGCCCTCGGCCGGAACATGCCGGGCGCGGGCGGAGTGACCATCCGGGACATGATCCAGACGGACGCGTCCATCAACCCGGGGAATTCGGGCGGACCCCTTCTGGATTCATCCGGCCGGCTCATCGGGATGAACACGATGATCATCTCGCCTTCGGGTTCGTCGAGCGGCATAGGGTTCGCCGTTCCGGTGGACACGATCAGGAAGATCGCGCCTGAGATCATCCTTTATGGCAAGGTCCTACGGCCCGGGCTGGGCGTCTCCCTGATGAACGATCCGTACGCCCGGAGGATTGGGGTCGAGGGTGTCGTCATCCTCGAAGCGGCAGGCGGGAGCGAAGCCGATCGGGCGGGTCTGAAAGGGCTCGGCCGTGACCGCTACGGGAGGCTCTTCCTGCGCGACGTCATCGTCGGAATCGATGGGACGAAGGTCACGTCCTACGACGATCTCTACGGCGCCCTCGACAACCATAAGATCGGCGATACGGTAACCTTGACCGTCGCGCGGGAGGGCAAAGAGCGAAAGGTCAGGCTCACGCTCGTCAGCAGCGACTGACGGTTGACAACCGCCTTTTAGAAATACAAGAAAATCAATCCTATAGTTGGCAGGGTCGCCCTTTGCCGCAGGGACATTTCCCTAATATATAGTCAGTGCCTACACCACCCCTTCGTTCCACTGATAAAGTTCCCAGTCCCTTCCTTTCACCCCCTGAGAATCTTGGGAAAACCCAATTGGTCTGCGCTTTCAGCGGCGTTTTGGTTCTCGACGCCGATCCGCTCAGTCGGGCATCGAACCCATCCCAAAAACACGAGGCGGGCTCAACCGGAGATAAACCTCGAAAGAGAATGGCCGCTTCCCGTAGGCCGGTGCCAGTTCGTCGACGACGTGATAGATCGTGGCTTGAGCGCCGGCATGGAGCTGGAAATTGCGGTGCGAGCCCAGTCGCCAGGCGGCTCCGGCGGTCAGGGCGCCAACCGGAAGAATGCGGTCACCGAGCTTGTCCAGCTTCAGGTCATGGGCTTGCCTCTGGATGAACTCGACCCGGACATAGACGGAAGCCCGTCCGAAGGCGGCCTCGGAATCGGCCAGGAGAGAATGGGTTGCCGGGCGCTCCGAAGACGTGTTTACGCCCCAGACGAAGGTCGTTGTCCAGTCTGCTCCCGGGCGCAGCGGACGGCTCAGCATCAGCGAGGCCGTGGTGCGCCGGACGTCCGCCTCGGGCTCACTCGTTTCGGGGCTGTGGAGGAAGCCGTGAGAGACTTGGAGGGCGACGTGGTCGGAAGGATTGAGCGACAGCCGGACCGACCAGGAGTCGAAACGGGCCCGGTCGAAATCGAACCTGTTCTCGTCGGGCTCCCGGCCGGTAAAGACGGACGCGTCGAGCTTGAGCCCTTTGTATCTCGCGCCGCCCGTCAGAACGCCGAAAGTGATGTGGGTCGAATCCTGCAGGTGATGCCCGAGGGGAGCGTCGGGATTGCTCAGGGACGAGGGCCGGTGCATAAAGGCGGGAGGGCCGAGCGCCGGCTCACCGGGAAGCCCAAAGTAGAGGAAAACGCCGGCGTCCGGGCCCAGCGATCGGCCGTAGGACACCGAAAGCTCGGAAACGAGGTCATGGGGATGCTGCCTGTCGACCAGGGCCTCGCCCTTCCAAGATTCTCCGGTCTGAAAGAGGAGCGGGTAGCCGCTCCCCCCTTCCGTGAGCCGGTCGAGAGAGAACATCCCCCTGAACGAGAAGCCGCCCTTCCCTCCGTGAGGAGGCTGGGCCATAACCATGACCCAGTTCGGGGCGTCGCGCCGACTGCCGCCCCGCGTCCCCGCCCGGAAGGCGTCCTGGCTCGTATAGCGGAGAAAAGCGCTGCCGTGGACCATGAGAGTCCACGACCCCGCAGGTGCGTGCCAGGCATAGACCGGGCAGGAATCAGGCTGCCAGCTCGTTCCCGAACCTTCCCGCGACATAGGCAGGCCCGGGAAGAGGGCCCTTGTCATCGTCATGGGGACCATCCCCACGTGCCCTACGTGCTGCGCCGTCAGCGCCGGGGAGAACGCGACCGCGGCTGCCGCGAGAAAGCCGATCGTCGGCAGCCGGAATCGCAGCGCCGACCGGTCATACCTCGGGCCCCCTCGTCCAACGCCACCCAAGAGCGGCTCGGTCATACACCATACAGTAGGCGGGATCTCCGGTCCCTGTCAACCGGCCCAAAGGGAATTTAACTCGGCAACCTCAAGAATTTCGAATTGATGGCTACAATGATGGTGCTCAGGGACATTAACAAAGCACCAAGCGCGGGACTCAGAAGGATGCCGGATTGGGACAAGACGCCGGCCGCCAACGGGATGGCGAACGCATTGTAGCCCGTTGCCCAGGCGAGATTCTGGACCATTTTTCTGTAGGTGGCCCGGGCCAGACCCAGGATGGACACTGCATCGAGCGGGTTGCTCTTGACAAGGACGATGTCGGCCGTCTCCACGGCGACATCAGTCCCGGCGCCGATAGCAATACCGACGTCGGCCTGGGCCAGGGCGGGAGCATCGTTCACACCATCCCCTACCATTGCCACGACGAGCCCGCGTGATTGGACTTCCTTCACTTTTTCAGCTTTTTGCTGCGGCAGCACATCGGCGAAATAGTCGTCGAGTCCCAGCTCTTCGGCCACCCATTTCGCCACAAGGCGGTTGTCGCCGGTCAGCATCATGCACTGGACGCCCATCTCCTTGAGGAGCCTCACGGCCTCTCTGGATTCCGGCCTGACGACGTCGGCCAGAGCCAGCGCCCCGTCGAGCCTCCCGTCCACGAGCACGAAGACGACGGTCTTGCCCTGAGACGAGAGGCGTTCGATCCGCGCGTCCCGCACGTCGAGCCCCTGCTCCCTCAGATAGCCCGGGCTCACGACCTTCACGTCCCTTCCGTCGACGCGCCCCTCGGCGCCCCGGCCCGGCAGGGCCTTGAATTCGGTGACGGGAAGCACGACTTTGGGCCCCGCGGCGATGATGCCCTTGGCGATGGGGTGTTCCGAATGGGCTTCGACCGAGGCGGCGTAGCGAACGAGCGTGTCTTCGTCGATCTCGGCGTCCAGAGCCAGGATGTTCGTCACCCCGAATCGCCCTTCCGTGAGGGTCCCCGTCTTGTCGAAGATGACGGCCTGGATCTTCCGCGCCCTCTCGAACGCAGCCCTATCCCTGATGAGGAGGCCGTTCTTCGCCGAAAGCGCGGTCGAGACGGCCACGACGAGGGGCGCCGCGAGCCCTAAGGCGTGGGGGCACGCCGTGATCATGACGGTGACCATTCGCTCGAGGGCAAACGCGAACGGCTTGCCCGCGAAGGCGAGCCAGGCGAGAAGGGTCAGCGCGCCGGCGCCGATGGCGATGAGGGTCAGCCAGAGCGCGGCGCGGTTCGCCAGGTCCTGGGTCCGTGAGCGGCTTTCCTGGGCCTGCCGGACGAGGTCCATCACCTGGGAGAGATACGAGTCCTTCCCCGTCTTGCGGATCTCCACCACCACGGACCCCTCGCCGTTGATGGAGCCCCCGATGACCACCGCTCCCGCCCCCTTGGCCACAGGCCGGGACTCCCCGGTGAGCATGGCCTCGTTGACGGAGGTCTCACCCTCGATCACGGCCCCGTCGGCGGGGACCTTCTCTCCCGGCTTGACGAGGACCTTGTCCCCCGCTTTGAGCTCGTGGAGGGGCACGTCCGTCACGGTCCCGTCCGGCTCCAGCCGGTGGGCCTCCGAGGGCATGAGCCGCGCCAGCTCCTCGAGGGCCCGGGAGGCTCTCATGACGGACCGCATTTCGATCCAATGGCCGAGGAGCATGATATCGATAAGCGTCGCGAGTTCCCAGAAGAAGACCTCCCCGGAGAGCCCGAGGACGACGGCGCCGCTATAGGCGTAGGCCGTCGTTATGGCCAGGGCGATCAGGGTCATCATCCCGGGCCGGACGGCTTTTAGCTCGTCCCAGATCCCCTTTAGGAAGGGGAAGCCGCCAAAGAAGAAGATGAAGGACGAGAGCAGGAAGAGGATATAGCTGTCCCCCGCGAACCGTAATCGCTCCCCGAAGCCCAGAAAGCGCTGGACCATCGGCGAGAGGGCGAGGACCGGAACGGTCGCGATAAGGGATATCCAGAACCTCTTCCGGAAGTCCGCGACCATATTGTCATGATGTTGGGCGTGCGCGTGCCCAGCCTCATGCCGTTCGCCCCCGCGTAAGGCGTGCATGGCGCGGCCTTCGTGGTCCATCGGTTTCACGTGCCCGGCATGTTCGGCATGATCCATTTAAGGCCCTCCCTCGATCCCGTATTTCCAGGCAAAGGTCCCCCCCTCGAGACCCAGGAGATTATCGAATCCCATATCCCGGAGTTCGCGGATGATCGCCCGGCTTTGTATCCCTATCCGGCAAAGTACGATGACCTCTCGATCCCGGGGGATCTCCCCGAGGCGGCCCATGAGACTGCTCCTGGGAATGCGCAAGGCCCCGTCGAAGGACGTTTCATCCATCTCGCCAGACTCCCGGATATCGAGAAAGAAAGGTTTTTCGCCCGCGCAGCCGCTCGGCTTCCGAAAGCCCGGGCCGGCCGCGGCGTTCCGGGACCTTCCGTTTCATTGATGCCGCTCTCGTTTCCGTCCTCTGGGGCCGCCCGGGACCGCGCCGCGGCCTCGGCCAAAGCGCCGTCCCCGCCGTCGCCTCGCGCTTATTTATGCTCGCACGTCGGCTTGGGCTTGATCTTCGCCGCCATCTCCTGGATCTTCTTCACCGTCTCGGGGTCCTTGGACATGATCTTGATGACGGCCCCGTCCTCGAGGTTCTCGCTGACGATCTCGACACCCTTCAAGCTCATCATACCCATCATGGGGCAAACGCCTGCCTCTTTCATCTCCATGCCGGCCTGGCCATGGGCCATAGGCATGGCCTTTTTCTCGAGCGTCATTCCACACTTGGGACATTTGCCCGGCTTGTCGGACTGCACTTCCGGATGCATCGGGCAGGTGTAGATCTCCTTGATGCCCTCGTTCTTCCCGAGATACTTGGCCGGGTCCTTGACGAACTTCTCCTTGCAGCCCTCGCAGCAGAAAAGATACGTCTTCCCTTCGTACTCATAAGACGCTTTGGCCTGCGACTTGAGCATCGTTTCCCCGCTCACCGGGCAAACGACCTTCTCGTCGGCCGTCTGCTGGACGAGCGCCGCCGACATGATCATGAAAGACAAGAACACGAACGCAACCAACATGATAGCCTTTTTCATTGAAAACCTCCTTGTTGATCTCAATGCCCCCTCAGGTGGGGAACCGGTATTTGACTGACATCGACCGTTCCATGCTTCATCTCGTAGCGCCATTTCCAGATGGCGTAGATCGGGGGGTAGACCAGAAGCTCCAGGATGAAGCTCGTGAAGACGCCTCCGATCATCGGGGCGGCGATGCGCTTCATCATGTCCGACCCGGTCCCGAGGGACCACATGATGGGGACGAGGCCCATGAACATCGCCGTGACGGTCATCATCTTGGGCCGGATCCGCTTCACGGCCCCGTGGATGATCGCCTCCTTGAGGTCCTGGAACGTCTTCATGCGCCCCTGCCTGACCATGTCGTAATAGGAAAGGTCCAGGAACAGGAGCATGAAGACGCCCGTCTCCGCGTCCAATCCCATGAGGGCGATCATGCCGACCCAGACGGCGATGGAAACGTTGAACTTCAGGATGTAAAGGAACCAGACGGCGCCGATCAGGGAGAACGGAACGGCCAGCATGACGATGCCCGCTTTGACAGGGGACTTGGTGTTCATGTAGAGCAGGACGAAGATGATGAAGATCGTCAGGGGGATGACCACCTTGAGCCGTTCTTTCACCCGCAGCATGTTCTCGTATTGCCCGCTCCACTGAAGGGAATAGCCCGTCGGCAGGGTCAGCTTTTCCCCGACGATCTTCTTGGCCTCGGCCACGTAACTCCCCAAATCGCGGCCCGTGATATCGACATAGACATACCCCGAGAGCATCGCGTTTTCGTCCCGGAGCATGGACGGTCCGAGCGTCAGGTGAATGTCGGCCAGTTGCTCCAGCGGGATCTGCGCGCCGGACATCGTGGGGACGAGCACGCGGCGAAGTTTATCCAGGTCGTCTCGAAGCTCTCGGGCGTACCGGACGTTCACCGTGTATCGCTCTCGGCCCTCCACGGTCGTCGTCACGGGCTCGCCGCCGATCGCCGACATGATGATCATTTCGACTTCCTTGATGGTCAGCCCGTACCGGGCGATGTCCTCGCGCCGGATGTCGAAGTCGATGAAATAGCCTCCGGTCACGCGCTCGGCGAAGATGCTCCGCGTCCCTTTGACGTCCTTCAGGATCGTTTCGAGATTGGTCCCGATCCTTTCGATCTCCTTCAGGTCCGCCCCGTACACCTTGATGCCGATGGGGGTGCGGACGCCCGTCGTCAGCATATCGATCCTGGCTTTGATGGGCATGGTCCAGGCGTTGGAGACGCCCGGGAACTGCATCTTCTGGTCGAGCTCGTTGACCAGCTGCTCCCACGTGATCCGGTCGTTCCAGATGTGCCGGAAAGGCGCCCGGAGGAACTTCGGGAGCGACGAATACCAGCGCTTGGCCGGCCGCCACTCGCTTTCCGGCTTCAGGACGACCGTCGTCTCCATCATGCTGAACGGCGCCGGGTCCGTCGAGGTCTCGGCCCGGCCCGCCTTGCCGAAGACCCGTTCAACCTCAGGCGTGTCCTTGAGGACCTTGTCCATCGTCTGGAGGAGATTCTGGGTCTCGGTCACCGAGATCCCGGGCAATGTCGTCGGCATGTAGAGGATCGTTCCCTCGTTGAGAGGGGGCATGAACTCCGATCCGAGCTTGAAATAAACGGGAACGCTCGCGGCCATCAGGATACAGGCGCCGGCGATGGTCGATTTACGGTACTTGAGCACGAACTCGCAGGCCGGCTCGTAGATCCTGAAAAGGATCTTGCTGACAGGATGCTTCTCTTCCGGATAATACCGGCCTACCGTGACCGTATTCACGACGTGAGATACCCACTTGGGCTTGAAATGCTTGTAGTCCATCCTGGTGAAGAGCATGCGCATGGCCGGGTCGAGAGTGACGGCCAGGATGGCGGCGATGGCCATGGCCAGGTTCTTGCTGTAGGCCAGCGGCTTGAACAGCCGCCCTTCCTGGTCCACGAGCGTGAACACGGGCAGGAAGGCGACGGCGATGACGAGGAGCGAGAAGAAGACCGAGGGCCCGACCTCCTTGAGCGCGTTCAGCCGGACCTCGTGATAATCCCCCTTCCGGCCTCCGGCCTGCCAGAGCTGCAGCTTCTTATACGCGTTCTCAACTTCGACGATGGCCCCATCGACGAGAACGCCGATGGAGATGGCGATCCCGGAAAGGGACATGATGTTGGAGGTCAGCTTCATGCCATACAAGGGGATGAACGCCAGCAGGACCGAGATCGGGATGGTGACGATCGGGATGATGGCCGAGGGGAAGTGCCAGAGGAAGAGCATGATGACGATGCTGACGATGATCATTTCCTCGATGAGCTGGCGCCTGAGGGTTTCGATCGACCTCTTGATCAGCACCGAACGGTCGTAGGTCGTCACAACCTCGACTCCGGCAGGCAGGGAGGGCTGGGTCTCTTTGAGCTTTTCCTTGATCCGGTTGATGACGTTCAGGGCGTTCTCGCCGGAGCGCATGATGACGATGCCGCCCACGGTATCTCCCTGGCCGTCGAGGTCGGCGACCCCGCGCCGGATCTCGGGGCCCAGGCCGACCTGGGCGACGTTCCGGACGAGGACCGGGGTGCCGGACATGTCGTTCTTGACGACGATGTCCTCGATGTCCTTGACCGACTTGGCGTAGCCGCGGCCCCGGACCATGTACTCTTTTCCCGAGAACTCCACCAGCCGGCCGCCGACGTCGTTGTTCCCGTCCCGGATGGCCTCGATGACTTTCATCAGGGGGATGTTGTAGGCCTGGAGGGCGTTGGGGTTGACGTTGACCTGATACTGTTTCTGGAAGCCTCCGACGGAAGCGACCTCGGCGACCCCGGGCACGCCCTGGAGCCAGTAGCGCAGGTACCAGTCCTGGAAGCTGCGAAGCTGGGCCAGGTCGTTTGTCCCCGACTTGTCGACGAGAGCGTACTGATAGACCCAACCCACGCTCGTCGCATCGGGCCCCATTTCGGTCTGGACGCCCTGCGGGAGCCTGGGCGTGATCTTGCTCAGATATTCCAGGGTGCGGCTGCGGGCCCAGTAGATGTCCGTCCCGTCCTTGAAGATGACGTAGACATAGGAGAACCCGAAGTCGGAGTAACCGCGGATGGCTTTGACCTTGGGCGCTCCGAGCATGGCCGTCACGATGGGATAGGTGACCTGGTCCTCGATGACGTCGGGGCTCCGGTCCCACCTCGAATAGATGATGACCTGGGTGTCCGAGAGGTCCGGGATCGCGTCCAGCGGGATGTTCCGTATGGCGTAGACCGCGCCGACGATGGCCGCGGCGGCGAAAATGAGGACAATATACTTGTTCTTAGCCGAGAACTCAATGATCTTCTCAATCATGTTTTTGCTCTCCTGCCGCGGTCTTGGTCATCCGGCTCAGGGCGGCCTTGAGGCTCGACTCGGAGTCGATCAGGAAGTTGGCGGACGTGACCACATTCTCGCCGTCGCTCAACCCGCCGAGGACCTCGTAGATGTCCTGGCCCTTGACGCCGAGTTTGACCTCACGGGGCTCGAAATATCCGTCGCCTTTGGCCACGAAGACGATCCTCGTATTGCCGGCGTCCAGGACGGCGTCTATGGAGACGGTCAGCCGGGTGCCGTATTCGACATGGACCTCGAGGTCGGCGAACATCTCGGGCTTGAGCTTGAAGCCGGGGTTGCCGACCTCGATCCGGACCTGGTTCGTCCGCGTCTCGGGCTTGAGGTAGGGATAGATGTAGGTGATCTTCCCTTCAAAAGATTCCCCGGGGTAATAGGACAAGGAGACTTTCACCTCCTGCCCGTTCCTGATGAACGGCAGTTCGTACTCGTAGACCTCGCCGAGGATCCAGACCCTGGAGAGGTCGGCGATCTTGAAGAGGGCCTCCCCCGCCATGATCTTCTGCCCCTGGACGACGTCCTTCTCGATCACGATCCCGGATCCCGGGGAATAGACCGTGACGGTCTTCTTGAATTCACCCGTGCGTCCGAGCTCCTCGACCTGCTTGTCCGTGACGTCCCAAAGCCTCAGCTTCTCCCGGGCCGACTTGAGAAAGGAGGACGCGTCGCCGAAGCTCGCGCCGGCTTTGAGGGCGATGAGGTATTCCTGCTGGGCAGCGACGAGTTCGGGGCTGTAGATGTCGAAGAGGGGCTCGCCCTTCCGGACCGCGCGGCCCGTCGAATTCACGGCGAGCTTTTCCACCCAGCCGTCGAATTTGAGGTTGACGGTCGATATGTTCGGCTCGGCATAATCCACGCGGCCGACCGCCTTGATAAGCTTATGGATGGACTGGGACCGCACGAGCGCCGTTTTGATCCCGATGAGTTGCTGCCTCTGAGGGCTGATCTTGACCTGGATCCGCCCGCCGACCTCGGTCACGGCTCCGCCCTCCTCGACTTCGAAGGGGACCATGTCCATGCCCATCGAATCCTTGCCCGGCTTGTCCGAGACCTCGTTGGGCGCCATGGTGGAGCGGTACATGGTCTTTATCTTAATCTTAGTGGGGGGCGCGGCAGGCGTTTCGTCCGGCTTGTCCTGGGACTCCACGGGCACGAGCTTCATGCCGCAGATGGGGCAGTCACCCGGTTTGTCGGACGTATAGGTCGGGTGCATGGGGCATTGGTAGAGCTTCGCCCCGGACTCCGGCTTCGTTTTCTCCAACCGGGCGTGTTCGTGTCCGGCCACGGCGACCGGCCCGGTCTTTCCGACACTTCCCTTGCAGGACGCGGCCAAAAGGACGGCCGTCGCCGCCAGGCCGAGGATAGCGATCTTACTTGACATCTTCATGGGTCCCTCCCCAGTTCACGATCTCCATCGCGGAGTTTTCTTCCATCCGGGCGATCGAGCTCCAAAGCCCGACGAGCTCCCGGTAATAGGCCATCTTGTACGAAAAGAGCGTGTTGATATCGGACAGGAGCGCCAGGAAATCGGTCTTGCCCACCTGGTAGCCGGCCAGCGAGGATTCCACGGTGAGCGCCGCTAGCGGAATGATCCTGTCCTTGTATAATCCGATCAGGCTCCCGGCCGAACGGGCCTTGAGATAGTCTTCCGTGAGCATGAACGTCACGTCGTTCTTCGTCGAATTCAAACCGTTCCTCGAGCTCTCCAGGCGGGCCAGCGATTCCTCGAGCATCTTGGCCTGCTTGGTCTTGAGATAGAGCGGGATCTCGACCCCGACCATGACTTCGTACATACCGGTCAGCCTGCCCTTGAAGTCCCAGCCCCCCCCGAGCACGAAGTTGGGAGAGCGCTCCTTCCTGGAAAGGTCCACCATCTTCGCCCCCTCTTCGATCAGCAGGGAGGCTTCCTTCACCATGGGGGAGTTCGCCTCCGCGGCTTTCTTGATCTCCTCCAGCGGCATGGGGAGGCTTTCGACTCCCTGGTCCTGCGGCATTCCCAGGGGTCTGTCCGCGGGGAGATCCAGGAGGAGGTTGATCCGGGCGTTGAGAGCCTTGATCATTTCGGCCATCGGCGTGATCATCTCGTCCATCCGGGAGACCTCCACATGTGCCTTCAGGACGTCCGACTGAACACCGCTCCCGACGGAGTACATCGTTTCGGTCAATTCCAGGGCTTTCTGCAGGAGCGCTTTCTGTTCCTGGAGGATGGCGATGGACTTGTGCAGGGCATAAAGCTCGAAATAGGCGGTTTTGACGTCCTTGAGGACGCCCAGGATGACCGAGTTTCGGATCTGCTTTTGCCTCTCGAAGGCCTTCTCGGCTATCTCGCCTTTGAGCCGGAGCTTGCCGGGAAAGGGGATGGCCTGGGAGAACGAGAGGCCGATCCCGCTCTCGACCTCCTTGCCGACGGTGAATTCGGGAAAGCCCATGTTCTTGAGGCCCAGACCGACCATGGGGTCGGGCAGACTCTTTTCCTGGGGGATCCTGAAGGACGAAGCATCGGCCTCGAACCCCGCCGCCCTGATCTTCGGATTCCTCTCCAGGGCCTGTTTCAGGAGGTCATCAAGGCGTAGGGCGGATTCCTGGGCGGGCAGAAGCGCCGGGAGCAGTATCAGGACGCCAAAAAGAGAGGTTCTTTTCATGGTCGCCTCCTTATGAAAACATCTAATGACGGCTTGTTCTCAAGACGCAGGTCTTGTCGTGATTGATGAACAGTGAAGAGACGCTCTTTTTGACCGGGACCAGGGCGATCATGGCCGTGATGGCCAACAGAACGATGGTGAGGAAAGTCTTTTTTAGAGGCAGCGAGATCCTCGATGGCTGGCCCAAAAGATGCTTGGCCCTCTCCGCTGTCGGGTCGAAGAACCAGGAAGCCGCCGGACCGTTGAGCTTTTGGACCTTCAAGAGCGAACCGACGAGATCCAGCGGGTCGGCCTGGGAGCTGACGGAATAGGCGTCCGCCGTCATCTCCGACGTGAGATGGTAGGCTTTCTTGAGGAACCTGCTGACCGGAAGGAAGAACAGAAAATCCGAAATGAAAGAAACAACCAGGCCTTTCAGGGGGTCCTTCGATCTTTGGTGATGAGACTCGTGGAGGATGACCGCCCGGAGCTCTTTTTCGTCCAGGATATCCACGAGCTTCGTGGAAAGAAAGACCCGGGGCTTCAGGAAGCCGCCCGTGAAAGCCAGAGGCAAGCGATCCTCGAAGACCGTGACGTTCTCTAAGAAAGGAAATCGGGAGACATCCCTGAACGGAACGGCATTCCGCTCGGCACGGTCCACAAAAGCCAATGTCCGCAGGATCCTCACGACTGTCCTCGAAATGACATAAAGGAACGCGAACGACATGAAGACCAGGAGGAGCGCTTTACCGGCTTCTCCAAGGACCTGCAGAAAGGGCATGATCCCCAGGCAGCGAAGGTTGCATGTGAAAGCCTCCGGACTCGGGAGGGAGAGGAGAAGGAGGGCCGTTTCCGGATGCTTGTAGAGCTGAAAAAAGATAATGAGCGAAAGCAGGGAAAATCCGCCCAGGAGCAGGACGGGAATCATCCACGCCTTAGCCTTGATATTTCCCATTCTTCTTCTCTTTGAGCAGCTTTCCGAGCTTTTCGAGGTTTCCCTTCGGCATTTTGGAAAACATGTCGGCGAAGGCTGAGACGGCCAGGTCCGGCGATACGTCAAAGGCCTTCTGAACGAGACTTTCCGTGACGGCGCTCTCATAAGCCTGCCGGGAAATCGCCGGAGTGAAAAGAATTGTCCCCGACTCTCGGTCTTTCTTAACGAAGCCCTTCTTGGACAGCCGGTCCAGGACCGTCAGCCCTGTCGTGTAAGCGATATCCTTCTTCCGGCGAATCTCCTCATAGAAGTCCCTTCCCTTCATCGATCCTTTCGTCCAAAGGATCTCCATGAGGGGCAGTTCGAGTTCCTCAGACAAGGGGTCAAATCCCTTCTTTTTCGATAGGATTAATAATTTCATGCTCCCATTTTATTCTACGCATTGTAGAATGTCAAGGGGGTTGCGGGCTTTTTTGATGGTCTTCTATTCGCATGTCGGATAGGAATACCGTAAGGGCAGGCCGCGGCTACTTACGCGAATCGCTGATTATCTCGCGGTATTCGGAGGGACTTGAGTGGCCTGCCTGAGAGGATTCGAACCTCCGACCTTTGGATCCGGAGTTCCAGAACGTCCTTCGTTATAATGAATGGACCTAATCAGGCGGCAGATTCACTTGCCAGAAAACTCACTTTATGTCTGGACCATTTTTCAGGGATATGGTCCCTTTTTAGACCTCCAGCGTGCTGTTCGGCGAACTGCCGAGGCGCATGCGTCGGGTCAAGCGGCTCCCCGGGCCTTTTTCCTGGAGAACTTGTTTATAAGCAGGGCAAAAACATAAAGCGGCCCGGCGTAGAGGGCGGCGCCCGCGGCAAGCCCGATGTTCTTTCCGCTCAACATCTCGATCCCCCATCCGAACTGGTCCTCGTTTACGAGGTAGGTCCAAGTCGAGGACGGCCCCTTGAGGCCGTCCGCATCGAAGTCCAGGGGACCTTCCTTCCCCAGCATGCTTGTGAAGGTCGCGATCACGGCTTCTTCGACCCTCGGCCGGATCTTCAGGAACTCGGCGGTCGCCGACCGCTGAAATTCGCTGAGAGGGGCTTTCCCCCCTAAGCTCACCAAGTGGATGCTCTCGCGCGTGTCCTGCACCCAGGCTAAATGGTCCGACCAAGCGTCGTCGATTTGGATCAAGGTCAGGCGCCTTTCCAGTTCCCGGGCCTCCCGCTTCCCTAACCGGGCCGCCGCAGAGGCGAACAGGGAGGGAGCTTTTTCGGCAACCGGTCCCGGCGCCCCATCCCGCCCGTCGCGGGAAAGCACGGCACATCTCCACTCCTGAATGATCCGTCTCTGCATCTCGACGAGTTCGGAATACTTCCAGAGAGACCTGCGGATGTCGAAATTCTGCCCCTCTATGACGCGTTGAGCGTGCCCGATATCCCGGGAGACGAGTCCGTTCTCGACGGCCTCAAGCCGGCGGGAGAGCCGGTGCCGCTTGAACAGGCTGCCGGTAAGGCCATAGCGTTCGAAAAGATCATCTTCCAGGCTGATGAAGAACCGCGTCGATCCGGGATCGCCCTGGCGGCCGGCGCGACCCCGCAGCTGCGTGTCGATCCGGAGACTCTCATGGCGGTTCGTCCCGATGACGTACAATCCCCCAAGCGACCCGACGCGTTTGCGCTCTTGTCCGTCCTCGCCGCCGAGCTTGATGTCCGTGCCGCGTCCGGCCATGTTTGTCGAGATGATGACCGCACCAGGCTTACCGGCCCCGGCGATGATCCGGGCCTCGAGTTCGTCGTTTTTTGCGTTGAGAACCTCGCAAACGATGCCGGCGCCCTTCAGGTCCGCTGCCAGTTCCTCCGACTCCCGGACGCTCGCCGTGCCGACGAGAACGGGCCGGCCCCCGGAATGGACCCTGGCGATCTCGACAGCGATCGCCGCCCGCTTCGCTTCCCTGTGCGTATAGATCCTGTCCGGTTCGTCGACCCGGAGACTCGGCCGGTTCGGTGGGACGACGACCGTGTTCAATCCATAGAACTCCTTGAATTCCCGGGCCGCCGGCCGGGCTGTCGCCGTCATTCCCGAGAGGCGCGGGTAGAGCCTGAAGAAATGCTGGAGTGTCATCGATCCAAGGACACGGCCCTCGGTCTTCCGGGCAAGCCCTTCCTTCGCCTCAACCGCGGCCTGCAGGCCGTCCGGCCAGTGTCGGTTGTCCACGACGCGGCCCGTGAACTCGTCGACGATCTCGATCCGTGAATCGCGAACGATGTAGTCCACGTCCCGTGTAAGAAGGGCCTCCGCGTGAAGAGCGCAATGAACGGCCTCCAGAAGCCGCTGGTTTTTCGCATCATAGAGGCTGCCGCAGCCAAGGGCGGCTTCGAGGCGGGCCGCTCCTTCGTCCGTCAGGAAGACGTTCCGGTGCTCGGCGTCGGTCTCGTGATCACGTCCCGTAGCGGAAACTCTGATGAGCCCGGCCAACCGGCCGGCGTCCCAAGCCTCCTTCTCTCCCACCCCCGCTATGACCAGCGGGATGCGCGCCTCGTCGATGAGAATGGAATCGGCCTCGTCCACGAGCGCCATATGAAAAGGACGATGGACGAGATCCCCGGCCGAGAGCGCGATCCCGTCGCGGAGAAAGTCGAAACCCGCTTCCTTGGCGGTGGCATACGTCACATCGCCAGCGTAGGCGCGACGCTTGTCTCCGGCTTGAGCGCCCTCCCGGGCGCAACCGACGGTAAGGCCCAGAAATTCGTAAATGGGACCCATCCAGGCCGCGTCGCGCCGGGCCAGGTAGTCGTTGAAGGTCAGGACGTGAACGCCCTTTCCGGACAGGGCGCAAAAATAGGCGGGAAAGACGGCCGCCAGGGTCTTGCCCTCCCCTGTCGGAAGCTCGGCGATCTTTCCGCCGGCCATGGCAAGTCCGGCGATGAGTTGGGCGTCGAACGGGTCGAGGCGCAGAACTCGGCGGGACGCCTCCCGGACGAGGGCGAAAGCCTCGATGAGCCTGTCGTGCGGAAGGAAGGGTGCGTTCGCGGCGCCGTGTTCGCCGACGTCGGGAACGGACCTCGAGTCCGCGATGAGGACCTCGGACCGGGCTTTGAGTTCTCCATCCGGAAGCCCTCTAAAATCTCGAAACTTGACCGCTGAAACAACCCCCCGGTAAACGTCGAGATTCGTCTCCACCGGGTTTCCGGTTGCTTTATCGAACAACGCCCTTGTTTTTGTGAAGGGCCGGATGACTTTCTTGAACGCAAGTGTTTTGACTTTTTCTTGATGTTGCATGGGAATCTCCTCTGCCGCCGGAATCGTTTTCCAAAAAGCTCGGGGTAGATCAGGCGGACAGAGGCGGGCTCCTGGACGGGAGAAGCCCCTGGCAAAACAGGAGGACCGAAACGGGGCCCGGAGGCGCCGCCCTGGACATCCGAACGGCATCGAAGATCAGGGCGACCGAAAGCAGGAAAAGAAAGAGCAGGGGTAGAGACAGGGCGATAATTAGGATGATCGGAGACATGATCGCAAGGCTTCCCGACAGGCGCCCGTCTTTCATGGTCCCTATTTTACCCGGGCCTCCCGGCCCGGTCAATAGACCTCATCTTCAAATTGAGGTTGAATTAATAACCGGTCTGGCGTAAATATCTCTTTCCGGCGTCCGCAAACACCGCTCGAAGGAGGAAGATATGAAAAAGACCGTTATCCTGGCTCTTCTCGCGATCTTCATCGTTTCCATGGCAGCTTGGGCCGAAGATGTCAAATCCGGCCCCAAATCCGTCAAAACCAGCCTGATGACATCCGATATCCTTTCCGGACTTGAATTCCGGAACATCGGCCCGGCCCTGATGTCGGGACGGATCAGCGACATCGTCATCCACCCCAAGGACAAGGCGACCTGGTACGTCGCCGCGGGCTCGGGCGGCGTCTGGAAGACGGAGAATGCGGGAATGAACTGGACCCCGGTCTTCGACGCCCAGGCCTCCTATTCTATCGGCTGCATCACCCTTGATCCCTCAAATCCGGAGGTTGTCTGGGTCGGGACGGGAGAGAACGTCAGCGGGCGTCACGTCGGGTACGGCGACGGCGTCTACAAGAGCCTGAACGGCGGGAAAACCTGGACGAACATGGGCCTCAAGAACTCGGAACACATCGGCCGGGTCCTCGTCGATCCCCGGAACCCCAACGTCATCTACATCGCGGCCGAAGGGCCGCTCTGGTCGCCGGGAGGAGAACGCGGCCTCTACAAGAGCAATGACGGGGGCAAGACCTGGGTCCTGTCCCTCGAGATCAGCAAGGACACGGGAGTCACGAGCGTGGAACTTGACCCATCGAATCCCGATATCCTTTATGCGGCCGCCTACCAGCGCCGGCGCTCCGTGGCCTCGTTCATGGGCGGGGGGCCCGAATCCGGGATCCACAAGTCCGAGGACGCCGGAAAGACCTGGCGGAAGCTCACGGTCGGCCTTCCTTCCGGGGATATGGGCAAGATCGGCCTGGCCGTCTCCCCCTTCGACCCGCGGATCGTATACGCCACGATCGAGGCCGGCCCCGATGAAAAAGGGTTCTATCGCTCCGCAAACAGGGGCGAAAGCTTCGAAAAGCGAAATTCCTATATGAGCGGCGGCACGGGACCTCATTATTACCAGGAGATCTTCGCCGATCCCAATGCGTTCGACCGCGTTTACCAGATGGATCCGGCGATGATGGTGACGGATGACGGCGGAAAGACGTTCCGGCGGGTCGGAGAGAGAAACAAGCACGTCGATAATCACGCCCTGGCGTTCTTCCCCGGCGATCCGGACCACTTGCTCAACGGATGCGACGGCGGCGTGTATGAAAGCCGCGACCGGGGCAAGACGTGGAGGTTCTTCGAAAACCTGCCGGTCACGCAATTTTACAAGCTCGCCCTGGACAACGCCCTTCCCTTCTACAACATTCACGGCGGCGCTCAGGATAACGGCAGCCAGCTCGGGCCCTCCCGAACGCTCAACGCCAACGGGATCAGCAACTTCGATTGGACCATCACCTTCGGAGCCGACGGCTATGCGTGCGCCATCGACCCTGGGGACCCCAACACCGTTTACGTCGAAATGCAGGAGGGCAATCTCCTCCGCTACGACCGGAAGAGCACAGAGGCGGTCTATATCAGCCCCAAACCGGAGCCCGGAGAGCCGCCTCTGCGATTCAACTGGGACTCCCCCGTCCATATCAGCCCGCATGACCCGGCGTGCATTTATTACGCCTCGCAATATTTATGGAAGAGCGATGACCGGGGCGACTCCTGGACCATGATCAGCCCTGATTTGACTCGCAACATTTTCCGCCTGGACCAGAAGATCATGGGCAAGACCTGGAGCGCGGACGCGTTGTGGGACCACGGCGCCATGTCTCAATTTAGCACGATCACCTCGGTCAGCGAGTCGCCGGTCCGGAAGGACCTCATCTATGTGGGCACCGACGACGGTCTCATCCAGGTGACCGAGGACGGCGGAAAGACGTGGCGGAAGATCGACAAGGTCCCCGGCGTCCCGGACTTCTTCTTCGTCAACCGGATCAAGGCCTCGAAACACGACGCCGATACCGTTTTCGCGGCCGTGGACTGCCATAAGACCGGAGATTACAGGCCGTTCCTCCTGATGAGCGTTGACCGCGGCCGGACCTGGACGAACATCGCGGGCGACATCCCCGAGCGAACCCTGGTCTGGTCGGTCGCCCAGGACAGCCTGCGGAAGGACCTCCTCTTCGCGGGGACCGAATTCGGCATCTACGCGACGGTGGACGGAGGCAAGCACTGGATCAGGCTCGCCGGCGGCATGCCCACGATTTCCTTCCGGGACATCGAGGTCCAGGACAGGGAGGGCGACCTTGTCGGCGCTTCGTTCGGACGGGGCTTCTTCGTCCTCGACGATTACTCACCCTTGAGGCGGATCAACGAGCAGGCGCTGGACGAGGAAGCTATCCTTTTCCCCGTCAAGAAAACCCTGATATACATCCCGCTCCGGCCGCTGGACACGAGCGGGAAAGGCTGCCTGGGCGAGACGTTCTACCTGGCGCCTAACCCGCCGTTCGGCGCCGTGTTCACTTATTACCTGAAGGATTCGTTGAAGAGCGGGGCCGAGGCCCGGCGCGAGATGGAGAAAGAACTCGACAAGGCCGGGAAGCCCGTCTCCTTCCCCGGCTGGGACAAGCTCCGGACGGAGGAGACCGAGGACAAGCCCGAGGTCGTCCTGACCGTCGCCGACGAGACCGGCCAGGTCGTTCGCCGGATTACGGGCCCCGGGGGCAAGGGAGTTCACAGGGTGGCCTGGGACCTTCGGTATCCCGCGGTCGAACCGACCGAGCTCGAATCGAGGGAGAGGGACGAGTGGGACTGGAACCCCCGAGGGCCGCTTATCGTTCCCGGCACGTTCGCCGTGTCCCTTGCCAAGAAGCTCGACGGCGTCCTGACGCCGCTCGGAAAACCGGAGACATTCACGGTCGAATCCCTCGCCCTCTCCGGCCTGGCGGAAAAGGACCGCGGCGCCCTCCTCGCCTTCCAGAAGAAGGCCGGCGAGCTGCAGCGGGCGATGATGGGCGCGAGGGCGGCTGCCGAGGAAGCGTCCAAGAGCCTCAGGTTCATGAAGAAAGCCCTGATGGAAACGCCCAAGGCCGACCCGAAACTCGCGGAAAGGATCAAAGCCTTGGAGAAGCGGCTGCAGGAAGCGATGAGGACGCTCTACGGCGACCGCACCGTGCAGCGGCGCTCCGAACCCTCCGCGCCGTCCCTCATGGACAGGATCAACGCCCAGCTCTCGACGACTAGCCCGATCACGCAAACGGCCGGGCGCGGCTATGAGATTGCGGCGGATGCGTTCGGGAAGTTTCTGGAAGATCTGCGGATCCTGATCGAGGTCGACCTGAAGAAGCTTGGGGACGAGATGGAGGCCACCGGAGCGCCCTGGACGCCCGGCCGCGGCGTGCCGGTCTGGAAGAAGGCCGAATAATAATTGTCCCGATTTAGGAGAGGCCGGCGGTCTCACCGCCGTCGATGCAGATCTCCGCGCCCGTGATGTAAGCCGCTTCGGACGATGCGAGGAAAGCGAACAGGGCCGCGACCTCGGCGGGATCGGCGTGACGTTTCATCGGGATCTTGCGATTCACGGCATCGAGCATTTCCGGAGTATATTCGGCTTTCTGCATCGGAGTGAGAACATATCCCGGGCAGACGGCATTGACCCTTATGACCGGCGCCAACTCGAGGGCCATGGTCTTGGCGAGCAGGATGACACCGGCCTTGGAGGCATTATAATCCGCATAGAAGGGATGCCCTTCGGTCCCGTTCGTCGAGGCCGTCATGAGGACGACGCCTGAACCCCGGGCTTTCATCCGCCGGACGGCCTCCCGGGCGCAATAGAATACCCCGTCGAGGTTGGTGCGGATGACACGCGCCCATTGTTCATCGGGAATCTCCACAAAATCCTTCCGGATACTGATGCCGGCGTTTGCGATGAGTACGTCAATCCCTCCGAAGAATCCATCGGTCTCACGGAAGGCCCGCGCGACCTGGGTGGGGTCGCTCACATCGGCCTGAATGGCCCCTTCGATCCCCCGATTCTCCCGAACGACCGCATCAAGGGCCTTCCGATCGATGTCCAGGACGGTCACACGCGAGCCTTCTTCGACAAAACGCAGGGCCGTCGCCAGCCCGATGCCGCTCGCGCCGCCCGTGATCACGATCCTCTTCCCCGCCAGGTCCTTATACATCGCCATGGGTCCTCCTCGCGTCCTGAGCGATTAGTATCATCCCCGGCGCGGGAGTTGTCAAATTGGGGACGAATTTAATTAAGCAACGAAATAACGGATTATCCCGTCTAACGGGATTGAAATGGAGATATAATTCGGGCATGGAGCCGATGGACGAAGGACAGGTCATCGAGATGTGCAAGCGGGGCGACCTTTCGGCCTATCGCGCACTCTACGATCGCTACGAGCAGCCCCTCCTCCGCACGGCCTGCCGTATGCTCGGCCGTCAGGAGGACGCCGAAGACGCGGTCCAGGACGCGTTTCTTCACCTCTATCGGGGGATCGACGGCTTCAGGAGCGGGTCGCGTCTCAGCACATACCTCTTCCGCATCTTGATGAACGCCTGCTTCGATGTCCTCAGGAAAAGGAAGGGCGCAGAGTTCAAGAACCTTGATGTCGAGAGGCTGCCCTTCCATTCGTCCCACGAGGACAAGCACACGCTGGCCGAAGCCGTCGGCGCGCTTCCCCCGCAGATGAAGTCGTGTTTCACCCTCTTCGCCGTCGAGGAGTTCAAGCACGAGGAGATCGCCGGGATCCTGAACATCAGCGAGGGCAGCGTCAAGGCCAACATCCACCGGGCCCGTAAGAAGCTCCGGGAGTGGCTGAGTCCGCTCCCGGACGGAGGCACGCGATGAACTGCGAAAAATACAACGACCACATACTGGGAAAAATGGACGAGACGGAATTCCGCCGCCACGCCGAAGGCTGCGTATCCTGCAAGGAGCAGGCCGATGCGGACGATCGGCTTATGGCGGGACTCGGTTTTCTAAAACAGCCGCTCTCCGCCCCCAACCTCTGGGCCCGCATCGAAGAAAGCCTTAAGAAAGAGCAGGATATCAAGAGGCGCGAAGAACGCCGCATCAAAGCGCGGCCCGGCCGCTCAGAGTTCATGGCGTGGCTTCGAAGGAGAACCTTGGTGCTCGTCCCCGCAGTCCTCGTCGCGGTCGGACTCGGACTCGGCCTCTTCTTCGGGCTGAGACACCGGGCCCCGGCGTCAGGCCTCCTGGCCAAGGAAGCCCTCCGGAACGTCGAGCTCACCGAGCGCGAATACGCCCGGGCCATCGATGACCTCGAGAGGAAGGCCAGACCCAGGATGGCCCGCATGGATCCAGGGATGATGTCCCTTTACCGGGACAAGCTCGAGGCCATCGACTCCCAGATCGCGCGCTGCCGGGAGGCGCTCGACGTCAATTCCGCCAACGCACACATCCGGCGCTACATGCTGGCTGCGCTCCAGACCAAGCAGCAGACATTGGCCGAGCTTCTGGCCTATGAATAAATTCAAGCATTTGGAGGGACCCATGAAAAAAAAGACCCTTTCAAGCGCGATCGCAATACTCGCGCTGTTGGCTTTCACCCTTTGCCTCCAGGCATCGCCGACGAAGAGAATCATCATCTTAACCGGCAAGCCCGGGCTCACCCAGTCGCGCGACTTCAAGGAAACCATCGCCTCCCCCCCCGGCAAGGTCCTTCGGATCGACCGGACGCAGGCCGATCTGACCATCACAGCCTGGAACAGGAACGAGATCTCCGTCGACGCCAGGATCGAGGTCGGCGATTCCGACAAGGAGTTTCTGGCGGAGTTCCTGGACAACAGCAAGCTCAGCCTCGCGCCGGACGCGGGGGGCTACCTACTCAGGCTGGAAACGCCGATGGACAAGGACGGCAGGGACGATGCGCGGAACCTGCCGCGCCGGATCCTGGCCGCCATCCGCTCCGGCACCTGGAATTTCTCGTTCTCCGCCAGATTGGACATCCGTGTCCCGGCGGAGTTGTCGCTCGACGTCGAGAACAGCTTCGGGAACATCCTCGTCCGGGGCGTTTCGGGAAAGCATGACATCCGCAACGAGTCCGGAAAGGTCCAGGTCGAAAACTGCGGCGGCGACCTCCGGCTCCGGACGAGCTTCGCCTCGGCCGAGGTCACGGACTTTAAAGGCGCCGTCGACGTCAACAACTCGAGCGGCGAGGTCGACCTGAAGAACGTCTCGGGGCGCGCCGAGGTCCGGAACAGCTTCAAAACGGTGACGTTCAACAGGATCGGCGGCCCGCTCACCGTCACTTCCGAGAGCTCGGATGTCCTGGGGAGCGAGGTGGCCGGCGACTGCCATATCACCTCGTCCTTTAAGACGATCGACGTCCGCGGCGTTCAGGGAAGGCTCGCGGTCATGGGGGAAAGCTCTCAAGTGACCGTGGACGACGTGAAAAAGGACGCTGTCATCGAAGCCAGCTTCAAGCCGGTCCGGGTGACGAACGTCCAGGCCGGCTTGAGGGTGACGGCGGAGTCCTGCCCCGTGGCGGCGGCAGACATCGGCGGCGACGCCCGGATCAAGAGCTCGTTCCAGGAGATCACGGCGGCGCGCGTCCGCGGTTCCGTAACGGTGGACGGCGAGTCCTGTTCGGTGTCCGTCCGGGACATCGACGGAAACGCGATGATCGCCTCGTCGTTCAAGGACGTCGACGTTGCCAACATCGGCGGGACGCTTGACGTCCGATCCGGTTCGGCCAAAGTGACGGCCGTGAACGTCAAGAAGGGGGCCTCCATCGTTTCCTCGTTCAACTCCATCGAGGTCCGCGAAACGGGCGGGGACGTCAGGGTAGACGGCGACTCCTCAAGCGTCCTGGTCGATGGCGTGGAAGGGAACGTCGACGTCAAGAACTCGTTCAAGTTCGTGGTCCTGAAGCGGACTTGGGGTTCGATCAAAGTTGTCGGGGACTCGAGCGGGGTTGAAGTTGCTCAGATCAAGAAACTCCCCGCGGGAAGTACCGTGGACATCCGGACCTCGTTCAAGCCCATTCAAATCGTCCTGCCCGCGAGCGCCGACGTGACCATCCACGCAACAACGGATTTCGGCAAGATCCGCTCGGACTTCCCCGTCCTCCTTGGCGAGGAAGGCGGAAAATCCGTCAGGATCGAATCCGGCAAGGGCGGCGTGACCGTGAAACTCGAAACGTCGAGCAACATCACCATCAAGAAAGAATAATCATAGATTCCATCGTCGCGGACGGCGTCGTCAGCAGACGAGGTCCAGCGCCCGCGGAAGGACCTTGAAGACGACCCTTTCGAACGTTTCGGGACACTCCGCGCCGCCGATGATCTCGCCGTCGGTTTGGACCTCGAACGGCGTTTCAGAGGAGACTTCGAAACTCGAGGACCGCAGGAACCGGACTTCTTTCATCGTTCCATGCCGCCCCTTTCCCGCGAGCCGCGCGATCCGGCCCAGGCGGCCGAAGGAGCACGTCCCGATGAGGCAGGCGTCCAGGGTCCCGTCGTCAGGCCGGGCCTCGGGCGCGATCAGCTTCCCCGTCGCCCAGTAGCGGATGTTGCTGAAGACGGCCGCGATGAACTTGCCGCGGACGGTTCCGGCTTCCGAGTCCATCGTCAACGACAGCGGC
>Ga0299915_10000555_pt1 | contig 28114 bp, 27 predicted proteins | sample RVTome_13_FD_200263 | JGI IMG/M metagenome (GOLD analysis project Ga0299915, IMG submission 200263) | Soil microbial communities from uranium-contaminated site in the Upper Colorado River Basin, Wyoming, United States - RVT92D227 (version 2) ...
CGGTACAGAACAGCTTCACCATAGAGGCTTCTTTAATCACTTTTTTACCCTGATCCCTCAACCAGGCGGCATGATAGAGCATCTGTCGCGCGGCATAGATCTCGGTAGCCATATCCGCCAGCATGTTCCCCACCGATTGAAACTGCGCAATGGGCTTCCCGAATTGGATTCGCTGTTTCGCATACTCTATACTCAGATCGATGAGTTTTTGCGCTGCCCCAAGGGCACAGGCACCCATGGTGAGGCGGCCTTTATCAAGAACACTCATGGCTGTTTTGAACCCTTGACCGATCAGCGGTTCCCCGCCGATCACCTGCGCTACCGGAACCCGGCAGTTATCAAAAATCAGCTCACAGGTGTGGCTCCCCCGCAAGCCCATCTTTCGCTCGATCGTCCCCACGGAGAAGCCCGGGGTCCCCTTCTCTACAACAAAGGCGGTGATGCCCCCCCGCGTTCGCTTGTCTTTATCCGTTAAGGCAATCACAGTGGCTATGTCGGCCACATCTCCGTTGGTAATAAAATGCTTGAGTCCATTTAAGACAAAATAATCACCGTCGCGGTCGGCTGTCGTTTTGATATTAGCCGCGTCCGAGCCGGCCTCGGGCTCGGATAAGGCAAAGCAGGAGGTCCATTCACCGCTGGCAATCCGGGGAAGGTACTTTTGTTTTTGTTCCTCGGTGCCGTCAAAGAGGATCCCCATGGATCCGATACCGTTGCTCGTGCCGATACGCGATCGAAAGGCAGCGTTCGTCTTCGATAACTCCTCATACACCAGACACTCGCCAACGGTCCCTAACCCCAAGCCGCCATACTCTTCGGGGATAGAAAGACCGAAAAGCCCCAGCTCTCGCATCAGCTGGACGATCTCTTCGGGAATGCGGTCTTCTTCCTCGACCTTCTGAGAGACGGGTTCAAGGTCCTGGTTGACAAAACGACGTATAGTGTCCTGCATCATGCGCAGGTTTTCCGGTATCTCGAAATCCATCTAAATCCTCCTCATCAATATTCGGCAGGATCTTTCCCTATCGTTTTCGGGCTTTCGACCCGGTTCTTATCGATGCTTCCCCTCATTCTATCTATGCCATAGACGTGCGACCTATGAAGCGAGCAATGCCATGTGTGTCGATCACAATGGGGTATTTGTCGGAACTGTCCATGAACGCGTCCACGAAGCGTGCCGCCGATCGGGGCCAAACATGGGGGATTGTGATTTTCTTCACCATTGCGCTCATCATAAAGGGGACGTCTTTTGAGAGCACGCCCTTTTCCGATGGCCTGCTGAGATTCTCTGTGGCTTTAGAGCCCGAGGTAGGTTTTCCGGACGACCTCGTTCTTGACTAACTGCTTGCCGGTCCCCTCGGCGATAATCTTTCCAGCGGAGAGGACATAGTTGCGGGAGGCCATCTTAAAGACCGTGCTAACGTCCTGCTCAACGAGCAAGACGGTAATACCTAAGTTGCTGATCTCTTGGATCTTCTGAAATACCTCTGCTCGCAAAATGGGGGCAAGTCCCGTCGAGGGCTCATCAATGCACAACAGTTTGGGTTGAGACATCAATGCCCTGCCAATGGCAAGCATCTGCTGCTCACCGCCGGAGAGCGTCCCGGAGATCTGGTGTGATCGATCCTGCAGCACGGGAAAGAGTTTATATACCTTGTCCAAGTTATCCCGTATCTCCTCTTTGTCCTTCACGAGGTAAGCCCCGACCATGATATTCTCGATCACCGTCATCTCCCGGAACGGCCTTCGCCTCTCCGGGCAAAGGATCAGCCCTCGCTTGACGATTTCATGGGCAGGTATCCGGTCGATTCGCTCTCCAGCAAAGGTTACCGTCCCTTCCAACCGAACATCACCATGGGTTGACCTCCGCGTAAGCTCCCTCTCCCAGGCTACCAAGCCGGTGATGGCCCTGAGCAGGGTCGATTTGCCGGCCCCATTAGGACCCACGAGGCTGACCAACTCACCTTTGTCAACCCCCATGCTCAAATTGTTAATGAGCAAGGCCTTGTCATACCAAACCGATAAATTTGCAATTTTTAGCAGCAAGCCTAAATACCTCCTCCGCCGAGGTAGGCCTCAATAACGTGAGGATCTTTGACGATTTCATCGGGCGTCCCGTCGGCAATGATGGTCCCGAAATTTAAGACGATAATACGATCCACGATCTGCATCAACCAGTGAAGCTGATGTTCGACGATGATCATGGCTGGTCCTTCGCTGTGCAATCGACCGAAACGGCCACCCTTATGCAGGCGCTTGATGGACTTGGCCATAAGCTCTGTCTCGGCAGGGCTCAGCCCCCCGAAGGGTTCGTCCAAAAGGAGCAACTCGGGTTCTGTAGCAATAGCCCGTGCAACTTCCAGCCTTTTAAGGTCACCCTGTGAAAGCGTGGAGGCCTTTTCCCGCGCCATATCTGAAATGCCGGCGAATTCCAGGGCGTCCATAGCCTTTGCCTCCAACCGCTTGACCCATTCTCCCCTCTTCATGGCACGCGGGGACATGCAGGAAACCATGACGTTGGCGATGATAGGGAGCCGCCGGAAGGGTCTCATGTTCTGGAAGGTACAGGCGATGCCCATATTGACGATGCTCCAGGTCCTGCGGCCTACGATCTCCTTTCCCATGAAGCGGACGCTGCCGTTATCCGGCTTCAGAATGCCGGTGATCAGCCGCAGCAGTGTGGTCTTGCCGGCGCCGTTCGGACCGATCAGACCCAGGACCTGATCCCTTTTCATGGAAAAGCCGATGTCGTTGACTGCCCGAAGACCGCCGAAGTTTTTGGTGATGCCTTTGATTTCAAGGAAGGGTTGGGCCATATCAGCTCCCTTCTCCCTCTTCTCTCAACTCCCTGCGCGAAACCTTCCCCACGTCCGTCTTCGGGAGCTCTCCCCTGAATTCGATAATCTTGGGGACCTTGTAGTGGGCGAGATTCTCTTTGCAAAAGTCAATAATCTCCTCTTCAGAGATTTTACCCCTGGCTTCGCTTTCCAGGACCACATAGGCCTTAACGAGGCAACCCACCTTGGGGTCCGGCACTCCGACCACGCCAGCGGCCTTGATTTGAGGATGCTGGAAAAGGACCTCTTCGACATGTCTGGCGAAGACCGAATATCCTTTGTACTTAATGAGATCCCGTTTGCGGTCAAAGAAGTGGAAATAACCTTCCTCATCCATGCTGACAAGATCTCCGGTCCTCAGCCACTTCTCTCCGTCAATGTCGATCAATGCCTCTCGGGTTTCCTCCTCCCTTTTCCAATAGGCTTGCATGATGTTCGGCCCGCTCAGGATCATTTCTCCAACCTCACCGGGGGGTAAGTACTTCGTACCCTCGTATTCGACAATGGCGGCCTTCATGCCGGGTATGGGCACTCCGAAAGAACCCCTTTTGGGCCTGTTATAAGGGTTACCGTGGCTCAGGCTGGTGGTCTCGGTCATCCCATACCCCTCCAAGATCCGTGACCCGGTTCTTTTCTCCCATGCTTCAATGGTCGATTCATGCAGGGTATCCGCGCCACAGGCAATCATCTTGAGCCGCTTCCAATTAACCCTGTCTGTCTTCTCATATTCCTTGAGGTATTCAAACATGGTGGGCACACCATTGAATGTGGATGCCTGGTATTTTTCCATGGCAGATAGGATGTCATCTATATCAGGTGTCGTGAAGAGGACCATGGTGAAACCCTGCGTGAGACTTGCGAGCATCACGATGACTTGGCCATAGATGTGGAAAAAGGGCAAAAAGGCCATGGTAACTTCCTTGCCTTCCTCGAAGATAGGCCAGAATGCCCTTGCTTGAGCCTGTAAGGCCACCATATTGGAGTGGGTGAGGACAGCTGACTTGGGAAGCCCTGTGGTGCCGCCTGTATAGGGAAGGATCGCTATGTCTTTTTTCGGGTCGATATTTAGCTGGGGGGGCTTGGGTGGATATTTCTTTATAAGCTCCTGAAAGTCAAGCAGGCCTGCGCGTTTTCTGTGCTCGGGGGTGGGAACCTGCAGTTCCGCATAGTCCTTTCCCGATGTTCCCTTCCCCAAAACCCTTTTCATCGCCGGCAAATATTCATGAATGCTGCTCAGGATGACATGCTTCAAGGTAACACCGGTTCGCTCCACATTATCATACAGGATGTCCTGACAGACCACGGTCATCGCATCGCTGTCCAGGAGCTGATGCTTTATTTCGTGGCTGGTGTAAACGGGGCTGACGGGGGTCACTTTCGCGCCGATTCTCAAAGCCGCGAAATAGGCGATGACGTACTGCGGGCAATTCAGGAGGTAGAGGGCAACCGTGTCACCCTTCTTTACTCCTAAATCGGCAAGGGCCGTGGCAAAACGGTCAACCAGCTCTTTCAGCTTTGCATAGGTGATCTTTTTTCCGTAGAAGATCAAGGCGTTTTTTTTCCCGTATTTTTCCGCCATCTGGTCAAAGAGGTCAGGAACGGATATGTCGGGTACGTCCACGGTTTCAGGGACACCCTTGGGATAATACTTCAACCAGGGCTTCGACAGGTATGCTTTCTTTGCGTCCATTTCCTTATCTTCTCCTCATACTTTTTTTATGCCCCTTCATGGGGCAGATCCTTTATCCCTAGTCCAGCGACGCGGTGCACACGCGGCAGGTATGACGCGTGGCGATATTCCTGATTTTGCACCGGGGACACTCCTTTTCTATCTTATCCCGCAGCCAAGGGAAGAGCCCGTCAGGCATGTACAGGAGGATCAACAGTACCACACAGGCGAACATCAATGTTCGGTAGTCTTGCACGATGCGCAGAAACTCCAGCATGGGGAAAAGGATGAATACCGCTCCAACCGGGCCGTAGATGGTCACCACCCCGCCGAAGATGGCCCAGATGACCACCGTGAAGGACAGGGACACCTCGAGGGTTGAGGGGCCTGCGATCCTCATAAAATGCGCGTAGAGCCCGCCGGCTATCCCGGCAAAAAAACCGCTAAGGCAAAAGGCCAGCAGCTTATAGCGTGTCGTGTTGATGCCGGCGGCCCTGACAGCCACTTCATCCTCCCGGATCGCATGGAAGATAATGCCGGTGTTGGAGTCGGTGATCTTCCACATGATAAGGCACAGGCCAAGCATAAGGAGGACAGCGACGTAGTAATCACCAACGCGGGTCTTGGCCAGCCGGGTGATGCCCGAGACCCCCAGCTCTCCGCCGGTGAAGTCGGGAAAGGCGAAAACGAGGCCCATCAGGACGATGGGGAAGGCAAGGGTGGTCAGGGACAGATAGGTGCCTCTGAGCCTGAGGCTTGGTATCCCGACGATAAGTCCTGCCACAACCGCCGCCGCCGCGCCGAGGGGGATGCTGCCCCAGGGGGGGATCTGCGCGTGCAGGTTGAGCATGGCTGCGCCATAAGCCCCCACCCCGAAGAAGAGGGCGTGCCCGAAATTCAATTGGCCGGTATAGCCGGAAAGCAGATCCCAGCTCGCGGCAAAGATGGCGAAGATACTGGTGAGGACAAAGATGCGCAGCAGGTAGGAGTCGCTGCTCAACAAAGGCAAGAGGAGCAGTACGAGGACAAAGACTACGACGGCGACGCGAGAGGGAAGAACAAGCACCTCGTTTCTGACGATGGTAAACAGCCTTTTCAGGTGAAAGAGAATGAAGTCCATAGCTACCTTTCTTCCTCGAAGGAGACACCAAAGAGGCCTTCCGGCCTCATGAGCAATACCAGGATCATGATGCAGAGGGCTACGGGACCCTTCAAAAAGGCGCCCATGGGGGCAAGGAAGACCACCAATGCCTCTGCAAAGCCCAGGATATATGCCCCTATGAAACTCCCCTTGAGGCTGCCCAGACCGCCCAGTACGACGACTGCCATCATCATGATCAGCGGGCCCGTCCACATGCCCGGTTCAAGGACGGTGAGGGGCACGACGACAGCGCCGGCAAAGCCGGCTAACCCGACGGAGAGGCCCATGGTCAGCATGGCTACCCGGGCCTCGTTGATCCCCATGAGGTTGGCCACCTCCCTATCCTGAGCAGTGGATCTGATGGCCAAACCCACCTTGGTCTTCATCAGAAAGAAATACAGCGCCGCCAGAATGGCCAAGGCCGCGCCGAAGGACAGGATCTGTTGATAAAAGACCTTGACAGTCAAAATGACGGCATAGCCCTCGATAAGCGCGGGCACGCTCAAATAGGTGCCCGTGAAGAAGAGGGACATAACCTCCTGAAGGATCATGGCCAGGGCGATGGTCGCGATGAGCACGGCACCCTCATGCTCCCGGATAGGGTTGATTAAGAACCTGTAAGTGATCATGCCCAAAAGGGTGACCACCAGCACCGCTGCAATCATACCCCACACGGCATGCCAGCCCATCAGTTGGGTGACGACATAGATACAGTAGGCGGCCACCATGTAGAAGGCGGTGTGGGCGAAGTTTACGATGCGGGCTACCCCGAAGATAAGGGAAAACCCGATAGCGAGCAGGGCTAAGATGCTCCCATTGATGAGACCGCTCATGACGATGTCTATAAGGAGACCCATAATTACCTCATATTACTCAAAAGAGCTTGGGAAGTGCCCGCCTTCACGGGGCGGGCGCTCCCTGGCTGATTACCTATTTCTTGTACTTCTCGATGACCCAGGGTGGAATCTTGTAGGGGACGATCCCCTTGTACGTGACCGCAGGCGAATTCGGGGTCAGCTTCCACTTGTAGGGCCACACCCCTACTTGCTTGCCATTCTGCCATTGAACGGCAATGCCGGTCGCATATCCCGGACCCCAGGTGATGTCATGAAGCGGCTTGCCTTCTGAATCCTTCATATATTTTATCGTGGAATCGGCGTTCTTATGTTCATAGTTCTCCAAGAAGGCCACGATCTTGTCGGGATCCAGGGTCCCAGTCTTCTCAATAGACGGTACCAGCCCATACTTAATAGCCCCGTAGGTAGCTGCGGTGTAGGACGGTGTCTCGCCGAACCTCTTCACATAGCCTTCAACAAAGGCCTTGGTGTTCCCATTGTTCTCCACACCTCGGCAAAAGGTACTCGAGGTAAAGGCATAATCGCCCTTGCCCTGAGTGGCCTGCCAGAAGCTATCCTTCTGGGCCTCGACATTGATGCCCACCTGCACCGCCGGGATCTTGAGCTCCCCTGCCTGCCGGGCAAAGGGGATACCCACCGACGAGGAGAAGATCGTAAAGATGATATGGGCGCCTGAGCGCTGGATCGCGGAGAGCTCGGCGCTGACATCCGTGGCCACCGCAGAGGGCCTCCAGATGCCTGCCAATTCCATGCCCTGCTGGGTGACGACCATCTCTGCCGTCTTGGTAAACGCATCAGCCCACATGGCCTTCTCCGCCACCACCGCAACCTTTATCTTCGGTATGTTTAACTCTTTTTTCATGATGTCGGCGACATAGGCCAAATGGATGAAGGACGTTCGAGCAAGCATTGAGGAATTGAAAGGGGATTCCCGGAAGAAGTACTTGTACTTATCATAGTTCTGGGCCACCCGCGAGCAGAGCTCATTATGGGAGGCCCCACAGTCGATAAAGATCCTCTTGTGCTCCATGGCGATGTCCTGCATGGGAAAGACCGCCTCGCTCCGGAACCCGCCTACTACGAAGTCCACCTTGTCCCTCGTTACGAGCCGCTCCATGGCATTGGTAGCATCCGTCACGCTGTTGAATTCGTTGGAATCCGCCTGCACAAGCTCGATCTTCATCTTTTCGTCGCCAACCTGAATGCCCCCCTTGGCATTGATCTCATCAGCTGCCATGAGCGCCCCGTTCCAGTGGCCTGTGCCCTGCACAAATTTCATGGGGCCGATCACGCCTATCTTGATCGTCTTGGCCCCCTGGGCCCCTGCAGGAAAACTCATGGATACCACCAGCAAGGCAGCCAATAAGATACTCCATAACACGGCAAACCTCATCTTCATAATAGTACTTCCTCCCTATTGTGATCAGTGTAAATCGGGACTTTGTCCCCGCAACGTAAGATTGTACTACAGAATCCGGGAATCTTCAATATCCATTCTTCGCATACCATAAAATACAATAAGGCAACCTGCACAATGGGTCTCCCCTGGGCCTATCGCTAATGTAGACACGGAACTTTACATATATGCCTAAAAATGTCAAGAAGGATTTTTCTTGGTTTAAATATTGAGCCTCTATGTCCAAAATAGTAAATGAGAATCCCCAATTTTCTTAGCCAAGGAATAAGGCCGCCTTGTCCGGCAGATTATTTCTTATACCGCTCCATGACCCAGGGGGGTATCTTGTAGGAGACGATCCCCTTGTACGTGAGCTCAGGCGCATCCGGGGTCACCTTCCACTTATAGGGCCACACCCCTACTTGCTTGCCATCCTGCCATTGAATGGCAAGGCCGGTCGCATACCCCGGTCCCCAGGTGATGTCATGAAGCGGCTTGCCTTCGGGATCCTTCGTATATTTTATGGTGGCGTCGGCGTTCTTGTGCTCATACTCCTCCAGGAAGGCCACTATCTTGTCGGGATCCAGGGTCCCGGTTTTCTCAATGGACGGCACCAGCCCGTAGATAATGGCTCCGTACGTAGCCGCGGTGTAGGCCGGCGTCTCGCCGAACCTCTTTATATAGCTGTCAAGAAAGGCCTTGGTGTTCTCATTGCTCTCCACTCCCCGACAAAAGGTAGCCGAGGTCATGATATAGTTGCCCTTGCCATTCGTGGCCTGCCAGAAGCTATCCTTCGCGGCCTCCACATTGATGCCCACCTGCACCGCCGGGATCTTGAGCTCCCCTGCCTGCCGGGCAAAGGGAATCCCGACAGAGTCGGAAAAGATCGTAAAGATGATATGGGCGCCTGAACGCTGGATGGCGGAGAGCTCGGCGGTGACATCCGTGGCCTTCGGCGAGGGCCTCCACGTGCCTACCAGTTCCATGCCCTGCTGCACGACAACCACCTCGGTCGTCTTGGTAAACGCATCAGCCCACATGGCCTTTTCCGCCACCACCGCCACCTTTATCTTAGGTATGTTTAACTGCTCTTTCAAGATGCCGGCAACGTAGCCCAAATGGATAAAGGACGTTCGAGCAAGCATTGAGGAATTGAAAGGGGATTCCCGGAACCAATACCTGTAGAAGTTATAGTCAGTGACCACCCGCGTGCAGAGCTCATTAGCGGCAGCCCCACAGCCGATAAAGATCCTCTTGTGCTCCATGGCAATGTCCTGCATGGCCAGCACCGCCTCGGTCCGGAACCCGCCCACCACAAAGTCCACCTTGTCCCTGGCGATGAGCCGCTCCATGGCATTGGCGGCGTCCGTGACGCTGTTGGATTCGTTGGAATCTGCCCTAATAAGCTCGATCTTCATCCTTTGGTCGCCGACCTGAATACCCCCTCCGGCGTTGATCTCATCGGCAGCCAGGACCGCCCCGTTCCAGTGGCTCTGCCCCTGCACATGTTTCATGGGTCCGATCACGCCTATCTTGATCCGCCTGACCCCCTGGGCACCAGCAGGAAAACTGATGGCCGCCACCAGCATGGCAGCCAGGAAGATACTCCATAACACCGTAAGCCTTATCTTCATACTACTCCCTCCCTTTTTGGGATTAGCTTTTAATCGGGACCCTGTCCCCACAAGTTAAAAATATACCATAGAATGTTGGAATCTTCAATACTCATCTTTCACATAACGTAAAGTAAACTCGCACTCCACACGGCGCTTCGCTTGCGCGGAGTGCTCGCCTTCGCGGGCGGGGCATTAACCCCGACCTTGACCAAAGGGGTCTACAACCCCTTTGGAAACCCCGTTCTAGGGGATTGCATCCCCTTGAACCCCGCTCGCCATTCATCCCCGCTGCAAGCAGCGGGGTATTCTGGCGGGTTTTTATAAAGGATTTTTTCATGGTGTAAATATCAAGCCTGTGTGTCCAAAATAGTAAAGGAGAAAGCCCAATTTCCTTTACTAGTATGATAAAGAAAAGCCCCTTGAAATAGCCCCTTAGTTTTTAAAATTCTAAGATTAATTAATTCTGCATAGAGGAATTGTTACAGAGCCTGAATTACTCTGGGTAATTATCAACCGTCATCTCAAGAACAACATTTCCCCATCCGCCGCAATGTACACCGACATCATAACACCCAACCCTGTTTATCCGCATATTGTTTGGATTAACACCTGCATAAACCAGTTCCTGACCGGCAAAGATCAGTTGTGATACAGCAGAAATTGCGAATGCGCAAATCCTCTTGGGACTGAGTTCAGGAATTAACTGCCCAATACCATCAAAATAAATCTTATCCCCCTTTTTATGATTGCATGAACATCCGTGAGATTGTACAATCTCAAATATAAATCTCATTTTTGCCAGTACGGGACCCTTCAAAACAATACCTTCTGTCCTGGGATTTTCTTTGAATGACTTCATCTCATCATTATTATAGCCCAGTAGTTTTTGGTAAAAGTCCCACATCTCTTCAGTAATATTATTCACCATGATATGTCTCCTCTCTTTTTTTAAATGTCATTTACAAAATATTAATCAAAATGGAATATCTTCCTAAATTCACTATTTTCTATTATCTTGCGCATCCATAGGGTAAAGTCTTTTGTCTGGTAAAAAGGATGTTCTCTAAATAATTGAATATAGTTACTATATTTTGATCTTTTAAAATTATCGATGTCTACTTGGACAACATCCTTAACCTTTTGAGCTTCCTTTGAATAAAACATGATTTCATCAGCATGGTACCATCCTTTTTTTATGTGGCCTATTAGTTTAGTATCACAGTGACATGGATTATTTTCATTTAATAAACCACACTTTTGGTTAACAAAGTTGTATAATTGTTTTTTCGAACGTGATAGGATTTTCCTGAAATTAGATTTTGAGATACCTACAATCTCACTTCCAACAGCATCTGTTACATTGAATACAGCTCCAAGGATAAATACGAGCCTCTGCCTGCGATCAAAACAGAGAAGAGAACCTATATAACAAACAATTTTTAGTTCTTCTTTCAGTATTTTATATCCGGGATAAGATTCAGGACTTTCATCGGGGATATGGGCAACATCATAATAGTCTTCGAAACTTGTAACCGCATGTTCATGCCTTTTCTTTTTCATATCCAGAACATGATTGGCAACAACATGATAAAGCCATGTTCTGAAGGCAGCCTTTTTTGAATCATATGTTGATAGCTTGGTGAGTATTTTAATCAGAATTTCCTGTGTAATGTCCTGGGCATCATCCGGATTACAGACCATTCTGAGTGCAATATTGTAAATCCATGCCTGATGACGACGGATAAGTTTCTCAAGTGAATCAAGATCACCCTTTACAACTTCTGCTATTAAAGCATTATCTCCCTTTAAACCACTATCGTCTGTAAAAATATTATTCATTATTTTCCCGCATTTTGTTCTTTAATAATATATACGATATTTAAAGGAGAGTGTGACATTAATTTTCAAAATAATTCAAGTAATTGTCGCTGAAAATGGATGTGCAGCTGTCCCCTATCAATCGTTCTTGGCATGAGCAGCAGACCCTGATGAGCCAGGATTGGGCCAGGATTATGGGATAATAAGCCATAACCTAACTCCTTGTTTGATAAGGGATTTTTTTGTTTCCTGTCCTTATCATGCTACTTTACTTTCCCCTTTCAAACTCAGGAATCTTTATTTTTGCAGAGAAGACGCCCCGTTCACCCTAACATTTTACTCCCCCTTTTATTTCAAAAATCTACAAGATCCAAGAAGAAAAAAAGGGGGGGAAATCCAGTTTTTTTGACACAAAAAGATCTTGACATATCCTTTAGAGGGGGATAAACTTAGTTAAAAATGCTACCGAACGATCGGTAAAGTACCTTGAGAAAGAGGGTAGTTGACAGGCCACCTATGAGCCGGGCATTTGGATGCACGGGAACCAGGTGGACCGCAACCATCGTTTAACGATATGGCCGGAAACAAGGCCAGCTATGATCTGGTGACCCTGTTGAGCGGCGGGAATCGCCTGAGAGGCATAAAGAGGAAACAAGGAAAGAAAGGAGGTCCATAATGGAAAAAGGCATCATCAAAGGGGGCGGTTTCCTCCTGGAGGACATCGGACCGGACCAGGTCTTTACCCCTGAAGATTTCAACAAGGAGCAGCGATTGATCGCGAAGGCAGTTACCGACTTTGTCGTCGGCGAAATTCAGCCGGTGACCAACGACATTGAACAAAAGAAGGAAGGGCTCGTCCCAAGCCTGCTCAAGAAGGCAGGGGAGCTCGGGCTCCTCTCCGCAGACATACCTGAGGAGTACGGGGGACAGGATTTGGATAAGGTCAGCTCCCTCCTCGTGTGGGAAAAGATGGGCACGGGAGGGGGTTCCTTCCAGGCCGCCTTTGGGGCACAGACCGGCATCGGTTCTCTCCCCCTCGTCTTCTTTGGCAGCCAGGACCAGAAGAGACGGTATCTGCCCAAGATGGCCACGGGGGAGTTCATTGCCGCCTATGCCCTGACAGAGCCCGAGGCGGGCTCGGACGCCCTCAACGCCAAGACCACGGCGACGCTGAGCCCTGATGGCAAATATTACATCCTCAACGGTCAGAAGCAATTCATCACCAACGCGGGCATTGCCGATACCTTTGTCACCTATGCCAAGGTAGATGGAGACAAATTCACCTCCTTCATCGTCGAGCGGACCTTCAAAGGGGTCTCGGTGGATGAGGAGGAGAATAAGATGGGGATGAAAGGGTCTTCCACCCGAAGCGTTATCTTCGAAGATGTCAAGGTCCCGGTGGAGAACCTGCTCGGTGAGATCGGCCGGGGTCATATCGTGGCCTTAAACGTCCTGAATATGGCACGTTTCCAGTTAGGTGCGGGTTGTACAGGCGGGGCAAAGGCAGCCTTGCAGGAGGCGGTGACGTATGCGAAAAAGCGGGTGCAGTTCGGCAAGCCGATAGCCGAATTCGGTCTGATCAAGCAGAAGATCGGGGAGATGGCGATTCGGGCATTTATCATGGAGAGCATGATCTACCGCACCGGCGGTCTGACCGATCAAATGCTTCGGCCCATTGATCGCCATGCTGCGGATGTCGGGATGCAGATGGCAAAGGGGATCGAGGAGTATGCCATCGAGGACTCGATCAACAAGATCTTTTGTTCGGAGAATGCCGGTTATATTATCGATGAAGCCGTCCAGATCCACGGAGGGTACGGATATATCCATGAGTACCCTGTTGAGCGGGGCTACCGGGACGAGCGGATCAACCGCATCTGGGAGGGGACAAACGAGATCAATCGCCTGACGATCGTGGACATGTTGGTGAAGCGTGCCATGAAGAATCGCCTTCCGGTGCTCGATGCGGCGCAGAAGGTGACAGGTGAGCTCCCCACCCTCCAGCCGAAGGTGCAGATGGATGATGACAAGTTGAGCATGCAGAAGGAGATGGTGGAGATGGCAAAGAAGATCGCCCTGCTGGTCACCGGCGCCGCGGTGCAAAAGTACATGATGCAATTGCCGGAGGAGCAGGAGATCCTCGGTTTGCTCAGCGATATGGCGATTGAGGTCTTCGCCATGGAAAGCGGCCTGCTGCGAGCATTGAAGGCTATGGCGAAATCCACGGATGAGAAATCTCAGATGCAAAAGGCCATGGTGAAGCTCTATGTCAATGAGGCCTTTGATCGGTTAGGGAGTTATGCACGGCAGGCCTTCGCTGCCATTGCCGAGGGCGATGCCCTGAAGCAACAATTATCGGCCCTCGAAAAGATCACTCGTTTCACCCCCATCAATACGGTTGCCCTGAAAAGGGAAGTCGCAAACTACACGATTAAACTGGGAAGATATCCGTTTTAATGAGTCTATATACCCCGCCCCGCATAAAGCGGGGCGGGGTATATATCCCGTCCTTTAAAATTCAACGAGTCTAATAAGAGAACTTATTCCCCTGATCAAAGCACCTCGCGGTACCACTCGATGGTCCTAGCTAGTCCCTGCTCAAGGCCGACCTGAGGCCCCCATCCGAGGACTTCCTTGGCCTTCGTGGCGTCGAGCCACTGGCGATCGATCTCGCCGTGACCGGCCCCCTTCCCCCGGATGTCCGGCCGGACCCCCTTCTTCCCCGAGAGGGCGATGATTTTCTCCACGAGGTCGAGCACCTTCACCGGCCGGTTGTGCCCTCCGTTGAAGACTCCCCCCGACACGCCGTCGGCGGGAAGGCGTCGGCCGATTTCGAGGTAGAGGTCCACTACGTCATCGACGTGGATGAAATCCCTCTCGGGCGTGCCGTCACTGCGAATGACGGGATCGTACCCCATGAGGACCGATCGAATCGTGCCGGGAACGATGCGCGAAAAGTTAAAGTCGCCGCCGCCGTAGATGTTGGCGAAACGCGTCACGGCCACGGGGAGTCCGAAGGTGTGGAAAAAGGATCGGGCGATAAGATCTGCGCAGGCCTTGGACGTGTCGTAGGGATAGAGGGGTTGGAGAGGTGAATCCTCGGTGTAGGGGAGCTTTTCGTGGCAACCGTAGGCCTTGTCGCTCGATGCGATCACCACGGCCCGCACCTCCTTGCCGATACGGAGAGCTTCGAGCAGGTTCCAGGTCCCCCGTACGTTCGCCTCAAAGGTGGAGAGGGGGGAATGATTCGCCACGCCGATGATCGCCTGCGCGGCCAGATGAAAGCAGCTCTCCACCTCGTACTCCGCCACGGTTCGCGCAAGCAGCGCGAAGTCTTCCACGCCCCCGGACACGATGTCGACGCGCCCTTCGAGGTCGAGCCGGTAGAAGTTCGCTCCGGGGATGTGGTCGCGGACCAGCGCCACCACCGCCGCACCCTCGTCGAGGAGCCGCTGGCACAACCACGATCCGACGAAACCGTTCGCACCGGTAACAAGGACCCGCTTTTCCCGCCAAAACGATTTACCCATCGAAACCTCCCCTCAGCATCGGACCCCTACCAGATCTTCCAGGGCGCCCCTTCTGCCCAGAGATCGTTGAGAAGCGCCGCATCCTTAAAGGTGTCCATACACTGCCAGAAACCGGTATGTCGAAAAGCGGCGAGTTGATTGTCTGCCGCGAGCCGTTCGAGGGGGGCGCGCTCCAGCACGTCATCCTCTCCCAGATAGGAGAGAAAGGCGGGCTCGAAGACGAAGAACCCCCCGTTCACCCACTTGTCGGAGATCGGTTTCTCCCGGAACTCCGTCACCTTCTCCCCTTGCCCGATTATGACCTCGCCGAACTGGGACGGGGGGGTCACCACCGTCACCGTGCCGATCGTCCCCTGCTTCTTGTGAAAGGCGAGGAGGGCCTTCAGGTCGATGTCAGCCACACCGTCGCCGTAGGTCACCATGAACGTCCCGTTATCGAGGTAGCGGGAAGCGCGCTTGATCCTGCCCCCGGTGGGCGTGTCCTGCCCCGTGTCGGCGAAGGTGATCGTGAAGCGATCACGAAAGTCCTCCCCGAGCTTCTGCAGGCGCTCGGCAGCCGGAACGCCCATGTCGAGCTGAAGATCCCCCCCCAGGGCGCCCCCGCGGAACAAGAAGTATTCCTTGATCGCGGCCCCTTTGAAACCGAGACAGAGGACGAAATCGTTGAATCCCTGGGCTTCGTAGATCTTCATGATGTGCCAAAGGATCGGCTGCGGACCGACCTCCACCAGGGCCTTGGGCATCGCCTCTGCATGGGCGCTGAGCCTCGTCCCCTTGCCGCCGCAGAGGATGAGCGTCTTCATCGCCAGGACCCCTTCCGGCAGCTTCGCACGGAATTGCGAAAGCTGAATATACTCAATGGGAAATCCATAACCTACCCCTTTCGCCTTTTCATGGAAAGCCGCATCTCATACAGCTTGGCGTACTTAGCGAGCACGTAGAAGGCCGAGGTGGCTGCTATGATGAATCCCGGCCAGCCGTCGAGAAACCCCCTCTTCAGGATGTAGCATTTCATGAACTTGAACGGCGGCCGGAGGAAGAGGTTCCGGAACCCTGCACGGCGCCCCTCGGCGAACAGGGCTTTCGCCGCCACGTCGGAATACGCTTGCACCGTTTGAATCTGGTGCGCGAAATCCCGGTAGTTGTAGTGCAGGAGCATGCCGCTGAAGTGCCCCCGCAAGCCCTCAAGGATCACGCGGTCGTGGGGTTCCGTGCCTTCGTACCGCATCCGGCTTCGACGGAACAGGCGCGTGACCCGATCAGGATACCATTCGCCGTGAAGGATCCACCGCCCGAGATGCCGCGTCATCCGGGGCATATCGTACCCCACCACCTCTCCCGCTCCCTGCTCGAGAACCCCCAGAATCTCCTTTTTAAGCCCTTGGGTGACGCGCTCGTCCGCGTCGATGCTGAAGACCCAGTCGTGGGAGGCCTTCGACACGGCGAAGCGCTTCTTGTCGATGTGCCCCTGATACTCTTTCTGGAATATCTTTTCCGTGAATCCCCGGGCGATCTCCACCGTCCGGTCCTGACTGTGGGAATCCACCACTACAATCTCATCTGCCCATTGCACCGTTTCCAGGCATTCCCGGAGGTTCTTCTCCTCGTTGTAGACGATGACGACGGCGGAAACCTTCTCCATGCACCTCACAGCCCTAAGACCTTGCCAACAGAGATGATAAAAATTTCCTTTTTGCTCCTGTAGAATCATAAACAAAAAAACCGGGAAATTGCAACCTTTTTTCTCATTTTTTGCCTTGGCTCGGTCTTCAGAGAGGGTCAAGAGGCCGTATGAGGAAGCTCGGTTGCACCATACCCGGTGAGCGGATTGATGATACCATTAGACGAAAAATTCTTTTTAAGATACAATGAAGCCATTACTATCCCGAAGCATAACACCATGTACCTCGGCGTAGACGTCGGATCAATCACTACCAAGGCAGTGGCCACAGATGAGAAAGACCGGATCCTGGCCAAGGTCTATTTGCGCAACAACGGCAGGCCACTTGATGCCATCAAGGAGAGCATCCGCCTGATCAAGGGCCAGCTCGGGAACAACCTGAAGGTCCAAGGCATCGGCACCACGGGCAGCGCCCGCCACCTGGCTGGCTACCTGCTGGGAGCCGACGTGGTCAAGAACGAGATCACCGCTCATGCCGTGGCCGTGGTCGACCTCCTCCCCGAGGTCAGGACCATCCTCGAGATCGGGGGACAGGACTCCAAGATCATCATCCTCCAGCAGGGGGTGGTGGTGGATTTCGCCATGAACACCATCTGCGCCGCAGGCACTGGCTCCTTTCTGGATCAGCAGGCCTCGCGGCTGGGGATCTCCATAGAGGATTTCGGACGCATGGCCTTGCAAGCGGAGAAAGGGGCGCGTATAGCGGGCCGGTGCACCGTCTTTGCCGAGACCGATATGATCCACAAGCAGCAGATAGGGTTTCAGACCGACGAGATCATAGCGGGCCTGTGCAATTCCCTGGTCAAGAACTACCTCAACGACGTGGGCCGGGGAAAGGACCTCTTCCCTCCGGTAGTGTTTCAGGGCGGGGTGGCAGCCAATCCCGGCATCCGCAAGGCCTTTGAAGAAGAGCTGGAGCTCACCCTGGTCGTCCCCTCGCACTTTGAGGTCATGGGCGCCCTGGGGGCTGCCAAGCTCGCACGCCGGGCCTGTCCATCCTCCACGCATTTTAAGGGGTTTGGGATCGCGAGCAGCGAGTGCTTCACCCGCAGCACTGAGTGCGCGAAGTGCGGAAACAGCTGTGAGGTTATAGAACTGGTTGTGGAAGAAGAGGTCATCGCCTGCTGGGGCGATAGGTGCGGCAAATTCGGCGAGGCCTTGAGCAGACACAAACGATGAAGATCTTACTGACAAATCCGGCCAATGCCGGGATCCTCAGGGCAGTCGGCGTCCATTTTCCTCCCATGGGGCTTCTCTACCTCGGGGCCTATTTAGAGCGGGAAGGTTATCGGGTCGAGATCAGGGACTTCTGCAATCCCGGGGAAAGACCCGACTATTCCCGGTATGATCTCGTGGGTATCTCGGCCGACACCACCCGCCACCTCAAGGCCATGGAGATCGCCCGCCAGGCCAAAGAGGCGGGTTGCATGGTGGTCATGGGAGGCCCTCATCCCTGTTACATCGATGAGGAGATCCTCGCCAGCCCCTGGGTGGACTTTATCGTCCACGGTGAGGGGGAGGCAACCTTGCTGGAGCTGGTCCGCGCCCTCGAAGCATCGGACCGGGAGTGGGAAGGGATACAGGGGATCAGCTTCCGGCGGGACGGAAGGGTGGTCAGGACCCCTATGCGCCCCTTCATCCAGGACCTGAACGCCTTGCCGCTGCCCGTCCGCCACCTGGTCGACATGGACCTCTACCGCCGGACCAAATTCGGGGAGCGTCCCATCACGCCGGTGGTCACCAGCAGGGGCTGCCCGACAAACTGCCATTTCTGTTCCTCCTCGAGCTTCTTCGGGACCAAGTGGAGGGCCCGAAGCCCGGAGGCGGTGGCGGAAGAGCTCGAGGAACTCCACGGCAAATACGGTTTTGGCGCGGTGGCCTTTGTCGACGACAACTTCACCCTCTCCCCTCAGCGGGTAGTCGCCATCTCGGAGGAGATCATCAAGAGGGGGCTCGATCTCTGGTGGTGGAACTTCTCGCGGGCCGAGACCCTCGTGAGGAACGAGGAGATGCTCAAGGTGATGCGCAGGGCCGGGGCCAAGACCGTCTACATCGGGGTGGAGAGCGCCAGTCCCCGGACCCTCGACGATCTGGGGAAGAAGATGGATCTCGACACGGTGATCAAGGCAGTAGAGCTGCTCAAGAAACACGGCTTTGAGATATTCGCCAGCTACATCTTGGGAAGCCCCCGCGACGACGCGCGCGACATCCGCGAAACTATTCGCTTCGCCAAGCGCTTGGACACCAACGTGGCCCAGTTTTCCATTCTCACCCCTTATCCCGGCACCGCCCTCTATGAGGAACTGAAGGAGCACATCTGGCTCCGGCACTGGCCCTTCTATGACTCCCAGCACCTGGTCTTTAGACACCGGCGCATCTCCTTCATGCGCATGGAATGGTTGCTTTTGAAGGCCAACTTCCTCTATTATACGCGTTCCAAAAAGGCGGTTCAGGACGTGTGGCGATTGGCCAAGCGGCATAAGCTGGGATTGGGGACCCTCTTTACCTTTATTAAGGACTACTTCTGGGGCAAGTAACGATGCAATCAGGGCGGCGGCTCAATAGATTTTTCTTTCTCTTTTGGTTCTCCTTCTTCTCCACCATCATCCCCCGCCCGATCCAGCGGGTCTTCACCCGCTCCATCGGAACCCTCTTTTACCTCCTCATGCCCAAGGCCAGGCAAGGGGTAGTGGCCAACCTGCGGGTGATCTGCGGCGGCACATGGGGCGCACAGGAGATCGCCGCCCGTGCCCGAAGGACCTTCCAGAACTACGGCCAGTACCTCCTTGACTACATGGTGATGTCCGGCTTGACTGCCGAGCAGAAGGGGAGGATGGTGGCGCGGGAACTGGGGCAGAAACATATGGTGAAGGCCCTGGAGCAAGGCAAAGGGGTTATCTGCATCACCCCTCACCTGGGCAATTGGGAACTCGGGGGGCTGCTGCTCGCCTTCAAGGGGGCCGATCTCTATGTCCTCACCCTGGATGAGACCGATGCCAAGACCAAGGCCTTCCGCGAGCGGATGAGGATACAAAAGGGCATCAAGAGTATCTATATCAACCCCGAGGACCCCAGCCCTGCCGCCATCCTCGAAGTAGTCAAGGTCCTGAAGGAGAAAAAGGTGGTAGCCATGCTGGGAGACCGCTCCGGGAATAACAATACCATCGGGGTTCCCTTCTTCGGACGTACGACCCCCTTTCCCATGGGGGTGGCCACCTTGGCCATGGCCACGGGGGCGGCGGTCTTACCCGTCTTCGTCGTACTCAAAGGCGGCAAATATTGGGGAATCATAGAGCGGCCTATCTACTTTCAGAGCCCTTCCCGCAAAGAGCGGGAACAGGGGATCAGGCAGGGGATGGAGGAGCTGGTGAGAACCTTTGAGCGCTATATTAAGGAATATCCCGATCAGTGGTATAACTTCTATCCCTACTGGCCCTCGGAGCAGTGCTGAAGCAGGAGCTGGGGATGAAGTGCCCCACATGCGGAAAGAGGACCACTGCCACCGTCCGCGTCTGCAAGCACTGCGGAAAGCGCCTACCCCGGCGGAAAAAGGGGGCGCGGCCGCAGCCTTCTCTCCCCTCTCGGCTATCCCAAAGCAAGCTTCTCATAGCCTGGGCAGCAAGCATAGTCATCCTCATCGCTCTTCTGATGGCCGTCATCCCTACGAAGGAGGAAAGAAAACAGATAGGGCAATTAGACCAGGAGATCTTCATCGAAAGGAGCAAGGAGGGCAGGGAGATGGACTCCAATGCCGTTTTAGGAGAGGTCGTAGCAGTCCGCATGAGGGCACACCGCCGGGGAACGATAGCAATAAGGAGCCTCAATACGGGAAAAGAATATACCTTCTCTGTGGGATGGCGCACCAGCTACCATCCCCGCCGCTACCCTGCTGTCGGAGAGCAGGTGAAGATATATTACCTCTTTGACAAAGGCCTTCTGGAGGCAACGCAGGTGAAGATAGGCCCATGAGCGTCCCTCTGCCCCCTCTCAGGAGGAAGCGATGAGATGCACCGCGTGCGGAAACAAGATTCAACCGCATGATCGGTTTTGCGGCAAGTGCGGCGATCGCATTGCTCAGCAACCGGCGGCAACGAAAGCAAAAACCCCGCTCTTTGCACGCCTATCCCCAAAACAGCTTCGTGCCGGCGGGGGGGTCCTGGCAGGCGTGATCATTGTCACCGCCCTCCTGCTGATTATCCTGCCTGCAGGCAAGAAAAGAAAGCCGGTTCCCAGGCCGACCAACCTGGGAGCTGAACTTACTCCCTGGCAATCGAGCAAGGACACGGCAGAGACTGGCGCGAACGTTATCTATGGACAGGTGATCTCCCTGCAAAGGGGGTCAATAACGATACAAAGTCTCACCGATAGAAAGGCATATACCCTGTACGTGGGACGGCGAACGAACTACTCCCCGCTCCGTTATCCCACTGTCGGGGATAAGGTCAAGGTGCTCTATATCGATGACCGGGGTTATATGAAGGCGACGCAGGTGCAGATGCAACCGTAGCTGGCTCCCTGCCGTAACCCCCCCGGCCTGCAATGCGGGAAGCGAGCGCAACGACCTCGCTGTCGATGGATCTTTGCAGGGATTTTTATGCCGGAGAAAACGCGTGAACGAATGGTCCTGATAGACACCCATGCCCATCTTGACATGCCTGAGTTCGAGGGGGACCTCCCGCAGGTCATCCAGAGGGCAGAGGAAGCAGGGGTATCCACTATTATGGCAGTCGGGATCGATCCTTTCAGCTGTCGCAAGGCCATAGAGATCGCCGAGGCATACCCGAACATCTTCGCCATCGTGGGTGTTCACCCCCACGACGCCGCTCAGGTAGGTGAACGGGAGCTTGACGGCCTGAAGGCGTTGGCCCGACATGAGAAGGTTAAGGCCTGGGGGGAGATCGGCCTCGATTTCTTCCGCAATCTTTCTCCGCCGGCAATCCAGCAGGAGAGATTCCGGCAACAGATAGCGATCGCAAAAGAGCTAAAACTCCCCCTCGTCATCCATAGCCGCTCGGCAACGCAAGAAACCATTGCCTGCCTTCGGGAGGAGAAGGCAGGGGATGCCGGAGGGGTGATCCATTGTTTTTCCGGGGACGCCAAGACGGCTGCACAATATCTGGAGATGGGTTTCGTCATCTCCATCCCGGGGGTCATTACCTTTCAAAAGGCGCAGGGGCTGCGTGAGGCGGTGAAGGGGCTCCCTGCGGAGGGGATGATACTAGAGACCGACGCCCCCTTTCTCGCCCCGGTGCCGCACCGGGGAAAAAGAAATGAGCCCGCCTATGTGCGATTAACCGCCGCGCTCGTCGCCGAGATCAGGGGGCAGGATATCTCGGAACTGGCGGCCATCACCACCAAGAATGCCTGCCGGGTCTTTAATCTCGATAAGAGATAATGGCCGATAGTGCCCAGCACATCGAAATCTTGGCCTATGGCGACATATAATACTCCCCCACTTCATTATTTTTAACTTGACAAAAAGCAAAAAAAGATTAAACCTAACGTCATGCTGTAAAAAAGAACGAAAAAGTTTCTTGACTATGTTAAGGAGGAGGGAACTATGGCGCGCGCCAGAAGAGCACGAAGGAAGAGCACGAGGAGAAAGAGCACCAGAAGGACAAGTACGAGAAGACCAAAGAGAGCCGCGAGAAGGACGAGGTCAAAAGGCCTTGGCCTGACCCGCAAGGCCCAAAAGCAGATCCTCACCGTGGCAGCCGTCGTGGTGGGCATACTCATCCTCATCGCCCTCCTGCAACAAGGCCGCAGCTACGTGCAGGTAAGGTATTACGGCGGGGAAGTCGGCCGCAACGCCGTGTATGGGAAGGTTACCAGCGTTGCCATCGGGGCACTCGGGAGGGGGACGATACACGTGCAGAGCTTCAATACGGGAAAGGTATATACCTTCTATACCGGAGTGCGTACCGATTACAACATAAGACGCTACCCCTATGCGGGTGAGAGAGCCAAGGTATACTATGTCAATGACCGAGGCTACCTCAAGGCGACGTACGTCAGGATACGATGACGTGACGCATTGGTAAGCCGCTCGCAGCAATCGCCATAAGCGCAAAAAGGGGTTAGGCTCAACTGCCTAACCCCTTTTAAATTCCCCTGGAGGCGGGCTTGGATTTGTAGATATGGGAAGCCCTCGTGATTGCAACCGGCTAATGACTTAGATTGGCAAAATGAGGAACAATAGAAAAAAGTCCGCTGATACTTAAGTATCATTCCATTTTTTCATCCTCGCATCAATTTTGACGTTCATCCTATTATCTTCTATCCCCTACCCCTAGGGGCAGATTTATAGTAAAGGTAGCCCCTTTCCCAATTTGACTATCAAGGACAACATTCCCCCCATGCTCCTCGATAATCCGATGCACCATGGACAAACCGAGCCCTATCCCTTCATGCCTGGTAGTAAAAAATGGCTCGAATACTCTGGACATGTGCTCCTTCGCTATCCCTGGCCCGTTATCCGATATCTCTATGCGTACACACTGTTGAGGGTTGCCCTGGGGATCTAATCTGACTTTTGGTTTATGAGATATTGAGCAATCAAGTTCACCACCAGTAGGCAGGAACTCCAATGAGTTACGGAAGAGGTTGAGGAACGCCATCAGCAGGAGAGATTCATCCCCCCTCACCTCCGGAACTTCACCATATTGCTTTATTATCTTTATGTTCTTCTTCTCAAAGGCCTTCTGCAAGAGCCCCATCGCCTGCTCGATCACCGTCCTAATGTCCAGAGGCTTAAACTCTGACATACCACTGTGCGTTTGGGCGAGCTTCCTCATCATATCCACCAGCTTTGCAACCCTCTGTGAGTCTTCCAGGGCGGTCTTGCCGAACTGTTCATAGAATTCTCGATCCAGTCGTCTTTCGGGAAATAGCTGTAAAAAGGTCTGCACCGAGACGATCGCATTGCCGATCTCGTGCCCTATCCCCGCAGCCATTGTTCCCAATCCTAATAATTTCTGCTGCTGACTCAGTTGTTCCTCCATATGCTTATAGTTTAAGATAAGGGCGATCTGGTTGGCCAAGGTCTCTAATAATTCTATGTCTAAGTGAGAGAACATCTCCTTGGAGGCCTTTTCCCCTAACGCGAAAACCCCTATCAACTCGTCTTCTGACACTAACGGGATCAAGAGGACTGCCTTAAGTGGACTTAAATCAGCCTCGATCTTGACCATCTCCTTCTGAGGCAAGATCCTCTCCATCTCCTCTTGCATAAAAGGCTTCTTGCTTTTCCTGAGATTATTTATTATGGCACTGTCTTCCAGGAGGATTGAATCATCAGGTAATGCCCCCCCTGCCTGGGCCCGCAACTCGAACCTGCCTGTCACCTCATTGGCCACAAAGATAGCGGCTCTTTCAAGGCCCATCAATTCCGCCACATTCCTCACCACCGATTGCAGGAGTTCTTCTTGATCCAAGATAAAGGTCATTTTCTTGCTGAATGCACGGAGGGTATCGAGATAGGCATATTTGTCCTTGTACAGGATCTTTTCTACCGTGCTTTCAGCTTTCAGCTTTACCCGAGGGATTAGGTAGGTAAAAACAGGGATTATGATGAGGAGAATAATGGCACTGGCGAGGATGGGATTATAACCGGGATATCCGGCAAATATTTGATCGACACCTAAGATAAGACCGATCGCGATACCGGTGGTAAGCAAGGCCAATAGGGCATAGGCTGTCCCTGTTTTTATGGCAATGTTGATATCCATGAGGCGGTATTTGACGATGGCATACGTGACGATTACAGAAAAGACACTCACCGTATATAACCCCCAGCGGGGCATAGGGATACCGTATAGTGGCAGGAAACCAGTGGGGCCGCCACTATATCCAATTAAGAGGGCGACAAGGAGATATTTTATCTGATTCCTTCTTAGACCCTGTGAATGTCTAAATCCCTTGAACAATTCATAAAAAGCGCAAACTAAGCAGACAAGGAAGAACAAGGGGAAAAGATGATACTGAAGCCCTGCCGGGCCGACAAAGTATTTGAAGCCGACGACGGAGACCGTATGCGAGACAAAGAGATTGGTGGGGACAAAAGCCAGCATACTGAAGCCTATGATATAGGCCGCTATGATTATCTTCCGCTTTTCGTGAACAATGTTGAGCAGGGCACAGGTAAAATGTAAAAAGAAGACAGGGATGAGTATGGCTCCGACATGTAAAGCCCTGGACCAAAAGAGGCCCTCCACCTCATTCTGCGCCGCAGCCATTTTGGCAAAGGAAAAGGCCCAAATAGCTATCGTTAGACAATGGAGGGCAAACATCCTATTTACCAAGTTTCCTCTATTCTTGAGGTAAATAAATAGCCCTAAAACAATGGTAGTAAAAGTATTCAGCAATTGCGCAATGATGTAATAAATCATTGAATCAGCTCTATCTCTTTAGTTTGTCCTGTTTATTATAGGGTGTTGAATGATACATCCTAAATGATGCCAGCAAAGACCTCTTGTCCCGCAAGACCATCCCTGCGTATAAGGCTATCTTGGTCACCGACCGACATTGCAGGCAATCCGCATCCCCCCCCAAGGCGCACGGCACCCTGATAGAGCCATCATTACACATATGGAGTGAACATCCCCCTCGCCCGCTTCTATTCAATATGTTCATCGGGCAATCTCGGGCCAACTCCTCTCCGTATGTGGCCCGTATCAATTCGATCATCGTCTCGGTATTGACGATTACCCCTCCGTATTTCTTTTTCATCCTTAATAATAAAGAAACAGCCCTATCTCGTTGGCCATCGGTTAAACTCAGATACGAATCCCTATTGGTAAGGGGGGCATATGCTGTAAATACTATCCCGATGGTATTCATATCAGCCCATTCTGTTAGGAAATCAGGGATGCAGTCTATATTGATTGAGTTCAGACAATAGAGAATGGCTATTGGAATTCCTTTTATTAATGCCGAGAGGACGTTTTTCTTTGTTTTATTATACGTATCGACCCCTCGTAGAGAATCATGTATCCCCTGAGTGCCGTCAAGCGATACGGCAAAATGGATATTCTCTCGCCACTCCGGTATGGGAAAGGTGCCGTTTGTTATGACTAAATTATTCTTTTTAAACCGCAGGCCTTGTTGTACCAAGGCAATCGTTTTTTTGCTGATGAGCGGCTCGCCGCCGTACCAGGTGATATTGGTAATAGTCGGGTATTTCTTAAGGACTTCCTTGACTGAATCAAGAATATCTCCATTTGTGCCAGTTGATAGTTCCTCGTCATACGAGTCCCAGAAGCAATGTTTGCACCTCAGATTACAGACATTGGTCACATCCACTGATAAGGCGCTTGGTTGCAGATCATCCAATAGCGCACTGGAGAGGGGCAGGGTCGGGAATATACCCGTTGGATGCGAAGCATCCCATGTCCTTTTCGATAGCTGCTCCCTCTCAACCGACATTATCCTGTTTATAACCGAAGTATTTCCATCCTGGGGATCAAAAAAATTAATCCCACACCGACAGTGATGGGTCTTGTCTGAAGTTGGCGTCATCCAGATGACATGGGCCTTGATCCTATGAATGTTTTCGTTTTCTACTAAATGCCGATAGCTAGAAGGTAAGTCAACATAAAGGTTGATTTCTGAGGCGATTGGTACCGGGCCATTTAAAATTAGACAAGCCCCTGTTTGACTAATATTGGCAGTCTTCCCTGTTAGCTCAGAACCCCTTCCTTCCGGAGATCTTTTTTCGTTGTACCTTACCTGCACCGGTAAAACTACCTTAGTGCGTTCCGCCGATCTTCTCTCGTCTATGTTTTGCGCGATATTCTCTGAATACATAAGCGAAACCCCCTCCTCTCGTTTGATACTAGCTGTCCTCCTTCGTTACAGCCTTGGAAACGCAAAAAACAAAGGCCTCCACGGGCTACAATCACCCTTGGAGGCCATCTATTCACCCCTTCCGCAACCCTCTGCTTCCCATCCCCATTACTCCAGAAGGTTAAAGGTTATGTTGTCGGCTTGCTAGGGACCTTAAAAAATATACGAAGAACGTAGGGTAAAAACTAGATATTGTCAAGCATAACCTTAGAATCTTGTATATCCCCTCATCTTCTTAGTGTATCCAGAAGGGGACGTACTTCTAAAACAACCTCCTCTTCTCTCCTTTGCACATGTTCTTACCAATTCGGCTGACGACTTCTTCTGCCAGTAATTGCAAACAGCGGTCAAGGCCAAAAGAACGCCCGCAAAGCGGGATTAAGCAACGTGTTTTTTAAGGCCAATCGAAATCGGTTTTTGTTCTCTTAACGCGCTCACTCTCAGTATAGAAAAACCAATAAGATTTCCCTCGGTATCAACTTTTTCCATGACAGCATCATTCTCTGTCTCTTTAAAATATCCGGCTTTTCTTTCAAAAAGCACTTCGAGATAATCCCCTTCCTTATCGTACCAAACCTTTATTTCTTCTCCCATAATACCTCACCTCTCTTTGTCGAATCCGTGAAAAAGGCAGTAATGATGAATAGATCTTCTGTTATCAATTTAACTACGACACATAAATACTTATCCGTAACAGGAGTTATGCTGTAATGCCGATAAAACAATTCTACTTCTGGGTCTGTTCTTGACCTGACTATAATATCTGGATTCGATACTGTCTCCTGTGCCTTGTCAATCTGGTTCGACATTTCTGGATGATCGAATTCAATATGTTCCTGCCGTTCATCAGCTAACCTTATTCGCCTTTTATATACATCTTCAAACCACTGCATTTTGATTCTTATAATATCATATATTGTTCAGAAAATAAATCCTAGGTTCCTCTCCCCTGTCGAAGATCTGGCCAACGGGCCACCTTCGGCCGCCGTTTTTGTGGCGTGGAGGGAGATATATGGATTTACATCGTTCTCAGGTGCTGAACCCGGCATAGAGAATTAACAAAAAAGGGGTTAGGCCGAATGGCCTAACCCCTTTTAAATTCCCCTGGAGGCGGCGACCGGATTTGAACCGGTGAATAACGGTTTTGCAGACCGTCGCCTTACCACTTGGCTACGCCGCCTCTGGAGCGGGAAACGGGATTTGAACCCGCGACTTCGACCTTGGCAAGGTCGCACTCTACCGCTGAGTTATTCCCGCTCGACACACAAAGGGGCCAGAACGCAAGAAAGATCCTCTTGTTATCCTGACCCCCTTTCTCAATAAAATAAGCTCCCGGCAACGACCTACTCTCCCACCTCTCAAGGGGCAGTACCATCGGCGCTGGAGGGCTTAACTGCCGTATTCGGAATGGAAACGGGTGTTTCCCCTCCGCCATGGTCACCGGAAACATCTCTCAATCACCTCAAAGAACAAACCGCGATCTATAAACCACATAGGGACAAGGAGCACAGCCCCGAGTCGTAAAATTAGAGATCAAGCCTCTCGACCGATTAGTACCGGTTAGCTGCGTCCATTACTGAACTTACACATCCGGCCTATCAAACAGGTGGTCTTCCTGTGGTCTTACCCCTGATGTTGCCATCAGGGAGGGATATCTCGTCTTGGGGGGGGCTTCCCGCTTATATGCCTTCAGCGGTTATCCCTTCCGAACTTGGCTACCCAGCGA
>Ga0299915_10000556_pt1 | contig 28076 bp, 31 predicted proteins | sample RVTome_13_FD_200263 | JGI IMG/M metagenome (GOLD analysis project Ga0299915, IMG submission 200263) | Soil microbial communities from uranium-contaminated site in the Upper Colorado River Basin, Wyoming, United States - RVT92D227 (version 2) ...
ATGGCGATTCTGCGCCGCTGCGTGGACTGCAACAACTTCGTTCGCGGGAGATTCTTCTGCAGACGCCTGGAATCCGATATGTCGGCAAGACAAGCAGAAGAGCCCGGCCTGCTCTCCCCCAGCACCAACTGCCGCTTCTACCAGCCCGCCTCTCGCATCGTAGTCACTCCGCCGGCTTGACGAGGACCGGAGGAACTCGGCGGTTCAGGCTGCGGAACAGATGCACGCGGGTCTGCCTCCGTCCTATCCCAGCCCTATCTCCACCCGCGGAGGATGGGTGATGGTGTTGTGAATCAGGCAGGCTTCTACGCTTCTGTGGAGGGCGTCGCGGAAGCGCTCCGGCACTCCGCCGGGGAGGGTCACTTTGGCGCGTATGGTTCCGATGCGGGCGGGATTATCCGACCGTTCCCATTCCATCTCCACCTTCATCCCCTCCAGCGAAATCTCGGGGTGTTTCTCGGCGAAGAAGACGGCATAGACCCCGATGCAGGTTCCCAAGGAAGAGATGAATAGTTCCGGCGGGGTGGGGCCCGTGTCCTCCCCGTGTTTCTCGGCCGGCTGATCGCTCACGATCTCGTGGCTCCGCGCTCTTGCGCGGAACTTATAGCCTCCGCTGTAATCAATGATCATAGTCTCCATTCCTGTTTCCTTTCCGCCAAGAGTTCTTATCTATTCTTCCTGTGTGGCATGGGCATCCTGCCCATGAGAATTGCTCACGGGCGGGACGCCCGTGCCACGTCCGCCTATCCGGTCTTGGCAAATCTTGGTTTGCGGAAGATAAGTATGTATTCATGGGTCTTGTTTATGCGAAAGACGCTGGGGAAGCCGAGGGGCCGGAGATTGTTATATTCGCGCCGCCGGTCCCAGATGATGAGGTCATCGAAGATGAAGCCGATCTCCTTCATCTTCTCGGCCAAATCAGAGTGAAAAGGATAGAAGACCTCCTTCTTGCGCAAATCCATAACGATCATGCAGCAATATTTCCCCGGCTTGAGCGTCTCATATACCTGCGCAAAGACCCCGGTGAGCGCTTCCAGGAACAGCGGATAATCGGAAATCTTGCCCAGGTCTTTTGTCGCCCTTCCATAATGGCGGGTGGGCTTGTGGTCTGCGCTGCGGCGGCGCAGGAGGATGTCCCAATAGGGAGGAGAGGTTATCACCAGGTCAACCGAAGCGGGAGAAACGAACTTGCTCAAGCGCCGCGCATCCGCGCAATGGAAGATCGCCTCTCCCGCCGCCCCGTTGAGCAGCCGGGCCCGCCGGCGCGAGAGAGAAACGAATTCGGAAGCGATCTCCAGGCCGATTCCTTTGCCCCCAAGCAGCATCGCCGCCAGGGGCGCGGAGCCGACACCGGCGAAGGGATCGAGCACAAGGCGCTCTTGGGCGGTGGTGAAAGACTCGATCAGCCGGCTGGCCAGGGCGATGGGAAAGATGGCGGGATGGCGGAGGGCGGTCTCCTCCGGGGTCTTGCGAATATCGCTCCAGATGGAGATGGAATAGCGCGCCCAGGTGGCCCCATCGAGATCATTGCCGCGGTTTCTCATCTTCATATGATTAGGGCTCATTTTGCTCTGCTGCAAAGATGGAAAGTTCTGTAGGGCGGGGGTTCCATCCCCCGCCGAAACGAATCCGCAAAGAGATTCCGGCGGGGCTAGGCAGCCCCGCCCTACAGTCCAATCTGCAAGGTCGCTACCATGCTCGCAAGAGACCAGACTTCAGTCAATTCTCACTTCAGGATTGCGCCCTGGCGGAGAAGCGCCTCCTGCAATTTGCCAATATCAACTTCTCTCGGCCTTGTCGCCTCTTTGAGCGCCAGGGCTGCGGCTGCGCCGGCCGCCTGGCCCGTGGCATAGCAGATCGCCTGGATACGGGTTGAGGCATGGGCCTCATGGGTGGTGGAGATGGGCCTTCCCGCTACCAGCAACCCCTCCAATTCCCTCGGCACGAGACAGCGATAAGGGATGGAATAGAATTCCCCCGGCGGCAGAGGCTTTATTATCGTCCCCTCGCCCGCGGGATTGTGCACATCAATGGGATAGGAGCCCAGGGCAATGCCGTCCGGAAATTTCCGCGCTCCCAAAACATCTTCTGCAGTGAGCAGGTATTCGCCCAGGAGGCGGCGCGTCTCTCTCACCCCGATTTGCGGCGCGGTCATCAGCAGGTAAGCGCGCTCAAAGCCGGGCACTCTTTTTTGCAGGAAGGCGGCGACCTGCTCGGTCTGGCGGCGGGCTTCGATTTCGGCGCGGGTCAAGTCTTCCCGCCGGGTTCCATCGGCCTGGGTGACGCGCGTGGTGTTGAAATGGATTTGGTCCGGCGCCGTGGTGTCGAACCAAAGGAGATTTTCGCGGGGGCAGGAGATTTCTCCCGCCGCCTTCGCCTCCGCGTAGCGCGCGTTCATCTCTTCCCGTGAGGGCATCCGGAGGATTTCCACTCCGCCCATGCGGAAATGGAGAGTCATCGGCTGCATCAGGCCGTCTTCCGGCCGTCCCTTTTCATAGGCCGCGCCGGCCCAGGCGGCGAGGTCCGCGTCACCGGTTGCGTCAACCACCATCTGCGGACGAATCTCCTCCAGGCCGGACTTGCTCGCCAGCAGAAGAGAATGGATCTTCCCCTCCCGCGCCTTTGCATCAACGACGAAGGCATGGAAGACGAGCCGCACTCCGGCTTCCAGCAGCATCCCAAGCAGGACCTGTTTGAGCGCCTCCGGATCGAAGCAATGGTGGCGCTGGCCGAAGTGCTCGCTGTCTTTAAAAGCCTCGCGCGCTTTCAGTTTCTCGACTATCTCCGCAAAGACGCCCCCAATGATTTGCTTTTCGCCGGCATGGTAGGTCATCCAGGGATGGACGAGGCCCGCGGTGGCCATCCCTCCGGGGAAGCCGTAGCGTTCAATCAGCCAAACCTCGGCTCCCAGGCGGGCGGCCGCGATCGCCGCCGCACAGCCGGCGGGCCCGGCCCCGGCGACCACGAGGGGCGCGGAAACTCGATTTCGCCTTGAACGGCCTGGTCTGATCATCAAAGATATAGATTCATCATTGCCTCCTTTCCTCCTGCCGATTATCGCTCCTGGCATAGTAGAACGAACCTGTCTGCTTCATCTGCCTTTGTCTGCTTCCTGCCGCATGCGCTTCTTGCCGGCGGGAAAGATATGTTACAATGACTTTTTGAGGCCGCAAGGCCTCTTGTTTCAGGAGGTAGGGAAGGTATGCAGTATCGGGAGTTTGGGAATCTGGGGTATCGCATCTCCGCCCTGGGATTTGGAGCCATGCGATTGCCCATGAAGGGAGATAATGTGGATGAGGAGGCTTCCCTTGCCATCATCCACCGCGCCTTTGAACTCGGGGTTAATTACATAGACAGCGCCCACGGCTACTGCAACGGGCAGAGCGAAATCGTGGTGGGCAAGGCCCTGAAGGGCTGGCGCGACAAAGTGTGGGTATCAACCAAGAACTGGAAGAGCGACCAGCCGGCAGGAGTCTGGCGGGCCTTGCTGGAGGAACAACTGCGCAAATTGGAGGTCGAGTATATTGATGTCTATCACATGCACGGCATTCAATGGGAACTCTTCGAGAAGTATATCAGCCGCCCAGGAATGGCCCTGGAGGCGGCGATAAAGGCAAAAGAAGAAGGCCTCATCCGGCATATCGCCTTCTCTTTTCACGATACTCCGGAGGCGCTGAACCGGCTGATAGACGCCGGCTGCTATGAATCGGTGACCCTGCAATACAACCTCCTTGACCGGGCGAACGAGGCGGGGATCGCCCGCGCCCGGGCCAAAAGGATGGGAGTTGTGGTAATGGGCCCGGTCGGAGGAGGCCGGCTGGGAGCGCCTTCGCCGGAGGTTCAGGCCCTCATTCCAGGAGGCAGCAAGAGCAGCGCCGAGGTCGCCCTGCGCTTTGTGCTGGCGAATTCGGGCGTCTCCTGCGCCATCTCCGGCATGAATACCCTGGCCATGGTGGAGGAAAACTGCGCCACCGCCGGCCGGGATGAGCCGCTTTCCTCGCAGGAGCGGGCCGCCATTGAGGCCCAACTGGAGGAGAAAAGGAGGCTGGCTGAACTCTATTGCACCGGCTGCAATTACTGCATGCCCTGCCCGAATGGCGTCAATATTCCCGGCAATTTCCAGGCCATGAACATGCTGCGGGTATATGGGCTGAAGGATCACGCCCGCTGGCTCTACAGCCAATTCGGCGAGGATAAAGAAAACAACCGGCCGGCGAGCGCCTGCCAGGAATGCGGCCTGTGCGAGCCGAAATGTCCTCAGCGGATTCCCATCATCGCGCAACTCAAGGAGACCGAGCGGGCGCTTGGGGAATAGAGGCCGAAAGGGCCTCTCCCGAATCTATTGATGTTCGCCTAATGGAGTTATGACCGGGGGAACCGTTTCTGCCGAATTCCAAGCCGGTGGTCAGAGGTTGGGGGCGGGCTTTGTAAAGCCCGCCAGGCGGGGTTCACGAACCCCGCCCCCAAACTCTTCTTGGGGAGATGACAATCTAACTGTATTGGGCGAAGCTCAATAGTCTTTCCGTTTGGAGTGGAGGGTTGAGAGAATCTCTGCTGAGGCCTTTGTCTGCTTCGTTCCGCCGCGGGTTCATGCTTTTCCTGCTGCTCCTGGGGGCGGCTTTTCTCCTTGCCTGGAATTCCGAGAGCGCGAAATCCGCGGTAAGCGACGCAGCCGGAGCGGCGGACCCGGCCGCGGTGGAGGCGGCCAAGCGCTATCTGCACGCCCTCGCCAGCGGAGACAAGAAGAGCCTGCGCCTGCTCACCCCGAAACGGCTGGCGAACTTCTATGGGCCCTGCCTTTTCAAGGAGATGCCGGCTCTGAGCAATCCTCGCGTCAAGGGCCATCGGGGCTTGATTGATTTTGAGGGGAAGAGTACGGATCCGGCGCTTCCCAGCCAAGGCACCATCGCCTTAACCCTGCGGGACAGCCGCAAATTCGACCGCTGGCAGGTGAGGGCTGTCATCTGGAAGGGGGGAAGTTCGCTCAGCCTGAACCCTTTTGAATACAGTTCCACGGAGGCGGATCGCATCCAGGAGGGGCAGGTGCGCGCCTCCGCGACAAAATACTTGTGCGCCTGGCTGCAGCAGGATTGGGCGACGATGGATCATCTGACTTATGATTGGCTGAACCGGAAGAAGCCGATGAAGGGAGAGTTCTATATCCGGTCTCTCGCTTTGGAATCTGCGCTTCGCCCCGAGGGTTCAGTGAGGGTGGAGTTCACCGCCCGCATCTCCCCCCGCCTGCCTCTCATAGGCCTCTTTCGCCATACCGCCAGGGGGCTGTTATACATGGTGAAAGAGGAGGGGGAGTGGAAGGTAAGAGGGATGACCGCGGCGCTGTGAGGGGGTCTTGGAGTCGAGGGTCTTGGAGTCGAGGGTCGAGAGTCAAGAGTCAAGGGTCCGGGGGTTGACTCTAGACCCTAGACTCTCGACCCTAAGACTCAGTGTATCGTTGTGTCTTCTCTATCCACCACGATCGCCCCAGGGTGGGGGGGCCGAATCTCCTGTTGTTCATCCAGTTGCTCTATTGTGGAGAGGAGTTCTTCGGTGATATAGATGGGCGCGCCGCACCTTACCGCTATGGCGATGCCGTCGGAAGGGCGGCAGTCTATTTCGTGGACGCGGCCATTTGCGGAGATGGTCAGCACGGCGTAGAAGGTCCCTTCCTTCAGGGCAGCGATGAGCAACTGCAGAACCTTCACCTGGAGAGTGGAGAGGAGGGAGGCCACGAGGTCATGGGTCATGGGCCGGGGGGGATGGGTTCCCTCCAGGTGGGATTGGATGGCCGCGGCTTCCGGCCAGCCCACCCAGATTTGAATCTCCCGCTCGCTCGCCACGTCCTGCAGGCTGATTCTTACCAGGGGGCTCCCTTCCACCACCTCCAGGGCCTTTATCTTCAGCTGGATCATTCGCCCGCCCTCCACGAGCCAGGATATTAACTTGCCGCCGAGATGTCAAGCCAAAGCGCGCAGCAGAGTATTGCTGGACAGCGCCCTCCTGCGGCCCTAAAATCTGGAAGCTATTTCAAAACCTACCAGAGAAACTTCCTGAGGTCGCCGCGGCGACCTCAGACTCCCCTCCCTGCCCGCCTATGGAGGGTCGGTTTTTGCTTTTTCCTTCTCTCGCCGAAGCGGCGAGAGAAGGAAGACACAAAAGCGAGTGAGGGGGCTACTTCGCCCTGCGAAGCAGGGCTACGAAGCCCGCGAAGCAGGGTCTGGGGGACGAATGGCTAGGCCTCTTCGAGGCCGCCATCCCGGCCCGCAGGGCTTAGGGATCGCTGGCTCGTCCCCCAGGGAGTTCGCTTTGGAGTCTTGAAATGACTTCTATCCCTGGAGAGAAGCCCGATGAAAGAGATTCAGGTTCGCACTCACAGCCGGTCTGAACTTGTGGATATCACCGCGGAGGTCTCTCTGGCGGCAAGAGAAAGCGGTGTGGAGGCAGGCTGGGTAACGGCCTTTGTCACTCATACCACGGCCGGAATCACGATAAACGAGAACGCGGACCCGGACGTTGGGGCGGATTTATTGGCGGCCTTGGAGAAGATGGTGCCGCGCCACGGCGCCTATCGCCACAGCGAAGGGAATGCCGATTCTCACCTGAAGGCCTCTTTGATGGGCTCCTCGGTGACAGTTCCGCTGCAGGCGGGCCGGCTGGTTTTGGGGACCTGGCAGGGAATCTTCTTATGCGAGTTCGACGGCCCCCGCACTCGCCGCGTGCTCATCCAGGTTGCAGGAGAGAAGGCGGCGAGGTAGGGCTATTCAGGGACTTCAATCTGGTCGGCGCGGACTTTCACCACCCGCCACCCATCCAGCAGACCCACCACGGGGCTTGAGGGGAGGCTTCCATCGGCGAGGCTTATCAATTTTCGCTCCTGCGCCATCTGGCGCAGGAGGGTCCTCACCTTTTCCCAGAGCGCGGCGGCCTGGGGGCGTTCTTCCCGGCCGACCCGGCCGGCGTTCTGGCTGGAGGCAAAAGAGGGATCAAAGGAGCGGTTGTGCAGGACCTCCAGAACATACTGGTTGAAATCGCCGGAGGCGAGAGGAACCAGTTGGCCGGAGGCGATTTCCCGAATGGAAAGTATGATTCCCTCGATGGGACGAGCGGGGCCTTCTTCGCGCAGGGAGCGCGGATCATAGCCGGTAAACTGGTTATGAACCTTCAAAGGAAGCCGGACCTCTTCTCCCGGAGAAAGGACGCGCGGCGGAGCCTGCGCCTTTGCTCGTTTGCGGGCTTTAGCCGCGGCGACCTTTTTCGATGTGGTAGTATCCTTCTTCTTTGCTTTTGCAGCCATCTTTCCCCCTAATCGTGTTTTCGTGTAGGTTTGGTCTCGCGTCCCCAGAGGGTTCCCGCGGCCGCGATCACCGCGGCCGCCACCTGACTCAGTTTCTGATTTGTATCCCGCGCCTGTTTTTGCAGGCGCCGATAGGCTTCATCTTCACTCAGGCCCAGTTTCTCCATAAGGATTCCCTTGGCTTTCTCCACCTGTTTGCGGAGGGTCAGCGCTTCCTCCAGGCCGGCCACCTGGGAGCGAAGGCCGCGGATATCCCCCAGCCGCGCCCAGGCGACTTCCAGAGCCGTCTCCAGTTGCCTCGCCCCTATGGGCTTTAGCATATAGGCCAGCCCTCCCGCCTCACAAGCGGCGGCCAGGGTGTCATTGCTGTCGTAGCCGGTGATGAATATCAGGCCTACAGTGCGATGGGACAAGATCTCCCTTGCCGCCCACAGGCCGTCCTTGTTCGGCAGGCGGATGTCCATCAAAATCAAGTCGGGTGACATTTCCAGGGCCATGCTAACGGCCTCTTCCGCGCAATGCGCCGGGCCCAACGGGACGTGCCCCATACCCTTGAGCACGTCAGACAAGGAAACCGCCTCAGCGACATCATCTTCCACAACCAGGATTCTCAGGCCGGCAGGTGTCACTTGGCTTCTCTCCTGTCAGTAATGGGAATCGCACCCAAGCCGCGGTTCCCTTCTCACTCTTCTTCAGGTCGAAAGAGCCCTGCAAACCAGCCTCCACAAGGTTTGAAGCAATTCGCAGTCCGCAGCCGGAATGTTCTCCCAAAGAAGAATCCTCCTGCAGGCCGGGCCCCTCATCTTCAATGCAAAGGAGGCACTCTCCGTCTTCCGACGTCACGCGGACCCGGATGGGGGGCCGGCCATAGCGAAAGGCGTTCGTCACGAGTTCAGTAAAAACGAAAGCGAAAATCATTCCCCGCGCGGGGGCCAGAAAAAGGGGAGCGACGGTTTGCCCCACTTCCTTTTCTCGCTTCGGATCAAGAGAAGAAATGAGCATGGAGATGAGTTCTCTCAGATCAAGGCTGTCCCCTTCCGGCGGACAGAATCCGGACTCCCAAAGCTGCATCGCGATTTGGATCCGGCTGACCGCCTGCAGCAGCCCCTCCCGCGCAGTGGGGGAGGTTTCCGCCTGCGCTTGGGCGGAAAGCATGTACGCGATGGATTGGAGAAAATTGCGCAGGCGGTGGCGAATACTCTTCAGGATCGCTTCTCCATAGCGCTGCGCGTCTGCGGGCGCGGGGCTGGCGAGCAGGTCTCGCACCAATTTTTCCTGGTGTCGGCCCAGAGAAGAAAGCAGATCATTGTCAAACGAGGCCTTGGTTTCCATGGTCGCTAGAGACACAAACCCTAAATTCGTCTATCGGCGTCGTCGGGCCTGTCGGCACATTCCCGGGCCTCCCCCCGCAGAAGTTCCACGGCGTGGGCCAGCACCGGCAGCACCGCCTCCAGAGTTTCTTTCGCTCCGCGCGGGCTCCCCGGCAAGTTCAAAATCAGAGTCCGGCCGCGCACCCCGGCGATTGACCGAGAAAGCATCGCTCTGGGCGTGAACTTCAAGGTTGCCATCCGCATCGCCTCCGGCAGCCCCGGCACCCGGCGTTCAATCACCTCTTCTGTGGCCTCTGGAGTCACATCCCTGGGTCCCAGGCCGGTGCCCCCATTGGTGAGCACAATATCGGCCTTCCCTCCATCACACCAGCGCCTGAGAGCGGCGGAGATTTCGGCTTTCTCATCAGCAATCACCTCGAGGGCCACAATCTCTGCTCCCGCGGCTCCCACTATCTCCTGCAGGGCGGGCCCGGTAAGGTCCTGCCTCTCCCCCCTGGAGGCGCTATCACTTATGGTAATAATCGCCACTTGCATCGGCCTCATCTTATCTTTCTACGGGTGCGCCGGGCACACCTGCAAGAGCCTTTCCAGTCTTACTTCGTCTCCGGCCTTCACCTCCCCCCCTTGAAGGACCTCTGCAAAAACCCCTTCTTCCGGCATTATGCAACAGCCGGTGATTGTCCGTATTTCACAGGCGGAATGGCATTCTTTGCCTATCTGGGTAACCCGCAGCCGGACCTTGTCTCCGATTCTCAAGACGCTGCCGATGGGGAGTAAATGAAGCGCCGCCCCAAAGATTGTGATATTCTCTGCAAAGTCGCCTTCTCCTGCTTCTACCCCCAGGCGGCGCATCTTCTCAATGCTTTCCTGGGAGAGGAGGCTGACCTGGCGCTCGGAGCCGCCGTGGGCGTCTCCGACTACGCCATAGCCAGCGCGAAGAGTGATGGCCGGCACGGGGACTTTGCGCCTCCCCTTCTTCTCACTTATGCAGACCGCGGTCACCCGTCCGATTTCTTCCTCTTGGCAGCCTTCGGATTTCTCCACAGCCCGCGTTTCCCTCCCCGCTTCTCCAGCAGGCGGATTCCCCCTATCTCTATGGCCGGATCAATCCCCTTGCACATATCATATACGCAGAGCGCCGCCACCACCACCGCGCAGAGGGCTTCCATCTCGACCCCGGTGCGGCCGAAGGCCCTCACAGAAGATTGAATTTCCACCAGGCCTGAAGCCGCATCCGGGGAAATCGTCACATCAATCGCGGCAATTTCCGGCAATGGGTGACAAAGGGGCAACAACTGCGAGGTTTGTTTGGCCGCCTGAATCCCGGTCAGTTGCGCGGCGGTGATGACATCTCCCTTGGGAATCTGGCCGGAGAGCAAAGAGGCCATAGCCTCCCGGCTGAGCCTCACCCAACTTTCGGCCGACGCTCGGCGTTCTGTTGGTGGCTTGTCTCCCACATCCACCATCTGGATTGAGGAGTCTTTTCTCAGTCAGCCGTGAGCAGCCAAAGTAAGCGCCTCCTTGCGCGGAGTATTAATTCAACCTACTGCTCCCACTCTCCTTTTTGCGTCTTCGCCGCGGAGACGATGACGGAAAACTTCTCTGCCTGCAAACTCGCCCCCCCGACGAGGACTCCGTCAATCTCGCTCTGCCGCATGATCTTCTCCGCATTCTGCGGGTCAACGCTTCCCCCGTAGAGAATGCGAATCTTGCCGGCGGCCTCTTCTCCCAGGCAATCCTGCAAGACTTGTCGCATCATCCCGGTAATCCGGTTTGCCTCCGGCGGATCGCATATTTTGCCGGTATTTATCGCCCAGACCGGCTCGTAGGCGATGACGAGTTCCTCGCCGGTTTCTATTTCAAGTCCGGCAATCGCCTTTTTCAATTGCCCGGAAACCACCGTGTCGGTCTTTTTCTCCTCCCATTCCTGCAGGGTCTCTCCGACACAGATTATGGGCCTCAGCCCGTGGGCGAGGGCGGCCTCGGCCTTGCGGTTGACGGTTGAATCATTATCTCCGAAGACCGTCTTCAACTCCGGCGTCAAAGAGGGGTCCGGCTTGCCGAAGCGGCCTCTCCGCTCGGAGTGGCCGATGATGACATACTTGCAGCCGACATCTTTCAACATCAGCGGTGAAATGAGGCCGGTATAGGCTCCCTTTTCCTCCCAAAAAAGGTCTTGCGCGCCCAGGGCGATCTCACTCCCCTTCAGGGCTTTGCCGACGGCATCGAGCGCCGTCGCCGGCGGACAAACGGCAACTTCAACATCGGAAAGCGCCTGAAGTTGCTCGCGCAAGGCCTTTGCGGTCTCTTCCGCCTCTCCGACGGTCTTGTTCATCTTCCAGTTTCCTGCCATAAGGGGAATTCGAGCCATTATCCACCTCTTATTTGTCTGCAAGCGCCGCCACTCCGGGGAGAACCTTGCCTTCCAGGAACTCCAGGCTTGCGCCTCCGCCGGTGGAGATGTGGGACATCTTGTTTGCCAGGCCCATCTGCTCAAGGGCGGCGGCCGAATCACCGCCTCCCACAATGGTCATTGCCTCCGAGGCCGCCAGGGCCTTGGCAACGGCCCGGGTTCCTTCGGCCAGCGCGGGAATCTCAAAGACCCCCATGGGGCCGTTCCAGATGATGGTGGAGGCGCGGCTGATTTGGGCGGAGAAGCGCTTCACCGTCTCCGGGCCTATGTCGGCCCCCATCCAATCTGCGGGAATCTGCGAACAAGGCACCACCTTGCGCGGCGCGTCTTCCTTCAATTCCGGGGTGACAACCACGTCAACGGGCAATTCCAGAGCCAAGTTCTTGCTCTTGGCGCGGGCAAGAAGTTCTTTTGCCAGAGGGATGCGCTCTTTGTCGAGGAGAGATTTGCCCACCTCAAGGCCCTCGGCCGCCAAAAAGGTGTAGGCCATTCCGCCGCCCAGCAGGAGCGCGTCAACTTTGCCTATCAAATTCTCAATGACCGGTATCTTGTCCACTATCTTGGCGCCGCCCAAGATGGCCACGAAGGGCCGCTTGGGATTTTCCAGGGCGCCGCCCAGCACCTCTATCTCTCGGCTGAGGAGAAGGCCCGCCACGGCGGGCAGGAACTGGGTTACTCCCGCGGTGGAGGCATGGGCGCGGTGGGCGGTGCCGAAGGCGTCATTGACATAGAGGTCGGCGAGTGAAGCCAGGGCGCGGGCGAAGGCTGGGTCGTTCTTCTCCTCTTCCGCGTGGAAGCGTAGATTCTCCAAGAGCAGAATCTGTCCTGCCTGCAACTTCCCCACCGCCGCCTCGGCCTCGGGGCCCGCGCAATCGGCGGCGAAAGCGACCGGCTTTCCCAGCAATTGAGAAAATGCCTCCGCCACCGGCTGCAGGGAATACTTGGGGTTAACCTTGCCGTCAGGCCGGCCCAGATGGGAGCAAAGGATTACCTTCGCTCCCTGGTCGCAGAGATAGCGAACCGTTGGCAAGGAAGCGATGAGCCGCGTCTTGTCGCTTATCTTCCCATCAACAATGGGGACATTGAAATCCACCCGCACCAGCACCCGCTTGCCGGCCGGCTCAATATCGTGAATGGTTTTTTTGGCCATCTTCGCCCCCTTTTCAATCAGGCGTCATTTAGCCTCGGCCTATAAGAGAATCGCGCGGCTCCCAGGCGACGCGCGATTCTCACTTCTTCTCTCTTTACTTATTTGGCGAGCAGTTCCACCAGGTCCGCGATGCGGCAGGAATAGCCCCATTCGTTGTCATACCAGGCGAGCACCTTGACCATATTATCTCCCATCATCTTGGTCTGCTCGCCGTCAACCACGGCCGAGGCTTGGTTGCCCTTCACATCAGTGGAGACGATGGGGTCTTCGGTATATTCCAAGATCCCCTTGAGTTCTCCCTGGGCGGCCTTTTTGAAGGCCTCATTCACCTTTGCGGCATCCGTCGGCTTCTGCAGCATGACCACAAGGTCAACCAGGGAAACCGTCGGCGTGGGCACACGCAGGGAGATGCCGTCCATCTTCCCCTTCAATTGCGGGAGCACCAGGTGCAAGGCCTTGGCGGCGCCGGTGGAGGTGGGAATGATATTCTGGGCGGCGGCGCGGGCGCGGCGCAAATCGGAATGGGGCAGATCCTGCACCCGCTGGTCATTGGTGTAGGCGTGAACCGTGGTCATGAAGCCTTTCTCGAGGCCGAAGTTCTCCTCCAACACCTTGCAGACCGGAGCCAGGCAGTTGGTGGTGCAGGAGGCATTGGAGATGATCGGGTTCTTGGCGAAATCAACGCCCTTGTCATTTACTCCCAGCACCACCGTCGGAGCCGGATCTTCCTTGCCCTTCAGGGGCGCGGTGATGATCACCTTCTTCGCTCCGGCCTGAATGTGGGCCGAGGCCTTGGTGGAATCGGTAAATACACCGGTGGATTCGATAACTACGTCTATCCCCAAATCCTTCCAGGGAAGTTTGGAGGGATCTTTTTCGCAGAAGACCTTTATTCTCTGCCCATCCACCACGAGGTCCCCGTCAACAACTTCCACTTTGCCCTGATAGGGGCCGTAGTTGGAGTCATACTTGAGCAGGTGAGCATTTGTTTTTGCGTCGGTGATGTCATTGATAGCCACAACCTGGGCCTCGGGAGTGCGCTCTTTCAGCGCGCGGAAGGCCAATCGTCCGATGCGGCCAAACCCGTTGATGGCGACCTTTACGGCCATGTTCCTACCTCCTGACCTAAAAATGTGGGCAAGCACACAAAAAGGGCTCCGCTTGCCGCTAATTCTAGCCTTTTGCGGAGCAGAGTGTCAAGACGATTCGCCTCTGTCATTGCCCGCAATCCGCAGGAGGCGTTTTTCATTTATAATATGGTTGAATCTCTTTTGCGCGGAAGCGAGCGACTATGCGCTGGCTGCGGTGGGGAGTTGGCGTTTTGCTTGTGGCCTGGCTGCTGGCGATGGCGCGCCGGGAAGCCTTGAAGCGGGGCCGGAAAGGGCTCGCCTCCGCCTTGCCGCTGGTCGGCGCAGCCACAGTCGCCTTTCTATTGGCCATCTCGCCGGTGAGTCCGCAGGTCTCCAATATCTCCCTGCTCGCCGCGCTCCTTTTCCTCGCCGGCGCCATCGGCCTGGTGCTGTGGCGGGGATTTCGGGGCTAATGAGTCTCATGAATTAGGGTTGTACGGTACTGAATTCAGAGCGGGCGGCAGCAATGTCCCTCGGCGTTGCTCGGGACGGTGAGCGAAGTCGAACCGCCGCCCCTACAGGCTACAGGCAATCGCCTTCGTCGAAGGCTGTAGGGGCGGATTTGAATCCGCCCGAATCTTCGTAACTCTAATAGACGAGGCTCATTAGCCTGGATTACGGCCGGCGCCAGAAGTTGGGGGCGGCCTTCGTGAAGGCCGCCAGATCGGGGGGTGAACAGATTCCGGCGGGGTTTGCAAACCCCGCCCCCAACAAATGCGCGGATGAGGATATGGTAAACTGAGGAGCGGAAGACGGGGTTTGGAGATGCCGGGGCAAGTCCTTAACGGGCGTTATGAATTGACGGAGAAGATAGGCGAAGGGGGAATGGCCTTCGCCTGGAAGGGGCGGGACCTTCTCTTGGACCGGCCGGTGGCGGTAAAGTTGATGCGTGACAGCCTGGCGGCGGACCCGGAGTTCGTCGCCCGCTTTCGCCAGGAAGCCCAGGCCGCGGCCAGCCTTTCGCACGAACATATCGCCGCAGTCTATGATTTCGGCAGCGACGGCGGCCTGAATTACATCGTTATGGAATATGTGCCGGGCGAGGATTTGCGCCGGCGTCTGAAGCGCCAGGGGCCCCTTTCTCTGCAAGAGGCTCTGGAACTGGGAATCCAGGTCGCCGAAGCCCTGGAGGCCGCTCATGCCAAAGGAATCGTTCACCGGGACATCAAGCCGGCGAATATCTTGATAACCCCTGAGGGCCAGGTGAAGGTGACCGATTTCGGCATTGCCCGCGCCGCCTCTTCCTCGGAAGACACCTCCACCGGAACGCTCTTGGGTTCGGTGCACTATATCGCGCCGGAGCAGGCGCGGGGAGAAGCGGTGGGGCCGCAAGCGGATATCTACTCCCTCGGGGTGGTCCTCTTCGAAGCCTTGGCCGGCCGGCCGCCTTTCCATGCTTCCAATCCGGTCGCGGTGGTTCACAAACATCTCTATGAGCCGCCTCCTTCTCTGCACGGGCTCAGGGCCGACGCCCCGATGGAGATGGAGGGGATTCTCCTGCGCTGTCTGGCCAAAGAACTCTCCGGGCGCTATGCCACAGCCCGGGAACTTCTCAACTATCTGCGGGCCCTGCAGAGCCGGCTGCTCTCGGCGCAGCCGCAAGTGACTGCCCACGAACCTCCTGTAACCCTGGCGCGGCGAAGGCCGGGGAGGGCGCAGCGGTGGCCCTGGATAGCCGGCGGCGGAGCGCTGGCGGTTGTCATTGGTGTGGTTCTCATGTGGAGCCTTTCTCACGGAGGCAGCGGGGCGCTGGTGAGCGTCCCTTCGCTCCTTGGGCTTGATCTCGACTCCGCCCGGGCGGTGGCGGAGGGAGTCGGCCTCAGGCTTGAAAAGAGGGGTGATCTCTATTCTCCTGCGGTTCCGGCGGGGCGAATCGCTATTCAGTCTCCGCCGGCTGACGAGAAACTGAGGCGCGGCAGCACAGTGGAAGTTCGGTTGAGCCTGGGGAGAGTGACCGTGCGGGTGCCGGAGGTCACCGAGATGACCGAGGCCCAGGCGCGCCGACAAGTGGAAAGCGCGGGCCTGACGGTCGGAGCAGTGGAGGAACAATACGATGAATCTCTTCCCGAAGGGATGGTGATTGCCAGCAAGCCTCCGGCGGGCGTGGAGTTGTCAAAGGGGAGCACAGTCAACCTGGTCGTCAATAAGAAGGAAAGGCCGCCCGAGGAACCCTCGGGAACGACGCCCGGGCCAACGCCTCCGGCACCTCCGCCGAAGACCCTCTCCTTTCAAGTGCCCGCGGGAGAAGCGGCTGCAGCCGAAATCCTTGTCGAGGCGAGCGATGAGAGCGGCCGCAGGATCCTCTATCGGGGTATTCACGCCGCCGGCGAATCCATTCCTTCGCTGAAAGTGCCTCCTGCGCGCCCCGTGACCATACGAATCAAGATGAACGGCCGCGTGGTTCTGGAAAAGACCTACGAGGAGTGAGTCCTCTTCCGCGTCAACCTGCAGCAACTTTGAGACTTCCGGATAATCTACGACTATGCCCGAGCCTACCATAAGAATTCTGGAGGAGAGTGTGGCCAGCAAGATCGCCGCGGGGGAGGTGATTGAGCGGCCTGCTTCGGTGATAAAAGAGCTGGTGGAGAACTCCATTGACGCCGGCGCGCGGGCTATAGAGGTGGAGGTTGAAGAGGGCGGCCGGCGGCTCTTGCGGGTGAGAGATGACGGCTGCGGGATGAGCGCCCAGGATGCGGTTCTGGCGATGCAGCGCCATGCAACCAGCAAGATCAGCCGCGCGGAAGAGCTCTTTTCCATCACCAGCCTGGGCTTCCGCGGCGAGGCCCTGCCCTCCATTGCCGCGGTCTCGCATTTCGAGATGATTACTCGCGCGGCCTCCGTTGAAGTCGGCCTGAGGCTGGCCGCCCAGGGCGGGGTTATCTCCGAAGTGGAAGAGGCGGGCGCGCCGGTGGGCACGACGATTTCCGTCTCCGGCCTCTTCTATAACACTCCCGCGCGGCTGAAATTTCTTCGCAGCCAGGGGACGGAATTCGCCCATATCGCGGAACTGATCAACCGTTTTTCATTTTCTCATCATCCCATCTCTTTTTTGCTCAAGCACAACGGCCGGGAGGTATTGCGCCGCCCGGCCGGCCCCAGTATGAAAGAATCTCTCGCCCGCGCCCTGGGCCGAGAGAATGTTGAGAAGATGATTGAAGTCTCGTTCAATTCGCCGCTGATGAGTGTGAGCGGCTTCATCTCGCCACCGGAGCAGAGCCGTTCGACCCGTGCGCAGCAATATTTTTTCATCAACCGCCGCTGGATTCGCAGCCGCTCGCTCACCCACGCGCTGGAAGAGGCCTATCACACTCTGTTGCCGCTGCACCGCTATCCTGTGGCGGTTTTGCTTATCGCTCTGGAGCCGTCATTTGTGGACGTGAATGTCCATCCCACCAAGGCGGAGGTGCGCTTCAGCCGCGAAGGGGAAATCTATCAGGCGCTGAAACATGCGCTTCAACAGGCCCTCTCCCAGGGCGGACTTGAGGCCGCGCCCGGGGGAATTTCGCCGGCTGCGGTGCCGCTTGCGGCCGCGCCGGATCAAGGGAGGCTGCTTGCTTCTCCGCCGAGAGCCGCGCGCGCTCCGTTTTCGCCGCCTCCTTCGCCTGCGGCGCCTTTGCATCCCGCGCTTCATCCCAGGTCCGCCGGAGAGCGGGCGCACTTCCGCGCCCTCGCCCAACTGCGCGAGACCTACATCCTCGCAGAAGGGGAGGACGGCCTGCTCGTCGTGGACCAGCACCGCGCCCATGAACGCGTCCTCTACGAAGAATTCATGCGCGGCCTGGAGAACCACAACAACCAATCTCAGCCTTTGCTGACCCCATTAACGATTCAACTGGGCGCGCGGGAGGCCGCGGTATTACAGGAGAGCCTGGAAGAACTCCGCGCCGTGGGCTTTGATTTGGAGGAATTCGGGGCCGACGCTTTCTTGCTGCGAGCAGTGCCGGTCGCCTTCCTGAAGAAAGAGCCGGTTCGCCTGCTCACTGAAATCGTTGAAGATATGGCGGCTTCGCCCAACCCGCAAATTCAATCCCGCCGGGAAAGGGCCCTGATTACCATGTCCTGCAAGGCCGCGGTGAAGGCCGGCGACGCCCTCGCCCCGGAGGAGATGGAACGCCTGCTCATCGCCCTCTCTGGAGCGAGCCGCCCTTATACTTGTCCTCACGGCCGGCCTACGGTGATGACGATCTCGAACTTCGAACTGGACCGAAAATTCCACCGGTAAACATCTTCTTAACCACGAAGACACAAAGGCACAACAGGAAGCCTCTCTTACAGAGTCTCTTATATTAGAGCAACTATTTGCAGGAAGCGTGGCACGGGCTTCCAGCCCGTGAAAACTGGCTTCATGGGCAAGATGCCCATGCCACTTCCTGTTACCATAATATACGAGTCTCTGTAGAGGCTTTGCCCTTAAAGTGGCAGAGCAGTTCTTCGTGACTTCGTGTCTTTGTGGTTCAATTCGGGTTTTACCATGAGCAAGCTAATAGCCATTGTGGGGCCCACTGCGGTCGGCAAGACCGAGGTCGCCATCGAATGTGCGCTTCTGCTCCACGGCGAGATTGTCTCTGCGGATTCCATGCAGGTCTATCGGGGAATGGATATTGGCACGGCAAAGCCCACGGCGGAGCAGCGGGCGCGCGTCCCTCATCACCTGATTGACCTTGTTGGTCCTGATGAGGAATTCTCTGTCGCCATTTACAGGGAGCGAGCGGAGGCGGTCATTGATGACCTCTTTCGGCGCGGGCGCCGGCCGCTTCTCGTCGGAGGCAGCGGTCTCTATGTGCGCGCCGTCACCGGCAAGTGGGGAATGACGCTTGCGCCCAGAGATGCTGCGCTCAGAAAGCGGATGCAAGATGAAGCGCGGGAAAAGGGAATTGAGGCCCTGCATACGCGGCTGGCGGGAATTGACCCGGAGACTGCGGCGAAGATTTCCAGCCGCGATGAAAAGCGCATCATCCGCGCCCTGGAAGTCTTTGAAACAACCGGCTCGCCTATGTCGCACTTCCATCGCCTTGACCGCGCACGCCAACCAAAATACAATGCAGTCATGATTGGCCTTACACTTCCCCGCTCTCTTCTTTATGCGCGCATAGAAGAGCGGATTGACCGGATGATGGAGGCGGGCCTGCTCGAAGAGGTCAAATCTCTTCGCGAGAAGGGCTATCCTTCCGGGCTCGTCTCAATGAAGGCCTTGGGCTATTCTCACCTGCTCTCCTATTTGGAGGGCGAGGTTGATTTGGAGACCGCAGTGAAACTCTTCAAGCGGAACACCCGCCGTTTCGCCAAGCGGCAGATGACCTGGTTCCGCGCCGAGCCCGGGATTCACTGGCTGGAGGTGGAAGGCCGTTCACCGGCGGAAACCGCGCAGGAAATCGTCAGGATTGCGGAAAAGGATTGAACCACCAAGACACCAAGTGCAGCAAGAGAATCTGCCCCACCTTCGGGGCGGCCCGCCCCGAAGAAGATGCAGTTCTTTGTCTCTTTGTGACTTGGTGGTTGGATAGAAGTTCTCTTTGCGACCTTTGCGTCTTTGCGATGAGCTATCCAGGAGTGACAGATCATGCTTGAATTCACCAAGATGGAAGCCCTGGGGAATGATTTCGTGATCATTGATGCCCGCAAGAAACTCCCTACGGGCCTGCCTGCGCTCGCCCGGCGGTTGTGCGACCGCCACTTCGGCATTGGCGCGGACGGGCTGATGCTCATTCTTCCCTCCAAGCGCGCCGATTTCCGGATGCGCATCTTCAATGCCGACGGCTCCGAAGCGGAGATGTGCGGCAACGGCATCCGCGCGTTTGCCAAATATCTCTACGACCATCGGCTGACGAAGAAGACCGACCTGGCAATAGAAACCCTGGCCGGAATCATGCGGCCGCGCCTGGTTATGCGCGGCGGCAAAGTCAGTTCGGTAAGGGTGGATTTGGGCGGGCCGCGCCTGGCAAGCCAGGAGATTCCCATCGCCGGCCCGCTGCGTTCGCCCGTGCTAAAAGAGAAACTCGTCGTGCTCGGCGATGAATACGAAATCTATGAAATCACCTGTGTCTCCATGGGCAATCCGCATTGTGTCATCTTCCGGGAGGATCTCGACCGGCTTCCGATTGAGAAGATTGGGCCGGCGATTGAGTCTCACGAGGTCTTCCCGCGCCGCACCAATGTTGAATTCGTGCAGGTGATTTCACCGACCAGGCTGCGGATGCGCGTCTGGGAGCGCGGCTGTGGCGAGACCCTGGCTTGCGGCACGGGGGCGGCCGCCTCCCTGGTGGCTGCGGTGCTCAACGGCCTGGCCCAGCGCCGCGCCACCCTGCAACTTCGCGGCGGCGACCTCCGGGTGGAATGGAATGAGAAGACCAACCATGTCTTCATCACCGGCCCTGCAAGAGAGGTGTTCCGCGGAAAAATCAGTTGAACCGGTAGGAGAGCGTCCCTCTGGCGGCGAAACTGACTGGCGAACAGGTCTCCCGCTGGAGGTGCTGTTCGGAATGCTAGGGTACATTCGTAAAGAGCTTGGCCGAGGATCAATGCCATGGCGACGCAATTGAGAATAAGCGAGTTCGAGCGTGCGATCAGCCTCAGTGACGTATACAACGATCGCGCAGAGATAACGCTTCACCTTGGGGACTGCGCTGATCTGCTCAAACAGATCCCGGCTGGCACGGCCCAGTTGGTGGTGACCTCGCCCCCCTATAACATCGGGAAGTCTTATGAACGCAAGAAGAGCCTCGACAAATACCTCGAGGAACAAGCGAGGACAATCCGTCAGTGCGCGAGCATCCTCGCAGACTCAGGAAGCGTCTGCTGGCAGGTTGGCAACTACGTCGCCAGCAACCAAGAGATTATCCCACTGGATATCCTGCTTTACCCGGTGTTCAGAGGGTGTGGCTTGAAGCTTCGCAACCGAATAGTCTGGCATTTCGAGCATGGTCTGCATTGCAGCAAGCGTTTTTCTGGAAGATATGAGACGATCCTATGGTTTACCAAGAGCGATGATTACGTCTTCAATCTCGACGCGGTAAGGGTGCCTCAAAAGTATCCTGGCAAGAAGTATTTCAAGGGTCCTAGGATTGGGCAGTATTCCGGCAACCCTCTCGGCAAGAATCCGGGGGATGTCTGGGGCATTCCGAACGTTAAGTGCCAGCATGTCGAGAAAACGATCCACCCATGTCAATTCCCTGTGGAGCTGATTCAGCGATTGGTGCTCGCCCTGACTAATCCTAGCGATCTTGTGGTTGATCCCTACATCGGAGTTGGCACCACAGCCGTAGCGGCACTACTTGAGGGAAGGCGTGCTGCCGGAGCAGATATTGTTCCTGAGTACATTGAGATCGCTCGCGAACGCGTCAAGCAGGCAGCGATGGGCACACTGAAGGTGCGCCCGATGGATCGCCCTGTATATCAACCCCCACCTGATACTTCCTTGACACGCATACCTCCTGGGTTTCGCGTCCGCGAGAACCCAACAACGCCAAACGGAGGGCGAGCACCTTGAAGAAAGTGTACGAATATTCACACCTGGGCGGTCGGCAGATTCTGCAGTTGGACTACCCTAAAGTGTCGGCCGATATAGATGCTGTAATTGCCCGTGTCGGGCTACCCGGCAAGACAAAGGTCAGCCGAGAGAAGACTATGCTGGGCCAACTTCTCTATTCACCCAAAGAACTGAACCTTCAGTTCAAGGAAGAGTTCCGGCAGCGGGGATTTCGTGAACTGCGAGATACTTATACAATTGAAATTCCAAACTACGGCCTGAAGATACCCGGAGCCTTCAAGCAGATAGACTTTGTGAAGGACAGGGTGCTTGTCGAGGTCCAGTTCGGCAAGTATGCATTCATGTTCTATGATCTGGCGAAATTTCAGTACTTCTACAATGAAAGTCGAGCAGATGTCGCCGTGGAGATTGTCCCCTGCCATCCTATGCACAAGCAGATGTCCACAGGAGTTTCCTACGGAGAGCAGTTGATATACGATATAGAACGCCTCAAGCGGCATTTTCCCGCCGTCCCTATTAAAGTCATCCTTATTGATGTGGATGATTAGCCGGAAACGGCGCCGAACGCTGGGACGAGGAGTGAAGATGCTGCAACTTGATTTCGACATGATCGTGTTCCGCGAGGGCGCCTCCTTTGTCGCCTATTGTCCGAAACTGGACCTTTCTTCCTGTGGGCGCGATGTGGATGAGGCGCGGAGAAACCTGAAGACAGCAGTGCGCCTGTTCATCGAAGAAGCCGAGAAGATGAGGGCACAGACCAGATTTTCCCCGGCAATTGACTGACGATTCGGCCGAAGAACTGCTTCTCCCTCCTGCATCACTCCCCTTTCCTTCTCCCTCCTCAACCTGCTATTATGACAAGCGTTCTTCTTTGCGCTCTTTGCGCCCGTTCGACCAGACTCAGGGCAAGACTTTGCGGTAAAGGGGATTTGAAATGACAGATATGGAGATCAATTTTCAGCCAGCGGAGAGATTGCTTAACATTCCTCCTTATCCCTTTGCGGAACTGGCGCGCTTGAAGCGGGAGGCCTTCGCGAAGGGCATTGAGTTGATAGATTTCGGAATCGGCGATCCCGATCTGCCGACTCTCGCGCACATCATCGCCGCGGCGCAAGCAGCCGTCGCCGACCCAGCCACCCATCAATATGATGAAACCGGAAAGGGCTTGCCGGAGTTTCTCCAGGCGATAGTCAAATGGTATAAAGAGCGCTTCGGCGTCTCCCTCGATCCGGATAAGGAAGTGCTGCGCCTGCTCGGCTCGAAAGAGGGCCTGGCGCATTTGCCGCTCGCCTTCCTGAATCCGGGAGACATCGCCCTTGTGGCGGACCCGGCCTATCCGGTCTATAAGGTCGCCTCCCTGTTCGCCGGCGCCCAGCCCTATCCGGTCCCGCTGAAGGCGGAAAACGCTTACCTGCCCGATTTGGAGGCGATTCCCGCCGAGGTCTTGCAGAAGGCGCGGATGTTCTTCCTCTGCTATCCCAATATGCCCACGGCGGCCGTAGCGGAAAGAGATTTCTACTCCCGCCTGGTGGAATTCGCCCATCGTCATAGGCTCCTGGTCTGTCTGGACATGGCCTATTCCGAGGTTTGCTTCGACGGCTATCGGAGCCAGAGCCTGCTTCAGATTGACGGGGCGAAAGAAGTGACAATTGAAATCCATTCCCTTTCCAAGATTTTCAACATGACCGGCTGGCGGCTGGGCTATGCGGCGGGGAACCCGCAGGCGATTGATATGCTGGAAAAGTTCAAGTCCTACATGGACTCCGGCGCCTTTCTCGCTATTCAGCGCGCCGGCGCCGCCGGACTCAATGGCCCGAAAGAGCCGGTAGAGAAGAATATGGCAATCTATCAGCGGCGGCGTGATTTGCTTGTGGAAGGGCTCAATTCACTGGGCTGGAAACTCCGCAAGCCGCGCGCAACCTTCTACCTGTGGGCGCCGGTCCCGCCCGGGTATGATTCCGCCGGGTTCGCCGAAACATTGTTGGCGAAGGCCCGCATCCTGGTGACCCCGGGGAAGGCCTACGGCCAGGAGGGCGAAGGCTATGTCCGCTTTGCCCTGACCGTCCAGGGCGGCCGGGCGGAGGAGAAGATTCAGGAGGCGGTCGAAGCGATCCGCGAGAAAGTAGAATTATCTTGGTAGTGAGTTGAGGGTTCAGGGTTGAGCGTTCAGCGTTCTTCGCAGAATCGAAGGGGCGGATTTGTAGGTGCCCCAAAAGCCCCATCAAATGCGTCTTCGCCCAAAGAGACTCTTCTGAGAGCCACCGGATTGCAGCGCGCAATCGTGGTGGCTCTGGAAGAGAGAAACTCCGACTGGGAAGAATCCCTGCAGGAACTGGTGGCTCTGGCCGATACTGCGGGCGCGGGGGCCGCGGGCATCTTCACCCAGAAGAGGGAAAGCCCCGATCCGCAATATTTCCTGGGCAAAGGACGGGCGCACGAACTTCGCCAGGCGGTGATAGAGGCCGGCGCGGATTTGGTGCTTGTGGATGGTGAACTCACTTCCGGCCAGCAGAATCACCTCGAGCAAGTCACTGAGGTTGCTGTGGTTGACCGCACCGGTCTCATCCTCGACATCTTCGCCCAGCACGCCCATACCAATGAAGGCAAACTCCAGGTGGAACTGGCGCAGTTGACTTATCGGCTGCCCAGGCTGGTGGGCCGGGGGAAGGAACTTTCCCGGCTGGGCGGCGGCATTGGAACCAGAGGGCCGGGCGAGACGAAACTGGAGAGTGACCGGCGGCGCATCAGAAAGCGCATCGGTCTTCTGAACAAGCAGGTCGAGAAACTGAGCAAACAGCGCGCGCTCCAGCGGCGCTCTCGCTGGCAGGCGCAGATGCCTGTGGCCTGCCTTGTGGGCTATACCAACTCCGGCAAGTCCACTCTTTTCAACGCCCTCTGCCATGCCGATGTGCTGGTGGAAGACCGCCTCTTCGCCACACTCGACCCAACTATACGGCGGCTGGAGTTGCCCGGCGGCCGGCATATTTTGCTCTCCGACACGGTAGGCTTCATTCGTAATCTCCCGCACCAACTCATCGCGGCCTTCCACGCCACTCTGGAGGAAGTGCAGGAGGCGGAAATCCTGGTGCACGTCATGGACGCGGCCTCTCCTAATCTGATGGCCCAGAGAGAAGCGGCAGAACGCGCCCTGGCGGAACTGGACTGTGCCACAAAGCCGACCCTATTGGTCTATAACAAGGCCGACCAGGTAAAGAATCTTGAAGCGATCGAAAGGATGGCCGCCAGAGAGACTCATGCAGTGGTTATCTCGGCCTTGCGCGGCTGGAAACTCGACTCCCTCTCCGCCCGGCTCGCCCGCCTTTTGGAAGAAGGGCTGGTGGAAGTATCGTCCCTGCTGCCATTATCCTCTGCGGATTTGGTCTCCCTTGCCCACGAACGCGGCGAGGTCCTCTCCGAAGACTACCTGCCCGAGGGCATCCGACTCCACGCCCGCGTCCCCGCGGATTTGGCGGCGAGAATACGCGCAATCGCCGCGGACGAAGAAACGGCTGTCGAGGCGAAGAATTCCTAGGGCATTCCTGTCCGCAGATTTCGCAGATTGACGCAGAGGACTCTCTCAGGGTAAACCCCATCATGCCCAGCATCTCTCAATATCGTGATTTCTTCGTTTTCCTCGACCGGCTGATAGACGCCGAGGCCGCTTCGCTTGTGGTGAGCGAAGTCGAACCATGGGCGCTCTATGAGCAGCACTATCTTGGGCCTCACCGCGCTTTCTTGAGCGCCTGGTGGGAGCAGTGCATGGGCAGGCCGATCGAGGTCTGGCAGCGGAGGGTGGAGGCGGTCAGGCCGGAGCATTATGCGGGAATTCGAGCAATGCTCGCCTCCTGCAATCCTGAAGCGGAGGGCCAAGAAGCCTTGCGAAGATGTCAGGCTTTATTGCCCGCGCCGGAGCCGAAGGTAAATTTGATGATGGGCTTTTTCAGCCCCGATGGTTTTGTCATTCAGGTGGAAGGCGAGTGGCAAATCGGGCTGGGTTTGGAGCGGTTGGGAGAGGACAAACGAATTCCTTTGCTGGTCGCGCACGAATATGCTCACTGGTATCGGCACAATTCGGGCTTGCCCAAGCCGAAGAACCTGGGAGAACGGTTAATCGAAGAGGGCCTTGCCGCGCATTTATCAATCCTCGCTTATCCGGAGCGCCCCCTGGCCCAGCATCTTTTCATCTCCGACTCTCGACTTTCGACCTTTCAAGAGTATCGAGACTCCCTAATCCAGGCGGCCTTGCGCAGACTCAATGAACGCGATGAGGCGGCCATCCAGGGATTTCTCTATTCCCAGGCGCCGGGGCCGGATTTGCCGCCCCGGCCGGGGGGATTCGTGGGGTATGAGTTGGTGAAGGAGTATCTGCATAGGCATCCAGGGGAAGCAGAGACCATCTTTGGACGGCCTGGTAACGAGTTACTCAAGACACAATGAAGAGAAGAACCGCGCGGCGGGGGTAGCACCCCCGCCCTACAGGAGATCCTTCCTAGGATCTGCGACGGAGAATGAAACTGAAGAAGCCGAAAAAACCCACGAAGAAATTCAAGCCCGTGTCACCGAAGACCGCTGAGAGAGCCCGCCAGAGTGTTGAAGAAACTTTGGAAGCCCTTGGCGATCCAGAAGAAATCCGTGGAATTCTAAAGGGGCGAGCGGATATTGCGGAGGGGCGGGTAGAGGATTTGGAAGAAGTCATCAAGCGGCTGCTGTAGCGGGCAGGCCTTGAACTTCCGACGCTCTCCTGTGCTACACTACACTGGGAATTCCCATGGCTGAAGAAAAGGTCGTCGCCACAAATCGCAAGGCACGGCACGATTACGAGATTCTGGAGACTTGTGAGGCGGGAATCGTGCTTACCGGCGGGGAGATAAAATCGGTCCGCGCCGGTCGAGTGCAATTGCGGGACGGATATGCGGTCATTCTGAAGGAGGAAGCCTGGCTGGAGAATGTGCATATCAGCCCCTATGAACAGGCGGCGCGGGAGAATCCGCCTCCGCTGCGGAGGCGAAAACTTCTGCTCCATCGCCGGGAGATTGGTCGCCTCATCGGCAAGACCCAGGAGAAGGGCCTGACATTGGTTCCTCTGGAGGTCTATCTGAGCCGGGGGCGGGCGAAGATAAGGCTCGCCCTGGCACGGGGCCGCCGCCAATATGACAAGCGTCAGGCGATTGCCGCGCGGGAGACCCGCCTGGAAGTGGAACGGGCTCGCAAGAAATCGCTAGAAGCTCCTTAAAAGTCAACAGAGAAATTCCTGAGGGGGAAGCCGCCGATTTCCCCCTCAGGCTCCCCTCTCGGTTTTTGCTTTTTCTTTCTCTCGCCAGGCTGGCGAGAGAAAAAAGGCACAAAAGCGAGTGAGGGGGTCTGGGGGACGAATCGCTGGCTCGTCCCCCAGGAAGTTCCCTTTGGACTCTTCAAATACGCTCTAGGCTCTGGGTGAGCGCGCCATCGCCCGCTTGAGGAGCGCCGGAGTAATGAGTGTGGTGATAAGGGACATAAAGATTACGACGGCATAGATATCATTGCTGATAATGCCCCGGCTCAGGCCGATGGCGGCGACGACGATTCCCACTTCTCCCCGCGGCATCATCCCGATTCCAACAGAGAGGGCTTCTCTCTTGCCGAGTTTGAAGGCCGCAAGTCCGCAGCCCGCCACCTTTCCCAGTATTGCCAACGCGGTCACCGCCAGTCCGAGAAGCAGTATCTCCGGCCTCAGCAGTCCCGGCAAATCAACCTTTGCCCCCATCACCACAAAGAAGATGGGAACCAGCAGGGCGGAGACTTCCTCCATAGAACGCCGGATATTCGCTGCCTCCCGGGTTTCGGCAAAGGCCATCCCGGCCAAGAAAGCCCCTACAATTCCGGCCAGCCCGATATGCTCAGCCAGCGCGGAAAGCCCCAGACAGAGGGCCACAGAAACCACGAAGGCAGGATTGGCGATGCGCAGGCGATTGAGATGGGCGGAGATGCGGTGTGCCGCGCGCTGGCCGACTACAATCACGAAAACGGTGAAGGCGAGCGCCTCAGCCACCACAAGGCCGATCTTCAGAAAGGAAAATTTCCCCTCAGCCAGCCCGGAAATGACGGCCAGGACAATCAGCCCCAGGATGTCATCAATCACCGCCGCGCCCAAAATGATCCGGGCGGGCCGGCTGGCCGCGCGGCCCAGTTCTGTCAGTACTCGCGCGGTTATCCCTACGCTTGTGGCGACCAGGGCGGTGGCAACGAAGAGCGCGGTGGTGGTCTTTTCCCCCAGGCCCAGCATCAGCGCCAGGCCCAAGCCGAAGGGAAGCAAGACTCCCAAGACGGCCACGGCCGTCGCGGTTCCGCCGACGCGCAGCATCTCTGTGGCGCGCGTCTCCAGCCCTACCGTGAAGAGGAGAAAGATTACTCCGATTTCGGCGAAGACATTGAGGCTGAGTGATTCGCTGATCGCCCCCAGTAGATGGGGCCCCAGCAGCATCCCGACGAGGATCTCGCCGACCACCTCGGATTGGTGCAGGCGGCGGCAGATCTCCCCGGCCAATTTCGCCGCGGCGAAGATAATGAAAAGATTCAGGATTACCGCGAAAACGCTGTTTCCCAGAGTCTATCCCTCACACTGAATCTCTGCGCGCTAACGGCGGCGCCGTTCCAGGAGCGAGTTGAGTTCCTTCACCAGCCATTCGGCCTCGACATCGGTCACCCCGTGGGCTATGGGGAGGCGCCGTTTGCCGAAGAGCATCGTGCACGCCGCCGTGGTGAGCGCCCTTCCCCCCGCGCGGCCGTATCCGGGCCGACACTCGAATTTCTGCACCCGCTGAATAGGATAGCGTGCAACCCGCTTGATGCCGAGGGCGCTTCTGGTATGCACAACCTCATCATAATCAAAGGCGATCCGCTCTTCGCCAAACATCGCCGTCACCATGGAGGCGAGGGAGGCCCACGCGAAAGCGCCTCCCACCAGCCAACCGCCCAGCCAGGCGATCACGAAGATGCGCGCCCCCAGCGTGGTTGACGGGCTGCGCGCCGACCAGGCGGCAAAGCAGACGCCCACCGCCCAGCCGCACAACCAAAAGAAGATGAAGAGCGCCGGCCCCAGCCGGGAGAGGCTGATTCCCGCCGGCGGAATCGTTACCACATCTTCGCCGCGGTCACCGCTGCCTATCTCTATCTTCGAGTCAAACGGTTTCTGCCGGCCGGCCTCTTCCATTTTTCCTACTATTGATCTTTGCATAAACAATGGCACACCTAGAGTTTCAGTTTGGCAGTGCGAAAGAAAGACCGGAGCAGTTGCGA